>Ga0209640_10004330_pt1 | contig 12468 bp, 10 predicted proteins | sample RifCSP10_1_FD_184018 | JGI IMG/M metagenome (GOLD analysis project Ga0209640, IMG submission 184018) | Soil microbial communities from Rifle, Colorado - Rifle CSP2_sed 10_1 (SPAdes) (version 2) | ecosystem: Environmental > Terrestrial > Deep subsurface > Rock core/Sediment | place: Rifle... | reverse complement strand
CAAGCCGAGCCCGCCGGGCCGGAAGACCCGATGACCCGTGCGCTGGCGGAGCACCTGACCGAGGAAGGCGTCTTGTTCTACGGTGCCTCGTGGTGTCCGCATTGTCAGGAGCAGAAGCGACTCTTCGGGGCGTCAGCAAGCCGACTCCCGTACATCGAATGCAGCCCCGCTGGACCCAATACCCCGCAGTCGCCGTCGTGCAACAGAGCCGGCGTGCAGAGCTACCCAACCTGGGTCATTCATGGCCGGACGATCGTCGGGGAGGTGTTGAGCCTGGCTGAACTCGCCGCCACCACGGGGTTTCCAGGGGCGGCCAACTTCCAGTAGCGCCAGCGCCGAGGAGAACGAGACGTCTCCCATCGCGGGTAGATTCCAATTCTCTCAAGCCACGAGTCCCGAAGCATCACGACCGAACGTGGGCCGCTACGCCAGCGTCGAGGACAGCGAAGGCAACGTTATTTGGGGTGATTAAGCCGATCATGCCGTAGAATACGGCCGCGGCGTCGGCCTGAAGGCCGATCCGTCACTCCCACAGGCGAGACCCCGTGGTGCTTCACGCGAGGTGGACACATGGCCAAGAAACGGGACGGTCAGCAGAACGATCGAAAGCTTCGGGACGGGAAAGCCGTCAGCAGGCGAGATTTCGTCAAGAAGGGCGCGGCCGCCGGCGTCGGTGCGGGTGCGGCCGTTCTCTCGACGTCGGGGACCGCGTTAGCGCAGGTATCACCCGCCGACGCCGTGAAGTGGCACTACGAGGCGGATATCGTGGTCATCGGCGCGGGGTGCACGGGGCTCCCCGCCGCCATTCGCGCGCGCGACCTCGGGGTGTCGGTGATCGTCGTCGACCAGAACTTCGACATCGGCGGCAAGATGCTGCACAGCGGCGGGCAGGTGTCTTTCGGCGGCGGGGATCCCTTACAGCTTCGGGACATCAGGGGCGAACGCGACCCGGAGGGCTTCGTCACGGCGCCGCGGCTGCACACCGTGGAGGAGCTGACCGAAGATCCGGACTTCCTGTTCCGGGACCATACCGACTGGTCGGTCATGGACACCGCGGCCCAGGCCCCGTACCGCTACAACGAGCGCGATCTCCATCGGGCGTACGCGGACAACTGCTCCGCAGCCCGGGCATTCCTGATGGCGAACTACGTCCGCTTCGGCCGCATTTCCGGCACGCACGGCAACGGCGGCATGTCGCGCGCCCGGCGGGCGGTCACCTTCCTTATGGAAGGCGCGACGACGGATATCAAGAGAGGCACGGTCTCGAGACAGGACGCCGGCATCAGAGGGGTGAGCTCGAGTCACTTTGCGCCCCGATTCATGGAAGACGGCGCCAAGGTCGCCAGCCCGGGCGCGCGCATCAACGGCGCCGCGCTCTCGCGGGGCCTGGAGTTCGCCGCTCGCGAGAAGGGCGTCCGGTTCATCCTCAACCGGCACATGGACGAGATTGTTCGGGAACAGCAGTTCTCGGGCAGGGTGGTGGGTATCCGGGCCAGTTATTCGCCGAGGTTCGACCCGGCGACCGGCGCCCGTCTGGAGAGCCTCTGGCAGAACGGCAACATCGACGACCGCACGGAGACGATCTACATCAGGGCGCGCAAGGCGATCGTCATTGGTGCCGGAGGGCACGGAGCCAATCCGCAGTTCCGCAGCATGTTCTACCCGGCGTGGAGAGAGCCCGCGTTCGTGTCGAGCGGCTGGGCGCTTCTCGGACCGCGCGGCCAGGACGCCAGCGGCATCATCGCCGGAATGCGGGTCGGGGCGAACCTCGCGGGGATGCAGCAGAACCTCTCGTACGGCAGCACGTTCCATTTTCCAGGCACCCTGGCCACGCGGGATCCTTACACTGACATGCTCCCGGGCCACCCGACGTTCTCGATGCGGGGCTCCACGGGCATCCCCCTCGGCACCGATTCCTTCCAGCACTTGATCGTCGTGAACCAGGTCGGCAAGAGGTTCTTCAACGAACTGCTGGTCACAACCAGGGAGGGTGGCGCTGCGTTTCCGGCCGGGCCAGGCAAGGGCCAGCCCAAGTCGGGGCTCGACCACGTCCAGCTGGATTGGCGCAATGCGAGCGTCGCCAATGTCAGAGCGACCTACGCAGAGCCCAGCAGCATTCATGCCGCTCTGGCGATGAACGAGGGGTCGAAGGCTCCAGACTTCCTCTCCGGACCCGTCTGGGCGATCTTCGACCGGGCTGCGGTCGAGCGCGACAAATGGAACATCAACCCGCCGTTCACCTCGCCCACCAACGGCTTCTTCTTCAGCGCCGACACGATCGAGGAGCTGGCAGCCAAGATCCAGAAGGGCCATGAGTTCCAGAGGGTTCCGCTGGCGTACCTCGCAGAAACAGTGGCCAGGTGGAACTCGTACGTGGACAGCAATCGCGATCCCGAGTTCGGGCGCGGACCGGATGCACCGATGCACAGGATCGAGAAGCCGCCGTTCTACGCGGCCTCGCTCTATCCGGTCTGGCACGATTCGTACGGTGGTCTCCGGATCAACGGGCGGGCCCAGGTCATCGACATGCAGGGCGAGCCCATCCCCGGCCTTTATGCCGGCGGCGAGTCGAGTGGCGGCGGCAACCAGCATGGCCTGGGGAGAGCCCTCGTCCATGGCTACATCGCAGGCTCGAACGCCGCCGGCGAGCCAACGGGCACCCGATAAGCGGAACTCCCCTGGGGGTCGTGGCATGGCGAGTGACGGTGCTGCAGACGCTGTTGATGCTGGCGCTGAGGCCATCCAGGCGCACACGACCAGTCTGGTCGCGTGGGACATACCCTCGGCGATCGTGGCCGGCGACAGATTCAGGATCGCGGTCGGAATCAAGTGCGCCAATGAGTGCAACCTGACGAACGGGGCCTTCGGCATTTACGACCACGAGGGCGCACAAGTCGCCACTGGGACGGTCAGTGGCGATCGATGGCCCGGGACGACAGGCCTCTATGTGGCGGAAGTCGAGCTCGTCGCGCCGGCGAAAGAGGGCCTCTACACGTGGAGCGCCAAGACCCCGGCATTGGACGTCGGGGTCCCGCACGCCGAAGGCGCTGTCAGTTTTGGAGTCAGAATCGTCAGTCCTCCCGAGTACGTCGTGACGGTCGAAACGGTCGACAGAGCCAGTCAGGCGCCTCTCGCGGGTGCCCGGGTGGTCATGCACCCGTACAAAGCCGTCACCGACGAGCGCGGCGTCGCGCGGGTGCGCGTGGCAAAAGGTGCATACAGGCTCTTCGTCTCGCAGACCAGGTATCTCACGTTTGGTGTGCCCGTGGAAGTGACGAGGGACATGACGACACGAGCGGAGCTCGACGTGGAGCCTGTGCGTGAACGCAATTGAGCATTGGGACGCACACGAGGTCGTCTTGACATCGTGAGGGCACCGTTCAAATAGTGCGCCACGACATGAGAAGAGCGCTGGCCGCGTCGATGCTTGCGCTGGTCGCGGCGGGCGCCGCCCTGGCCGCCCAGTCGCGTCCGGACTTCACGGGACTCTGGATTTCGCCCACGGCGGATATTTCCGTGATGCTCCTGCCGGGAGAACAAGTTTCGCTCACACCGTACGGGGCCGAGAGATATCGCAAGCTGGATATGGCCAATTCACCGTCGTACAAATGCCTCCCGTACGGCCCGGCGAGAGGCTTGCAGTCCACCAATCCGTTTCAGATCGTCCAGACGCCCGATGTGGTCGCGATCGTCACCGAGCACATCGACTATCGCATGATCTACACCGACGGACGCCGGCACCCGGAGGACATCCTCGACTATCCGGAGTGGATGGGACATTCCATCGGCCGGTGGGAGGCAGACACGCTCGTCGTCGAGACGATCGGCATGAGAGAGGAAACCTGGCTGGACACGGCCGGTTTCGAGCACAGCGACAACCTGCGCATGACCGAGCGCTTCCAGAAGACCGGTCCGGACACGATCCGCCTGACCGTGACCATCGAGGATCCGGTGTTCTACACGAAGCCGTTCACGTACGGGCGCAACGTGCGCAGGATGGCGAAAGACGTGCGCCTCATGCCGGCGCGGTGCGCGGACAACGAACGGTCATTGGCCGACGCGGTGCCGGGCGTGCAGGGTCCGGAACACAAGAACCCGCCGACGTTTCCGAAGTAAAGCCTGCCTCGCCGAAGCCGCGAAGGCGGGCCCTTACTGGTCGGTAGCCGCGGATCCGCTGAAGAGCCTGCGCCCGTCCGCCAGCGTCAACGTGCCGCCGTACGCTTTGGGCAACCCGTTTCTGGCAGGGGACGAGTTGGTCAGCGTCACCGCGGCGCCAATCTTCAGGTCGTCCTTCCTCCAGCCACTCCTATAGAGTTGATTGGGCGTCGACCCTTCGACGGCCCAGTTCGTCACCGTGCCGGAGGCGTCCGCCACGTCGAGGTAGTAGAAGATGTGCGGGTTCTTCCACTCCAGTTTCGTGACCGTCCCGCGCAGCGTGATCTTGCTGTCCGTGTCGTAGGCCGTGGCCGCACTGTGATGGGCCAGCAGGGAGACGGCGCTCACGAGCACGCCACACGACACCGCGAACGCAACAGGTCGTCTCATGGCAGCACCCCACTCATCTACTTCGTCTTTGTGTATCGGTAGGCGCCTGATATGTGCCTTTCACGCAGATGCGTGGTCACGCCCTGGCTGTTCGTGTCGAAAATGATGCTCCATCCAAAGAACCCCGAGAAGATCGTTTCGGTTTGCGCGCCGAGCTGTACTTTACCCCTGTTGCTCAGCTCGGCGAACAGCGTGCCGCCGGAGACGGTGATTTCGATGATCCGGGGGTGGGGCCCCGCTCCCCAGAGGTCCTGCTCCACGTACGTCCCAGCGTATTTCGCCAGGATCTCGGGAGCGACCTTGACGTCGGACCTGCTCTCCTCAGAGGCCTTGCCGACCCAGTTGTTGAGGCTGTTCTGGGCGCCCTCGTTGCACACCGCATCGAGTATTTCCGTGTCCGGCTCCAGGTCGGCGTTCAGTTTGACCGTCAAGGGCCGCGCGTACACGGCGGGGTCGTTGAGCGTGACTTCGATATCCATGTGCCCGAAGTCCCGGCGCCGGTAGCGCTCGGTCACGCGCAGTGCCTCGGTGTGGGGGTGGCCGGCGGTATCGAGCCACGTCTTGTCGTTGTAGCCGAAGCTCTCGACGACGAGCGTGTCACCCTCCCATCGTCCCACCGAATAGCCCATCCAGCTCGGATTGGGCTCGTTCTCCAGCGGGCGCCCGTCCATGAAGATCTGACGGAAGGTGAGGTCCTGCTCCAGCATGAGGATCAGGCCGGGGCTCTGAACGAACTTGAACAGACGCTCGCTGGTGGCGTAGCTCGGGCCCCACGGCAGGCACCGGACCGCCATGTGATCTTTTCCGAGATCTTCCATGCGCTGCGCCACGAGCTCGCGCGCCCACGGCTGAATCTCCTCGGGCTTGAGGTCCGCGGCAATGTTGCGGCGATACTTCTGGTTATTGGTCCGCTGCCAGATGCCCGACAGGTCCGCCTTGCCGTCGGGCGTCCGCGGCGCCGGGGCGGTCAGGTTCGGTTTGCCGTCAGGTGTGCGTGGGATGCCGGGCGTGGGATGGTCCAGCCACTGCGCGGCAAGCGGCGTGGCCAGCACGGAGAACACGATCGCCAGGCCAAAGGTTTTCATATCTACCTCCTGCGTAAGCGGGGGGGATTATAGCAGCCGGTCCACCCGTTTTCAGGCAAACCGGCGCGACGCGCGCGTCGACGTTCCTCCTTCACCGAACATCTCGGTACGCGCGGCGCTCGTAATTGCCGCGACCCCGGCGTGCTTGAGGCGGCGCTCGACGGAGATCGCGTAGTAGCGCTCCCGCACGGCTGGCGCGCGTCCGACCACCGCCACGCGGTGGCTTCGGAGCACCTCACCCTCGATCGCCGTCGGCGCCGGAAACACCGCCCGGCCCCGCTCGCCAAACGTCTTCAGCAGCGCGGGATCCTCGAACTCGCCGGCCACCACGGGATGAAGTCCCTCGCTCGCAAACCACTGTTCGAGGGCGCGCCGCAGCGAATTATTGATCGTGGGCAGCAGCACCGGCGCGCCGCTCAGCGAGCGCGGAAAGCGCCGCCGCAGGCGCTGCGCCAGCCGCCGTCCGGCGAAAAAGGTGGTGCCGGATTCACCGAGCAGGTGATTGAACACCTTGACGCGGACGTGCGGGGGCGCGGGCGTATCGCTGATGACGACGTCGAGCGCGTGCGTGGCAAGCTGCGCCAGCAGCTGTTCGGGATCGCCCTCGCTGCACACGATCTGCGCCGGCGCGGCGCCCTCAATGGCCGGGCGCAGCAGACGGTACACGACCAGCTTCGGTACGGCATTCGCGACGCCCACCGCCAGCCGCGGCGCGCGGCCTGACGGCCGGCCCTTGAGCGTCTCGAGCAGCTCGCCCCCGGCCGTGAAGATCTCCGTGGCGTACCGGTCCACCACGCGGCCGACCTCGGTGAGCACGAGCGTGCGGCCCTGGCGTTGAAACAGGCGCTCCCCGAGTGCATCCTCCAGAATCCTGATCTGCGCGCTGATTGTCGGCTGCGAGAGCCGCAGCTTCTCGGCCGCCTTGGAGACCCGGCCCTCGCGCACGACGGTCCAGAAGTACAGCAGGTGGTGGTAGTTGAGACCGTCCATGGCCCGATCGCCTCCATTCGAGTAAACATAACAAAACTCTCACAATTCGCTCATAACTATCTATTTGTTTATGAGACCGCCCATTCACTATCGTCGGTCTGTCGCGGGGAACCCGAAGGGGGCAGGCATGGGCGGAGGAATCGTGGTGGACGTCCTCGGATCTCCAATCTGGCACACCGTGTCGGTCGATGAAGCACTCGAGTACCTGGCCACCGGGGCCACAGGTCTTGCCAGCGCCGAGGCGGCGCAGCGCCTGCAGGTGCACGGGCCGAACGAGCTGCAGGCGACGGCCCGCGGGTCGGCGTGGCGCACCTTCGCGGCCCAGTTCGAGAACGCGCTGATCCTGATCCTGCTCGCGGCGACAGCCGTATCAGGATTTCTCGGTCACACCCTCGAGGCCCTCGTCATCACAGTGATCGTGCTTCTGGCGGTGCTGCTCGGCTTCATCCAGGAGCATCGGGCGGGGCGGGCAATCGAGGCGTTGAGGAAGATGGCGGCGCCCACGGCGCGCGTACTTCGCGATGGACACGAAGCCGTCGTCCCCGCGCGCGACCTGGTGCCGGGCGACGTGGTGCTGCTCCGCACCGGCGACCGGGTCCCGGCCGACGCGCGCGTCATGCAAGCCGTCAACCTCACCATCGACGAAGCCGCCCTCACCGGGGAATCCACGGCCGTCGAGAAAACGGCAGCCCGCTTCGAGGATGCGCGGCTGCCGCTGGGCGACCGAAGGAACCTGACGTACGCCGGGACACTCGTCGCCCACGGCCGCGGCCGCGCCGTGGTCGTCTCGACCGGCATGTCGACCGAGTTCGGACGCATCGCGCGTATGGTAGAGACCGTCGAAGCCGGCCGGACTCCCCTGCAGGCGAACCTCGACCGTCTGGGTGCCACGCTGGGCAAAGTCGCGCTGGCGGTGGTCGCGGTTGTCGTCGCCGTCGGCCTTGCACGCGGCCTGCCGATCGTCGAGATGTTCCTGTTCGGCATCGCGCTGGCCGTCGCGGCCGTGCCCGAGGCTCTGCCCGCTGTCGTCACGATCTCGCTGGCGATCGGCGTCCGGCGGATGGTCGGGCGCCATGCGCTCGTCCGGCGTCTGCCCATCGTGGAGACGCTGGGCAGCACGTCCGTCATCTGTACCGACAAGACAGGCACCCTGACCAGAAACGAGATGACCGTCCGGCAGGTTTTCGTGGATGAGCAACTCCTCGAGCTGACAGGCGCCGGATACGAGCCCGCGGGCCGTGTTCTTGACGCAGGCCGCATCGTCGATCCACCGCCGAGCCTGCGTGCGCTGCTGCGCGCCGGCGTGCTGGCCTCGGATGCGCGGCTCGTCTCCCGCGACGGCCGCTGGCAGGTCCAGGGTGATCCCACCGAGGGGGCGCTCGTCGTGGCGGCGACCAAGGCGGGGTTGAATCCGGCCGACCTCAACGAACAGGAACCGCGCGTCGCCGAAATCCCCTTTACGTCCGAGCGACGTCGCATGACCACCCTCCACACGACGGCGTCCGGCGCCGCAGTCGCATATTCAAAAGGCGCCGCCGACGAGGTGCTGGCGGGCTGCACCAGCCAGTTGCGCGCCGGCGGAGGCGGTCCGATGGCGGAGGCCGATCGCGAGCGCGTGCTGGCCGTCGAGCGGCGTCTGGCCGGCGAGGGCCTGCGCGTGCTCGCCGTCGCGAGCAAGACCGGCGCATCGCTCGACAATGCGGAGCGCGAGATGACCCTGCTCGGCCTTGTCGCGATGATGGATCCACCACGTGATGAAGCGCGGGCCGCGGTGCAGACGTGCGAGGCCGCGGGCATCCGGCCCGTGATGATTACCGGCGACCATCCCCTGACCGCCAGCACGGTCGCCAGAGAGCTCGGGATGCTCAAGAGCTGGCGCGCGGTGTCGGGACGGGATCTCGAGGCGATGAGCGATTGGGATCTCGAACGCGACGTCGCCGACATCGCCGTGTACGCGCGCGTCTCGCCCGCCGACAAGCTGCGCGTCGTGCAGGCGTGGCAGAACCGCGGCAAGGTCGTGGCGATGACCGGCGACGGCGTCAACGACGCGCCGGCCCTGAAGAAGGCCGACGTCGGCATCGCGATGGGCATCACCGGAACCGACGTGAGCAAGGAAGCCGCCGGCATGACCCTGCTCGACGACAACTTCGCGACGATCGTCGCGGCCGTCGAAGAGGGGCGCATCGTGTTCGGCAACATCAAGAAGTACCTGATGTACCTCCTGTCGTGTAACGTCGGCGAAATTGTCCTGCTGGCGGGCGCGGTGATCGCGGGGTTTCCGCTGCCGCTGACGGCCGTGCAGATTCTTTACGTCAATCTCGCCACCGACGGCCTGCCGGCCCTGGCGCTTGCCGTCGATCCCCCCGAGCCGGACTTGATGCGGCGGAGGCCGCGAGACCCGCGCGTCGGCATCTTCACGCGGCCTGTCGTGATGCTGCTGCTCGCGGCGGGACTGTGGTCCGCGCTGGTGAATATCTCGCTGTTCACCTGGCTTCTGCAATCGGGCCGGCCGCTCGGCCAGGTGATGGCCATGACGTTCGTGTCGCTCGTGCTGATCCAGTTCTTCAACGCCTACAACTGCCGCTCCGATCGCCTCTCGGTGTTCGGCCGGCTGCTCGCGAACCGCTGGCTCAACGTGGCCGTCGCGTGGGAGCTGGTGCTGCTGGTCATCATCGTGTACGTCCCCTTTTTTCAGCAGCCGTTCGGCACGTTCAGCTTCTCGCCGGCCGACTGGATGCTGACGGCCGTGATGGCGTCCTCAATCGTGCCCGTGCTGGAAGCGGTCAAGTGGATGGCGCGGCGCGGCTGGTTCGGGGAACTGGCCTGAGCGTAGTACGCTGCGCGGCCATGGAGGAGCCCCTTACGCGCCGGATGGACCTGCTCGAGACGTGGCGGCTCCGCGTCGTCCTCCCCCTCGTCCGCGGGCGCCTCCTCGACCTGGCCTGCGGGTACAACAACCTCACCCGCGCCCACGGATCGGGCGTCGGCGCCGACGTCTTTCCCTGGAACGGAATCGACGTCCGAATCGCGGATGCCGCCCGACTGCCATTCCGCGACAGCTCGTTCGACACCGTCAGCGTGGTGGCGGCGCTCAACCACATCCCCAACCGGGACGCGGCGCTCCTCGCGGTGCTGCGCGTGCTCCGGCCGGGCGGGCTCTTCCTGGCCACGATGATCGGACCGTGGACGGGCCGCGTCGCGCACCTGCTCTTTCACCAGGATGAAGCCCGGCGCGGTGGGATGCGGCCGGGCGAGCTCGACGGCATCGCTCCGCCCGCGATGCGGGCCCTGCTGCAACAGGCCGGCTTCGAGCTCGTCCGCGAGGTGCCGTTCCAGTTGGGCCTGAACCGCCTCTACGTCGCCAGAAAACCTTGTGATTTGTGATTCGTGATTTGTGATTTCTGATTTGTGACTTGTGACTTGTGACTTGGATCACCAATACCCGATCATGCGCCCCGCGGCGACCGCCGTCAGCCAGCTCGCAAGCGAGATGCCGCCCATCACGGCCAGCTGCCGGTGCTCCCGCGCCGTCAGGTCGCGCTCAACGTGCGCCCGCCACGCCGGCAGCCGGCTGAGCACCCAGACGTTCACCAGCCCCAGCGCGATCGCCGGGAACTTGATCAGCAGAAACGGATTGCCGACGTACTCCGTCGCGTTGGTCGACAACAGCCCGACGCCGGTCGTGGCGGCGATCGCGAAGCCCACCTTGGCCAGCGGAATCGTCGCGCGCGACAGCGCAGCCAGCGGCACGCGGCGCCAGAAGCCGAGCAGGCGCAGATCGAGAATCAGAATGGAACCGAAGAGCGTGGCGACGCCGAGAATGTGGAAGAGGTTGAGGATCGCGTAGGTCCAGACGCCGGACTCGCGTATGGCGACGCCCAGCGCGGATGCCTGCACCCACGCCAGAAAGTCACGCAAGCCCGGCCCCAGAAGGCGGTCGACACCTGAGGAACGCCGTCACGGCGTTCCGGCAGATTCAGTGCCGGTCGGCGTACACCTCGAACGTCCGGTTGTTCCAGGTGACGTGTTCGGTCTTCATCTCGAACCGGTTGGTGGTCTTGTTCCGATGGCCGCGCACCGTCACCGTCGCGCCGATCGGGATCACCCCTTCCTTGAGGCCCGCGCCCGCGGTCCGCGCCGGCGGCGCCAGCGTGATGTCCCACACCTGGCCGTCAGCGGTCTTCAGCTTGAACGTGCCATGGGGACCCGCCAGGCTTACCGGCGCCGCAAGCGTGCCGGTCAGCGTCGTTTCCTGATCCGCATTGCCTCCCCAGCCATGATGGGCGGCAACGGGGCTCGACAGGGCGGCAACCAGGCCGAAGGCGGCGAAAAGACTAAGAGAAAAGCGGATGGACTGCTTCTGCATGAGGTGGCCTCCGTTACGTGCGCCGGGGCCGAAAGGACCCGGCCTGCGTTCCGCCAATTGTAGCCGAAGTGGCTGATAGACAGTGCTGGTATCGTTGTGTATCCTCGGCGGCTGTAGACAGCGGCACGTTCGAGAGTGACATTCGACAGTGACAGGAGACCTCACATGAAGCGCCTTGCAGTCGTGGCCGTCTCGGCGGCCCTGCTGGCGGCCACGCCGGCCGCGGCCCAGCACGACGATCACGCCGGTGTGGCCGCCGACGAGATTGGCAGCGCCAGCGTCCGGTTCGAGACGTCCTGCGCGCCCGCCGTCCGCGACGACTTCAACAAAGCCGTCGCCATGCTCCATTCGTTCTGGTTCCCCGAAGCCATCAAGATGTTCGAGTCGGTGGCCCAGCGGGACCCGTCCTGCGCGATGGCGCACTGGGGCGTGGCGATGAGCCAGTGGGGCAACCCGTACGCGGGGCTCAAGGGGGCCGCCCTCATCAAGCGCGGCGCAGCCACCGTCGCCACGGCACGGACCACCGGCTCGCCGACGCAGCGCGAGCGGGCGCTTATCGAGGCTGTCGGGATCCTGTACAGCTCTCCCGACGCCGCCACCCACCGCGACCGCGTCGTCCGGTACGAGGACGCGATGCGGCGGGTCTCGGCCGACAACCCGAAGGACGTCGAGGTGCGCATCTACCACGCGCTCGCCGTCACGCAGTTGGCGCTTCCCACCGACAAGACCTACGCCAAGCTGCTGCAGGCCGCCGCGATGCTCGAGCCGCTGTTCACGCAGATGCCGGCGCACCCCGGGCTCGCGCACTACATCATTCACGCGTACGACGCGCCGCCGCTCGCCAGTCGCGCGCTGGCGGCCGCCCGCCGTTACGCGTCGCTGGCGCCGGCCGCGCCGCACGCGCTGCACATGCCGTCGCACACCTTCACGCGCCTCGGCTTCTGGAGCGAATCGATCGAGACGAACCGGAAGTCCGCCGACACGGCGCGCAAGATCAACGACACCAACGCCGAGCTGCACGCGCTCGACTATCAGACCTACGCCTACCTGCAGATTGGCCGCGACCAGTCCGCCAAAGGCGCCCTCGACCGCGCGGCCGCCATCCAGAAGGCGCCAGGCGCCAACACGTTCGCGGCGGCCGCGATTCCCGCACGCTACGCGATGGAGCGCGGCGACTGGGCCGCCGCCTCCGCGCTCACGGTGCAGCCGGCCACCAACACGCCGCACACCGAGGCGATCACGCACTTCGCCCGCGCGATCGGTGCGTCGCGCGGCGGCAACGCCGCCGCCGCCGCGCCCGACCTCGCGCGGCTCGGCGAGCTGCGCGACACGCTCACGTCGATGCAGGACGGCTACTGGGCCGAGCAGGTCGAGATCCAGCGGCGCGTCGCCGCCGCCTGGCAGACCTTCGCCGCGGGACGCCGCGACGCGGGGATCGCCGAGCTGCGCGCGGCCGCCGACGCGGAGGATGCCACCGACAAG
>Ga0209640_10004329_pt1 | contig 12468 bp, 8 predicted proteins | sample RifCSP10_1_FD_184018 | JGI IMG/M metagenome (GOLD analysis project Ga0209640, IMG submission 184018) | Soil microbial communities from Rifle, Colorado - Rifle CSP2_sed 10_1 (SPAdes) (version 2) | ecosystem: Environmental > Terrestrial > Deep subsurface > Rock core/Sediment | place: Rifle... | reverse complement strand
GTGCAGAAGTTCGATCTCGACTCCGACATCGCGCGCGCGGATGATGCCGACCGCGACACGATCAACGCGCTCGACCCGAACCTGAAGCCGTTCATCGATCGCGGCGGCAAGCTGATCCAGTACCACGGCTGGAGCGACCCGCAGATCTCGCCCCGAAACAGCACGCAGTACTACACACGCGTGATCGAGACGCTCGGCGGCACCGCGACGGTTCGCGGCTCGTACCGGCTGTTCATGGCGCCGGGCATGGCGCACTGCGGGGGCGGAGAGGGACCGAACACGTTCGCGGACAATATCCTCGCCGCTCTCGAGCGCTGGGTGGAACGCGGCATCGCGCCGGATCAGATTGTCGCCTCACACTCGACAAACGGCGTCGTCGATCGCACGCGCCCGCTCTGCCCGTATCCGGAAGTGGCAACCTACAAGGGCACCGGGAGCATCGACGAGGCGGCAAGCTTCGTCTGCAAGGCGCCGTAGCGCCGGCGTGCACTCGCCGGCGCGCGCACGCCCCCGCGCCCGACGCGGTTCTCAGCGGATGGCGATCGGGGCGACCGTGGATCCCGTGCCGCCGACGAGCTTGAGCGGCTCGACGACCAGCGCGAATTCGTACACGCGTTGCGCGGCCAGCTCGTCGAGCCTGAGATTCTCCAGCAGGAAGATGCCGTTGACGACCAGCGCGATCTGGTGCACGGGGTTGGACAGCTTCGGATCGGGGCTCGGCGTGACGTTGATCGGCGCGTTATCCGAGCCGACCAGGATCGGGTCCTGCCGGGCGAGCCACTCGGCCGCCGCGACGCCCAGCCCCGGATTGTTTCCCATGTAACGCCCGTTGTCCGTGCCCCACAGCCGTCCCCATCCGGTGTGGACAATGACGGCATCGCCGGGCTGGATCGCCAGCTGCTGGCGCTGCAGCGCCTGCTGAAGGTCGTTCACCGTGATCTCGTAGCCGTCCGACAGCATCTCGACGCCCTTGAACGCCGCAACATCGACGAGCACACCACGGGTCACGATGGCACCGACGTTTTCGATTCCGAGCTTCGTGAATCCGTTCCGCGTGGCGACCTCATCCACCTGGAAGCAGTTGTAGAGACTGCCACCGATTGTCTGGTGCGTGAGCCCGTCGAACTGCGTGCCCACCTGGCCGATTTCCGCCAGCACGATCTCCTCGTTGCTGCCGCGGCGGTTCGATCCCGCGTTCGGGGACGTACGCTTGGTGTGCAGCTCGAAGGTGCGGGTCGCCTGAAGCGGCATCGATTCGGCCAGCGGGCGCCCGAGCTCGAACACCTGGCCCGCGCGAATCAGCCGGGCGGCGCGCAACACCGTCTCCGGCTTCATGTGGTTGGCGGCGCCCTTCTGGTCCCCGGCGCCCCATTTCGACGGACAGCGCTGGTTGTCGGCAGGGGGCTGCCACGACTGGGCGTAGCCGTCGGCGCTCACGGCGCTCACAATCAGGGCTGCAGCAACGACGAGTATCGGGCGCATCACGACCCTCCTGCGGCGCGCCGGTTTCCCGGCCTCCGTCATCTTCAGCGTGTGACAGCTGCCGGCGGGGCCGACGTCAGCTCGTCGCGCATGACGACCCCGCCCTTCATCACGAACCTGACCCGCTCCATTTCGGTGACGTCCTGCAGCGGATTCCCGGCGACGGCGATGATGTCGGCGAACTTGCCCTTTTCGACGCTCCCGACGTGGCTGACCCACCCGTAGTTCAACATCTGGGCGGCCGGGAGGAATGCGGTCTGGATCGCCTGCGCCGGCGTCATGCCCCAGCGCGCGTAGTACTTGAACTGATCGGCCTGCTTGCCGTGGGGGATGGCCGCCGATGTGGCGCCGCTGCCGTACACAATCGGCACGCCGGCGGCGAGCGCGCGCCTGAACGCCTGCTCCGCCATCCGCAGGCGGCTGTTGCGGCCGCCGGTCGCCTGCAGGTCCCTTTTCTCCAGGGCGATCAGGTCGTCCAGGGTGACGACAAAGGGAAGCTTCTTCTGCAGCAGAATCTTCAGCGACGCCTCGTCCAGCTCCAGCAGATGGTTCGGCGCGTCGACGCCCGCGTTCAGACAGCTGAACATCCCTTCGCCGCCGTAGGTGTGACACGCCACCTTCAGGCCAAGGCGGTGCGCCTCGTCGACGATCGCGTCAACTTCCTCGGGCGTCAGGGACGGACTGGCGACCAGCGTGGCGTCGGGCTTCCACATGTACATGGGGCCGACGAAGTCCTGCGTGGTGTAGATCTTGATCCAGTCGACGCCGTGCAGCTTGGCTTCGCGCACCGCCGCGCGCGCCAGCCACGGGGAATTGACGTCTTTGTTTTCCGTGAAGCCTTCGAGGAAGCGGACCGATCGGTTGTCCGGGTAGTACGTGCCGGCCCGCTGATTGAGCGACTGTCCGACGACCTGCATGCGCGGCCCGAGGATGACGCCGCGATTGATCGCGTTGCGGATGTCGACGGTGCCGTAGCCGCCGCGCGAATCCATGTCGAGCACGGTGGTAAACCCGGCCTCGAGATCGACCTGCGCGTTGGCGAGCGCGACCAGCGCGCGCTCGGCAGGCGTGTCGCCGCCGGTATTGACGTGCACGTGGGTGTCGACCATGCCCGGAAGCACGGTCGCCGAGCTGAGGTCCACCACGCGCGCGTCGCGCGGAATGGGCAGCGCCGGCCCGATATCCGCGATCCGGTCGCCCCGGATCAGGATCACCTGGTTGTTCAACAGGGTGCCCGTGCGCGCGTCGAACAACCGGCCGGCACGCACGGCGACTTGCTGCGTGGGCGGGGCCTCGAATCGGCGATCCAGTCCCTGCGCGCCGGCGCCTTCCTGCGAGCGCAGCGGAACGGACGCCGCCAGCATCGCCGCCGTCAACGCGACCGCTGCCGTGACCTGCAGGCGCATGGCACTCCCCTTTCGGCTTCGAATCGAAACTGCGGCGGATACTAACATGACGGCTGCGCGCCGAACACGCGTCATTGTCGAGGCACCCAGGCTCGGGCCGCCTCGATCCGCGCGGACATCGAGGGGTGCGAGTAGAACAGCAGTTCGACCAGGCGTGACGGCCGTTCTTCGGCAAGATTCTGCGCCCCCAGCCGCTTCATGGCGCTCACGAAGGCCGAGGCGTTTCTCGTCATGTCGAGTGCGTACCGGTCGGCCCGCCGCTCGTGGGCGCGCGACAGCGCGTTGACCAGGGGCAGGAGCGCCACCGACACGGCGCCACCGGTCAGCAGCAGCAGCGGCAGCGCCGCGATGTCGTCCTTGGCGGCCAGGCCGAAGCGGCCGACGGACCCGTCGAGCACGCGATCCGTCAGGTAGAAGCCCAGCGTCAGGAGCACGCCTTCGAGCGCAATCCCCTTCCAGATGTCGTGGTACACGTGATGCGCCAGCTCGTGGGCCAGGATCACTTCAACTTCATCATCGGAGTGCTCCGCCAGCAGCGTATCGGACAGCAGGATCCGCCGGGTCCGGCCGATCCCCGTGAGCGCCGCGTTCGCCTTGCGCGTCCGATCGCTCAACTGCCATTCGAAGACGCCGAGCACCCGCGTGCCGGCGCGCGTGCCGAGCGCCACCAGCCGCTCGACGAGCGCCTGACGCTCGAGCGGCTTGAATCTGTAGAAGAGCGGCAGGAGCAGCACCGGGGCCAGCTGCGCCAGCAGGATCGTGACGAGTCCAAAACAGAGCGCGGCGACGAGCCACCAGTACTCGGGACTCGCGCGCAGCAGCGACCAGACGATGAGCGCGCCGGCGGCCGCAAACAGGAGCGCCACCGCGTCCGTCTTGAGCCGATCGAGCCACCAGCGCGCCGTCGTCTGCGTTGACAGGCCGTACCGTCGCTCGAGGGTGACGCCCTGATAGAAGGCGAGCGGCAGCTGTACGGCCTCGCTCAACAGCGCGATCAGCACGACGTAGATGACGAGGGTGAGGACGAGGGATCGTCCGGCGAACGCGGCCGCGGCGTCACGAAGGGCGGCAGACCCGCTGGTGACAACCAGCAGGACGAGCAGCAGCGCGCCGATCGCGGTACCAGCCACCGCGGCGCGGCGCCTCAGACGATGGTACCGGGTGGCTTTGTCTTCGTTCAGTTGAGTTGCACGGAAATGAGCTTCGAGACGCCCGGCTCTTCCATCGTGACGCCGTAGAGCCGGTTGGCAATCTCCATGGTCCGCCGGTTGTGCGTGATGAGGATGAACTGCGTCCGGTCCAGCATCCCCTGGAGCATCTCGACAAACCGGCCGACGTTGGCGTCGTCCAGCGGTGCGTCGATTTCGTCGAGCAGGCAGAACGGGCTCGGTTTGTACCTGAAGATGGCAAACATCAGCGCGATGGCCGTGAGCGCCTTTTCGCCTCCCGAGAGCAGCTGCACGCTCTGCAGCCGCTTGCCCGGAGGCGAGGCGACGATCTCGATGCCGGTCTCGAGGGGATCGTTCTCATCGAGCAGCGCCAGGCCCGCATGCCCGCCGCCGAACAGCGTGCTGAACGTCTGCTGAAAGTTCTGCTGAATGGCGGTGAAGGCCTCGTTGAAGCGCGCTGTCGACGTCTCGTCGATCCGCTTGATCGCCTCGGCTGTCTGCGCGATCGAGTCGATCAGGTCCTTCCGCTGCGTCGTCAGGAAGACATGCCGGGTCTCGAGCTCGTCGAACTGCTCGATCGCCATCATGTTGACGGGGCCCAGGCGCTCGATCTTCGCCTTGAGCGCCGCGATGGCCTCGTCGGCGGTCATGACGCCGGTCCGGCTGAAGCCGGACACTACGTACGTCTCACCTGCGTCACCGGACTCGGCGGCGGCGTCCGTGTCTTCGGCATCGGGATCGGGCTCCTCGGCGGTGATGGCGGCGGCATCCGGCGTCGCTTCGCCCGCCTGCTCCATCTGCTCGACGTCGGCCAGCACCTGATCGAGCGAGCACTGGGCGGTCTCGGCGCACAGCTGCGCGAGGTGGCCCAGATCGCTTTCCGCCGTGGCGCGCGCCACGTCCAGATCGCTGGCGTGGGCGCGGATCTCCTCGAGGACCTGTCGCGCCTCGCGGATGGCGCCATCCTGCCCGTCCACTCGAACGCGCACGTCCGCGGCGGCCTCGTCGGCGCGGTGGACGTCCTGGCGCAGGGATTCGAGCGTTCGCACGTCCTCGTCGAGCGATCGGACGCCGTCGGCAATCGCCTGCAGCAGCGCGTCACGGCGCGCCCGCGTCTGCTCGAGCTCCGCGGCGCGAGTGGCGATGCGGTTGTCGACGTCGCGCGCCGCCTCCTCGAGCCTCAGCGCCTCGGCGGCTATCGCCGACGCCCGCTCGATCATCGCGGCGTGCGCCGCCCGCGCCTCCGCCGCCCGGGCGCTCAGCGCATCCACTTCTTCGCGGGCCGACATCAGGCGGCTCTGCGCCGCCGACAGGTCCGTCTCGGCCCGGCGCTGGTCTTCGAACAGCCGGCCAATCGACGCCTCGGCCTCGCCGTAGCGCGCGTCGAGGGCGGCGCGCTCCTCATCGGCCTGCCGCCGCTCCAGCGCAATCACATCCGCCTTGCGGGCCAGGCGGTCGGCCTCCTCCGACGCGCGGGTCACGAGCGCCTCGTGCGAGACGATGGCCATCTCCTGGCGATGCCGCTCGGCGTTGAGGGCCGCCAGGGCGCCGGTCGCCTGCCCGATCGCGATCTCGAGGGCGGCTGCTTCCTCGGCAGCGCGCACCAGATCGTCCTGCTCGGCGGCAATCCGCTCGCGCAGCTCCTTGATCTCGCGTTTGGTGGCGAGAATGCCTCGCGATTCGGCCTTGGCTCCGCCTGACACGAGGTGCGGCCCGCGCAGCACGTCGCCGTCGAGCGTCGCGACGGGCGCGGACGTCTGCCGCGACATGGCGACGGCCTGCTCGAACGTGTCGGCGATGTAGGCCTCCGGCACCACCTTCTGGATCGTGGCGACGTGCGGGCCGCTGATCCGCAGCACGTCGGAAATGGGGACGATGCCCGCCATCCGGGCCATCGCGCGCGGATGCTGGCCGTGTGAGCCCGGGTCGATCACGACAAATCCGCAGCGTCCCGCATCGTGCTCGCGCACGAGCGCCAGGCCCGCCGCCGCCTGGTCGTGGCGCTCGACGATGACGTGCTGCAGGAGATCGCCCAGGCAGGCCTCAACGGCGCGTTCGTAGCGGCCGTCAACGTCGAGATAGTCCGCCACGGCCCCCTGCTGGCCGACGCGGCCGTTGGCCTCGACGAGCACCATGCGCGCCGCATCGCCGAACTCGGCGCGGCTGGCCTCGAGCTCCACGAGCGACGAGAGCCGGGCCTCGCCGCGCGCCACGTCCTGCTCGCGCGCGCGGAGCGCCCGCACGCAATCCTCGTGCTCGGCGCGTACCGCCGCGAGCTCCGCCTCGCGTGTCACCGTGTCAACCCGGATCTGCTCCAGCGCCGCGCGCGCACGCGCCAGCGCCTCACGTGCGGCCGTCAGGTCGCTCTCCACCGTGGCGGTCTCCTGGCGGAGGTCGTCGTGCTCGACGTCGAGCTTGCCCAGCGTGGCCCCCACACGGTCCCGCTGCGCCGCGGCGTGCTCCATGGCGTGGCGGAGCGCCGTGGCCGAATTCAGCGCCGCAAACACGCTGGCGCGCGCCGCCTCGACGTCGGCTTCCAGCCCTTCGATCTGCTGCTGCGCGCGTGCGTGCGCATCGGTTGCCCCGGCCAGCGCGCCGGCCGCCCCGTCGCGGGCGCGCGCGGCGTCCGCCGCCGCCTGGACGCGTTCGGCGAGCGCCTGGCTGGCGGGCTCGCGCCGGGCCTCGAGCTCGGACAGCTCGGCGGTAATCTCGGCCCCGCGCGTGGCCAGCATCTCGGCCTGCTGGTGGTTGAAGTCCTGCTGCTGCTCCCGGCGATTGATGTCGATCTCGCGCGCGTGAGCGTGCTCGCGAACGTGCGCGACGCGGCTGTCGGCCTCCGCCTGCTCGATCCGCAGCCGCGCCAGGTCGGCCTCGCGTTCGGCGACGCGGGCCGCGGCGGCGGCTTCGCGCTCGCGCGCGTCGGCCAGCCGCATCCGCGCCGAGTCGATGGCCCGCGACAGTTCGCGGTACCGCCGCGCGAGCAGGACCTTCTCCCAGCGCCGCAGCTCTTCGCGAAGCCGGCGGTACCGCCGCGCCTTGGCCGCCTGCCGCTTCAGCGCCCCCCGCTGCCTGTCCACCTCGAAGACGATGTCGTCGATGCGGGTGAGGTTCTGCTGCGCCGCTTCGAGCTTCAACTCCGCGGTACGGCGCCGCGACTTGTACTTCGTGATGCCGGCGGCCTCCTCGATCAGCTGGCGCCGATCGGCGGGACGCGAGCTCAGAATCATGCCGATCTTGCCCTGCTCGATGATGGCGTAAGCCTTGGCGCCGAGCCCGGTATCCATCAGCAGCTCGTGGACGTCCCGGAGCCGGCACACCTCCCCGTCAATCAGGTATTCGCTTTCGCCCGAGCGATACAGCCGCCGCGTGACTTCGACGTCGCGCGTGAACAGCTCGGCCGAGACGTAATGGCCGTCGCCATTGCCGTTGCCATTCCCGTTGCCGTGCCCGTTGCCGTTGCCCTGCCCGTCGGCCTTCGGATGAAACTCGACGAGCTCGGCGTCGCCGTCCTTCGGCGGGATCGGCAGGCCCGTCAGACGCAGGCGCACCTCGGCGGTCGCGCCGGGCTTGCGCGCGTCGCTCCCGCTGAAGATGACGTCCTCCATCCGGTCGCCGCGCAGGCTCTTGGCGCTCTGCTCCCCGAGCACCCACGTGATCGCGTCGGCCACATTGCTCTTGCCGCACCCGTTCGGGCCGACGATCGCGGTGACGCCATGGTCGAAGGCGAGCTCCGCGCGGTCGGAGAACGACTTGAAACCGTTGATCTCGAGACGTTCGAGGCGCATGAGTGTTGTGAGTCTAAACAGGCCTAGCCCTAGTGGCAAGGCCAAAGTAACACCACAATATTTTGGGCTGGGCACCCAAAAGGCGGGGATGGTGTTACGAGTCCCTGGAGGCCTGAAGGCCTCCGGCTACCGTTGCTACCGTTGCGCTCTCGTCGGCGTGGAATCGCCCAGCCGCATCAGCGCTTCCGCTTCGGGAAAGAGCGTCAGCGCGTACTGCAGCTGGGGATCCTGCCGCGAGAGATTTTTCCGGGCGACCGCGACGCCAAAGAGATCGACGTCGATCTCGAAGCGGAGCATCGCGCGGATGAACTGCCCGTCCTGCTGCCAGGCGGCCTCGTCGATCCGCACCCGGGCGTTCTGCACGTGCTGCTTGAACTCGGCGACCATGGCGTCGGTCACCTGGAAATCCTCCGTCAGCTCGCGAGCCTGCCCGGACGGGGCGGCGGCGATCCGCCGGTCGCCCGCGCGTCGAAAGCGCTGGGCGAAGGTGTCGAAGAGGTTGCGGGCAAACAGCGTCCGGCCGAAGCGGGTCGGGTTGAAGCCCTCGACCGGACCGTCAAACCGCCGGTCGGGCTCGACGCCGCCGCCGCTGTACACGCGGCGCCCGCCGTCGGTGAACTTCAGATCGTCGGGCTTGTGGGCCTTGGCCGGGTCCTGCTCGCGCAGCGTGAAGGTGAGGTACTCGTCGAAAGCTCCGTCCCACGGCCGCTGAATCAGCCGGCCGCTCGGCGTGTAGTACCGCGCGGTCGTCACCGCCACGCCGGCGCCCTCGCTGACGCGATACACGGACTGCACCAGCGCCTTGCCAAACGTGGTTTCGCCGACGATGAGCGACCGATCGTGATCCTGGAGCGCGCCGGAGACGATTTCCGAGGCGCTGGCGCTGCTGCGATTGACCAGCGTCACGACCGGCAGATCGAGATAGTCACTCGCCTGCGTGGCCCGGTAGTCCTGATCGGAGTTGGCCACGCGGCCGCGCGTGTACACGATCAGGTCGCCGCGCGGGAGGAACCGGTTGGCCACGCGAATCGCCTGGTCCAGCGCACCGCCGGGATTGTTGCGCAGGTCGAAGACGAGCCGCCGCATCCCCTGGCCGCGCAGCTCGCGCAGGGCACGCCCGAGCTCCTGGTCGGTGTTCTCGCCAAAATCCTGAAGGAGCAGGTAGCCCGTGGACGCGTCGAGCATGAACGCCGCCCGCACGGTCGGAATGTGGATCTCGTCGCGCAGGACTTCGAGATCAATCAGATTGTCGTAACTGGAGCGCTTGATCGAGATGCGGACCGGCGTCCCGCGCGCTCCGCGCAGCTGCCGGACGTCCTGGTCGCTCGTCCACCCCTTGGTGTCCTGTCCTTCGATGCGCGCAATGACATCGCCGCGGCGCAGCCCCTTCTGGTAGGCGGGCGACCCTTCGAAGAGCGAAAACACCGTGATCTCGCCGTCGACCACCTGAATGGAGATGCCCAGCCCGTAATACCGCCCCTCCTGGCGCTCGCGCATCTGCGCGTAGCTGCGGGGGTCCATGAAGCTCGAGTGCGGATCGAGGGTCTGCAGCATGCCGGCAATCGCCCCGTACACGAGGCGATCCGACTCGGCGGTGCCGACGTAGGTGCCTTCGATCGCACCGAGCGCGGCCGTGAAGACCTTGTATTGCTCGGGAATCTGGTCCTGAGCGACGAGCGCGCTCCGCCCGTACAGGCCCCCCAGCAGGGCACACAGCACGACGGCGAAGGCGGCCACGGAGGCGGACCGGTAGCGGCGCATATATGAGAAAACTATAAACGGTTACCTTGACCCCGTCCAGACCGCATTTCTATAATCCAATGAGTCACTTGCGGGCATCCGGACTGAGGCCGCCGCGGCCTGAGCCCCGAGGCCTGAGACCTTCGGAATGCCGGCCCTTGGCCGGCTGGAGCACGTTTTATGTTTGGTTCCATCGGCATGCCGGAGCTGATCATCATCCTGGTGATCGCGCTCATCATCTTTGGCCCGCGCAAGCTGCCCGAGCTCGGCCGGTCGCTCGGCCGCAGCATCGGGGAATTCAAGAAGGCCTCCAACGAGCTTCGCAGCACGCTCGAGGAGGAGATCCGGCTCGAAGAGCAGCGGGATCAGCGCGCGGCCATCCGGGCCGAGCAGGACTCGGCCGTCGCCGCCGCGGCGCCGCCGCCCTCCGCACCACCGCCGCCGGTGACCCCGGCTCCACCGGCTGACGACACGGTCACCCGCACGACCGGCACCGGTCCGGTGGCGTAGTGGCGGTCGAGTAGTGGCGCTCGTACCCTTTCCGAACAAGGGGACGGCCCCGCTTCCGGACGACGACCTGGATCGGGATCGGGACCGCGACCCGCAGGACGGCATCGATGCCGACGAGGCCGGCGGCAAGATGTCGTTCCTCGACCACCTGGACGAGCTCCGCCGCCGCATCGTCTATGCGGTCGTGGCGATCCTCATTGGCTTTGTCATCGCCTTCTTCTTCATCGACGACATTTTCAATTTCATCATGCGGCCGCTGCAGCAGCTGCTGCCGCCAGGCGGGACGCTCATTTACACGGATCCGACCGAGGCGTTCCTCCTCTACATCAAGATCGCGCTCATCGCCGGGCTGATCCTCGCCTCGCCCGCCGTGATGCTGCAGGTGTGGCTCTTCGTGGCGCCGGGGCTGTACTCGCACGAGAAGAAGTGGGCGATTCCGTTCGTCGTGATGTCGTCGTTCTTCTTCGTCCTCGGCGCGGCGTTCTCGCACTACGTGGTGTTTCCGCTGACGTGGCGCTTCTTCGTGAGCTTCACGACCGACATTCTCACGTTCATGCCGCGCATCGAGCCGGCGTTCTCGATCTACCTGCGGCTGCTGCTGGCGTTCGGGCTGGTGTTCCAGATGCCGACGCTGGTGCTGTTCCTCGCCCGCATGGGCGTGATCTCGGCGCGCTTCCTGGTTCGCAACTTCAAGTACGCGGTGCTCATCATGGTTGTGGCCTCGGCCGTCATCACGCCCGACGGCGGGGGCGTGTCGCTCGTCGCGATGACGGGGCCGATGATCCTGCTCTACGGGCTCAGCATCGGCCTGGCGTGGATGTTCGGGAAGAAGAAGGACGCAGAGACGGTTTAGCGTCAGTACGCCTTTGCGAACCAGGCGTGGACGGTGGCCGGGCTCCCGCACTTGAGGCACGTCTTGCCGGTGGCCGGCGCGCCGGAGAACGGGATGTTCCGGATCGTCGCCTGCGTCTCGGCCTTGATCGCCGCCTCGCACTCCGCCGACCCGCACCACGGCGAGATGACGAAGCCCGGCCGCCCCTCCATGATCGCCTTGAACTCGTCGTAGCTGTCGGCGGCCGACGTGTGCTCCTCGCGGAACGTCACGGCGCGATCGAACAGCGCGCGCTGGATCGCCGCCAGCAGCGCCTCGACGTGCGCCCCGAGCCCCTCCATCGGCGCGGACGATTTTTCCCGCGTGTCCCGGCGCGCCAGCACGACCTGCGACTTCTCGAGGTCCTTCGGGCCGATCTCGAGCCGCAGCGGCACGCCCCGCATTTCCCACTCGTTGAACTTCCAGCCGGGCGTCTGCGACTCGCGGTCGTCGAGCATGACGCGGATGCCGCGCGCGACGAGGTCGTCGCGGATGGCCTGCGCCTTCGGCAGGACCGTTTCCTTCCAGTTGCCCCGCGGAATCGGCACGATCACGACCTGATACGGCGCAATCCTCGGCGGCAGGATCAACCCGCCGTCGTCGCCATGGGTCATGATCACGGCGCCCACCAGGCGCGTCGACACGCCCCACGACGTGCCGTACACGAACTGCACCGATTTGTCGCGCGCCTGGAACTTGATGTCGAACACTTTGGCGAAGTTCTGTCCCAGGTTGTGCGAGGTGCCGGCCTGGAGCGCACGGCCGTCGCGCATCAGCGCCTCGATCGAATAGGTGCGCTCGGCCCCGGCGAACTTCTCACTCTCGGTCTTCTGGCCGTCGATCACGGGCATGGCGAGCTCGGTTTCGGCGAACTCCTTGTAGACGCCCAGCATGCGCAGCGTCTCCTCCTGCGCCTCTTCCGCCGTCTCGTGTGCCGTGTGGCCTTCCTGCCAGAGAAACTCCGTCGTGCGCAGGAACAGGCGCGTCACCTTTTCCCAGCGGACGACATTGGCCCACTGGTTGATGAGAATGGGCAGATCGCGCCACGACTGGACCCACTTGGCGTACATCGTGCCGATGATCGTCTCCGACGTCGGGCGGACGACCAGCCGCTCCTCGAGCTTTTCGCTGCCGCCGTGGGTGACCCACGCCACCTGCGGCGCGAAGCCTGCGACGTGCTCGCTCTCGCGCATGAGCAGGCTCTCGGGAATGAAGAGCGGGAAATACGCGTTCACGTGGCCGGTTGCCTTGAAGCGGCGGTCGAGCCCCTGCTGGATCAATTCCCAGATCGCGTAGCCGTAGGGCCGGATGACCATGCACCCCTTCACGGGGGAGTAGTCGGCCAGCTCCGCGCGGCGGACGACGTCGACGTACCAGCGCGCGAAGTCCTGTGACTGCGGGGTGATCTCGGTTGGAAGGTCGGGGATTTGTTCTGTCGACATCAGGCGCTGGGCCGATCGGCGATATGTTTCTTCCAGTGTAGATCGTCGCGAGCCGGGAAATCG
>Ga0209640_10004328_pt1 | contig 12472 bp, 13 predicted proteins | sample RifCSP10_1_FD_184018 | JGI IMG/M metagenome (GOLD analysis project Ga0209640, IMG submission 184018) | Soil microbial communities from Rifle, Colorado - Rifle CSP2_sed 10_1 (SPAdes) (version 2) | ecosystem: Environmental > Terrestrial > Deep subsurface > Rock core/Sediment | place: Rifle... | reverse complement strand
CGGATGAGAAAGCGCTTGTTCAAACCGTTCAAATCTTTCCAGCGCTCCGCTCCGTTAAAACCGTTTAAATGTTAATGCCAAAGACGGCCTGCTTGACCGCCCTTAGCATCTTGTCGTTAGTTGTCAAAAGTGCCCTTATGCGCCAAATTCTTCCCGAGAACGGAGTCCGTTGGGCAGAGAAAATCGCATCCCCGTTCTTCGAAATCATGACGATGACGAATCTTTGATCGAGATTCGGGTCGCCCTCGTTGACAAAAAAATTTTCCGTGTATATGAGTCGCACGAAACTATTACGGGGATGGTTTCACTTCGATGTCGTTATGGGGTGAATGCCATGGGATCAAGAAGATGCTTCGCTACTCGTAATAGAATTCGTTGCCCGCGATCGCTCAGCTTCGGCTCGCACAACAAAGGTCAAACCTTAGTCGAATTCACGCTTGTCTTTGTTCTGCTTATAATCGTCGCCTGGATTCCGGCCGATTTCGGTCTCGCGTTCTACACCGGTCAAATTGCCCAGAACGCCGTGCGCGAAGGCGCAAGAATTGCTGCGGCAGACCCCAATCTTCCCGCCGCGGTCACCGTCACTTCATGCACGATGCCTGGCTGTTATACAGCCGGAAACATTTATAACGAGACCGCTGTTCGCTTACCCGCGGCGCTACTAGGGGCAGCGACGATCAACGTCGAATATCCAGCACCCGGTTCCGCTGGTTGTAATCAACTCGTCAGGGTTAGTGTGTCCGGCGAGTACCCATATTTTTTCTATAATTTTCTTCGTTTCATCGGTGTGACGGTGGCAGTTCCCCCGATACAACGTTCCACCAGTATGCGCTGGGAGCATCAAACGCCGTGCAATCCATTTTAGTGGCACGGAGCAGGAGGAAAGGATGAAGATCCTGTTTACACTTTATGCAGCGCTTAGAGGCGCGAAAGGCCAAAGCATCGTGGAGATTTCACTGATCACCCCGCTACTGTTGGTCGCGCTCTATATTCCGGCGGATTTCGGCATTGCATTTTTCGTATCCAATATCTCAGGTACCGCGGCGCGCGATGCCGCTCGAATTGGCAGCGAAATTGGCAAATCCGGAGGAAACGAGGATAACCGGAATTTTACCACGACGGAAGCGACTACCGTTAGAGATGCTCTCATACCCAAGTTGCCGGCGAATCTCTCCAACAGGTCGATCACGGTGAAATTTTATGAGGACACGCCGGTAGATTGCATGGAGGTTGTCGAAGTCACGGTTGCGGGGGACTACAGCTTCTTCTTTTATCAAGTTCTCCGTTTATTCGGCGCCACCGTTCCGAATCAGATAACTATTTCGCGCAGCGCGCAGATGCCCTATCGCTACCAACCGTACGCCAACGCCACCCGCTGTACCGGGACGTCGGTGAACGTAACTTATGAAGATGTCTGAATAGGCCGCGGGAGGATTTCATGAGACCGAATCGAAATGAACGAGGCACCGTCCTTGTCTTTGTGACTCTGATGATCGTTCTGCTGATGATTATGGTTGGAATGGGGTTGGATACGGGGCATCTTGCCTATGTTCGTTCTCAGGGACAGCCGGCGGTTGATGCAGCGGCACTCGCCGCCGCTTCGGCGATACCCACCGGCTTGCCGGCAGACGTGTACAGCCGGGCGGCGGAGTTAAACTACGTCAAAGGTACGAATGATGGCGGGAATAACTATTTGGATAGTCCCAACAATCTTATCGACGCTAATAATGTCACGCTGATCAAGTATAACGCCGCCACCGGAGATATCATGACTGCGACGGGAACATCGTCAACTTCGACCGGCGACGCCAACGGAGTACGGGTTGCTCTCGAAGCCAGCAATCCGTACGGCGGCAGCGTGGGCGGCGCCATGAAATCGCCCTTGTTCCTGACGCCGCTCTTTAATTTGTTTGGTCAGACGGTTAATGGAACGCAGAACGTGAGCGTGAGCGCGGTGGCGGTCATTCAAGCAATTCCGGGCATGCCGATCGCCATCGCCGGTTGCCAGCCAACGAGCGCGGGATGCACAAGCGGCGCGGGTACAGAGGAAGATCCATATACAAACTGCAAGCTCTTGCAAGTGGATAGCAGCAATAACGGAAACAATCCCAATAATGATTGGGATAACGGCAAGTTTCAGGATTCGGGCTGGACCACTTTTAATGTTGCATCCGCCAATGCCCCTGCGATCAAAGCGCTAGTAGGCAACAGTTCCACGTGTGGAAATGTCCCACCGGTCAATATCGGTGCGGGGTGTATTTACCTGAACAATGGACAAATTACCCCCATACTGACGGAATTTGAAAAGGTTTATAAACACAACGGGGACGGTCTTAGCGGCGAAGCAAACCCGCCTTTGGCGAATGATTGGGGAATTCTGCCAGTTGTCAGCGCATCTATTGGCAATTTCAATCAATGCGAATCCGTGGTGTCATTCGCGAAATTCGGCATCAGGGATGTTGTTAAAAACGGCAATGATAAATGGCTTCTCGGCGACCTCATCTGTAATTGGGATATCAACAGAGTCGGCGGAACGGGGTGCTACACGACCAGGCTTGTGCGGGATAAAAAGTCGGGCATGTAGAATACTCATATTCAGCCCAAATAAGCATTGTCTTCGAAGCGGTGCTTCGAGGTTGAGGCCCGGCTTCGAACTCGCCAAGCTTCTCGTAGCCTCATCAGACTCTCTAAACCACCTTCCTGGTTCGACTAAGCTCACCACGAACGAGATCACGTCGTTAGAAGTTCAACATTTCGCCGTGCGCTCCGGGTGGTGTCGAGGGGCTCCAATGAAGTTCTCACACAGCCGTTTGAGATGATCTCTCAAGTGAGCAAGAATAGAACGATCCGATTCAAAAATAGCTGCGAGGAGGATCGACAATGGCAGATCCCAAATTAACCATGGCGCTATCCCACTACGATCGGCACATTCCGCTGTTCGATGGTTCAGTGCGCCCGGACGGCGTCGACTTGCAAGTGCTGGACGTCGGCCAATCGCATCCACTGAAGCACGGTCAGGACCGCCATGAGCGCATGCTGCAAAAGGGTGAGTTCGACATCTGCGAGTTGTCGCTGTCGTCCTATCTAATCGCCAAGAGCCGCGGCATGCCGTTTACCGCAATTCCGGTATTTCCGCGGAGACTGTTCAGTCTCTCGCAGATGTGGGTCAACGCGAATGCCGGGATCAAATCACCGCAGGATCTGACCGGCAAAAAAGTTGGCCTGAGCACGTTTCAAACCACGCTCTCCGTGCTGGCGAAGGGAGACTTGCAGGCCGAGTACGGTGTGCCATGGCGCGAAATCGACTGGTACATTTCCAAGGACGAGGCCGTGCCGCTCAAGCCGATCAACGAAGTTAAGATGCAGCTTTTGAAGCCTGGCCAGAAGATGGGCGCGATGTTGGAGAGCGGCGAGATCGATGCCCTGATGGTGCCGCACCCGCCGCAAGAAGCTCTGCGCGGCGGCCGCGCTATCCGCCGCTTGTTCGCCGATCCCAAGCTCGAAGAGACGAAATATTTTCGCAAGAACGGCTACTATCCGATCATGCACTTGATTGCTTTCAAAGACGACGTGTTGAAGAACAATCCATCGCTGGCGCCGAGTATTATGGCGATGTTTGATCGCGCCAAAGAAGTCTGCATGCAATACTACGACGACCCGAACTGGTCGCGGTTTGTTTGGGGCCGACATTTATTCGAAGAGGAAAGAAACGCCTTCGGCGACGATCCGTGGCCGCACGGGGTGAAAAAGAATCGCGCCAACCTGGAGCGTTTCATCGGTTATTCGCTCGATCAGGGTTTGATCGAAAAAACACTCGAGATCGAAGGACTTTTCGACCCGAGCACCGTAGATAGCTAACGAGCGAGAGCACCGTGCCCGCCAAAGTGAAATGCCCGACTTGCCGCAAGGAAGTCTCGTGGGAAAATAACCCGCATCGGCCGTTTTGTTCGGAACGCTGCCGGCTCATCGATCTAGGCGCTTGGGTAGAGGAACGCTATCGCGTTCCCGGGGAGGAAACGGACTTCAATGTCGAAGAGGACGATGATGGGGAACTTTGACCAGCCAAAAAGCATCTGAAATTCGGAACAAATTCAAATGCTCAAAACAAAAAATGTTCCAAACCGTCCGACCCGGATTCGACGTTTAGCAATTTTTTATAGTTTAGGTGTGGCGTTTCGCTTTCGAATTTCGCGCTTCGAATTTCGGATTTGCCCTGAGGGTTTGTTTCGGATTTAGATATTCGAATTTCGGATTTGTTTTAGAATTGTACTTTGCTTCTATGAAAATTCATCCAAGCGCAGTCATTGACACAAAGGCCGAGATCGATTCCGATGTGGAAATCGGCCCTTACACCGTCATCGAAGGACCCGTAAAGATCAAGCGCGGCACGCGCGTGATGGCGCACGCCTATCTTACCGGTTGGACGGAGATCGGCGAAGATAACGAAATTCACCCGGGTGCGGTGCTCGGCGATGCGCCGCAAGACAAGGCATACGGCGGAGAAGAAACCTATCTTCGCATCGGCGCTAAAAATATCATTCGCGAGCATGTGCAAATCCATCGCGGCACCGCCGCCGGCTCGGCGACGATTATCGGCAATAACAATTTCCTGATGGCGACCGCCCACGTCGGTCACAACTGCCGGCTCGGCGATAATATAGTTCTGGCTAACGGCGCTTTGCTTGGCGGCTATGTGGAGGTCGGCGACTACGTCTTCATTTCCGGTCACTGTGTCGTCCACCAGTTCGTCAAAATCGGCGACTATGCCTTGATGCGCGGGCTCAGCGGAACGAGCCGCGATGTGCCCCCTTTCGCGGTTATCGACTGGCAGCACACGGTCAGGGGCGTTAACGTCGTGGGGCTGAAACGGGCTGGATTCGACGATAAGAGAATTCGCGCGATTCGCGAGGCTTTCCGGATACTGTTTCGGAAAGGACGCAATCTCGCATTAGCGGTAAAAGAACTAGAGGAGTCCAGCAGGGTCACCCATGACGTGTCTACCCTGCTGGATTTTATCAAGAATTCGAAACGCGGGGTTTGCTTTGGTGCTAGCGAGTCGCGGTCGTAGTCGATGGAGCTGCATCGGCCCGCGGTCCGGTTTCGATCTCGACGGGCGGCGGCGCGCCGACGAAATAGATCGGCTCCGTCCCCTTCAGGTGATTCGGCGTAACGACGTAGTGGCCGCCTATTGCGGGATAGATGATGTTGTTGGCAACATCAGTCCTACCACCGGTCAGCACGTAACCAAGTCCGCCGGTGAGCAAGCCTAGTCCCGCGTAGGTCACCTTCGCCGGGATATAGAACACGCTCGCCAGTGCCGCTGCCACACCGTAACCGGCCTCCTCGCTCACGGGCTGTTCAGCGGCTTGATTACTCGAATCCGCCGTTTGCGCGTAAATCGGAGTCGCCATCACGGTAACTAATGACGCCAGGGCAATGCCCTTAAGCAATTGTGTTTTCATGATGCGAACATATCTCACGAGATGTGCTACTGTCAATAATCTTATTTTAAAAAAACTCGGATCCACCGCTTTTTTGGCTCACTTGATCGTCGTGGAATGAGCCCGGGCTTCAGGGCGGTGGGTCCGTCGGTCGCGGTGATGATCGCCCGTTGGTGCGGTTCCGAAGCCCGTTGGCGGACAAACACCGGCAATCGACGCTAGTCGTTGAAACCCGCTGGCTTCGAATCCGAGCTGGGCTCCGGCTCGGACAGAAAATAGCGCTCGTAGCAGGCGCGAATGCGTTCTCGCCTAACTTGATAATCGCGCAACAGTTTTGCGCCCGATTTAGCTTTGCCGCGCTTGCCCTGTTCGTCCGCGTTCCCATAGCCGAGCGCGCGAGCTATGCTGTCAAGCCTTCCCGGCTCTGCCTCAAAGGCATCGATAGATTGATCGCGCTCCAACCGCAAACGGTGGTCAAGCCGGCGCAAAAAGAGATAACCATCCGCGAGAACACGATATTCATCGCGTTTGAGAATTTTCTCCTCGTGCAACACGTTCAAGGCCTCAAGAGTTTGACGGCGGCGCAGTTGGGTCAGGCGGTGGCCGTGCGCGAGTTGCAGCATCTGTGTGAGAAATTCGATATCGACCAAACCGCCACGCCCCTTTTTAAGATTAAAACGGGTTTCATCCTCTCCGGCGAGCTCGCGCTCCATGCGCATGCGCAGATGATGAATCTCACCGACCTCCTCGCGTTTCAAATCGCGCCCGTAGGCGAAGGTTTTGGCGATTTTTTCAACTCCTTTGCCGAGCGCCGGGTCGCCCGCGACATGCCGGGTCTTGATCAGCGCCTGGCGCTCCCAGAGCTGCGAGCTGGTTTTGTGATATTCGCGGAAGGCATCGAGCGAAGACACCAAAGGTCCCGCTTTTCCGGACGGCCGCAACTGCATATCGATTTTGTACGCAATGCCTTCCTCCGTCGGCGCGGACAAGTAAGTGAGAAGCTTTTGGCCGACGCGGACGTAGTATTCATGAGCAGGCAGACCGCTGCTGCTGAGTGCTTCAGCACCGGCGTCATAGACGAAAATTAGATCGAGATCGGAGTTGTAATCGAGCTCCCGGCCGCCGAGCTTGCCGCCGCCGATAATGGAAAACTGTCCGCGCGGCACGGGACCGAACCTTTCGCTGATTTCGCAAAGCGTCAGGTCGAGCGCCGCCTGGAGGCAGGCTTCGGCCAGGTCGGATAACTGCCGTAGAACCTGCAGCAGCTCGAGAGCTCCACCGAGATCGTGCAAGCCGATGCGGATAAACTCTTCGGTTTTGTGGCGCCGCAGGGCGTTGAGTTTTTCTTCAATATCATGGTGTTCGGCGATTGCAGCGCGCAGTTCGTCCAGCATCTCCGCCTTGGGTTTTTCGATCCGGCTGAGATCGACGCGAATCAAAGTATCGATCAGTTCGGGCCGATTGAGAAAAAGATCGGTCAGAAACTGGCTCTGTGCAAAAAGTGTGATCAACAAGCGCATGGTCTCGGGATTCTCCGCCAACAGAGTGAGAAATCCGGTGCGGCCGCCGATGCGATGGCTAAATTCGGCAAGGTTTAATAGAGCGCGATCCGGCGCGCTTGAATTGATAATTTCGCTCATCAATGCCGGCCCAAGCAGGCGCATCACCTTCAACCGTTTCGGGCTGGGCGGCTGATAGACTTCGCCATCGCGCACGGCCAGGAGATTTTCGTACGCCTTGAGCGGATCGGCGAAGCCGGCTTTTGACAGCTCGGCTGTGACGATTTCCTTACGATCGAGGTCGTTCCACACCGATCCGGCGGCCGACGCGGCGTCCTGCGCGATCTCCTTCTGCGCGCTGTAAAACAGCCGGTCGAACATGCCCCGCACGTTTTTGGTATGGCGGCGGTAATCGCGCCAAAACTGCTCACGTTCGGTGCGCTTACCGTTGCGCCGATAGCCCAGGCGGCGCGCCAGCGCTTGCTCTTCGTCTATTCCCTCGGGGATCGAATGCGCGTGAGCTTCCTGCACGATTTGCACTTTGTGCTCGACCTGCCGCAGAAAACAGTAAGCGTCGGTGAGCACGTCTCGTTCCTTGGTCGAAATGAAATGATGTCGGGCTAGCTCCGCTAGAGCCGCCAGGGTGCTCGGTCCTCTGAGTTCGGGCTCGTAGCCACCGTTGACCAACTGAAGGGCCTGGGTGAAAAATTCGACCTCGCGAATGCCGCCCAAGCCAAGCTTAACGTTGCGTTCTTTGGCCGCACCGGTGAGCAGTTCATTTTCGATGCGCGCTTTCATGTGGCGCAGCTCATCCACAGTCGTGTAATCGAGATAGCGGCGATAGACGAACGGTTCGAGCTCCTTGAGAAAACTCTCGCCCAGCTCGCGAGCGCCGGCCACCGGCCTGGCTTTGATCATGGCAGCTCGCTCCCAGCACTGTCCCCAGGATTCGTAATAGAGCATCGCCGAGCCGAGCGATTGCACCAGCGGGCCGTTGGCGCCGAGGGGGCGAAGCCTCAAATCGATGCGAAAAACAAAGCCCTCTTCGGTGATCTGGCCCATTGCCTGGATGATCTTTTTGCCCACTTCAGCGAAAAATTCGCGCGGCGTCGATTTTCCTTTGGCCCCGCCGGCGCTCTCGCCTTCGTCGCTCTCGTAGAGAAAAATGACATCGATATCGGAGCTGAAGTTGAGCTCGCCGCCGCCGAGCTTACCCATACCGAGAACAACGAACCGGTTGGGTTCGTTCGACCCGGGCAAATTGATTAGACCATAATCTCTTTCCCCTTCCGCACGACAAAACCTGTAGGCCGCTTCCAGAGAGGCTTCCGCCAAAGTAGTCAGCTCCCGGACGGTTTCCTCCATAGGGACTCCAGCCAATAGGTCGCGGGTGCCGATGCGCAGGTATTCACGCTGTTTGTGGCGGCGTAATACTGTGCAAAATTCTTCGAACGATCGGCATTTATTGCTTGCCTGGAGCAGCTCTTGACCGTGTTTGGTAGCCGATTTTCTCGCAATCGCGAGCAGGCGGCCAAACCGCTCCGGCCAATCTTTCCCCTGCCGGATAAGCACCTCGCTCAAGAAGCCGCTCCCGCCCAGCAGGCCGAAGAGAGTCGGCAGGTTCGCAGCGGGGAAGGAGTTGAGCGCTTTAGAGCCGGCGTTCTCGATCAAACGCTCGAGATTGGCGCGCCCGAGCGCTGGAGAAGGGCTGTTCTTCAAGAACGAACGATACTTTCGCGTCCAATCGGAAACCCGCTGGTTTTTGCGCGCCTTGTTCACGCGTTCACAGTAACGGCATCGAAAAAAACCTTCAAGCTAGTGTTCTGTCCCAAAGATTCGAAAGAAATCAGTGGTTACCTTTGTCGTCATGCCCGAGAAAGCGGGTATCCAGAGCGATTTGATTTTCCTGGATTCCGGGTCGCGCTTCAGCTTGAGGTTACGACGGACATTGAGCTGCTTTTTCGCGTATGATATTCGTACCGTCGTGAAGCTTCGCGCATTGCAGGGTTTCTATCTCCGCGGTCGATGCAGAGCGTTTCTTGTGAGGGAAGAATGAGCAGCAGCAGAGTTTGGTCAGCCCGTCGTCTTGCCATCGCCGCGCGCTGACGTTTTTGTTATCCGAAACCGACTAATGTTGCAGCGGAGGAAAAGCAGATGAAAGTATCTGTATTAGTGATTGGCCTTCTGACTCTGTTGTTTGTAGGCGCCGCCGACCTTCGGGCACAGGCATACGGGCCCTATTACAGTCCGTACGAGGATGTTCAATATCAGCAGTATTTACAGTGGCAGCAGCAGTATTTAGACTATTGGCGACAAAACGACCCGTACTATGATCTCCACGTCATGCACTACCAGCTATATCGGCCGCGCTACCAGCCATTTTTAGCATACCCACCCTGCTGCTACGCGGTCGGTATACCCACGTGGTCGACGCCATTGCGTCGGGTGCCGCATGGGCCGAAGAGCCGGGCACCGAAAGCGGTCAGGCGAAGATAAATTGCTCAAACCCAGCGGTCTCACACGGTGGCGCAGAAAGTACAATTAACGCGTCACTACGAAAGTACGGTCCAAGCGGACCATAGAGTATTCTGCTCTGACGGCGCAAGCGTGTGGCGACCCGAGGTCTTTTCTTCTCGCTTTCTCTTTACAGAAGTAGAGTTACGTTAGGTGCGAGACAATGCCAGGATGTCTAACCGTTCCATCCGAGATAGCGCGACGAGTGGTGGCAAGCTAAATGAAGACCCGGGGCTACTGATTGCCTGCCCACGAAGATGTGTCGTTTTTTACACTCCCGTATCTGTTCAAACATTCCTTTTGAGATCAACTTCGTTCGTCGACTACATTTAGTTGCAGATTTTCTCGAAGATATTAAAAGGTTCGAATATCAATTCTTGGATGGCACAACCGTTGCGCTAGGTGTTGGGGCCCAGTCTGTTGACAACTCTTCCCACGTGAAAAATGGGGCCTCATAGAAATCGCATATAGGTGGAGCACGGACTGAACAGCTAGGTCGACAAATGCGAATTGCAGAGGTCCGTAAGGCCAACGCTGAAGATGCTTCCGGAATTGCGTTCGTCCACGTGCGCTCATGGCAGGTCGCTTATCGGGGGCACATGCCGGATGAGTTTCTTGACAGCCTCGACGTCGGAAAGCGCGCGAATATGTGGCGTGAGTTGACGCAGAATCCTGACAAGATCGTCTTCGTCGCCGATGATAGAAAAGGCAACATTGTCGGGTTCTCTGCCTTGGGCCCTTCACGGGACACGGATGCCGATCCGAACACGGCTGAGGTTAGCGCAATCTACGTTCACCCGGAGAAATGGCAAAAGGGAATTGGTCGCGCACTGCTGTCCACATCACTCGATGAAGTTCGAAAGCGCGAGTTTGACCAAGTTACGTTGTGGGTTTTGGAAGCAAACCAACGAGCACGTTCTTTTTACGAATCGTTCGGATTTATGCAGGACGGTACGACTAAGGATGACGACCATTGGAAAAGCTTTGTCATCCGCGAGGTTCGTTATCGTCTTAACCTACGATGACGAGGCGCTTAAGATCCACCGCGACACATGTGCAGATGTTCCCGCAACTTGCTGCCTTTGACAACCCCGATACGCCTCAGGCGCAGTTTGCGCTCGGCGCCATTATGGGTGCCCTCACGCCTGAGGAAACGCAGGAGTGGCACGTGGGTATAGCACAAGCGGTGGCGGATGGAACCTATTTTATTGCGCAGCCGTTTCACTGTGCCGTCGGAACAAAGCCTTTGGCGGCGCGGTAACTGCGTGTGCAACGGCCACAATCAAGGAGGCGCATGTATGCAAAACCAAGTTCCTCGACCCGACACCATAAACAAGTTGAGATTCGCAGCCGATGGAGCCTTCGCCATGTTGGCAGGTATGCAGCTCGACGTGTTCACACCGTTGAAGGCCGGTCCGATGACCGCCGAGCAGCTCGCTGCTGCGATCGGTGTAGGACCTGCACGACTGCGCCTTCTTCTCTACGTCCTAGTTGTCGCAGGACTCTTAACCGAGAGCGATGGACGATTTGCGAACACTGACGAAGCGAATCAATTTCTGGTAAAGGGCGAGCCTTCGTACATGGGCAATAGGCATGCGGCCATAGCGATGCGGTGGCGGGAGAATTTCAAAACGGCTGACTCCATCCGTAGCGGCGTCCCAAAGGCAAAGCTGGACTTCTCCAATGCTCCGCCGGAGCAACTGGAAACATTCCTTCGCAATATCAATGCGAGCACAGTTCCATCAGCGCGTGCTTTGATTCAGAAAGCTGATTTTTCGTCGGTTAAGACACTGTTGGACGTGGGCTGTGGAGGCGCAGGTATGGCCATAACAATAGCGAAGGCGTGCCCCCACATTAACGCGACAGCGATTGACCTGGCTCAGGTGGTACCGATTGCCCAAAAGATCGTATCCGAAGAAGGAGCAGCAGAGAGAGTTAAAGTCATCGCGGCGGACGTTGTAAACGGAGGGTTATTGGGGACCTACGATGCAGCGGTGCTGAGAGCTTTTCTTCAGGTACTGTCTCCAGAAGATGCGCGCCGGGCGTTACAGAATATCGGTGCGGTGTTAGATCCGGGCGGCAGGATCTTCATCATCGGCCAGATTCTCGACGACTGGCGTAGATCTCCTTTGGACGCGGTCGGGTTCAATTTGACGTTTATAAACTTCTTCGATGAGGGCGAGTCTTACACCGAAAGCGAGCACCGAGACTGGTTAACTGGCGCAGGATTCGTAGACATTGAGCGTTCGTTGCTGCCTGATGGAGGTAGTCTAATGACAGCTCGAAAAACCAAATAACCTGAACCAGTTTTCTTCTCTTGAAATAATTGCAGCTGAGAAAATATCGTAACCGACCGACCTCGTCTAATGGAGAATTATGAATAGCAGTGAACAGATAGAAACAATCGTCGTTGGTGGTGGTCACGCGGGTCTTACGATGAGCTATTACCTCAGCCAATGTGGACGCGAACACATGGTATTGGAGCGAGGTCGGGTAGCGGAGCGCTGGCGTAGCGAACGATGGGATTCCTTCTGCTTTCAATTCCCGAACTGGACCATTGAGCTACCCGGATACAAATACCAATGTGAAAACCCGGAAGAGTTCGCGCCCGGCCGTGAGGTAGTGCGATTCGTTCAGGACTATGCGGGGTTTATTAAGGCCCCTATCCGCTGTGGTGTAGAGGTAACTTCCCTTGGGCGTACACCGGACTTGGGACGTTATCTCCTTACGACAAATGACGGTACTATTGAAGCCGCCAATGTCGTGATCGCGACTGGTCCGTATCAACGGGCTGCGATACCGTCCATGAGTTCAGATGTTCCGAAAAATATCTTCCAGGTACATTCCAGTACATACCGCAATCCGAATCAGTTGCCTCCGGGTGCGGTCCTAGTCGTGGGCAGTGGAGCTTCGGGCTGTCAGATCGGCGACGACTTACAGCAGAACGGTCGTCAGGTCTACCTTTCGGTGGGCCGTCATAACCGTGTGCCGAGAAGATACCGTGGCAAAGATTTCGCG
>Ga0209640_10004327_pt1 | contig 12473 bp, 9 predicted proteins | sample RifCSP10_1_FD_184018 | JGI IMG/M metagenome (GOLD analysis project Ga0209640, IMG submission 184018) | Soil microbial communities from Rifle, Colorado - Rifle CSP2_sed 10_1 (SPAdes) (version 2) | ecosystem: Environmental > Terrestrial > Deep subsurface > Rock core/Sediment | place: Rifle... | reverse complement strand
CCCCGACTCGCGCGCCGTGCGCGCGGCGTGGGAGCGGCGCAAGCTGCGCGAAGAATCCGACCGGCGCGAGTCGCTGCTCGACGGCGCGGCGGCCGCCACCCTGCCGGCGCTGGTCGCCGCCTATCGGTTGACCCAAAAAGCGTCCGGCGTCGGATTCGATTGGCCCGACGCCGCCGCGGTCCTGGCCAAGGTCGAGGAAGAGGCGGCCGAGCTGCGCGCCGAGATCGCGACCACCGCGGACGGCGCCGCCGCTCCGTCGCGCGAGCGGCAGCGCGAGGAGGTGGGCGATCTGCTGTTCGCGATCGCCAATCTCGCGCGCCACCTGCACGTCGACCCCGAAGCCGCGCTCGCCGCCGCCAACCTCAAGTTCCGGCGCCGCTTCGCCGCCGTCGAACGCGGCCTCGCAGAGCGCGGCCGGCCGCTGGCGGAAGCGACGCTGGAGGAGATGGACGCGCTCTGGGAGGCGGCGAAGGTCGCCGAGACCGAGGTCAGCCGCGAGGAGAGCTGAGGCGGTCGACGACCGGCTCGAGGGCGTCGGCCACCGTGCGGCCGATGATCTCGTGCCCGCGGGCGTTCGGGTGGATGCCGTCCGGCTGGTTGAGCGCCGGCTCTGCCGCCACGCCCTCGAGCAGGAACGGCACGACCTCGACGCCGAAATCGCGCTCGAGATCCCGGTAGATCGCCTCGAAGTCGCGCGTGTATTCGGGCCCGTAGTTGGGCGGCAGCTTCATGCCCGCGAGCACCACCTCCGCGCCGGCCGCGCGAGAGCGCTCCACGATCGCGCGCAGGCTCGCTGCGGTCGACGCGAGCGGCAGACCGCGCAAGCCGTCGTTGGCGCCCAGCGCGACGAAGACCACGGCCGGCCGGTGCGAGAGGTACCAGTCCAGGCGCTCGAGACCGCCGGCGCTGGTGTCGCCCGAGACGCCGCCGTTGACCACGCGCACCGGCAGGCCGCGCTCGGCGAGCAGCCGCGAGACGTGCGCGGGATAAGCCTCGTCGAGCGAGACGCCGAGACCGGCGGTCAGGCTGTCGCCCAGGAAGACGACGAGCGGCGCCGCGTCCCGCGCCGCCGGCGCGGCGACGGCCGCGGGCGGCGCAACGCGCCCTTCGGCCGGCGCGCCGCCCGGGCGCTGCGCGACGCCGCCGGTGCCGGTGCCGGTGCCCGGGTCGCGGATCGCCGACGGCCGGCGGACGTCGCGCGCGCTCGGCGCATCGCGACGGCCGCACGCGGCGAAGATCGCCGCCAACGCCGCGATCGCGACCAGCCCGCACGTCGATGCGCGACCTCTGACCACGAGTCGATCCTAGCCCGGTGCGGGCCGAGTGAAAGGAGCTCGCTTCTCGCACGTCGAGAGAAGGGGGCGTGCTACGCTGCCGCGCCCCTCGGCGCGACCGGGCGAACCCGCGCCTCGCCGGAACGTAAGGAAGCGAGATGACGACGTCCCGGCTCGAGCTCCGCCAGGTCACCAAGCGCCTCCGTTCGGGCGAGCGCGAGCTGACGATCGTCGACGCCGTCGATCTCGCCGTCGCGCCCGGCGAGTTCCTGGCGGTGCTCGGCCCTTCCGGCAGCGGCAAGTCCACGCTGCTCGGCCTCGCCGCGGGTCTCGACCGGCCGAGCTCGGGCGAGGTCCTGATCGACGGACAGCCGATCCACGCTCTGTCCGAGGACTCGCTGGCGCGGCTCCGCCGCGGTCGCATCGGCTTCGTCTTCCAGTCTTTCCAGCTGCTCGGCAATCTGACGGCGCTCGAAAACGTGTTGCTGCCGCTCGAGCTCGCCGGGCGCGCCGGCGCCGCGCGGCGCGCCGCCGAGCTCGTCGCCGAGGTCGGCCTCGGCGAGCGCGGTCATCACTACCCCTCCCAGCTCTCGGGCGGCGAGCAGCAGCGCGTCGCGCTGGCGCGCGCTTTCGCGATCGAGCCGGCGCTGCTGCTCGCCGACGAACCGACCGGCAATCTCGACGGCGCGACCGGCGCGGTGGTGCTCGACCTGCTGGCCCGGCTGCGGGCCGAGCACGGCTCGACGCTCGTGCTCGTCACCCACGACCCCGAAGTGGCCGCGCTCGCCGACCGGCGAATCCACCTGCGCGACGGCCGCATCGACCGGACCTCGTGACCGGCCGCGTCTTCCTGCGCCAGCTCGGCCGCGAGACGCGCGGCGCGCGCGGCCGGCTCGCCTTCTTCGCGCTCTGTCTCGCGGTCGGCGTGGCCGGGGTGACGGCGGTCGCGGGTTTCTCGGGCGCTCTGCGCTCGGGGCTACGCAGCGAAGCGCGCAAGTTGCTCGCCGCCGACCTGCGCGTCGAGGCGCTGCGGCCGCTGCCCGAAGAGGCGGCGCAACTGCTCGCCGGCCGCCCCGGCTTGCGCACGACCCGGCTGCGCGAGATGCCGACCGTCGTCCTCGCGCCCGGCGGCACCGCGGCGACGCACAGCCAACTCGTCGAGCTGCGCGCGGTGGACGGCGAGTTCCCTTTCTATGGCCGGCTCGAGATCGAGCCCGACCGGCCGCTCGCCGAGCTTCTCGCCGGCGACGGCGCGGTAGCCGGTCCCGAGCTCTTCTCGCGGCTCGGCGTCGGGTTGGGCGACGAGCTCTCGGTCGGCGGCCGGCGCTTCACGCTGCGCGGCATCCTGCGCTCGGAACCGGACCGCATCGGCGGCGCTTTCGCGCTCGGCCCGCGCCTCTACGTCGACGGCGGCGCGCTCGACGAGACCGGTCTGCTCGCGCGCGGCAGCCGCGTCGAGCACTCGACCCTGATCGCTCTCGCGCCCGGAGCGAAGCCCGCCGAGGCGCGCCAGCTCGCCAAGGCGCTGCGCGCCGCGCTCCCCGATCCCGCCTTCTATCGCGTCGAGACTTTCGCCGACGGCCAGCCCGAGCTGCGGCGAGGAGTCGACCGCACCGAACGTTTCCTCGGGCTCGCTGCGCTGCTCTCGCTGCTCGTCGGCGGCATCGGCGTCGCGCAGACCGTGCGCGCCTGGCTCGCTTCGCGGCTCGACGCGATCGCCGTGCTCGGGGCGCTCGGCGCCCGGCCGCGCGAGATCGCCGCCCTCTTCGTCGCCCAGATCGGCCTGCTCGCGCTCGCCGGCAGCGCCGCCGGCGCCGCGCTCGGCGTGGCGCTCGAACGGCTCCTGCCCCGGCTCCTGTCGTCGTTCCTGCCCGAGCTGCCCCCGCCCGGCTTCCAGCCGCAGGCGGTCGGCCGCGGCCTCGCCCTGGGCGCCGGCGTGGCGCTGCTCTTCTCCGCCGGACCGCTGGTCGCCGCGCTGCGCGTGCCGGTACTGCGCGTGCTGCGGCACGACGCCGAGCCGATCCCGGTGCCGCGCGCGCTCGCGCTGGCGCTCGGCGCGGCGCTCTTCGCCGGCACCGCCGCGATCGCCGCGCTGCAGGCGGAGTCGTGGCGCGTCGGCGCCGCCTTCGCCGGCGGCCTCGCCGCCACCGCCGGCGTGCTCACCCTCGCGGCGCGCCTGCTGGCGCGATTGGCCGGACGCGTGCCGCGGCTCCGCCTGCCGACGGCGCTGCGCTGGAGCCTGGCCGCGCTCTCGCGGCCCGGCACCGGCACGACGGCCAACGTGGTCGCCCTCGGTCTCGGCGGGCTCGTTCTGGTCGGCATGCTGAGCGTCGAGTCGAACCTCCAGCGACGGCTCCAGGCCGAGCTGCCGCGCGCGGCGCCGACCGCGTTCCTGATCGACATCCAGCCATCGCAGTGGGACGGCGTGCGCGAGACGCTCACCGCCCAGGGCGCGCTGAGCGTCGACTCGGTGCCGTTGGTCATGGCGCGCATCGCCTCGATCGACGGCCGCTCGATCGACGAGTTGGTCGAAGCCGACCGCCGCGAGCGGCGCCGGCGCTGGGCGCTGCGCCGGGAGCAGCGGCTGACCTGGCTCGACCGGCTGCCGGCCGACAACGAGCTCGTCGGCGGCCGGCTGTGGGGCGATCCCGAGCTCGCCGAGCTCTCGGTCGAAGAGGAGTTCGCGCGCGACCTCGGCCTCACGATCGGCTCGCGCGTCGCTTTCGACGTCCAGGGGCTGCCGGTCGAGCTCACCGTGACCAGCCTGCGCCGCGTGCGCTGGGAGAGCTTCGGCATCAACTTCTTCTGGATCGTCGAGCCGGGCGTGCTCGACCAGGCGCCTCAGATGCGCATCGCGGCGGTACGCCTGCCGCCTGGGGGCGAGGATCGGCTGCGCGACGCGCTCGCCGCGGCCTATCCGAACGTCACCCTCTTCGCGATCCGCGAGATCCTCGACAAGGTCGTCGCGGTGCTCGAGAAGATCGGCGTCGGCATCCGCTTCCTGGGCATCTTCACCGTCGTCGCGGCGGCGGCGATCCTGGCCGGAGCGGTGGCCGCCGGCGCCGCGCGGCGCGCCCGCGAGGTGGCAATCGCCAAGACGCTCGGCATGACGCGCGGCCAGGTCGTGGTTCTCTTCGCCGCCGAGTACGGCCTCGCCGGCCTCGCCGGCGGCCTCGTCGGCGCGGTCGCGGGGAATGCTCTGGCCGCCGTGGTTCTGAGACGCGGATTCGAGATGCCGTGGCGGTTCGAGCCCTGGATGGCGCTCGGCGGCGCGCTCGCCGTCGCCCTCGTGGCCGCCCTCGCCGGACTCGCCGCGAGCGCTCGTGCGCTGGCCGAACGGCCGATCGAGGCGCTCCGGCACGAGGGCTGAGCCCCCGCTGACGGCGCTACTCGGGCAGTCCCTCGTCGCTCTCGAGCAGGTAGGAGACCGGAACGAACTCGAAGCCGGCCGCGAGCGCGGCCGGAACCTCGCGCTCGAGCAGCTCGAAGGTCGTCCGGCGCGGGTGGCCGATGCCGATCGCGGCGCCGTCCCGGCGGGCGATCGCCAGGAGCTCCGCGAACGCCTCGGCGACCGGCTCGACGCCCGGCTCGGCGTCCAGGAAGACCGTCCGGCGCGCGGCCGGGATTCCCGCGGCGCGCGCCAGCTCGAAGGCGCGGCTCTCCGCCGTGGTGCGCGAGTCGAGGAAGAAGAGCCGGCGCTTGCCGACGACCTCCAGGATCGCGCGCATCGCATCGGCGTCGGCGGTGACCTGCGAGCCCATGTGATTGTTGACGCCGACGGCGCCGGGCACGGCGTCGAGCGCGGCCTCGGTGAGGCGCTTTATCCGGCGCACCGGCAGCTCGGCGGAGATCGCCCCCGGACCCGCGTTCTCGCCGTCGCGTGCCGCCATCGGAAGATGACAGAGGATCTCGGCGCGCCGGCCGCGCAGGCGCTGGACGACTTCACGCGTGCGCGGCTCGAACGGCAGCACGGCGTAGGAGAGCGGCACGCCGAGCGCCTCGAGGCGGTCGACCTCGGCGAGCGATCGGCCGAGATCGTCGATCACGATCGCGATCCGCGCGCTCTCGCGACGAGGCGTGGCCGGAGTCGGAGCCGGCTCTTCCACCTGCGGGCGCGGTGCGGGCCGAGCCGCTTTCACGAGCTCCTCGATGGGTTTCACGGCGGGCACCGAAGGCGGGCTGCCGACGCGCGGTGCCGCCGGCCGCAGGCGAGCCTCCATCCGGCCGCCGAACCAGAAGCCGATGCCGAGCAGCAGCGCGGCGCATCCGAGGAGGAGGAGGCCGGTGCCCAGCCGTCGACGGCTTCGCCTGCTCGCCATGGCGGGCTCGGTCGGTGTCAGGCCGCGTGCTGCGCGGGATCGTCTTCGGCGAGCAGTCGCTCGATGCCGCGGTCGAAGATGAGCTCGTCGAGCGACCGCTCGGCTTCGTCGACCCGGCGCGAGAGGTCGTCGACCAGCAGGTCGGGCGCCAGGCCGCCCGCCAGCGCTTCGCCCTTCGGCCCGGTGTAGAACGCAGTCGTCAGATGGATCCGGGCGCCGCTCGCCAGGTCGACGAAGGTCCGTTCGCCGGCCCAACCGAAGCTGCGCTGGCCGACGATCTCGGCGCCCGCGCCGTCGCGCAGAATCGCGGCGAGCACCTCCGCCGCGCCCAGCGTGCCGCCGTCGACGAGCACGACGAGCCGGCCCTGCCACGCCGCCGGCGCCTCCGAGCGGAACTCCCGCTCGACGGCGCCGCGCCGCTCGAGGCGTCCGAGCTCGCCGCTCGCGAAGAGCCCGCCGATCGCGTACGCCGCTTCGGCGTCGCCGCCCGCGACTCCGCGCAGGTCGACGAGCAGCCGGTCCTTGCCGGCCAGCTCGCCGAGCAGGGCACGTACGCGCTGCGGCGCGGCGGCGTCGAGGCGCGGCACCAGCAAGCGCGGCGCCGATCGCACTTCGTCGACGCGCGGCGCCGGGGCCGGGAACTCGGCCAGCACCAGCGTCGCCGAGACCGTCTCTCCGTCCCGCAGCAAGCGCAGCGCGATCGCCTCTCCGGGCTCGCCGGCGAGCCGGCTCTCGAGACGCCAGAGCGGCGTCGCGCGCGTCTCGACGCCGCCCAGCTCGGCCACCAGATCGCCGCGCTGGAGTGCCGCGGCGGCGGCCGGGCTGCCCTCCTCGACCGCGGCGACGAAAGTGATGCCGCGATCCTTGGCGAGCCGCAGGCCGCTGCGGGAGGTGCCGATCGTGAGCATGCGCTCGTAGCTCGGCACCTCGGCCGCCGGCACCAGGCTCGAGAACGGATCGAGCGCGTCGCCGACGCCGTCGAGCGCTCCGCTCATCAGCCGGTCCGAATCGGGCGCGTCGACGTAGCTCGAGCGCACGAGGCCGAAGACCTCGGAGAAGATCGCCAGGTATTTGTAGAGGGAATCCTCGCCGTCGTCGCTGCGCGTCGCCGAGACGGCGCTCCAGAGCACGCCGGACGCGACTGGGAGCAGGACGAGGAGCGAGATCGAGAGGAAGAGTGAGCGGCTGCGGTTCAGTGTCGACACGGCGTCAGCGGATCCAGCGCTGGGGATCTTCCGGACGGTTCTCGACGCGGATCTCGAAATAGAGCCGGCCGGCCGCGGCACCGAGCGCCTGGCGCAAAGATACCAGATCGTCGCGCCGTACCGAGACGGTCGCCAGGCCGGCGTAGAGAGTGAACACCCTCCCTGCGTGCTGCAGCACGACGGTTGGGCCATAGCCTTCGAACGGCGCCGCGAAGACGACCCGGCCCGGATAGACCGCCCGCACCTCGGCTCCCGGGGCGGTCTCGAGATCGACGCCGTTGTGGGGCACGCGGGTCTTGTAGCGCGGATCGAGCCGGGGACCGAAGGCGCCGACCAGCTGGCCGCGCACCGGCCAGTCGAGCAGGCCGCGGAACTCCTGCATGCTGCGGCCCGCGAGCGGCGCCGAGCCGCGGCCGTAGAGCGTGTCGAGCAGCACGGCCAGCTTGGTCTCGCGGTCGGCGAGCTCGAGCGCGCGCTCGGCGATGCGCGATTCCTCCCGGCGCGTGCCGGCGAGCAGCGCCGCCTGTCTCTGCTCGAGCCGGACCAGCTCGCCGTGGCGCGCCGTCTGCTGATCGAACCAGGCCGCCGCCTCGGCGCGCTGGCGGTCGAGCTCGCGGCGCTCGACGCCGACCCGGGTGCGCAAGGTCTCGAAGCGTTCGATCGAGGCGGCATCGCGGCGCACCAGGTAGCGCAGCAGCCGCACCGCCGGCAGGGGCTCGGCTTCGGGATCGAGCGCGAAGAAGAGCCGGGCGTGGCCGTGGCGGCCGATCCGGTAGAGCCCCGCCAGCCGCTTCTCCAGCCGCTCGCGCTCGCCCGTCAACCGGTGCTCGAGCTCGCCCACCCGCTCCGCGGCCGCCTCGGCGCGCTCCTCGGCGAGACGGCGGGCGGCCTCGGCCTCCGCCACGCGCCGCTGCTGGATCCGGCGCTCGAGCGCGACCTTCTCGAGCTCGCCCGTGATGCCGTAGGCGCGCACGGCGAGGTCGTCGAGCTGCGACGAGAGCCGCGAGATCTCTTCGCGCACGGCCTCGAGCTCGCTCCGGCGCGCCGCGGCGTCGGACTCCTGCTCCGCCGGCGCGGCGGCGCCGGCGAGGAGAGCGACCAGCGCGAGTCCCGAGAGCGAGCGCTTCAACGCGCCCGATCCTAGCCCGGAGACGTCAGCTCGGTGGCGTCAGCCCGGAGGCGTCAGTGGAGGAGCAGGCTCCTGCCGTCGAGCTGGACCGGCGGCGGCACGCCGTAGAGCTCGAGCACGGTCGGCATCACGTCGGCCATGTACGGCTGCGGCTCGGTCGAGAGCTTCCGGTTCGAGAACAGGATGCCGTCGACGAGCGGCGGATAGACCGAGCAGTGGTCCGCGCTCCAGACATCGAGGTTGGGCTCGGTGACGGCGGGAGCGATCATGCCGAGCGCATCCTGCCAGCCCACCCGGTAGCCGATCGCGTTGGACGGGAAGAGGTCCGGGATGAGCGCCGGATCGTAGGTGCCGTACGCCTCGTCGCGGGTGAAGACGTAAGCGACCGGCTTCTCGCCGTTCTCGGGATCGACGTAGGCGGGGAGCTTCGCCTTGAGCTCGGCGACCAGCGCCTCGTATTCGGCGCCGGGCTGGACGATACCCTGCCCCTCGCGGCCGGCGAGGTTGACGTAGATGTTGCCGAGGCCCATGGCGTAGGCGCGCGTCCTCGACCAGTCGACGTGGGAGAAGAAGCTCCCGGCCTGATCGAAGAGGTCCTCGAGGTTGGCGCGATCCGAGGTCTCGCCCTTCAGGCGGAGATAGCCCTCCTGGGCGAGCCAGGTGTTGTAGTTCATGGTTCGCCGCCAAGGCGCGAAACCGTGGTCGGAGACGACGAAGAGCTGCGCGCCCTCCGGCATCTTCTCCATCACCTTGCCGACGATCGCGTCCATCCGCTGGTACGCCTTCAGGATCGAGTCGCCGTACTTGGCCGCCTGGTCGGCGCGGTAGAGCGGATGCTCGGGGTCGGTGTGCCGCCACATCACGTGCTGGACGCGGTCGGTGAACTCGAAGTAGTGCATGTAGACGTCCCAGTCGTCGGCCGCGAGCTTGGCCTCGACCATCTCGACGTCCTTGTCGACGGTGAAGTCGACGTCCTGGAAGAAAGTGTCGTCGTCGATCGAGCCGGCCTTGATCGACCAGGTGTCGATCATCCAGCCGATGGTCTTGAACAGGCCGAACCGCTCGACCAGCTCCCCGGCCAGCTCGCGCGGCGCGGTGACGTCGATGACCGGCGGCAGCGACGAAGGGTCGAACTGGATCGGCGACAGGTAGACGCGCACCTCGGGCTCGATCGAGATCACCTGGAAGCGTCCGATGCCGTGCACTTTGAGCAGCGGGTTGAACGGGAAGACGAAACGCACCCACTCGCTCCACTGCCCCGCGGCGAGCGACACCTTCGTGTCCGAGACTTCGATGGCGAGCGATTTGCGGTCGTCGGCGACCGTGAAGACGATCGGGATCTTGATGTAGTCGGGTCCGTCCGGAAAGAGCTTGTTGGGCGGGCCGACGACCTCGGCCGGGATCGTGCCGCGGTTGTCGACCAGCTCGACCACCTCGATCGAGACCTCGTTGTCGCCCCTGGGCTGCCAGAACAGCTCGGAGGTGAAGTAGAACGGCTTACCGATGCGGCCCGAGAGGTCGGGCGTGCCGAGACCCGAGAGCATCTCGCCGTGCGGGAACGGCTCGGGCGGGAAGGTCACCGGCACGCGCATGACGCGCACCCGCTTGCCGGCGGCGCCGAGCACTTTCCAGAACGGCTCGCCCTGGCGGCGGTTGATCGCCAGCGGCCGCTCGGTCGGGATCCAGTTGGCGCCGATCCAGGCCGCGCCGGCGCCGGCGAGCGCCGCGATCACGAGCGCCGCCGTGCCGGCCTTGCGGTTGCCGACCCGGAACAGCTTGAGGACGAGAAATACGGAGAGCAGCGCGGCGAGCGCACCGGCGAGCCCGAAGACGAGCGGATTACGGGCGCCGAAGAGGAACGGCGCTTTCGTCTCCTCGAACGCCGCGAAGGTCGGCCGATAGGTCGCCGTGTCGCGCTTCAGGAAGTCGAAGATCGAATGCCGGCCGGGGTTGAGGCCGGTGGCGAAGGTCGACCACGAGACCGGCGTCTGGGAAGGGATGGTCGAGCGCAGCGGCGCGAACGTGCCCGCCCCGCGCAGCCGCGCGAGATTCGGGAGCTTGCCCTCCTCCATCCAGCGCGCGGTCAGCTTGGCGTCGGCGCCGTCGAAGCCGAGGATGACGACCTTCGAGTCGGCGGCGGCGGCGGGCCCGGCGGCGCCGGCGCCCACGAGGAGCGCGAGCGCGAGCGTGGACGACGAGCAGAGGCGGCGGAGTTCGAGCAAGAAGAGGCTCCTTCGGGATCGGATCCGGCACGCGCGAGAGCGCGCCACGGCGCGCGAACCGGTCTCGGCACCGCGCGCCGTGGCGGAAGATCCTAACAAACGCTCGGGCGGAGCCTCGCGATCCCGAGCGGCCCGTGAGCGGGCGCGATCCTTACGACGTCATCGCGATCGTCGACACCTTGAGCGTATCGCCTTCGCGCTCGCCGGTGACGTTCACCCGCAGGTGGTCCGCCTTGTCCGAGGCCTTGAGCAGGTCGAAGGCCTTCTTCGAGCCCTCGGCGTCGAACTTCAGGTACTCGCCCTCCGAGGTGTAGATGCCGTAGCCGTTCTTCTCGCACATCAACATGCAGTCGCGCGTGTGCGAGTCCGGATTCTCCTTGACGTTCGCCTTCTGGGCGCAGTGGCTGTCGACCAGCGTCACGTTGCTCCATTCGGCGGCGAAGATCGCGCCCGGCGCGAGCAGCGCCGCGAGCGCGAAGGCCGTCATGATCGTCCACATCGTCTTTCGCTTCATCGTCCTCTCCTCTTCTTGGTTGGCCCGCGCGGCCGGTCCGGTAGCGGCGCGCCACCTCATGCGCCGCTCCGCACCGCCCGCGACGAGCGTCCTTCGGTGAGCTGGGCGAGCGCGAAGGCGCCGAGCGCCAGGCCGACGTCGCGCACCGCCAGATCGTAGAACATGCCCGCGGTCACGAGCTGGACGGCGATTCCCACGAGCCAGGCCGTGAGCAGATAGGCGCCTGCGCGCGTCCACCGCGTCAGAACCATCACTCCCACGGTGATCTCGACCGCGCCCACGGCCGCGAAGAAGGTCGAGGTCGAGACCGGCAACAGGGCCTCGACCCAGGCGGCCAGGTACATGTCCCAGCTCGCGAGCCGGTGGAAGAACTTGTCGACCCCGATGACGACCGCCAGCGCGCCGTATCCGAGGCGCAGGGTCCACCACGCCGTCTCGATGGGTCGATCAATCGTCGGCATCGTCGTCGCTCCCGCTTCCGCGCACCCGCCCGTGATCCTCTACGCATCCGGCCCCGGCACCGGACGTAAGTTCCGCCCGACCGGTCGACGGTTCGAAGCCGGAGCATGCCCCCGTTTCAGGGCAGCGGCGCCTCGCTGGCGAACCGGCCGAGCAGCTCGGCGCGACGCGGCTCGTCCGCCAGCGACTCGAAGGCGGGCTCGCCGCTCAGCCGCCCGGCGTCGCGCCATCCGGCGGAGTAGGCGCGTTCGAGCTCGTCGAGCGCCTCGGCCCGCCGGCCCGCGGCGGCGTGCGCGAGCGCGAGCTCGGCGCGCATCTCGCCCTCGCCGCCTTCCCAGATGCAGGCGAAGTCGTATCCGTCGCGACTCCCGAGGAGCGCCACGGCCTCGGCCAGGCTGCGCTTCGCTTCGCGTTGCATCATCAGGGCCCGGAAGGCGCGCGCCAATCCGAGCTCGGCGCGGATTCGCACCCAGCCCATGCCCAGCGAGCGCGGGCTGGCGGCGATCTGTTCGCTCGCCTCCCGATAGGCGCGCAGGGCCTCGGCGGCCCCTTGCCGGCGCAGCAGCAGGTCGCCGATCCAGACGCTCGCCTGGGCGCGCACCGCCGCCGAGTAAACGTGATCGATCTCGCCGGCGACCCGGAGCCCGTCGTCCAGAAGCCGGCGCGCGTCGTCGAACCGGCCCCGCCGGAAGGCGGATCGCCCCTGGAGAGCGGTGCCGCCGACGAAGCGGGCGAGCTCGAACTCGCCGCTGCGCTCGATCGCCGCGGCGCGCGCGAATAAGCCCTCCGCCTTCTCGTAGCTCCCGCAGGCGAGATAGATCGAGCCGAGGATCTGGTGGCCGGCCGGGTAGCGCGGCGCCATCTCGGTGACGCGCTGGAGATGCCGAACCGCCTCGGCGTAACCGGAGACGTCGCGCCCGACCACGCCGCGGATCCAGAGGCTGACCGCGAGCTGATAGTGCGCCATCGGCGAATCCGGCTCGAGCTCGACCGCGCGCCGGCCGGCCGCGTTGGCCTCGTCGAAGCGCCCGAGCCGCGCGTAGGCGTAGGCCGACCAGATCTCGGTATCGCCCAGCTCGGCATCGAGAGCTCGCGCCCGTTCGAGGTGCCCGACGGCGGTCTCGAGGTCGGCCGTGGCGGTGGTGGCGATGAACCTCATGCAGTAGAGATGGCCGAGCGAGGAGTGGGCCAGCGCATAGCCGGGGTCGAGCTCGATCGCCCGTTCGAGGTCGGCGCGCGCCTCTTCGATGCTCTTCAGGCCCATGCTGTTGATCCGCTGGCGGGCGCGGGCGCAGTACTCGAACGCCTCGAGCTCGGCGGGCGGCGCGGTCGTGGCCGCGCTCGCAGCCTC
>Ga0209640_10004326_pt1 | contig 12474 bp, 8 predicted proteins | sample RifCSP10_1_FD_184018 | JGI IMG/M metagenome (GOLD analysis project Ga0209640, IMG submission 184018) | Soil microbial communities from Rifle, Colorado - Rifle CSP2_sed 10_1 (SPAdes) (version 2) | ecosystem: Environmental > Terrestrial > Deep subsurface > Rock core/Sediment | place: Rifle... | reverse complement strand
TATCGCGGCCTGAAGCTGTCCGTCCGGCGTCGCTCCGCCGCCGGCGTGAACCTCAGTGGCAACTGGACCTGGGGCCGCTGCGTCGGTCTCCAGATCGGACGTGGAGGTGGCGGTGGATCGGGCAGCGGCGGCGGCGGCGCTTATGCGAATCCCGATGACCCCGAATACGATCGCGGTTATTGTGACTGGGACCGGACGCACACGGCCAACCTGAGCGCCGGGTACGAGACGCCGCAGTTCACCGGCCGCGTGCTGAACGTCCTGGCGTCGAACTGGCGGGTGACGGGGATCGTGACTGCGCGATCAGGCAGGCGGTTCCATGTGACCACCGGGGCGACGGCGTTCAACGGCCTCGGTCTCGCAAGCCGGGTCAATCAGATATCCGATGACTTTTATGGGGAGAAGTCGCTCGACTCTTTCCTGAACCGGGCAGCCTTCGAGCTTCCGGCTCCCGGCACGTTCGGCAACCATCCCCACAACCACCTCGCGGGTCCCAACTTCTGGAAGGCGGATCTGGCCGTGTCACGACTGTTCTCCTGGGGGACGGCCCAGAACATGGAAGTTCGGCTGGAGGCGTTCAACCTCTTCAACACGTTCAACTGGGGGCAGCCGAACGCGAACTTCCGTTCGGGCGCCTTTGGGCGGATCACGAGCATGAACGGTGACCCCCGCATCCTGCAGTTCGGCATCAAGTATGGGTTCTAGGAGGGATGGGATGAAGACGCGGCTTGCGATTCTCATAATCCTGGCAGGACTGATCGTGCTGCCGGTCGTGTCTGCACAGGAGGCTGTCGCGCCGTCTGGCGGGTATTCGGTCGGCTTCGGCGGCACGAGGATCTCGGCAAAGGACGCGGCCCGTCCCGCGCCGAGACTGCCCGACGGCAAGCCGGACCTGTCAGGGCCGTGGGTACGAGGCGGCGTGAACAACGATTTCGAAACGGACGCGGGGATGAAGCCCGGTGAGCTCGATACCTACCTGCAGCCATGGGCGAAAACGCTGAAGGATTCACGAAAGCCGCAGGACGAACCCTACACCGCCTGCCTGCCGATGGCGCCCCCTCCGGCCGTGCACCCGTATCCCTGGCGCATCGTGCAGTCGTACACGTGGAGGGGCATGACGCACATTTTCATCATTCACGAGAACGGCGATTCCGGGGCGCACCGGCAGATTTTCATGGATGGCCGCAAGCACCCGTCCCCCGACGATCTCCTGCCGACGTGGTTCGGGCACTCGATCGGCCGGTGGGAGGGCGACACGCTCATCGTCGACACCATCGGCTACAACGGCAAGAACTGGTACGACCAGAAAGGCATGCCGTACACCGATCAGCTGCACACGATTGAACGGTACACCCGTCCGAATTACGGAACGCTGATCGACAACATCACGATCGAGGACCCTGGAGCATTCACCCGGCCGATCAATCTCAAGTTGACGGCGACCCACGTGCGTCCCGACATCGAGCTATCGGAGTTCATCTGCCTCGAGAACAATCAATATGGCATCGCCGGCGGCTTCCGGCCGGGCACCGGGATCGGCAACGAGCCGTTGAAATAGGAGGGCATGACAGATGAGAAGGAACCTCGGACTCCCGGCGGCCGCTCTCTGCCTGTTCCTGTCTGCGGTGCCGGTCGTCGCCCACCATGGATTTGAAACGGAGTACGACCGGAACAAGAACGTCAAGCTGACCGGCGTGGTGACGATGATCGCCTGGACGTTCCCCCATATGCGTGTCTATGTCGATGTCACCGATGCCCAAGGCGTGGTGACCAACTGGAACCTGGAAATGGGCACCCCCAACGACTATACGCGGCTGGGTTGGAAGAGGAATGACCTGTTACCGGGTGAAAAGGTGGTCTTCGAAGCGTTCGGGGGCATTGTCGTCGCAAGCAGAGGCCAACTGCGGTCGATCACGAAGGTGGGGGAAACCAAGCCACTGTTCAGCGGCGAAGCGCCTGGATTCATCCCGCCAACGTTGCAGTAGGGGAAGCCAACTCCCATCGATGGAGGATCGTGTGATGAAGCGGTACTTGCGCAATTTCTGTGTCGTTGCGTTCAGCCTGTTGCTCACCGCCGGCCTCGCCTGGGCGCAGGCCACCGCTGGGCTCGCCGGCCGGGTGACCGATGAAAGCGGCGCCGTGCTGCCCGGGGTCACCGTGACCGCCACACAAACCGATACGGGATTCACGCGGTCCGTCGTGACCGACGGCTCAGGGGCGTGGATCGTGTCGAACCTCCCGCTCGGTCCGTATCGGCTCGAAGTCTCCCTGCAGGGATTCCGCACCTACGTGCAGACCGGCATCGTGCTGCAGGTCGGGGCCACGCCGACCATCAATGCGGTGCTGGCGGTTGGGAACCTCGAGGAGACCGTCTCGGTCGAAGCCGCAGCGCCCATCGTCGACGTGCGGGGCGCCGGCATCAGTTCGGTTGTCGAGCAGGAGCGGATCGTGGCGCTGCCGCTCCAGGGACGCGAGATGACCGACCTCATCGTGCTCGCGGGCGGCGCCTTCGTGACCGGCCGGCCCAACACGAAGAATTTTCAGGGCGGTGTGAGTATCACGGTCGCGGGAGGCATGGACGCCGGCGTCGCGTACGTGCTCGACGGCGCCATGCACAACGACCCGCAGAACGCCGGCGGCCTGCCGCTGCCGTTCCCGGATGCGATGCAGGAGTTCCGCGTGGCGACGAGCGGCCTGTCGGCGCAGAACGGCATGCACTCGGGCGCGTCCGTGAACGCCGTGACCAAGTCGGGGTCCAACGTCTTCCACGGCAATGCCTTCGAGTTCCTGCGCGACCACCGGTTCAACGCGACGAACCCGTTTGCGATTCGCGGACCGGACGGCAAACGCGTCAGCGACGGGCTGCGGCGCAACCAGTTCGGCGGCACGATCGGCGGGCCGATCGCCCGTGACCGCCTGTTCTTCTTTGGCGGCTATCAGGGCACCATGACGCGCGTGGCGTCGACGTCGAACATCGCCTACGTCCCGACGGCGGCGATGCTGGCCGGCGACTTCACGGCGTTCGCGTCGGCCGCCTGCAACAGCGGCCGCGCGATCACCATGCGTGCGCCGTTCGTCAACAACCGCGTGAGCCCGGCGCTGTTCAGCCCCGCCGCGCTGAACATCGCGGGGCGGCTGCCGAAGACGGACGACCCGTGCGGAGAAACGAAATACGCGCAGCCCGATCACCGGGACGAAGGCCAGGCGGTGAGTCGCGTCGACTATCAAATGACGGGCAATCAGACCGTGTTCGGCCGGTACATGCTCACCTTTCACAAGGCGCCGTCGAGCTATTCGCTGGCGGACGGCAACATCCTGGCCACGCACGTGCCCGGCATCAACAACTACGCGCAGTCGATGACGCTCGGCCACACCACGGTCATCGGTGCCAACATGGTCAACGCGGTGCGGTTTGCCTTCAACCGGACGACCGTCGATCGCCGCAATTCCGATTATTTCGGCCCTGAGGAGCTGGGGATCAAGATCCACAACTACTCGCCGACGCGCGAAATCCAGCTGGCGGTGACCAACGGGTTCGAGATCTCGGATGCGCGGGCGTCGGCGGGCCTTGCCGCGAACAACGCGTTCCAGCTGAACAACGATCTGACGATGGTGCGCGGGCGCCACGAGATCGCGCTCGGCGTGAACGTGGCGTACTGGCGCGTCTTCATGAATACCTGGTCGCGGAGCGGGGGCAACTACGCGTTCAACGGCCAGATCACCGGGTTAGGGCTCGGGGACTTTCTCCTCGGCCGGGTCTCCGTCTTTTCACACAACTCGTACGTCGGCGTGACCTTCCATCAGTTGTACCAGGGGCTGTATGTGCAGGACGCCTGGCGCGCGACGGACCGCATCACGGTGAACGCGGGTGTGCGGTGGGAGCCGTTTTCCGGACAGCGTCTCACGCAAGGGTCGGTCACCAATTTCGACGAGGATCTTTTCCGGCGGAGCGTCAAGAGCACCCAGTTCGTGAACGCGCCGGCCGGCTACCTGTATCCGGGCGATCCCGGTTTTCCGTCCGGCAATTCGGGCTTCACCACGAAGTGGTGGAACTTTGCGCCCCGGGCAGGCGTCGCGTGGGATGTGACCGGCAACGGCCGCATGAGCGTGCGGGCCTCCTACGGACTTGCCTATGACTTTCCCGAAGGGGAAACGTGGTTCAACCTGTCCTCCGGCCCGCCGTATGGCAGCCGCCTGATGTTTCAGGATCCACCGGGCCGCCTGGACGACCCCTATGCCCACGTGGGCGGCGAGACCTCGGTTCAGACGAACCGGAATACGAGGTTCCCTGCCTTCGGTGAAATGGGCTCCATCGATCCCGATATCAATTCACCGCGCGTGCAGCAGTGGAACGTCACTGTGGAACGGCAGTTGGGAACGAACTGGGGCGCGTCGGTGAGCTATATCGGCAGCCACTCGGATCGCTTCTGGGGGAGCGTCGACCTCAACCAGGGCCAATATCTGGGCAGCGGTCCCTGCACCATCAATGGCGTGGCCTACCCGGTGTGCACCGTGCCCGGCAATTTGAACAACCGCCGCCGGTTCTACCTGCTGAATCCGGCCGAGGCGCAGTACATCGGCAACGCGTATCGCTTCGACGATCTCTCCACGCAGGATTATCGCGGCCTGAAGGTCACGGTCCAGCGACGCGCCGTGAACGGCCTGAGCCTCAATGGCAACTGGACCTGGGGACGCTGCTTTGGCCTGCAGCTCGGTCGTGGCGGTGGTGGAGGTTCAGGGAGTGGCGGCGGCGGCCCCTACGCGAAGGTCGACGACCTCGATTACGATCTCGGCCATTGTGACTGGGACCGGACGCACCTGGCCAACCTCACCGTCGGCTACGAGTCACCGGAGTTCACCGGTGCGGTGCTGCGCGCCCTGGCGTCGAACTGGCGGCTGTCGGGAATTGTCAGCGCGCGGTCGGGCAACTGGCTCACCGTGACCACGGGCGTAACGCATTTTACCGGGACGTCGACGGCCAATCGCGTGAACCAGGTGTCCGATGACGTCTATGGGGAGAAGACCTTGAGCAGGTTCCTGAACCGCGCCGCGTTCGCGGTACCGGCTGCCGGCACGTTCGGCGACCATCAACGGAACAGCATCAAAGGCCCGGGAGTCTGGAAGACGGATCTGGCGGTGTCGCGACTCTTCTCCGTGGGTGGCAGCCGGCAGGTCGAAGCGCGCGTCGAGGTGTTCAACCTGCTGAACAACTTCAACTGGGGCAACCCGATCACCGGCCTGAACTCGGGCAACTTCGGACGGATTCAGTCGATGGCCGGTGATCCCCGCATCCTGCAGTTCGTCTTCAAGTACGGGTTCTAGGGTGGAGGACTGGGTGATGAATTGCGGTCGACGCGATCTCTCTGTTGTGGCGTTGAGCCTGTTGCTGTGCGGCGGCGTCGCGTGGGCGCAGGCCACCGCTGAACTCGCCGGCCGGGTGACCGACGAGAGCGGCGCCGTGCTGCCCGGGGTCACTGTGACCGCGACGCAAACGGAGACGGGATTCACGCGGTCGGGTGTGACGGACGGGACGGGCGCGTGGATCATGCCGAACCTGCCGACCGGTCCCTACAGACTCGAAGTCTCCCTGCAGGGATTCCGCACCTACGTGCAGACCGGCATCGTGCTGCAGGTCGGGGCCAGGCCGACGATCAATGCGGAACTGGCCGTCGGGAACCTCGAGGAGACGGTATCGGTGGAAGCCGCCGCGCCCATTGTCGACGTGAGGAGCGCGGGTATCAGCGCGGTGGTCGAACAGGAGCGGATCGTCGAATTGCCGCTGCAGGGACGCGAGGTCACCGACCTCATCCTCCTGGCGGGTTCCGCCTTCCAGTCTGGCAGGCCCAACAACAAGGGTTTCCAGGGGGGCGTGAGCATCTCGGTCGCGGGCGGCATGCTCGCCGGCATCGCCTACGTCCTCGACGGCGCCATGCACAACGACGTGCAGAACGACGGCGGGCTGCCGCTCCCGTTCCCGGATGCGCTGCAGGAGTTCCGGGTGGCCACCAGCGGTCTGTCGGCTGAGAACGGCATGCACGCGGGCGCCTCCGTGAACGCCGTCACCAAGTCGGGCACGAACGCCTTGCACGGCAACGCGTTCGAGTTCCTGCGGGATCGCCGGTTCAACGCCACAAATCCGTTTGCGGCACGCGGCCCCGACGGCAAACGGCTGGACGATGGGCTGCGGCGCAATCAGTACGGCGGCACGCTGGGCGGACCGCTTGTCCGGGACAAGCTGTTTGTCTTCGGGGGCTACCAGGCCACCAGGGTCCGTGTGACGCCGACCGACAACATCGCGTACGTGCCCACGGCGGCGATGCTGGCCGGCGACTTCACGGCGTTCGCCGCGCCGGCGTGCAACAGCGGCCGCCAGATCGCGCTGCGCGCGCCCTTCGTGAACAACCGGATCGATCCGGCGCAGTTCAGTCCCGTGGCGCTGAACCTCGTCGCGAAACTGCCGAAGACCGACGACTCCTGCGGCGAAACGAAGTTCGGCCTGCCGCTGCACCAGGACCAGTGGCAGGCGGTGACACGGACCGATTATCAACTGAGCGCCAATAATTCGGTGTTCGGCCGGTACATCGCCACCAAGCACAACGACTTGTCGAGCTACTCCCTGTCGGGCGGCAACGCGATCGCCACGGCCAATCCCAACATCGACAACCTGGGGCAGTCCCTGACCCTGGGCCATACCGCGGTGGTCGGCACGAATGTGGTGAACGCGCTGCGGTTTGCGTTCAATCGGACGGCGGTCCACCGTTTTAACGACGACTTTTTCACTCCCTCCGACCTGGGGGCCAGGATCTACAACCACTCGTCGACGCGCGAAATGCAGCTGAGTGTGACCGGCGGGTTCAATATCTCGAGGGCGCAAGCGAGCCAATCGACCGCCGACAACAACGCCTTCCAGGTGGGCGACGAGCTCACGCTGGTGCGGGGGCGCCACCAGATCGGGCTCGGCGCGAACCTGGCGTACTGGCGGGTCGAAATGTGGTCATACTCGCAAGCCAACGGGAACTTCACGTTCAACGGCCAGATCACCGGCCTGGGGCTGTCGGACTTTCTTGTTGGACGGCCCAGTGCATTTACGCAGGGCAGCAGGATCGGCCTGCGCTTCCACCATTGGTACCAGGGGCTGTATGTCCAGGACGCCTGGCGCGCGACGGATCGCGTCACCGTGAACGCCGGTCTGCGGTGGGAGCCGTACTCCGGACAGCAGATCGACGAGGGCTCGGTTGCTCATTTCAGCCTCGACCGGTTCCGGCAGGGCGTCAAGAGCACGCAGTTCGTGAACGCGCCGGCGGGGCTCACCTACTTTGGCGATCCCGACTATGACCGCCGGTCTGGCTTCAAGATGCAGTGGTGGAATCTGGCGCCCCGGGCAGGAGTCGCGTGGGATGTCTCGGGGGACGGCCGCATGGCGGTGCGGGCCTCCTATGGACTCGCCTATGACATGCCGGCAGGGGAAACGTGGTTCAACGGGGCCGTCGGCCCGCCGTACAGCAACCGCCTCACCTTGACGAATCCGCCGGGCGGCTTTGCGGACCCCTTTGCCAGCGTGGGCGGAAACCCGTTCCCGATTGTGACGCGCCCGGATATGACGTTCCCTCCCTTCGGCCTGTTGGGCGCCGTCGACCCCGAGAACAACGCGCCCCGCGTCCAGCAATGGAACGTCACCCTCGAACGGCAGTTTGGGACGGACTGGGGGGCGTCGGTGAGCTATCTGGGCAGCTACACGGACCGCTTCCTGGGGAGGGTGGAACAAAATCCTGGTGTCTATCTGGGCGCGGGTCCCTGCACGCTCCCCAATGGGGTGTCCTACCCGGTGTGCACCGTCCCCGCGAATCTGAACAACCGGCGCGTGCTGTCGCTGGAGAACCCGCGGGAGGGGCAGTACATCGGCACCCTGGAGCTGTTTGACGATGTGACCACGACGGATTATCGCGGCCTGAAGCTGTCGTTCCAGCGTCGCGCCGCGAGCGGCGTGCGCCTCAATGGCAATTGGACCTGGGGTCGTTGCCTTGGGGGCCTCCTCGCCCGTGGAGGTGGTGGAGGTGGTGATAATGGGGCGGGCGGCCCCTACGTGAATCCCGCCGACCTCGATTACGATCGCGGCCATTGTGACTGGGACCAGACGCACCTGGCCAACGTCACCGTCGGGTACCTCTCGCCGCAGTTCACCGGCGCCGTGCTGCGGGCCCTGGCGTCGAACTGGCAGCTGTCGGGGATCGTGAGCGCGCGGTCGGGCGACTGGCTCACCGTGACTACGGGCGTGACGGGGTTCAACGGCCTGGCCAACCGGGTCGATCAAGTCTCCGATGACGTCTATGGCGAGAAGACCTTGGACCGCTATCTGAACCGCGCCGCCTTCGCGCAACCGGCCCCCGGCACATTTGGCAACCACCCGCGCACCAGCATCAAGGGCACGGGAGCCTGGAAGACCGATCTGGCCGTATCGCGACTGTTCTCATTTGGTGCGGCCCAGAAGCTGGAAGCCCGCTTGGAGGCATTCAATCTTTTCAACACCTTCAACTGGGGCAACCCGACGACGAACTTGAGTTCGGGCAACTTTGGCCGGATTCAGTCCATGGCAGGCGATCCTCGCATCCTGCAGTTCGGGATCAAGTACGGGTTTTAAGGAGGTGCGATCATGCGAACCATTCCAATAGTGGGTGTCGGCATCCTCCTGATGGTGGTGCTGTCCGGTTGTAGCCAGAGGACCGGAGTTGCCGCAGCGGCCGAGGCCATGGGCGCGACGGAGTTGAACTCCGTTCAGTATTCAGGCAGTGGGTCCACCTTCGCCTTCGGCCAGGCCCCGAGTCCGGGAGCGCGCTGGCCCCGGTTTGAAGCAAAGACGTACGCCGTTGCGGTGGACTATCAGACGCCGGCGATGCGCCTCGAAATTGTGCGGGCCCAGGGCGAGCATCCTCCGCTTGGCGGCGGCGGTCAGCCGTTCGCGACCGACCAGCGGACGATCCAGGTCGTCAGCGGGATGCACGCCTGGACCGAAGGGGCCGCGCAGCCGGCGCCCAATCCTGGCGCCGTCGGCGACCGGCTGCGGCAGCTGTGGCTCACGCCGCATGGCGTGATCAAGGCCGCAGTCGCCAGCGGCGCCACCGGCACCGGCAATGTCGTCACCTTTCCGCTCGAGGGACGAGAGGTCAAGGTGACGCTCAATGCAGAGAACCTCGTCGACCGCGTCGAGTACCTGACCGCCAATTCGGTGGTGGGCGACGTGCCGGTCGAAGTCACGTATTCCGATTACGGCGACTACGGCGCCATCAAGTTCCCCAGGCGCATCGTCGAAAAACAGGACGGTTTTGAGACGCTCGACATCACCATCACGGACGTGACGCCGAACGCCGCCGTGTCGCTGCCGGTGCCCGCCAACGTGGCATCGGCCGCGCCCCCGCTGGCGGCGCCGAGCGTCCAGATCGAAGAAGTCGGAGACGGTATCTGGTCGGTGAACGGCGGCAACACCCGCAGCCTTGCCGTGGAGTTCGCGGATCACATCGTGATGCTCGAAGGTCCGACGAGCGAGGCGCGATCGATGGCCGTCAACGAGGCGGTGCGCAAGGCGGTGCCCGCCAAGCCGATCCGCTATGTCGTCAACACGCACGCCCACTACGACCATGCGGGCGGGCTCCGGACCTACGTGGCCGAGGGGATCACGGTGATCACGCACGAGGTGAACAAGCCGTTCTTCGAGCAGGCATGGGCCAGACCGCGGACGATTGATCCTGACGCGCTGTCGAAGAATCCCAGGCCCGCGATGATCGAAACCGTGGGGGATAAACGCGTCCTGACCGACGGTTCGCGCACGATCGAGCTGCACCATCTGAAGGACAGCGGGCACAACACCGCCACGCTGATTGCGTACCTGCCGAAGGAACGCATCCTGCTGTACGGCGACGGCTACAATCCGCCGCCTGGCGACGATCCACGAACGCCCGACCGCTCGCCGGAGTACGGGATGCAGCTGTATGACAACGTGCAGCGGCTCAAGCTGAATCCGGCCCGGATCGCGCCGGTGCACGGGCGCGTGGTGCCGTTCGAGAACATGAAGATTGCGATTGGCGTCGGCGCGGCGCCGAACGTCACGCGGTAATTAGTTAGCCACGACGACGCGACAGTCACGACAAAAACAGCACTGGTCGTGATCGTCGTGGCGGTCGTGGTTGATCTTCAATCATCCGAGGCGGATGATCGCGGCAAAGATCGCGGTCAGGACCGCCATCGCGCCGACGTTCCACTTGATGATGTCTGCCTTCAGTTCGGCAAGGTCCGCCTTTGTGGCGAGTTCAGTGCGGGCTTCAGCTCCCAGGACGGCGCGTGCCGCGTCCCTGGCCAGTTGTTCGTCGACCCCCGCCTTCCGCAACGCGTCGTAGAGTTCGGCCACGATCGTGCTCACAGCGACTCCTCCAGTGTACCGGAAGTAATGCCGCCTTCGGTGTGCGAGGAGTGTGCCTGTCAGATTCGCGAGGAAATCCGAGACGCGGCCTTGAGAGGTGGCAATTCCTGCCATGTCGAACTCAGGTTCGCGATGCAAAAACGTCAACCAGCGATGGGCCGGGTCCCGCCGAGAAATGGCAACGCGCCTTATACTCCGAACCGGAGAAACACCCATGAAGACTGACCGCTATCTGCGAATCATCCTCACCATCATCGCCATCGAGCTACTGTGGCTCGGGCTTAAGGACCTGACACCAGCTGTCACCGCGCAGGGCGAGCCGATGCGAGTGGTTATCGCAAGCGTGGACGGCGGGTTTCTTCCCGTCGCGCTCGCAGGACAGACCGCGACGGCAGGACGCAACCCGCTGCGGCCGATCCAGGTGGGCATCACGGGCGACGTCTCGATACAGGCCCGCACGCCGCTGAAGATTGAAGCCGACAGACCGCTGAAAGTCGAAGCGGATCGGCCGCTGAGAGTGGAATCGGTCCCGTACACCCCGGGAGCGCGGCCCGGAGAGTGAGCTAACCGAGGCGCACGATCGCGGCAAAGATCGCCGTGAGGACTGCCATCGCGCCGACGTTCCACTTGATGACATCGGCCTTCAGCTCCGCCAGGCCGGCGGCGAGATCGGCCTTCGTGACGAGGTCGGTGCGGGCCTCGGCGCCCAGCACGGCGCGCGCGGCGTCCCTGGCAAGTTGTTCGTCGACTCCCGCCTTCCGCAACGCGTCGTAGAGTTCGTCCACCATCGTGCTCACAGCGACTCCTCCAGTGTACCGGAAACAAAATGTGAGCGTCCGGACTGCGAGGGGTGTGCCCATCACATTACCGAGGAAATCCGCCACGCCACTTCAAGAGGTCGCAATTTCTGCCACCTCAATGCGCGGCTCGCACGGCAGAAACGTCAATAGACGATTGTGCCCGCCAGGAGCCCTGCGGCGCCGGGTGTCTCGCGGAGCGAGCCGGACTCCGCGCCTGGGGGCTGCCGTCACGACGTAGGCTGGGACATCACGCCTCTCCGTGGGTTGCGGAGCCGGCGAGCGGAGTCGAGATACCCGGCGTCGCACGGGCGACGTACGCACCAGCTCAAGCGAAAGCCGGCCCCACGACCTAAAACCCTGCCCCCGTGACTGCTTGAATCAGCCGAGACGGCCGGTCTCTGCTTCCAGCAGCGACCACGCCTTTGAGCCGAGCATCTTCTTCCACTCGGCGTATACGCCCGCCATCTTCGCGCGGAAGGGCGCCTGATCGACTTCATTAAAGGCGAGACTGTGGCCGGCGAGCGAGGTGCGCGCGGCGGCGTTGGCCTTCTGCTGATCCTCGCGCTGAAGCCGCACGGCGCGCGTGACGTTGCGCTCGATGCTGGCCCGGATGTCCGCAGGAAGCCTGTTCCATACCGCCTGGTTCGCCAGCATGTTGAACCCTGACCACATGTGGTTCGTCATGCTGATGTACGTCATGACTTCATAGTGCTTGAAGAAGTCCATGTAGGCGAGCGGGTTCTCCTGCGCGTCCACCGTGCCCGCCTTGAGCGCCGCGTATATGCCGCTGCTGTTGACGGTCACCGGCTCGGCGCCGAGCGCCCGGGTCATGTCGTCGAACATCCGGCCGTCCGGCACACGCATCCTGAGGCCGGCGCAGTCGGCAGGGACCCGAATCGGCCGCGTCCGGCCGCCGATCTGCCGCATCCCGTTGTCGAAACCGCCGACCGGGAAGCCGATGATCCCCTTTGCCGCCATTTCCTCCCGGAGATAGGTGCCCATCGGGCCGTCGATCGTCTTGTGGGCATGGTCGGCCGAGCGGAACGCGAAGGGGACCTGCTGGATCTCCGCTGCCGGCACGACGTTCCCCAGGATGCCCCCCATGAGCGTGAAGAACTGCACCTCGCCCGACACGAGGAGCTTGAGCACCGCCGGATCGCTGCCGGGATTCTTGTTGTTCTCGGGGAAGATCTGCGTCTCGACGCGGCCGCCAGACTCCCTGCTGACGGCGGCCCACATCTCGGTCAGCCGTCGATGCAGCGG
>Ga0209640_10004325_pt1 | contig 12477 bp, 13 predicted proteins | sample RifCSP10_1_FD_184018 | JGI IMG/M metagenome (GOLD analysis project Ga0209640, IMG submission 184018) | Soil microbial communities from Rifle, Colorado - Rifle CSP2_sed 10_1 (SPAdes) (version 2) | ecosystem: Environmental > Terrestrial > Deep subsurface > Rock core/Sediment | place: Rifle... | reverse complement strand
GAGGCGGTCCGGCTCGCGAACGACACGCCCTTCGGCCTCTCCGGCTCGATCTGGACGCGCGACGGCGCCCGTGCGCTCCGCGTGGCGCGAGCGCTCGACACGGGCGTCCTCTCTGTCAACTCGAACAGCTCGGTGCGTGTCTCGACGCCGTTCGGCGGCTTCAAGCAGTCCGGCTTCGGCCGCGAGCTCGGCATGCACGCACTCGAGGGCTACTCGGAAACGAAAAGCGTCTTCATCTCCACGGAGGGCTGAGCGGTGGCTGGTCGTCTCGAAGGCAAGGTCTGCGTGATCACGGGCGCAGGCGGGGGCATGGGCCGCGACGCGGCGATCCTCTTCACGGAGGAGGGCGCGAAGGTCTGCGCGGCGGACGTGAATTTCGACGCCGCAGAGGAGACGGTGAGCCTCTGCTCCGGCGAGGCGTTCGCGTTCAGGGCGAACGTGGCCGAGGAGACAGACGTCGCGGCGATGTACACCGCGACGGCCGAGCGCTTCGAGGGGATCGACGTGCTCTACAACAACGCCGGCATCTCGCCGAACGACGACGCGTCCGTGCTCGACACCTCCGTCGAGGCCTGGGATCGGGTACAGGCGGTCAATACGCGCGGCGTCTTCCTGTGCTGCAAGCACGGGATCCCGTACCTGCTCGCCCGCGGCGGCGGCTCGGTGATCAACGTCGCCTCGTTCGTCGCGATCCTCGGCGCGGCGACCTCGCAGATCTCGTACTCGGCCTCGAAGGGGGCGGTGCTCTCGATGAGCCGCGAGCTCGCGGTGCAGTTCGCCCGCGAGGGCATCCGTGTCAACGCGCTCTGCCCGGGTCCGGTGGAGACGCCGCTCCTGCTCAACATCTTCGGCAGCGACCCCGCGGCGCTCGAGCGGCGGCGGATCCACTGGCCGACCGGCCGGCTCGCGAAGCCGCGCGAGGTCGTCAACGGCGCGCTCTTCCTCGCGAGTGACGAGTCGTCGTACGTCAACGGCGCAACGTTCCTCGTAGACGGCGGCCTGACGGCGGCCTACGTCACGCCCGCGTAGGACTCAGAACGACCCGGATCGGGGATTGTCTCCGTCCGGAGGCCTGCCGATCTTTGCGCCATGACGCACGAGTCCGCAGACGCGCTCGAAGGCCTGTGCATCCGCTGCCACGACGGGGAGTCCGCCGAGCCTGCCGGCTACTGCTCCACGTGCGTCGTCGAGGCGCGCATCGAACTCTCCTCCGGTCTGGGGAGGCTTTCCGACTATCTCGCCTCGTGGGCGGCGTTCGGCGACTGGCTCGCGACGCACGGCCGCGACCCCGCGCCGGCCTGAGCCTCGCGCCCCTGGCCGCGGCCCCTCCCGGCCGGCGGCGCCGGCCTCCGGGGCCGCTCGCGCCAGGAACGCGAGGAGCGGAGGCTTAGTTAGACGCCGACGACCTGAACCGACCAGCGCCGGTCGCGCGCGCGGTCAAGCTCCAGGAAGAGGACGCGCTGCCAGGTGCCGAGGCAGAGCTCGCCCTCGCGGACGGGGATCGACTCACCCGCCGGGCCGAGGAGCATCGACATGCAGTGGGAGTGGCCGTTGCCGAACTCCTGGTCCTCCTCACAGACGTTCTCCGTGCGCCGGTCCCAGTCGTCGTGCGCGTAGTAGCGCTCGCTCGGGACGAGGCGGCGCAGGAGCACCGCGAAGTCCTCGAGGAAGCCCGACTCGAACTCGTTGACGCGAACCGAGCACGTCGTGTGCGGCGAGTAGACGCAGCAGATGCCCTCGCCGATCCCGCTCGCGCGGACGGCCTCGCGCACCTCGTCGGTGATGTCGGTGACGGCGAGCCCGCCGGCGGTGCGAAGCTGCACCTCGTGCTGGAAGGTCCTCACCGTCGCGTCGGTTTGTCTGGCGGCCACGCTCACGAGTGTGCCTATTGTGGCAGCCACCGACGGTCCAGTGCGAATCCAACCGCTCGCCGGAGCGCCCTCCGGCTGCGTTACGCTCACGTGGTCGGGCCCGTAGCTCAGCTGGTTAGAGCAGCGGACTCATAATCCGTCGGTCCCAGGTTCGAGTCCTGGCGGGCCCATATCCCGATTTCCAGCGGAAACCTGAACGACCACCCGGTCCCCGTGAGAGCGGTTCCTTTCCGCCGGCGTCCAATCGGGCTCAACCGCTTGAGCTGCCGGCCCGTGACGCGCGGCCTCGCTGCCCGACAGCGCGGACTGAGCGCTGCTACTCGCCCGCGGCCGCGCTCACGAGACACGCGCGCCGCATCGTCTCCGGCTCGACGGCGGCCGTCCCCAATGACCTGGAACGCTCCTCATGGGGCGAGGCGCGTCACGAATGTCCGCGTGCGGGCGGGGAGCCGGGCGAGCACGGCCGCACGGATCGGCTCTCGCCAGCGCGACCAGCGGAGCCCGACGTAGATGAAGAGCACGCCGAGCACGGCGATCGCGACGGGCGCCACGCCGCCCAGCATCTCCAGCGCGCCGGAGACCGCCGCCAGCACGCCGAACGCGCCGATCACGGTGAAGCTCCAGTGCCGGACGAAGGCCGAGAAGAAGAGCGACAGCGCGCCGAGCACGCCGATCGCCGCATAGCCCGGCACCGTCTGCGGCATCAGGATGAGAACCGAGGCCGCCGAGGCAATGAGGCCGACCCAGTGGGCCCACAGCGCGTACGGGCGGCGGTGTCCCACGTCGAGCCGCAGGCCTGCCACGATCCAGGCGAGCCCGACCGGCAGAACGAAGGCGAACTTCGACCTGAGGCTCGTGTCGTTCCCGAGCACGAGCTCGGCGAGGTCCGCCGCCAGCAGCGTCGTGCCCAGGCCGAGCGGTATGAGCACGAGGGGATCGGGTCGCACGGCCAGCAGGACGACCGCGCCGGCGAGCCCGGCCAGCACCATCCCGGTGATCCCTTGGTGGAGGTAGCCGAGATCATGCGCCCCATCGGGCCAGATCCCGGCGATCCGCTCGACGCTGTAGGTGACGGTGGCCACGAAGCCGACGGCGGCCGTCTGGAGCACGGCTTCCGGCTGCTCGAGGCCCCGGTGCCGGAGCATCTCGCCCGCGACGACGAAGCCCGCGAGATAGGCCACACCGAGGGCGAGCACGCCCCACGGGTCGAACCTCTCCCAGTACATGCCGACGAACGACGCGAACGCCGCGACGACGAGCAGCGCCCCGAGGTAGACGGCGATCATGGGGCCGAGTCCGAGCGCGCGCTCCGCTTCCTGCTCGCCGGCCGCGAGCTCGTCCCACAGCCGCCGGATCTCGCCCTCGCCGTGCCCGAAGGCCGCGAGGCGGCGTCCGAACTCGTCGAGCGTGACGTCGATGTGTGACGGCTCTCTCCGCGGAGGTATCGTCGTGGCGTTCATGGCGGTCCAGCACCTTCATACCACGGAGTGGAGCCCGTCACGTCGGGATTTTCGAGCAACGCGCGCACGGTTTTTCCGCCGTGCTGCAGCGAGGTGTGAGGCCGCGCCCGGAGGTGCGGCCTCACACTCGATTTCGACCTAACGCTTGCCGAGCGGCACGAAGTCCCGCTCGTCGTGGCCCGTGTACAGCTGCCGCGGGCGCGCGATCTTCTGCTCCGGGTCGTCCACCAGCTCGAGCCACTGCGCGAGCCACCCGGCCGTCCGCGGGATCGCGAACATGACCGGGAACATCGCGACCGGCAGCCCCAGCGCCTGGTAGATCAGCCCCGAGTAGAAGTCCACGTTCGGGTACAGCTTCCGCGAGACGAAGTAGTCGTCCTCGAGCGCGATCTTCTCCAGCTCGAGCGCGATGTCGAGCAGCGGGTTGCGGCCGGTCACCTCGAAGACGGCGTCGGCCGTGGCCTTGATGATCTTCGCGCGCGGGTCGTAGTTCTTGTAGACGCGGTGGCCGAAGCCCATCAGCCGGCCGCCCTGCCCCGACTTGACCGCCTCGATGAACTCGGGCACGCGCTTGACGTCCCCGATCTCGGTCAGCATCCGCAGCACCTGCTCGTTGGCACCGCCGTGTAGCGGGCCCCAGAGCGCCGCCGCGGCGCCGGCGAGCGCCGAGTACGGATCCACCTTGCTCGAGCCGATCGAGCGCATCGCGTTCGCCGAGCAGTTCTGCTCGTGGTCGGCGTGGAGGATGAACAGCACCTCGAGCGCCCGCTCGAGCGCCGGGTGCGCGCTGTAGCGCGGCTCGGCGACCCGGTACATCATCGAGAGGAAGTTCGCCGTGAAGCCGAGCTCGTTCTGCGGGTAGACGTACGGCAGCCCCAGCCCGTGCCGGTACGAGAAGGCCGCGATCGTCGGCACCTTCGCGATCAGCCGGTGCACCTGCTTCATGCGCACCTCGGGGTCGTCGACCGCGACCGCCTCGGGATAGAAGGTCGAGAGCGCCGCGGTCACGCTCACGAGCATCCCCATCGGGTGGGCGTCGTAGCGGAAGCCCTCCATCAGCCGCTTGACGTTCTCGTGCAGGAACGTGTGGTAGGTGATCTCGTGCGTCCAGGCCTCGAGTGCGGCCGCCGTCGGCAGCTCGCCGTGGATGAGCAGGTACGCGACCTCGAGGTAGGTGCTCTGCTCTGCCAGCTGCTCGATCGGATAGCCGCGGTAGCGGAGGATGCCGACGTCGCCGTCGATGAACGTGATCGAGCTCCGCGTCGAGGCGGTGTTGAGGAAGGCCGGGTCGTAGCTCATCAGTCCGAAGTCGCCCTCGTCGACCTTGATCTTGCGGAGGTCGGGGGCGTGGATCGCCCCGTCCTCGATCGGCAGCTCGTAGCTCTTGCCCGTTCGGTTGTCCGTGACGGTAAGCGTGGCGGTGAGAGTCTGGGTTGCCATCGGCGCCCCTTCCTGTCGAAAGGTGGATTTGCACATTGTTCCCCAGCGCATGCGGTTCGGGCGTCGGGCCGCACACGGATCGGCGTTTCGGGTGACTACGGAGGGGGAGCAGGGCGCACCGGCTCGCTCGCCGCTCGAACGAGCAGCACGTCGCCGACGGCGACGCGGCGCCGCTCGCACTCGCCGGCTGCAAGCTCGAGCACCGAGAAGGCTCTCCGCTCCGCCGCCGTCCGCCAGGGCGGCAGCGTGGCGATGCTCACGACAGCGAGCTGCGCGTCGACGAACACGACGTCGATCGGGAAGCGCATGAAGAACGTGTGGATCGAGCGCGCGGGCTTCAAGAGGATGCCCTCGCCCGCCGGCAGGGAGCCTCGGCCGAGCAGGCCCCGCATCCGTCGTAGCGGCCGACTGGCGACTACGCAGCGCTCGCAGACGACCCCGCCGCCTGCGGACCGGACGAGCGTGACGACCTCGGCGCTCATGGTTGATCTCGTTCTAGCGGCAGTCGCATGGACGGCCGTCACTCATTCGAGTGAAATTCGAGTGTCGCCGCAAGAAAGTGCGTAAACCGGGTTCTTAGCTCTCAACAGGACGAATGTAGCAGAGGCGTCGCGGCCACGCCATGTTGTCAAAGGGAGGCTTTCTGTCGTGGCCGATCGCAACGCTTCGTTTACAGATCCGAATTCATCCCCAGTTCGCATCGTCTCTTCGCGAAGGGAGGTGAATCAAATGCTGAAACTCTTCGTCGCCGCGCAGTCGAGGCTCGCCACACTGCGCAACGAGGAGGGCCAGACGATGGCCGAGTACGGCGTCGTTCTCGCCGTCATCACGCTCGGAATCATCGCGGCTCTCACCGCGCTGTCGGGCGGCATTCGGGCAGCCCTCCAGGGGGTGGTCGAAGCCATCACGCCGTAGCTCACCGCGAAAGCGAGAGGAGGGGAAGATGTCGACGCACCGGATCACGTTGCACCAGGAGAAGGGGCAGACGATGGCGGAGTACGCCGTTGTCCTGAGCGTGATCACACTCGCCATCGTCGCCGCGTTCTCGCTCCTCGCCGGCGCAATCCAGAGCGCCTTCGAGAGAGTCGCCGCGCTCGTGGGGCTCGTCGTATGAGCCGGACGGAGACGAATCGAACGATGGGCGCCCCACGGCCTCCTGGGGCGCCCATCGCGGAGGAGCGCGGCCAGACGATGGTCGAGTTCGCCCTCGTCGCGCCCGTACTGCTCCTGATCGTCTTCGCGGCGATTCAGTTCGGCATCCTCTACAACCACTACGTCACGCTCACCGACGCCACGCGCGCCGGTGCCCGCAAAGCTGTCGTCAGCCGCCTCGAGCCCGATCCGGCCGGGGTCGCCGAGGCCCAGGTCCGTCGCTCGGCGGACGATCTCGACCAGAGCGAGCTCGACGTCGCTGTGACGGCGGTCGCGTGGGAGCACGCTCAGGACGTGACGGTCGAGGCCACGTACCCATACAGCGTCAGCCTGCTCGGCCTCGTGGTGGCGTCGGGCCGCCTGAAGAGCACGACCACGGAGCGTGTCGAATGACCCTCCGCCACGACGCGCGCGGCCAGGCCGCGGTCCTCACCGTCGTCTTTCTGACGGCCCTGCTCGGCATGGTCGCGCTGGTCCTCGACGTCGGCTCGTGGTACCGGGAGCAGCGCGCGACGCAGTCGACCGCGGACGCGGCCGCACTGGCGGCCGCGCAGGCGCTCCCGGAGAGCCCGGCCGATGCGCGCGTCCTCGCGAACGAGTACGTCGCGAAGAACGGCGGCGGCGAGCGCGAGATCACGTTCTCGTCGCGCCTCCTGCCGAACGACACCGTCACCGTCCGGGTCGAGCGCGACGCCCCGGGTGTCTTCGCGAAGCTCTTCGGCATCTCCTCGGTGAACGTCGGCGCGAAGGCCGCCGCGCGTGCCACCGGGCTCGATGCCGCCCGGTGGGTTGCCCCGATCGTCGTCAACATCAAGCACCCGAAGCTGAACTGCGCGACTGACGCGCAGGGCCGGCCGGTCCCCTGCTACGGCGATCCCACCGAGCTCGAGCTCGAGCACATGCACAAGCCGGGCTCCGGCGACGCAGCGGGTTCCTTTGGGCTGATCAACCTCGACACCGGAGACACCGGCAGCGCCGGCGCCTCGACGCTCGGGACCTGGATCGCGCGAGGATTCGACCAGTATATGGAGCTGGGAAAGTACAACTCCGTACCGTCGGCGATGTTCAACGACTCGCATATCAAGGAAGCGCTCGATTATCGGCTCAACGACACGCTTCTGTTTCCCATCTACAACAAGATCACCGGGTCGGGCTCAGGGGCCGAGTACGTGATCGTCGGCTGGGTGGGGTTCACGGTGACGAGCTTTGTGGCGACCGGAAGCACCAGCAAGGTCTTGGGGTCGTTCACGCAAACGATCTGGGAAGGAATTCAGTCTCAATCGGGCGCCAATCTCAACTTTGGAGCGCGAGCGATCGCGCTTGTCAATTAGGACTAACAGAGAAAAGAGAAGGAAAAACTGCTCATGACATACCGTCTGAAGAACATCAGTATTGCGATCGCGTTGGCGCTCGTGGCCGCGCTTCTGGCGACCTTCTACGTGACGAACTACCAGCGGAGCGTCCGCCACGACGAGGCGAACGTCCAGGTCTTCGTCGCGGCGCGCGACATCCCGGCCGGTACCGACGGCGCAGATGTGGTCGCGAAGGGGATGCTCACCAAGGCCGACGTCGTGCGCCGCAGCGTCGTCCCCGGCTCCATCTCGGACCCCGCGCAGATCGACGAGCTCGTGGCGACGCAGCCGATCTTCGCGGGCGAGCAAGTGACGACGCGCCGCTTCGCGACGCCGGCCGAGCGCGGCATTCGCGCGCAGCTCACCGGCACGATGAGGGCGATTCAGGTGGCGGGCGACGAGCACCAGATCCTCGCGGGAACGCTCAGGGCGGGCGACCGCGTCGACGTCGTCGCTTCGATCAAGGTCGATGGTGACAGGGAAATCCATGCCACGCGGATCGTCCTGCGCGACATCGAGGTGCTGAAGGCGCCGGCCGGCGCGGGTGCCGGGGCCACCAAGCTCAGCGGGTCGAACTCCGGCCTCTCCGTGCTCCTGGCCGTCACGGACACGCAGGTCCAGAAGCTCTTCCACGTGCTGAAGCACGGCGACTGGTCGCTCGAGCTGCGGCCGCCGGTCAAGGCCAGCGACAGCCCGGAAACGGTCATCTTGGTCGGCTCGATCCTGCGCGACGGGCTCCGCCGTGGCCAACTCGACCAGCTCGAGTCCGGAGGAGGAACGCGATGACCACCGCCAGCGAGAGCCCCCGGGAGCGGGTCCGGGTCTACGTCACGGGCGCGTGCGACGGAATCGAGCGGCTGCGCGAGGCGCTCGCCTCGCACTCCGAGCTCGACTTCGTCGGCTGGAGTGACCAGGTCGCCGAGGCGAGCGCCGCGCTCGCCGGCGGCCATCTCCAGGTCGTCGTCCACGCGACGCGGGCGGCGGCGCTGCCGGCCGGCGAGCTCGCGGCGATCCGGGAGCACACGCGGGCGCCGATCGTCGTCCTCGCCTCGGGGGAGTCCTCGGCCCTGCTCGAGGACGCGCTCGACGCGGACGTCGCGGACGTGCTCCTGCTGCCGCAGCTCACCGAGAACGTGGTCTTCGCGCTGCGCAAGGCGGGGCACGCGGGCCGGCGCATCCTGGCCGAGGGCGGGCAGGGTCGCCAGGGCCGCATTGTCACCGTCTTCTCGCCGAAGGGAGGGACGGGGAAGAGCGCCATCGCGACGAACCTCGCCGCTTCGTTCGCGAAGCACGAGCGCAAGCGAACGCTCTTGCTCGACCTCGACCTCCAGTTCGGCGACGCCGCGATCATGCTCGGGCTCGAGCCGGACAAGACGATCTACGACCTCGTCGTCGCCCCCGGCGAGCTCGACTCGGAGAAGCTCGCCGGCTACACGACGCGCCACCAGTGCGGCCTCGACATCCTGCCCGCGCCGCTCCGTCCCGAGGACGCAGAGCTCGTGACGGAGTCGAAGCTCGCGCGCCTGCTCGAGGTTGCACGCGAGTCCTACGACGTGATCGTCGTCGACACGTCGCCGTTCTTCCACGGGCCGATGCTGGCGACGCTCGACCGGACCGACGAGCTGCTCATGATCTGCGGGCTCGACGTGCCGACGCTGAAGAACGTGCGCCTCTCGATGCAGACGCTCGAGCTGCTGTCGTTCCCGGCGCAGCGGATCCGCTTCGTCCTCAACCGCTCGAACTCGAAGGTCGGGATGAAGAAGAAGGAGGTCGAGGACGCACTCGGCATCGAGATCCGCTTCGAGGTGCCGTCCGACCGGGCCGTGCCGCTCGGCGTCAACCGGGGCCAGCCGCCCGCCGTCGCCGACGCGGGCGCCGACTTCTCGCGCGCGATCCGCGAGATCGCGAAGTCGCTGGTCACGCCCGAGCCGCCGAAGAAGCGCCGCATGCTCGCGGCGCTCGCGAGGGCCTGATGGGCCTGCACGACCGCCTCTCGAAGGGGAACGGGGCCGTCGGCGAGGTCGCCGAGCGTCCGGCCGCGCTCGCCGGCCCCGCTCACGTCCCCGCCGCGGAGGCGACCGACCCCTACGCGGAGCTCAAGACCAACATCCACCACGCCGTCATCGCGAAGGTCGGGCCGGAGCTCTTCAAGCGCGAGAGCGGCGAGGACCTCTCCGAGCGCGTTCTTTACGCCGTCACCGAGCAGCTCGCGCTCGACCGCACGCCGCTGACGCGCGAGGAGCGGCGCCGGATCGTGCGCGAGATCGCCGACGACGTGCTCGGCTACGGCCCGCTCGAGCCCCTCCTGCGCGACGACTCGATCAGCGAAGTGATGGTGAACAACTTCGACCGGATCTTCGTCGAGCGGCACGGCCGCATCGAGCGGGCCGAGGCGGCGTTCGTGGACAACGCGCACCTGCTCCGGATCATCGACAAGATCGTCTCGCAGGTCGGGCGCCGGATCGACGAGGCCTCGCCGATGGTCGACGCGCGCCTGCCGGACGGGAGCCGCGTCAACGCGATCATCCCGCCTCTCTCCCTCAAGGGGCCGACGCTGACGATCCGCAAGTTCGCCCGCGACCCGTACACGATGGACGACCTGATCTCGTTCGGATCGCTGACGCCGCAGGCCGCGCAGTTCCTCTCCGCGTGTGTGAAGGGAAAGCTGAACCTCCTCATCTCCGGCGGCACCGGCACCGGCAAGACAACGATGCTGAACGCGCTCTCCTCGTTCGTGCCCGGCGACGAGCGGATCGTGACGATCGAGGACGCGGCCGAGCTCCAGCTCCAGCAGGAGCACGTGATCACGCTCGAGTCGCGACCGCCGAACATCGAGGGGCAGGGCGAGATCCGGATCCGCGAGCTCGTCCGCAACGCCCTGCGCATGCGCCCCGACCGGATCATCATCGGCGAGGTTCGCGGCGCGGAGACGCTCGACATGCTCCAGGCGATGAACACGGGGCACGAGGGCTCGCTCACGACGATCCACGCGAACGCGCCGCGCGACGCGCTCGCCCGGCTGGAGACGCTCGTTCTGACGGCCGGGATCGACTTGCCGCTGCGCGCGATCCGCGAGCAGATCTCGAGCGCGTTCGACGTGCTCGTCCAGATCTCGCGGCTCGTCGACGGCTCACGCCGCCTGACGCACGTGACCGAGGTGCTGCGGATGGAGTCGGACGTCATCACGTTGCAGGACCTCTTCGTCGCGAAGCCGCCGGACGAGGAGACGGCGTCCGCGGCTCGCGGCTCGCGCCTGCTCATGCCGCTCACCTGCACGGGGCTCAAGCCGCACTTCCTCGAGAAGCTCGCCGCGAACGGCGTCGTGCTGCCACCGACGTTCTTCCGCGAGGACGCGCCCGCCTTCGGTGGAGCCGGCTACGGAGGCTTCCAGTGAGGCGAGCGCTTCCCGTCCTCGTCGCGCTCGCCGCGGTCTTTCCCGGGACCGCGTCGGCCGACGCGCGTTTCGGCGGCATCGACACGAGCGCGTACCCGGTGGTGCGCGCGACGGTCGTCGCCGACGGCGTGCCGAAGCTGACCGAGAACGGCCGCCCCGTGGCGGGGCTCGAGGCGGTGAACCTCGGGAGGGCGAAGAGCGTCGTGCTCGCGGTCGATCGCTCGCGCTCGATGGCGGGGCCGGCTCTGGCGGCCGCGGCGGACGCCGCGCGCAGCTTCGTCGCGTCGAAGCGGGAAGCCGACCGGATCGCCGTCGTCGGCTTCGGCTCGCGCGCCGTCGTGCTCACCGGCTTCTCGAGCGCGACGATCGACGCCGACGCGGCGCTCCGCACCCTCGACGTGGACCGGCAGCAGGGGACGGCGCTGTACGACGCCGTTGTCGCCGCGGGCGTCGCGCTCTCAAGCGAGCCGGCGCATGGGCGCGTCGTCGTCCTGCTCACCGACGGGAGCGACGTCTCGAGCGAGGCGACCCTCGCCGGTGCAACCCGAGCGGCGCGCGCGGCGGGAGTCGCCGTCTACGCGATCGCGATCGCGAGCCGGGACTTCTCGCCAGCGCCGCTCAGGGAGCTCGTACGGGCCACGGGCGGCCGCTACTACGCAGCCGCCTCCGCGGTGGCGCTCGAGGCGATCTATGCGTCGATCGCCTCCGAGCTCACGCGCACGTGGCAGCTCTCGTACGTGACCTCGGCGCGACCGGGCGATCGGCTCCGGCTCGCAGTCGCCGGCGCCACCGCGGACGCGACGGTGCCTGGCACTCCGGTCCGGCTCGAGGCGGCCGGCTCTCGCCTGCCCAGTCGGATCTTCGCACTCGGTCCGCTCCCCGTGGCGCTCGCCGTCGCCGCGTGCGTCTTCGCCGCGGCCTTCCTCCTGCTCGCCGCCCCGCCCGGGGATCGTCTGCGGCGGCGGCTCGCGCCGCACCTGGGCGCGCGCGCCCGAAAGCGTGCGCGCGGGCGGACGCAAGAGCGCTTCGCGACGGCGTCGATGGTCATGCGCGCGACCGAGCGCGCGTTCGGACACCTCCGGGTCTGGCACTCGCTCCACCGTCTGCTCGAGCGCGCGGACGTGCCTTTGCGGACTGTCGAGCTCGTCTATGCGGCGGCCGGGTCTGGCCTCCTCCTCGGCCTGCTGTGCGCCGTCGCCGGCCCGCCGTTGCTCGTCACGCTGCTCGCGCTCGCGTTCGGCGCGGCGATTCCCGTCCTCGTCGTCTCGGTGAAGGCGCGCCGAAGGCTCGCGGCGATCGAGGAGCAGCTTCCGGATCTGCTCGTCACGCTTGCGGCCTCGCTCAAGGCCGGCCACAGCTTCCGTCAGGGGATCCAGGCTGTCGTCGACGAGGGTCGGCCGCCGGCCAGCGCGGAGTTCAAGCGCGTGCTGACCGACACGCGCCTTGGGCGTCCGATGGACGACGCGCTCGCGGAGATGGGCGAGCGGGTCGGCTCGAAGAACCTCACCTTCGTCGTCACGGCGGTGACCATCCAGCGCCAGGTGGGCGGCAGCCTCGCCGGCATCTTCGACATGGTCGCCGACGCGGTCCGCCAGCGGCAGCAGTTTGCCCGCAAGATCCGCTCGCTGACGGCGATGGGCCGCGCGTCGGCCTACGTCCTCGTGGGCATCCCTTTCTTCCTGCTCGGCGCGATCTCGCTCGTGAACGCCGAGTACATGGACCCCCTCTACCACACCTCGACGGGGCGCACGCTGATGGTGGCCGGGGTCGTGATGATCGCGTTCGGGTCGCTCGTGCTTCGGAAAATC
>Ga0209640_10004324_pt1 | contig 12477 bp, 9 predicted proteins | sample RifCSP10_1_FD_184018 | JGI IMG/M metagenome (GOLD analysis project Ga0209640, IMG submission 184018) | Soil microbial communities from Rifle, Colorado - Rifle CSP2_sed 10_1 (SPAdes) (version 2) | ecosystem: Environmental > Terrestrial > Deep subsurface > Rock core/Sediment | place: Rifle... | reverse complement strand
AAGCGGTCACGCCGCGTCGAAGCCAGGTTCTCCTCAGCGGCCATCGTGCTGGTCACCACCGCCGATCCGGCACCGATGCGAGAGACCGCTCGGTTCTTCGCCGAGCTGCCCGAATGGTCGTCTCCCCCCCGTGCCGTCGTCTTCAATCGCTCGCTTCCCGACGAGTGGTGGGCATTCGAACGAAGCAGCGGCGACGCCCTCGATGCCAATCTGGAGCGGTGGGGGGCAGAGGCACGGCGTCAGGCGGAGGCCCGCGCCGAGGTGTCGGCGCGCTACGGCCTGGTCCCCGTTGTGGTTCCCTGGATCCCAGAAGCACCGGCCGACCCCCAGGGACTTGCAGAACTGGCACGGGCGACGGGAAAACTGGATCTGCTAAGCCTGGGGTTCTGAGGTTTCGGTTTCCAGTTTCCAGCCGGAGTCGCGGGCTGAACCGACGGGCAATTGGAAACTCGCAAACCATGGGCGGCTAATGCAGCACGGCGTCCCCGCCCAGGAGCTCGCGTAGCTCGGCGTACAGCGCGGTCCGCGGCTCCACGGTGTGCTCTGCCCCCAGGCGGACCACCGTGTCCTTCTCCCCGCCCACGAGGTGGAGGAATACCGGCGCCGTACCCGGATGGTTGGAGAGAATGCCCTTGAGCCGGTCGACCAGGCCGACCGACATGCGGGGGGCGGCGACCTTGAGCCGGACCGCCACCTCACGGTCGAGCGTGGGCTCGGTGACCCGTTGAACGATCAGCTTGACTCCGTCTCCACGTTGATCGACCCGCCCCGCCACGACGAGCACGGCGTCGTCACGGATGATCGGACCCGTCTCCGCCACTGTGCGCGGGAAGGCCACCGCCTCGACACTCCCCTCGAGGTCCTCCAACTGGAAGTACAACATCAACTCGCCGTTGCGGGTGTACCTCCTCGTCACCGAGGCAACGATCCCACCGACCGTCACCGCCGTGCCGTCTGCCAACTCTTCTAGGCCCGCGATCGATGCCGACGCCATCGCCCTCAGTGCGGCGACGACGCCGAACAGCGGATGATCCGACACGTACAGGCCGAGCATCTCCTTCTCGAAGGTGAGACGGATCTTCTTGTCCCACTCACCCTCGGGAATGGCGACTGCGCCGGACTGCACCGAGGGCTCATCGGATCCGAAGAGAGAGAACTGCCCCATGTCCTCGGCCCGTCTGCGTCCGATCACCGTGTCGATCATCTGCTCGTGGACCGCAATCAGCCCGCGACGTGACGACCCCAACGAATCGAAGGCACCTGCCTTTATCAGGGACTCGACGGTGCGCTTGTTGAGCACGCTCAGGTCCACCCGATCGACGAAGTCCTGGAAGGACTCAAAGCCCCCGTTCTTACGCCTCTCCTGGATGATCAGGTCCACCACGCCCTCCCCGACGTTTCGGACTGCCGAAAGACCAAAGGTGATCGACCCGTCCTGGGCGGCGAAATCCGAGTCCGACCTGTTGACGTCGGGCACGAGGACCTGTACCCCCATCGATCGGCACTCGTTGAGGTAGGCGGCCGTCCGATCTTTGTCCCGCTTCGCCGAAGTGAGCAGAGCGGCCATGTACTCGGCCGGATAGTGCGCCTTGAGCCATGCTGTCTGGTAGGCGACGAGGGCGTAGCCGGCAGCGTGAGACTTGTTGAATCCGTAGCCGGCAAAGTAGGAGATCTGGTCGAATAGCTCTCTCCCCAGATCCCGGGGATGACCTCGTGCCACGCAGCCCTCGATGAACTGCTCGGCCTGTTCGGCCATCACCGCGGGGATCTTCTTGCCCATCGCCTTGCGGAGCCGATCGGCCTCGGCCATCGAGTAGCCGGCCATGACCTCCGCGGCCTGCATGACCTGCTCCTGGTACACCATGATCCCGTACGTGTCGGCCAGCACGGGCTCCAGCGCAGGATGGGGGTAGTCGACCGGCACCCTCCCGTTCTTCCGGTCCGCGTACAGGTTGTGGGTGCCCGCCCCGAGAGGCCCCGGCCGGTACAGAGAGATCAAGGCGATGATGTCGGGGAACCGATCGGGTCGGAGGCTCCTCATCAACGCCCGCATCCCCGACCCCTCCATCTGGAACACCCCCATGGAGTCGCCCGCCGACAGCATCTCGTACACCTTCGGGTCATCCAGCGGCACCCCGTCTATGTCCGGGCGGGCACCGGACGTCTCGGCGATCAGCTCGAGACAGCGCTCGATCGTGGACAGGTTGCGCAGCCCGAGGAAGTCCATCTTGAGCAGGCCGAGGCTCTCGATGGCGTGCATCTCGAACTGGGTGACGATCTCGGCGTCCTCCCCCTTCTGCTGGATGGGCACGATCTCGATCAGGGGCTCCGGTGAGATCACCACGGCCGCAGCGTGGATCGAGTCCTGGCGACGCAGGCCTTCGAGTCCGAGCGCGGTGTCGATCACCCTTCGTGCGTCGCCGTCGGACTGGTACATCTCCCGCAGACCGGCGGCGTTCGCGTGGAAGTCGCGCAGCTCGGGTGGGGCGTTGTCGGGGAGTGGCTCGATGCACTGCGCCAGCGTCGCCTCCCGACCGAGTATCGCAGGGGGCATCGCCTTGGCGGCGCGATCACCCAAACCGTAGGGGTATCCGAGCACCCTGGCAGAGTCACGAAGGGCCTGGCGCCCTTTGATAGTCGAGAACGTAACGATCTGGGCAACGTGATCCGAGCCATACCGCTCGGCGGCATAGCGGATCATCTCGCCGCGGTATCGCTCGTCGAAGTCCATGTCGATGTCGGGCATCTCCCTGCGGCCGACATTGAGAAAGCGTTCGAAGATCAGGCCGTAGGCGAGCGGGTCCAACTCGGTGATGCGCAGGCAATAGGCCACGATCGAACCGCCTGCCGAGCCGCGGGCCGGGCCGGTCCTGATCCCTTCCTCCCGAGCGTGGCGGATCAGGTCCCACACGATCAGGAAGTACGCCGGAAACCCCATGTCGTCGATCACCCTGAGCTCGTAATCGATCCGCTGCTGCACCTCGCCTGGGATCGGATCGCCGTAGCGCCGTCGGGCTCCGTCGAGCACGAGCCCGCGCAAGTACGAAGCCTCGGTCTCACCTGCGGGGACCCCGAAGTGCGGCAGGAGAATGTTCCCGAACTCCATCCGCACGTCCGCCCGTTCGGCGATCAGCAGCGTGTTGTCACACGCCCCGGGGAAATCGTCGTCCCCGAACAGCGCCCGCATCTCGGCTGCCGACTTGACGTAGTAACCGCCGCCCTGGAACGAGAACCGCCCCGGATCGCTCATCTGTGCACCGGTCTGGATGCAGAGAAGCGCGTCGTGGGCCTCCGCCTCGGATGCCCTGGTGTAGTGGCAGTCGTTGGTGGCCAGTAGCGGGGCGCCGATCTTGTGGGCGATCGAGACGAGGTCGGGGAGCACCTTGCGCTGCGCGGCGATACCGTGATCCATGATCTCGACGAAGAAGCTGTCCCTGCCAAACAGGTCCTGGTACATGGCCGCCGCTTCGACCGCGGCTTCAAAGTCGCGATGCACGCCCACGTTCCCCTCTTCGGCGTACGCATCGGGTGCGAGCAGTTGCGGTACATGCCCACCGAGGCACCCCGTCGTCCCGATCAGGCCGCCAGCGTGCTCGGCGAGGAGTTCGACGTCCATCCGCGGCTTGTAGTAGAAGCCTTCGAGAAACGCTCTGCTCGCCAGCTTGACCAGGTTGCGGTAACCCTCCTGGCTGACCGCGAGCAGCGTTATGTGATACCTGATGTCATCCCTTCGGGGAGGGCGGTCGAAGCGCGAGCCCGGCGTGAGATAACCCTCCATGCCGATGATCGGGGTGATCCCCGCAGCGGTCGCCTGGGTGTAGAAGTCCACGGCGCCGTACAGCACCCCGTGGTCGGTGAGTCCGATGGCCGGCTGGCCGTCGGACGAGGCCGCCGCGATGACGTCCTGGACGCGGGCCGCACCGTCGAGCATCGAGTACTCCGTGTGAAGATGAAGATGCGCGAAGCTGCGGGCGGACACGAGCCTCCTCGGCGAATTACATGCGTGTCACCCGACGATACCAGGGTGGCCCGAGGCCCTCTCGGCCGGGTCAAACGGACCCACTACCTCCTGGCGCCCTCCGTTCGCCTCTGAAGGGTCCAAGGGTGCCGACCATACAATGGTCGGCGACGCCGTTAGGAGGCTCGATTGAAACTCGGCTACGACAGCAGGTTGTTCCTGCTCGCCTTCGACCACCGGGGCAGTTTCAAGTCGAAGATGTTCGGGATCAAGGACGAGACACCGCAAGATACCGCCCGACTCCTCGCCGCAAAGCGAGTCGTCTGGCAGGGATTCACCACGGCATACGATGCCGGGCTCCCCGACGGTGCCGGCATTCTCGTCGACGAGGAGATGGGCGCGGACATTCTGCGCGAGGCCGCCAAGCTCGGCATTCCGTTTGCCATGCCCGTCGAGAAGTCGGGACAGGACGTGTTCGACTTCGAGTTCGGCGAGAGCTTTGCCGAGCACATCGAGGCATTCGATCCGACGTTCGCCAAGGTGCTCGTCCGCTGGAACCCGGACGACGCGGCCGAGGTCAAGGCGGAGCAGGCCGGGCGACTCAAGCGGCTGGGCGACTGGCTGCATTCCCACGACCGGCTCTTCCTGTTCGAACTGCTCGTGCCGGCATCCGATCGCCAGCGCCAGCTCGTCGGCGGTGACAACCACGCCTACGACACCCGTATCCGGCCGGTCGTGATGCTGGACACCATCGCGGAGCTCCGAGACGCAGGGATCGAGCCCGACATTTGGAAGATAGAGGGCGTCGACGACCGGACCGACTGCACACTCATCGCGGGCTTGGCGAGAGCGGGCGGACGCGACCGCGTCAAGTGCGTGGTGCTCGGTCGTGGCGCGGACGACGAGCGGGTCGACCACTGGCTTCGTATCGGAGCAGGCGTGGCCGGCTACGAGGGATTCGCCATCGGCCGATCCATCTGGTGGGACGCCATCGCCGGTTGGAAGGACGGGACTCTCGACGAGTCCGCAGCCGCCGAGCTCATCGCCGCCAACTACAGGCGGTTCATCGACGTCTACCTGGGCCAGCTCGATTGACGACGGTTGGCATCCTGACCGCGGGCGGCGACTGCCCCGGGCTCAACGCGGTCATACGGGCGGCCACGACGCGAATCGCCGCCGCAGGGGGGCGGGTCGTCGGGTTCCTCAATGGCTGGGCCGGCGTGATGGAGAACAAGTGGGTCCCTCTCGACCGGGATGCCGTGCGCGGCATCCTCGCTCGCGGCGGGACCGTTCTCGGGACGTCGCGCAGTGATCCGTACGTCCACGGTGACGGCCTGGCGTCGGTGAGACCGACGCTGGCGGACACTGGGGTCGACGCGCTCATCGTCACCGGCGGGGATGGCACGTTGCGCAGCGCGGCGCGGCTCGCCGCCGAAGGGCTGGCGATCGTTGGGGTGCCCAAGACCATCGACAACGACATACCCGGCACGGACGTCACATTCGGATTCCACACTGCCGTTCAGATCGCCACCGATGCCATCGATCGGCTGACCACCACGGCCGAAGCGCACAACCGGGTGATGCTGGTCGAGGTGATGGGCCGAACCCAGGGTTGGATCGCCGTGTACGCAGGACTCGCCGCCGGGGCAGATGTCATCTTGATTCCCGAGGTGCCTTTACCGCTGGAGCAGGCTGCCCGGGTGATCACCGAGCGGCACGCCGCCGGGCACTCATATTCGGTCGTTGTCGTCGCCGAGGGCATCCGGTCACCCGAGGCACACGAGATGCCCAGGGATGCCTTCGGCTTTGAGAGGCTGGGAGGGGTGGCGTATCGGGTCGCCCCCGTCCTGGAGCGACTCACCGGATTCGAGACCAGGGTGACGGTGCTCGGTCACCTCCAGCGGGGAGGCACGCCCACAGCGTTCGACCGCGTCCTCGCGACCCGGCTCGGCGCCGCTGCCGCCGACGCCGCCCTCGCCGGTGAGACCGACGTCATGGTTTCTGTGAGCGGTCCCGACATCGTGACCGTTCCCCTGGCGGTGGCCGGCGGTCCGACTCGCGGTGTAGACGAGAAGCTCTTCTCCCTGGCGCGTACCTTCTTCGGCTGAGAGAGTGCGCGAATCGGCTCGACTCACGCCAGGGCAGGGCCGAGGTCGGCCAGCGCGGACGCCAGGTCGGCCGGCAGCTCGCTTCGGGCATCGACCGGCGCCCCTCCGATCGGGTGGGCGAACTCGAGGCGGTGGGCATGGAGGAAGACCCGAGGGCTGCCGCCGGGCCGCCCGTATGTTCGGTCCCCTGCGATCGGCAGCCCGATCGACCGAAGATGAACCCGGATCTGGTGGGTTCGGCCGGTGTCGAGCGACACCTCGAGCAACGAGAACCCCTCCCAACTCGAGGTCACCCGAAAGTGCGTCCTCGATGGCCGCCCCCCCGGGTCGACGCGCATCCTGGTGGGACGCGCCGGATCACGCCCGATCGGGGCGTCGATCGTTCCCGTCGGCGCCGAGGGCGCGCCGTGGCAAAGAGCGAGGTAGCGGCGGGACACCTTCCGCGCCGCGATGGCGGCACGGAGGCCGTCGTATGAAGGGAGGTCGAGCGCAATCGCCAGCAGGCCGGAAGTGTCGCGGTCGAGACGATGGACGATCCCCCAACGTCCGTCTTCGCCGACCCCGCGAACCGACGGCCACCTGGCCAGGATTCCGGCCGCGAGGGTCCCCCGCGCCCGACCGGCTCCCGGATGCACGACGACACCGGCAGGCTTGTCGACCACGGCAATGTGTCCGTCGTCGTACACCACGTCGAACGGCACGGACTCGGGTATCAACGCCGGTGGCTCCGGCGGCACCTCGAACTCGATCGCTGCACCTGCCGAGATCCGTGCACTGGCCGCGGCGCCCCTCCCGTCGACTCGGGTCGTCTCGGCTCCGGCGATTTCCCTTGCCGCGGCCCGGCTCACTCCCCCGAGGACGGCGACTATCCGATCGAGTCTTTGGCCATCGAGGTCCGGCGGGACAACCGTCTTCATTCGCGGCGGAACGCAACCAGGACTGCCAACGCAGCCCCGATGGTGATTGCAGAGTCTGCAACGTTGAACGCCGGGAAGAACGAGAAGTCGATCCAATCGACGACTCGGCCGTCCGCCAGCCCCGGCCCTCGGAAGACCCGGTCGATCACATTGCCCAGGGCACCCCCCAAAACGAGCCCGAGCGCGATTGCCTCGGGACGATGCTCGACTTTTCGCACGACCAGGAAGATGAAGATCGCGAGCGCAACCGCGACGATGGCAATGAGGGATCCCCACCCCTGGAGCATCGAAAAGGCTGCTCCCGGATTGGTGACGTAGTGCAGTTCCAGCGTGCCGCCGAACAGCGAGATCGGATGCAGCCTGAGCCCAGACGTCGCCCACCACTTGGTGAGCTGATCCGCAGCGATGACCGCGGCCGCAGCGACGAGGGCAACCCCCGTCGTCGTCAGCGACGAGACGCGGCGCAGTCCACGCACAGCTTGGTGTACGGAAGCACGTCGAGGCGGGCAACCGGAATCGACCCACCGCATTCATCGCACCGCCCGTACGTCCCATCGTCGATTCTTGCCAACGACTCTTCCACCTTGGCAAGGATGTCCTGGGCGTTCTGCCAGAGGGAGAGCTCCTTCTCCATCTCGAACGCCAGTGACCCGCCCTCGGCCGTATTGGGATCAGGGCTGCGGTCCGATGACGTCTCGGTGAGCCTCACCTCTTCCCGTTCACTCTCGATATCTCGGACGATCTCTGCGAGGCGCGTCTGCTCCTCTTCGAGTCGCTTCCGGAATCGGTCGAGCGTCGATGCGGCCAGATCGCGTCCCATGAGTGGCCCTCCTCGGCGGAGCGGGACGATAGCACGGGCCGCCACGATGGCGATACCCAACGAAAGTCCCAAAGTCGGGGCCACCCCCTCAGGAGGAGGCACCTGCATTCCCCGCGAGACGATCGCTGGCCTGGTCCGGAGTGATCCCTCGGACGAGCACCTGTTTGCGTCGGGCACCATGACCGGCGATCACCTCGCCCGCCTTGCCACCTGCTGCCCGGGCGACGAGATGCGCTACGGCACGGTTGGCTGCTCCGCCCGAGGGCGGCGCGGTGGTTCGCACGCGAAGAGCCCCGTCGTGGAAGCCTCCGACGACGTCCCGGCTCGAGCCGGGGACCACCCAGACGTCGACGACCGCCCCCTCGGGATGCCCGCGGATCATCGTCCGACGATAGGGGCGCTGCGACCGTGCCCGCGACCCCCCGGCCACCTGGTATCTTCCGCGGTCACGGCGTCGACGAGGACGCGCCCACCGGACACGGAGACGAGCGAGCCGGCGACGGTGTGAGGCCGGTGCTCACGCCCGGGTGGGACATCACCTCCGAGCCGCGGGAAGAACGGGCCCTGCCCGGGTAGAACCCGCCGACTGCTCCACGACACGGGGCCCACGAGCGGCCGCCTCACGGCGGCAAGCCGGGTGGTACCGCGGGCCCACGGCTCGTCCCGGCGGCAGGACACGCCGGCCGAGGACGACGATGACGAGCCCGAACCCGTTCGAATCAGTATCCCACCAGGTCTCCTTCCCCCAGCAGGAGCACCGGATCCTCGACCTGTGGCTGCGAACGGAGGCCTTCACCCAATCGGTGTCCCAGCGGTCCGCGGACAGCGAGTTCACCTTCTACGACGGTCCACCCTTCCCCACCGGCACCCCCCACTACGGCAACCTGCTCGCGGGTGTGCTCAAGGACATCGTCCCCAGGTACTGGACGATGCGCGGTCACCGGGTCGAGCGGCGCTTTGGCTGGGACACTCACGGCCTTCCCATCGAGCTGGAGGTACAGGGTGAGCTCGACCTGTCCGGCCCGGCCGACATCGTCGAGTACGGCGTCGCACGGTTCAACGAGGCCTGCCGGAGCCGTGTGATGGAGAACACAGAGGCATGGGAAGCGATAACGACCAGGATCGGACGCTGGGTCGACTTCGAGCACGACTACAAGACGATGGACCTCGACTTCATGGAATCGGTCTGGTGGGTCTTCAAGCGGCTCTGGGACGAGGGGCTGGTTTACAAGGCCCGCAAGGTCCTCCCCTACTCCTTCGGGGCGGCAACACCGCTTTCGAACAACGAGGTCAACCTGGGCGGCTATCGCGACGTGGAAGACCCGTCGATCACCCTGCGGCTCGAGGTCACGGCCGGACCCCACCCGGTTGAACCTGGCGACATCCTGCTGGTGTGGACCACTACCCCTTGGACCGTCCCTTCGAATCTCGGCGCCCAGGTCGGACCGGACATCCGGTACGTACGGGTCACGACGCCGCTCGACGGGCGCGCCGGGCCGTATTGGGTTGCCGCCGATCGGGTCGGGGGCTACTGGCCCGATGGTGCCGAGGTCGTGGCCGAGACCACGGGGGCGGGCCTCATCGGGACGCGCTACTCGCCGGTGGTCCCCTATTTCGCCTCCCTCGCCGACCGCGGAGCCTTCGTGGTGATCGCAGGCCCGAACGTGTCGACCGATGAGGGGACCGGGCTGGTTCACACCTCACCTGCGCATGGCGAGGACGACTACGCGGCGTTCGTCGACGCCGGCCTCATTCACCTGCTCGTCGATCCCGTCGACGAGAATGGCCGCTTTACATCCGAAGTCGCCGAGTTCGCCGGCCAGAACGTCAAGGATGCCGACGCGGGAGTGGTTCGGCTCCTCAAGGAGCGCGGCGCGCTGGCGCGCAGTGAGCGGATCGTTCACTCCTATCCGTTCTGCTGGCGCACCGATACCCCGATCATCTACAAGGCCATACCCACGTGGTTCGTGGCCGTGGAGCAAATCCGCGACCGCATGGCCGAGTTGAACGACACGATCCACTGGGTGCCGGATCACGTGGGAAGCGGCCGCTTCGGCAACTGGATCGCCCAGGCCCGCGACTGGGCGGTGAGCCGCAACCGCTTTTGGGGATCGTGCATCCCGGTGTGGGAGTGCGAGGCGCAAGGCCATCGGGTGTGTATGGGCAGCCTCGACGACCTCGAGGCGCTCTCTGGGGTGCGGCCCACCGACATCCACAAGCACGTCGTCGACGAGATCACATTCCCGTGCGAGGAGTGCGGGAGCACCATGCGGCGCGTGCCCGAGGTCCTCGACGTCTGGTTCGAGTCGGGAGCGATGCCGTACGGCCAGAGCCATTATCCCTTCGAGAACAAAGAGCGGTTCGAGCGCGGCTTTCCGGCGCACTACATCGCCGAGGGCCTCGATCAGACGCGGGGATGGTTCTACACGCTGCTCGTCCACGCCACCGCCCTTTTCGACCGCGCCCCATTCCGCAACTGCGTGGTCAACGGCCTGATCCTCGCCGAGGACGGCCGCAAGATGTCCAAGTCGCAGAGGAACTATCCCGACCCCCTGGCACTGATCGAGGTGACCGGAGCCGACGCGCTGCGCGCCTACCTGATCAACTCACCGGTGGTACGGGCCGAGCCGTTGCGCTTCTCCGAGCGGGGGGTGCGTGAGGTGGTGCGGACCGTGATGCTCCCCTATTGGAACGCCTATTCGTTCTTCACGACGTACGCGGCCGCCGAGGGCCTCACCGTCGACGACCTCGCCGAAGCCCCTGCGGCGCACCAGCGACCCGAGCTCGATCGTTGGATCCTCTCCGTACTGCAGAGCCTGATTCGCCGGGTCAACTCGGAGATGGAGGGCTACTACCTGTACAGCGTGATCCCACCTCTGATCGATTTTGTCGCCGACCTGACCAACTGGTACATCCGTCGCTCACGCCGGCGGTTCTGGACGGGGCGAGGAGGTGCACGAGCTCGGGCGGACGCCGACAGCATGTCCGCCTTCGCCACGCTGTACGAGGTCCTGGTCGGGTTCGCCAAGCTGATGGCTCCCGTTCTTCCCTTCGTGACCGAGGCGATGTACCAGGGGCTCGTCGTCGACCGGCGCGCCAACCGTTCGAGCGGCCCGGTGAGCGTGCATCATGAGGACTACCCCGAGGCCGATGAGACGTTGCTCGACCCCGCTCTCGAGACGGCGATGCACGCAGTGCGTGAAGCGGTGGCCCTAGGCAGAAGCCTGAGAGTCGCAAAGTCGATCCGGGTGCGCCAGCCTTTGGCGACACTCACCGTGGTCAGTCACGATAGGACGATCAGGGCGGCAGTGAACGAGCACGCCGACCTGCTCGCCGACGAACTCAACGTAAAGCACGTCGTCACGTCCGAGGACGAGTCGAGCCTGGCCCGCATCGGTGCCAAGCCGAACTACCGGACCCTCGGGCCGCGCTTCGCGTCGAGTGTCGGGACGATCGCCGAGGCCATCACCACCCTCGACGACGCTGCGGTCGTGCACCTGCTCGAAACCGGGTCGATCGAGGTCGCCGGTGAGACCATTACGACGAACGACGTCGTGGTGACCCGCGAACCCCGTGCTGGAGTGGCTGTGGCATCCGGTGAACGCCTGTCCGTGGCCCTCGACACCGAAATCACACCCGACCTGGCCGCGGAGGGCTTGGCGCGCGAGATCGTGAAGGTCATCCAGGGCTTGCGCAAGGACGCCGGTTTCGACGTCTCGGACCGGATCGCGGTCGAGTGGTCGTCTCCTTCGGCAGTCGTCGCCGACGCCATCGCCCGTCATTCCCCGTGGGTGGCCGATGAGGTGCTGGCGGTGACGATGTCCGAACGCGCGTCGGCGGCGCCTGAGATCGAATTGGCCGGTCAGCGGATGCAGATCTCGATCAGCCGGGCGTGACCGCCTCGGTCAGAGCGCTCCAGCCAGCAGGAACAGCCCCAGCATGAGGATCATCGGGGACAGGTCGAGGGCGATTCCGCCCGTGCGGATCGGAGGGATGATCGACCGGAGCGGGTTGAGGATTGGATCGGTCACCGCCCGCAACCCGGAGCGCAGCCTGGCCACCGGATGGTCGTAGGACACCGGTATCCATTCCAGGACCACCCTGGTCAGCACGATGTACGCATAGGCCAGAACGATCGTGCGCACCAAGCCCACTGCTCAGTGCTCTTCCGGAGCCTGGTAGTAGCCGAGTTCCTTGAGCCTGCGCTTCTCGTCGCGGCTGATGTTGACGTTCGCCGGATTGACCAGGACAACCCCTTGGCCGATCTTGCGCATCGACCCACCCAGGGCGTACGTGAGCCCGCTGGCGAAGTCGACGAGCCGCCGGACCATCGCCGGTTCCACCTTGCGCAGGTCGAGAACAACCGGGATGTTTGCCCTGATGTGATCGGCGAGGATTTGGGCGTCGGTGTACGAGCGAGCCACAATCACCTCGCATTCGAGGTCGGCGTCGCTCAAGGTACGCACCAGGGGCCGATCGGCCGGCGTCACCACCACACCTGCCTCCGACAGAGCACGGTCGGCCACGGGTCGCCTGCGAGCGGTCATCGGTGGCTCGACCCGACGCCCCTGGACGCCGCTCTGCTGCGGCATGACCGGCTCGCTCGGCCGGCGATTCGCCGCCATGCGCTCACCCGTGGTCAGCGCGGGCGACACCGCCTGGTCCTCGTCCTCG
>Ga0209640_10004323_pt1 | contig 12478 bp, 3 predicted proteins | sample RifCSP10_1_FD_184018 | JGI IMG/M metagenome (GOLD analysis project Ga0209640, IMG submission 184018) | Soil microbial communities from Rifle, Colorado - Rifle CSP2_sed 10_1 (SPAdes) (version 2) | ecosystem: Environmental > Terrestrial > Deep subsurface > Rock core/Sediment | place: Rifle... | reverse complement strand
CCGCGGGGTTTCCGGCCAGATCGCTCGCCGTCGCCGTCAGGATGATCGCACCGCCGACGGGCACCGGCAGCGTGACCGGGACCGAGGCCTCCCACGTCCCGAGCTGTGGCGTGCCACCCGCCAGCAGGGTTGCGGCGACGCCGTTGATGCTGAGCGCGGTAACCCCGACCGCGTCGGCCGCCAGCACCTGGACGAGGACCGGTGACGTGAGGATCACGGTGTCCGTGGTCGGAGTGACGACGGCGATCGACGGCGGTGTCGTGTCGAGAATGGCGAAAGTCTGTGCGACGGGCGGGGCCGGATTGTAGTTCGCGTCGCCGCCTTGGGACGCCGTGATCGTGCAGCTGCCGACGGCGGTCAGTTGCACCGTGGCACCGGCGATCGTGCAGGTACCGCTCGCCGCAAAGGTGACCGGCAGCCCCGACGTGGCGGTCGCGCCGACCGGGAAATCCGGATCCACGTCGTTCTTGTTCGGCAGCGCCGCGAAGTCAATCGTCTGGTCCGCCATCGTGACCGTCAGAGCCGCCTGCGTGATGCGGCCGATGAAGTTTGTCGCGTCGTCCGGCGTGAACGTCTGCTCGAGCACCTGCTCGCCGGCCGGGAGCACCGTCCCCGCGCCGGGTGTGTACACGAACGTGCCCTGGACGTCGACGCCGTTAAATGATGCGGTTGCGTTGAGCTGGCCGCTGCCAAGAGGGGTGCCGTAGACGATCGGGCTCGCGGGAGTCCACGCGATCTCGGGTGAGGCTTGGTTGACCGTCAGGTCAGCGACACCGTTGGCGGCGCTGTAGCCGGCGTCACCAGAAAAGTCGGCGCCGACGGCGGCGGGGTAGAGGCCCGCATCCACATCGGCCAGATTGACGCCGTTCAGCGTCGCCACGCCATCGACATCGGTCGTCGCACTACCGACGGCCGTCTCAACGCTGTTGCGCGTGAGCGTGAAACTCACGTCCTTGCCGGCGAGCGGACCGCCGCCAGAGGTTAGCGTGGCCTGCAGATCCACCGTGCCGGCGTACGTGCCGGTTGCTGGGGCCACGGACAACAGCGCGGGCGACCCGCCGACCGCGATCTTTGCCACAAACGAGTCAAGGTCGCCATTGAACGCCGTGTCGAATGCCCCAGGCGTCGTCGGAAAAGTGGCCGAGCGTGTGAATCCGGTGACATAGGCGCTGCCCGAGCTGTCGAGGGCGATGGCGGAGCCTGCGTCATCAGCCACCCCGCCAAGGTAGGTGGAGTACAGGAGTGGCGCGGACCCGGCGGCGTTGAGCTTCGTCACGAAGGCGTCAGCCAGGCCATTGAACGACGTATCAAACGCCCCGGCGGTCGTCGGGAAGTCGGCCGAATGGGTGAACCCGGTGACGTAGGCGGCGCCGGCGGCGTCGACGGCGATACCGTACGCGAACTCGGAGTCGACGCCGCCAAAGCCTGCGTCGCTCCCCCCGAGGTAGGTGGAGTAGGCGAGCGCCGAGCCGGACGCGTTCAGTCGAGTGACGAAGGCATCAGTGCTCCCGCCGTTGAACGTCGTGTCGAATGCGCCTGCTGTCGTCGGGTAGTTTGTAGAGCAGGTGTACCCCGCGACGTAGGCGCTTCCCGCGGTGTCGACCGCGATGCCGTTCGCCACGTCACAGGCGCTGCCGCCAACGTAAGTCGAGTAGACGAGCGGCGCAAAGGCGACGGCTGTCAGTTTGGCGACGAACACGTCGGTCGTGATGCCGAGCCCGCCGTTGTACGTCGTATCGAAGGCGGCCGGCGTCGTAGGAAAGTTCGACGAGTGCGTATACCCAGTCACGTACGCGTCGTCCAGCGCGTCGACGGTGATGGAATTGACGGCGTCGGTGCTGGTGCCGCCCAGATACGTCGAATAGGCGAGCGCGGAGCCGGCAGCGCTCAACTTGGCGACGAAAGCATCGAACGAACCTGCGTTCTGCGTCGTATCGACTGCCCCGGCGGTCGTGGGAAAGTCCGCCGAATTCGTTACCCCGGCAACATACGCGTTGCCTGAGGTGTCCAGCGCGATGGAGTGACCCTGGTCAAGGCCGCTGCCCCCCACATAGGTCGAGAATTCCAGCCCGGTGCCGAGCGCGTTCAGCCTGGCGACGAAGATATCGCTGTTTCCGTTCAGCGTGACGTCGAACGCACCCGGGGTTGCCGGGAAGTTCGCCGAAAAGGTGAGCCCCGTCACAGAGGCGCGGAGCGAGGAATCGACAGCGACGGCGAAGCCGAAATCACGGGCAGTGCCGCCCAGGTACGTCGAGTACAGGATTGCCGATCCGCCCGCGTCCAGCTTGGTCACAAAAGCATCGTGCCCGCCGTCGTACACGCCGTCGGCGGCCGCAGGGCTCGTCGGGAAGTTGGCCGAGCTGGTCGACCCGGTCACATAGGCATTGCCGGAGCCGTCGATCGCGATGGCATTGCTGGATGTGAAGTCCTCGGCGCTTCCGCCAAGATAAGTCGAGTAGACGAGCGTCGGGTCGATGATCAGAGCGCGAGTGTGGTCGTAGCCGCCCACCTCGAAGCTCACCTGCGACGTTTCTGACAGAACGTAGCCGCCAGGAATCTCTCTGCGACCGCCTTCCACCACCTGGTAGATGTGGGGCTTACCTTTGCGGATCACTCCTCCGCCGGTGTGCAGCAGCAGCTCCCCGCTGGCGTCGAGCTCGACGCGATCGGCACCTTCAAAGCGCAGACGCACGGTGTCAGGGGCCGAACCTGGATGGACGATGAAGTCGTACTCCAGCTCCCGCTGATTGCCGTAGTAGGCCACGTCGATTCCGGGATACACATCCCGATAGGTGGCTTTGGCATAGGTGGGCACCCCGGTGCGCCAGCGGGTGGCGTCGCTGCCAACGAAGTAACTCGTCTTGCCCGGCAACTCGGCTGTCGTCGCCGCCTTCGCGTGGGCGTCGGCGCCGACCAGGATCATGCGCAGCACCGTCGATCGACGCATCTGGTCAGCCGCTGACGGCAGCGCGCGCGGTGGATGCGCACTGAACGCCTTGAAATACGACGCCTTGCCGGCAGCTGACTCTGCCTGTGACAGCACGAATACGGCCTCGAGCGGCGTCAAGAACAGTGTGTAGCCCGGTCCCCGAGCCAGGAGGTCCACCCGTGGATCCGTCTGGCCGCGGTTCACCTCGAAGCTGAGGGGAAGCTGGCCGTAGACCTGGCGGGTTCGAGCCTGCGTGGCGGCATCTGCTTCCGGTCCAGGCCCCTCAGCCGTGCCGGGGACCGCCGAAGGCCGGGAGGCGCCCGCCAACATCACCGCGGCAATGACGAGTGCGCCACGCCACAGAGGGGCTTCAGATGATTGTCTTGCCATACGACTCCTTCTGCGCAGCCGCGAGAGCTGCCATGGCCGGAGAATTTCGGGACCGCATGAGGTTCGGATAGGATGCGTACGCGCCTGATGAGGCTCAACCGACAAATGCAGACATTTGCGGCCCTCCCCCGGAAATCCGATGCCTGAACGCGCATCGAACCGGCAGGATCGCCTCGATTCGTGGAAAGCGATTGCAGGCTATCTCAATCGCACGGAGCGCACGGTCCGCCGGTGGGAGCAGGAACTGAGATTGCCGGTCCGGCGCGTACCCGGCGGACGCGGACGGTCGGTGTTTGCGTACAAGTTCGAGCTCGATCGATGGCTGAACGAGTCACAGCGACAACCGGCGAGCGATCCCGCGTCGACGGACGGAGAGGAACGGTCCGGCAGGATCCAGACGGCCCATCGCGTGGGCATCGCGGTGACCCTGGCGATGGTCGTGACAGGCCTCGGCTGGAGAGCGATGCAGTCGAGCGCCCACCAACAGCCCGTGCGCGTCGATTTCACGCCATCGGCCATCGTCGCGCTCGATGCCGCGGGCGCGGCACAATGGCGCTACGAGTTTCAGGGCGAGCGGGTGGCCCTGCCCAATGAGCGACGGGACCAGCCTGTAGAAATCCTGCAGGGTGATCGGCCTGCCATCGTTGCCGCCACGGCATTGCAGGTGTCGGCGTCAGAGGAAGTCGTCCGGGGTGGCCAGCTTTTCTCGTGGACGCCGCAGGGTGAGCTGACGCGCACGTTTTCGTTCGACGATCGCCTCACCTTCGGCGCCGGTGTCTTCGGCCCTCCCTGGGGCATTACCGATTTTCGTATTGACGAACGCATGGGGACGCGCCGGGTTGCCGTCGCTGCCCATCACTTTCAGTGGTGGCCGAGCATGGTCGTCATCCTGGACGACACGTGGCGGCGGCGCGGAACCTTCGTGCATGCGGGTTGGATCGAACGCGTGCATTGGCTCTCGCCGGACCGTCTCCTGGTGGCGGGATTCTCCGAGGAACACGATGGCGGAGTCGTGGCGCTGCTCGACGCGACACATCTCGACGGTCAATCCCCCTCCGCCGGGCAGGCGTTTTCCTGCACGTCGTGCGGACTCGGTGGACCGCTGCGCTATGTGGTGATGCCTCGATCGGAAGTCAATCGTGCGATGCCGGCGCGCTTCAATCGCGCGCGGCTCGAGCTGAGTGACAAATCGCTCGTCGTGCGGACCATCGAGGTGGCGCCTGATGAGAGCGCGGCGGCGACCGCGGCGGATGCCCTGTACGAGTTCACGCCATCGCTGGAGCTCATCAGTGCTTCCTTCAGCACACGCTACTGGGATGTTCACCGTGCGCTCGAAGCGGACGGGAAGCTCGATCACACGCGCGCCGAGTGTCCCGACCGCGACGGCCCGCGCGAGATTCACGTGTGGGAGCCGCCGACCGGCTGGACGACGCGGAGGATTCGCTAGGATGTGGAGCCGGCGCGCCTTCCTTCGTGCGTCTACGGCGCTCGGCGGCGGTGCGCTTGCCGCCCGTGCCCCCGAGGTCGAAGCCTTCGCGCGTGCGAGCGCCGCCGTGGCGGGGCAGTCGCCCGACGCCGTGGCTGCCGACGAGGGCTACTGGGCGGAGATACGGCGCGCGTTCACCCTCGATACCACGCTCATCAATCTCAACAACGGCAATAGCTCGCCCTGCCCGCAGATCGTCCATGATGCGCTCAAGCGGTATCTGGACGACTCCAATCGCCTGCCCGTGCACTACCGCGGGCTGCTCGAGCAGCGGTTCGACACGGTTCGGCGGCAGCTCGCACAGGAGTTCGGCTGCGATCCGACAGAACTGGCTCTCACGCGAAACGCCACCGAGGCGCTGCACATCGCTCAGGGCGGCATCGATCTCCGCCCCGGCGACGAAGTCCTCACCACCGATCAGGACTACCCGCGCATGCTGTGGATGTGGGACCAGCGCGCCCGCCGCGACGGGGTCGTCGTCAGGCGAATCCAGTTTCCCGTGCCGGCAGCCGCCGAGGAGCTCCTCGGGCGCTTCGAGCGGGCCATCACGCCGCGCACGAAGGTGCTGCACGTCTGTCACATGACGAACGTTACCGGCCAGCTGTTCCCGGTCCGCGAATTGAGCGGGCTGGCGCGGCAGCGCGGCATCGTCACGATCGTCGACGGCGCGCAGGCGGCCGCGCACATTCCGTTTGCGCTCCGCGATCTCGGATGCGACGTCTATGGCACGAGCCTGCACAAGTGGCTCATGGCGCCGCACGGGACCGGATTCCTGTACGTGCGCCGCGAGCGCATTGGCGAGTTGTGGCCGCTGCAGGCCGCCCTGGCCGGTATGCAGGGTGATATCCGAAAGTTCGAGGAGATCGGCACGCAGCCGGCGGCGGCGCGCGCCGCCATTGCGGACGCGCTCGTGTTTCACCGGGCGATTGGCCCCGAGCGCAAGGCCGCGCGCCTCCGGTATCTGACGCTGCGCTGGGCCAATGCGCTCCGAACGCACCCGCGCGTCAGGATCCTGTCCAGCCTCGATCCGGGGCAGACGTGGGGACTTGCCACTTTCGCCATCGAGGGGGTCAACGCGGCGACGCTGGTGCCGGTTCTCCTCAAGGAGCATCAGATCGTCATCAGCGCCGCGGTGAGCCAGGGACTGCCGGGGCCGGTGTTTCCCTTCAGCGGCCTGCGCGTGACGCCGCAGATCTACACCACGCTCGACGAGATCGACCGGTTTGTGGCGGCGATGCGGCAACTGCTGTAACGGGCGTACGTAGTGTCCGGCTTCAGCCGGACCCCCCGCACCGACGATGCGACAATCCGCTCCCTCGGGATGACCACGCGCGCCGTCTCACCAATGTCGAAGGGCGCATCACGAGCTTGGAACATCAACGGCCCCAGTAGCTTCACCGCACCGCCACGCGCTGCGAGGTCCACCCCTCGGCTCGCGTCCACCGCTGCACCTCGAGGCCGCGGCGTTCAGGGCAGTCCTCGGCGCGGTGATCGAGCTTGCCGTCGCGCTCGAGCAGGCGGTGCCACTCCCAGAACGAGTCGCTCAACCGGGCGCTCCGCAGTGTCAGATCCGGCCCGAACTCGTAGATCGCGGCCGCGACAACAGGCCCTGTACTCTCGATCGCTTGCACCTGAATCGTGCCGTCCTCGAATGTCATCACCGAAGGACCGTCGCCCGGGAACGGCTCTTGCCGGCTGACGTCGGTGCGGGGGAGCACGAGATACTGGAGGGGATCCCCGGGGGGGCAGCTCAGGCACTCCATCGCGCTGCCCGGCGGCTCGGGCGAATGTCCCGACGGATGGGCGGCATCCAGGACGGCGACAAAGTAGGCGTGCCGGCTGTTGGTGACGCCCGTGACCAGCAGGTGGCGGCTATCAGGAGACGGCACCGCACCACGAATCCATCCTGAATTGACGAAGGTGCCAAGCCGCTGCCCGGCAGCGTTGAGCGTAATCAGCAGCCCCGGCCACCACGTGAAGTGATGCACGCTCCACGAGATGCGCGCCTGGCCACCGACCCGGTAGACGGCAAGGTCGGCCGCGGCCCAGGGAGGACCATATTCGCCGTCCCGAAATGTGAGCCGGTCGTCGGGAACCACCGACCACCGCGGCCGTCCGTCGCCTTCCAGGCTGACAAGCGCCCCGCCATGCTCGCTCGCGGACGGGCGACCGACCTCCAGCGCGGCTAATACATCCACGCGCCCGTCGGCATCCAGGTCCTGGATGTAGCTCCATCGTGCGGATGTCGCCCATGCCTGGGCGGATTCGAAGTGATGCGTCCAGCGCGTGCGGCCTGAGGCGTCGAGTGCGAGCAGATCGCTTCCAACGACGGCCAGGCGTGACGGCGGCTCGCTCGCCCGCGCGAAGGTCCAGAGGCCTGCTGCGCCTGCGAGCGCCGCGGTCGCGAAGACGGCTGTCCGCACGAAGGGGGAGTCGACTCGCCAGCGCCGAGGTACCGCCTCGGGGGCATCGAGCGGTGAGGGTTGGGGGGCGACTTCGGGGGGGGCTTCGGGTTTGGCTCCCGGGGCGCCCCGGCTTTCGAGCCAGCGATCCAGTTCATCCGGATAGGCGAAGACGCGCGGAAGCTTGCCCCCGGGAACCCGGTGCACGGGCAGGCCACCGCGGTGCTCCCACCGGATCACCGTGCGGACGTCTCGTCCGAGGTGCTTGGCGATCTCCTTCCACGAATCGAGGCGGTCCCGATCGGACATGTGGGCAGCAGATTACATCAGAGCGCGATGATCCTGCGATCCCCGGACGAGCGAGCCATCAGAATTGTAATTTCAGGCCATAAATCTGGGGGTTGTCACACATTGTCATTTCTAATCTGTTGTTGAGTTACTGGTCCAGCCGCTAGTATCCAGCGCTCGCCTACAGGATGTGTTCTTGGTCATACGGAAAAGGCTTCATGCCGATGGTTAATTCGCGGCCCTCGCGCACTTTTTCCGATGGGCGTGCAGCGCGGCGGGCGTCCGGCGAGAGAACAATCGGAATTCCGGCAATTTCGTGCGGCACATTCGTTGCCGCACCTCGCACTCACCCTAACGACGGACCCGATACATCCGGAACATCTGGATCTGGGGCGTTTTCCCTGGAGGAGACATGCGCGAGGGACGTGTCCGTCATTCGATGACTCCGCTCATTGACAGCGTCAGAACCCGCGGCGTGCCGGCGCTGCTTGCCGTCGCTCTGGCCGGCGGACTGCTCCTGAACGCGCAGATTCTGGAGGTACGCAGCGGAAGCTGGGAGCCGACGGGGTCGATGAGTGTGGCGCGCTCGGGTGCAGCCTCCGTCGTGCTGCTGGACGGCCGGGTCCTCATCACGGGCGGATCGAGGCCGGCCGGCCCTCTGGCCAGCACCGAGGTGTTCAACGCGCTGGGCGCTGCGTCGGGAGCGGCGTCGATGAACGTGGCGCGAACGGGCCACGCCGCGGTTCGGCTTGGGGATGGCCGCGTCCTGGTGGCGGGCGGGACGACCGGCACCGGAGCGGCGACGGCCTCGGCGGAAGTCTACGACCCGTTCTCCGACTCGTGGACCGAGATTGCCCCCATGACCGTCGCCCGCGCGGGCTTGACGGCCACGCTGGTCGCTGGCGGCCGGGTCGTCATTGCGGGCGGAGAGGGCAACGGCAGCGTTCAATCCGGTGTTGACGTCTTCGATCCCATCGCCGGCAGCTTCGAGCGCACGGCAACCCTATCGGTCCCTCGCACCAATCATGCGGCTGCCGTGCTTCGTGACGGCCGCGTGCTCATCGCCGGAGGCAGCGACGGCATCACCGCGCTGGCGTCGGCGGACCTCTACGATCCCACGACCGACTCGATCACGCCGGCCGCACCGATGGCCATGCCGCGCCAAGGGCTGTCCCTCACCACGCTGCTCGACGGGACGGTACTGGCGGCGGGCGGATTCGACGGCGCCTCCGAGCTGGCGTCCGCCGAGATCTATGACCCGGGGACGGATGCGTTTTCCCTGGTCCCAGGCCTGATGAGCGCGGCGCGCCGCGGTCATATCGCGGCGCTGCTCCCGCAGAACAATACGGTGCTCCTTGCGGGAGGCTCTTCGGGTGGTGCGCCGGTCGATTCCGCGGACCTGTACGTCCCGTGGACGCAGACGTTCGCGCCGACGGCGTACATGACGGCGGCGAGGACCCGCGCGGCGGCGGGTTCATTGGTGACCGAAGGCCAGGTCCTCGTGGCCGGCGGCGAGGGACTGGCAACCTCCGAGGTGTACGGCTTTGCGACGATCCGGACGGACAAAGACGACTACGCACCAGGCGCAGTCGTCACGATGACGGGCACCGGCTGGCAGCCGTTCGAGACTGTCAACATGGTGCTGCACGAAGAGCCTGAGAGCCACCCCGACAGGCTCGTGACCGCGGTCGCCGACGCCGCAGGCCGCATCGTCAACGATGAATTTCAGCCGGAAGATCACGATCTGGGCGTTCGGTTCTTCCTGACGGCCACGGGGGCGTTTTCCTCGGCGCAAGCGACGTTTACCGATGCCGCCGGGACACCGACCGTTGTCAATTCCGTCTCTATCGCAGGCCAGCCCGTCGCTCAGGTCGTCGTCAATCCCAGTACGAGGCTCGTTTACATCGGCGGCGGGTACGCGCAGAACTCGCTGACGGTCGTCAACGTCAACAATGTGTCCCCCGCGCTCCCTCCAACGATTGCCGCGACCAAGAGCGGTACTGCCGGCGGGTCCGGTATCACCGTCAACCCGAACACAAATCGGTACTACACTACGAACGGGTTCGGCGGACAGACCTTGGTGTACAACGGCGCCACCAACGCCGCAATTCTTCCTAGCATTGGGATCGGTGCCTGCGGCGGAAGTCTTGACGTCGATGCCGCGACGAATCTGATCTACGTGCTGCGTCAGTGCGGAGGGGCCCCGGGCGGCGGCGATCCGCTCTACGTCCTGTCCGGAGGCGCGAATTCTATCGTGGCCGGGCCATTGACGATTGGCGGCGTCGCCAATCAGGTCCGTGTCAATACCGCGACTGGAAGGGCCTACGCCTCGCGCAGCAGCGGTGGGACGCGCGTGTTTGGACCCAGTCCATTCACGTTTATCACCGACTTTCCGAGCAGTATCCAGGCCGTCAATCCTGTCACGAACCGGTTGTACCTCCAGACCGGATCGAACCTGGAGGTTCGCAACGGAAGCACGCACGCGATCATTCCAGTCGCTCCTGCTCTTCCTGGCGGACAAGTCGGTGTCAACACCAGCCGGAACCGCCTCTACATCAGCGATGGGACGATCACGATCAAAGTTGTCGACGGGGTGACGAACACGGTGGTGACGTCGTTTTCGCTGGGCTCAGGTGTCACTCCGGTTGGGGTGCCGGCTGTCGACTCAACCAGGAACCTCGTCTACGTCGTTGGCAATCTCTCCGGGACCCAGAGGCTGTATGTCGTTGACGACAGTCCCCCGAACGTGGCGCCGGCGGCACTGAACGACGCCTATTCGGTCGATGAGGACATGACACTGTCGGTGGCCGCACCTGGAGTGCTCTTCAACGACACCGACGCGGACGGCAATGCGCTGACGGCGGCGCCGGTGACCGGCCCGGCCAACGGCACGCTGGTGCTGAACGGGAACGGCTCCTTCACGTATACGCCATTCGCGAACTTCAATGGCACCGACACATTCACCTACCAGGCGAACGACGGCGTCGCGAACAGCAATACCGCCACGGTCACCATCACGGTGACCTCCGTCAACGATCCGCCCTTCTTCGACGGCATCGCGAACCAGAGCATCTCGGAGGATGCTGCCAGTCAGAACGTGATGATCACGGGGGTCTCTCCTGGACCTTCGGACGAATCCCTGCAGATCGTCACCGTCACGGCCACGTCGAGCGACACCGCGCTCGTGCCGCATCCGAGCGTGTCCGGAACAGGAGCCACCCGGACACTGACGTACCAGCCCGCGGCGAATGCCTTTGGCACGGTCACGATCACCGTGACCGCCAATGACGGCCAGGGTGTCAGCAACCTGTTCTCGCGGACGTTTACGATCACGGTCAACACGGTCAACGACCCGCCATTCTTCGATCCGATTGCGAACCAGTCGACGACGGCGTCGGCCGGCGCGCAAAGTGTGCCGGTGACGGGCATCTCGCCCGGCCCACCCAACGAGTCGAGTCAGACCGTGACACTCAGCGCCACCTCCGACAATCCGTCTGTGGTGCCCAACCCCGTGGTGAGTGCGCCAGGCGCGCCGACGCCAACGCTGACGAACGAGGTCTTCCTCGGCGGCGGAGGCGACCAGCGCGGTACGGGCATCGCGCTCAGTGCGGGCGCGGTGTATGTGACCGGATTCGTCGCCGCCAACGCCGGCGACGCGCTAGTCGCGAAATTCGCGCTGCCGCTTGCGGGTGCCGCGGCCTGGACGCGGCAATGGCCCAACCAGGCGGGCGATGGCGGGGGCGACGCGCTGCGGCAGGTGGGCGTGTCAAGCGAGGGCGTCTATCTGGGTGGCAGCAGCTACAGCCAGACCACTGACGGCGTCGGCGGGAAGGAAAACAAGAGCGTGGTCGTCAAGCTGACGCTCGACGGCACCGCGGGCGGAGAGACGACCGGGGCCGTCTGGGTGGCCAAGCCCCTCTTCCAGGGGTACGGGGGCGGCGAAGGCTTCAGCAGCACGCTGGTCGCGGTGGAGGGCGGCACGCCGTTCGTGTACGCGACGGGCACGGCGCAGGTCAACGGCTGCAACAACCGGCTGACGGTCGCCAAGTACCGCGCGGACGGGTCGGAAGTGTGGCGCTACAGGGATGGGAGCTCGACATGCCAGACGTCGAGCGGCGATGCGCTGGCTGTCCTCAACGGCAACGTCTACGTGGCGGGCTTCAACGGCGACGACGGGACGTACCGCCCGCTTCTGGTGAAATTCAACGGCACGACCGGGGCCCTGTTGTGGGAGCGCAAAGGGGCCGCGTCATTCTCGTACGGCGGCAGCTTCAACGCGCTGGTCGCCCGTGGCGGCAACCTGTATGCGGGCGGGTCGACGCACACCAACTTCGCCGCCAACACGCACGATTATCTGGTCGAGCGGTGGGACGAGTCAGGCAGCAGGCTTGCGCTGTCGCAGACGCTCGCGGCCGGCGCGCGCGATGACGTCATTACCGCGCTCACGGGTCTGGGTTCGCGGCTCTATGCCGTCGGGTACACGCGCAGCAACGACAATCCGTCGCTGAACGGAGGCAAGGGCTTCGCCGACGGTGTGCTGTTCGACATCGATCCGTCGACCGGCGGTGCCTCGTCCACCACGAACTACGGAACGTCCACAGCACGCGACGAGATCTTCAACGGGGTTGCGACCGATAGCGACGGCCTGTACGTCATCGGCGAGTCGCGCAGCTCGACGACGGGGGGGAATGCGCTCGGGAGCAACGATTACCTGCTGGCCCGCTACTCGATCCCGGGTGCGGCCTCCCTCACGTACACGCCCCTGGGCGGCGGAACCGCAACCATCACGGTCACCGCCAACGACGGTCAGCCTGCGAACAATACGTTCAGCCGTACGTTCACCATCACGGTGGCGAAGGTCGGCACGACGACGACCGTGAGCAGCTCGCAGAATCCCTCAGTCTACGGAGGGACGGTGACGCTGACCGCGACCGTGGCTCCGGTCACGCCGGGAGTTAGTGTGCCGGGCGGGACGGTGACGTT
>Ga0209640_10004322_pt1 | contig 12479 bp, 10 predicted proteins | sample RifCSP10_1_FD_184018 | JGI IMG/M metagenome (GOLD analysis project Ga0209640, IMG submission 184018) | Soil microbial communities from Rifle, Colorado - Rifle CSP2_sed 10_1 (SPAdes) (version 2) | ecosystem: Environmental > Terrestrial > Deep subsurface > Rock core/Sediment | place: Rifle... | reverse complement strand
CGGCGTGCTGGCCGGCGCGCGGGAGGCGGATTCAGCCGGTCCGCAGCGCCTCGAGCGGGCTGGTCCGCGAAGCTCGCCGCGCCGGCAGGTACGCGGCGAAGAACGCCACGACCAGCAGCAGGGCCGCCATCGCGGCGAAGGTGAGCGGGTCGGTGGCGCCGACCTGGAATAGCATCGAGCGAATCAGGCGGGCCACCGGGAAGGCGATGGCCGCTCCGATCGCGACGCCGAGTGAGGCGAGGGCGAGGGTCCGGCCGACGACCCGGCGCCGGATCGCGCCGGCGGACTCGCCGAGCGCCATGCGGATGCCCATCTCGGGGATGCGCTGGCTGACTGTGAAGGACAACACCGCGTAGATGCCGAGCGCGGCGAGGACGAGGGCGATCATCGCGAAGCCGCCGATGAGCAGCAGGATGAACCGGCGCGGCGACACGGCGCGGTCCACGATCTCATCGAGCCGCTGGAAATCCGCCGTCGGCATCGCGGGGTCGACCTCCCGCAGCGCGCCCCGCACGCTGCTCACCAGCTGCGCGGGGGCGAGCCTCGACCGGACCACCAGCGAGAGCGTCCGGCCCGCGATGGCGGTTTCGGCCTGCGCGTACGAGAGGTACATCTCGAGGCCGGATTCCTGCTCGAGCGACTGGTGGCGCACGTCCGCGACGACGCCGATGATCTCGTGTTCGTCGTCTGCGTTGACGATCGCGAACTGGCCGATCGGGTCCTGCCCCGGGTAGAGCACGCGGGCCGCAGTCTGGTTGATGATGAGGACGGGCGGCGCATCGCCATCATCGTCGGTCGTGAAGTGGCGGCCCGCGATGAGCGGGATGCGCATGGCCCGGATGTAGCGGCTGTCGACGATGCGCGGGAAGACGGACGGGGCCTCGCCCTCCTCGTACACGACGCCGCGGGCACGGATGCCCCAGCCGCGGTTCCGGCCGAGCGGCGGTGTGTCCGTGAGGCCTGCTTCCTCGACGCCGGGCAGTGCCTCGACCCTGGCCACCAGGCTCTCGAAGAACGCGATCCGCTCGGCCCCCGTGTCGAACGGGCGGCTCGTATCGAGCTGCCACAGCATCGCGCCCGTGGGCTGGAAGCCGAGCTCGACATCGAGCACCCGGGTGAAGCTCCGCAGCAGAAGCCCCATGCCGACCAGCAACACGCACGCGAGCGCCACCTCGGTCACGACGAGCATCTCGCGCAGCGCGGCGCCCCGGCGGCCCTCGGTCGAGCCGCGGCTCTGGTCGTTGAGCGCGGCAGCGCTCCTGCCACCCGTCGCCTGCAATGCCGGGATGATGCCGAGGATGAGCCCTGCGGCCGTCGTGACGGCGAGCGTGAACACCAGTGCCGCTGCATCGACCGAAGCAGTGCTCAGCAGTGGGATACTGACGGCCGTCGTGCTCGCGATGAGCCGCGTCACGATCACGGCGAGCGCGACGCCGACGACGCCGCCGATCAGCGCGAGCACGAGGCTTTCGACCATGAGCTGGCGGATCAGACGCCTGCGGTTGCCGCCCAGCGCCTTGCGCACCGCCATTTCACGGGCGCGCCGCCGGCCGCGCGCGAGCATCAGGTTCGACAGGTTCGCGCACGCCACCAGCAGCAGGACGCCCGCCGCTCCGGCAAGCAGGACCATGGCGGTGCGGAAGCGGCCGGCCAGCTGCGACTGCAGGCCGGTCACGATCGCGCCCAGGCCCCAGCGCGCCGGATCCTCCTCGGCCAGGCGCGCGCTCATGGCATCGATGTCCGCCTGCGCGCCGGCCACGGTGGCGCCCGGCCGGAGTCGCCCGATCATCGCCAGGGTGTTGCCCCATTGGTCGGTCTCACCGCTGATCGGGAAGGCATTGAGGAAATCGACGCGGGATCCGGGCGCGAACGTCGATGCGAAGTCGAAGCTCGCCGGCAGGACGCCGATCACCTCCGTGGGCGTGCCGTTCAGCGTCAGGAACCGCCCGACCACGCCGGCGTCGCCCGCGAACCGCCGCACCCAGAAGTCGTGAGTCAGAATCGCGGCCGGCCGTCCGTTCCAGACCGTCTCCTCCTCGACGAAGTTGCGGCCCACTAGCGGCCGCACCCCCAGCACGTCCAGGAAGTTGCCAGCGACGCCCACCCCGATCAGCCGCTCCGGCGCGCCGTCGCCCACGAGGTTGTAGCTGCCGTACTCGAAGAAGGCGAAGTAGCCGGTGAGCGATTCGAAGCTGCGGTTCAGCGCCCGGTAGTCGCGCAGGTTCGACGAACGCGATGTCACCGCCGACATGCCGCCCTCGGACGCATGCGCCACCCAGACCAGCCGCTCCGGCTGCTCGAACGGCAGCGGCCGCAGCAGCAGCGGGCTCACCACGCTGAACACCGCCGTGTTCGCGCCGACGCCGAGGCCGATGATCAGCGCCGCGAACGCGAAGAACGCCGGCTCGCGCCCGATCTTCCGGAACGCGTACCGGACATCCTCCGCCGCGCCGCCCATCAGGCCTCCCACGCGACCGCCCCGCCCGCGGTTCACGCGCCCACCTCCAGTCCGGATTCGCACCGCGCCACGCTCCGCGAGCCCCGACCACGCGATGTCCGCGCATTCGCGCAGCGCCACCGACACGGCTGCCAGCCGGCCCCGCCGCCGCGCGGCGCGCGTCACGTCGAGCAGCGTCCGCCACAACTCGTCCCCGTGCGCCGAGCGAGCCTCCAGCGGTTGCGCGCGCAACACCATGCCGTACAGCAGCGCCAGCCACTGCTCGCCCCGGCCAGCGCCGGGTGCTCGCCCATCGTCTTCCCGCCGCGCTCCCGCCACCGTCGCTCAGCCGCTCGTCGGCAGATCGGGCAGCAGCCCGCGCGAACGCGCCAGCGCCGCCAGCGATGCCAGCCGCTGCGCTTCCGCCCGCGCTACCGCGCGCCCCTCCGCCGTCACCCGGTAATAGCGACGCCGCGCGTCATCCTCCGCCGGCTCCGGCCGGTGCTCCGACTCCTCCACCCAGCCCCGAGCCTGCATCCGCCGGAGCACCGTGTACAGCGTTCCCGTCCGCAGGCGCACCCGTCCCCCCGTCGCCGCCTCGGCCGCGAGGATGATCCCGTAGCCGTGCAGCTCCTCACTGCCCAGGGCCAGCAGAACGTGGAACTCGGGCTCGGATAGCGGTAGCCACGCTCGTGGAGCGGTCATCGCTCTCCCCGGTTACGTCGTATCTCAATGCATTGATATGCAATATAACGGCCGCGAAGACGGACGCAACCAGGGGGCTCGCCGGAGCGGGGCCTGCGAGGCGTGGAGGCCTCGGGAAGAGCTGCTGAGCGGGGCGGGGCCCGGGCCGCTGGACCGATCCGCGAATGTCTGCACGTCGATTGCCAGGCGCGTCCGACGGGCGGGCGGCCGGCGGCCCGGTGGTCCGGTGGTCCGGGACGGCGCCGCGCCGCCGGCGAATCCGGATTACCGCCGTTCCGCCCGCAGAAGCGCGTCCGCCACGCTTCCGCGATAATGCCCCGATTCGAGGGATTCCATGGCCCGGAGGAATGCGGCTCGCGCATCGCCCGTCACGGTCTGGCGATCGAGAATGCGGATGAGCAGGTCGGCGAGATAGTGGTCCGATTCCAGCTCGCGGGCCGATGCCTCGAGCAGGGTCACGAGCAGGTCCGGCGCGATCCGGGCGTTGTCGATCAGCGCCCGCATCGAGTCGTGGTAGTAGTGGTCCGATTCCAGCCCGGCGGCGGACTCGATGAACGCCTGGCGCATGGTCGCATCGCCGAGCCCGCGCGCGCCCACCAGTTTCAGCAGCTCGGCCCGGTAGTGGTCGGACTCGAGCATGCGGCTGGCGCGGACCAGGTCGGCAAGCTCGCCTGCGGACAGGTCGTCGCGCTGGAGCAGGTGCTTGAGCGTCTCGCTCTGGTAGTGGTCCGACTCCATCGACTCGGCGGCGCGCAGGAAGGCGGAGCGGAATGCGGGTTCGAGCGCATAGCGGTCCGCCACGTCCGCCAGCAATTGCGCACGGTAGTGGTCGGAGCTCATTTCGCCCGCCGACGTGATCACCTCGGCCACCTGCTGCGTCGTGAGCCGGCCGGACTGGATCACGCCGCGCAGGACCTCCGTCCGGTAGTGATCCGATTCGATCCGGCGGGATGCGGCAATGTAGTCGCCCAGGAGTTGCGCCGTGAGCGGCTGCTCCGCGGCCACCGCCTTGAGGATCTCCGCCATGTAGTGATCGGAGCTGACGCGACGAAGGGCCACGTCGACCACGGTCCGGAACTGGGCCTCGTTCAACTGGGCCTGCTCGAGCAACTCCGTGGTGTATCGCGATCTCACGTGGTCGGACCCGAGCTGCTCCAGCTCCTCGAGCACCGCGGGCACGCTCCCGCGCCTGAGCAACGCGGCCACCCGTTCCTCGGCGGCGAAGCCGACGCGCCGGAACAGCTGGAGCAGCACCGCGCGATACCACGCCTGGGCGGCTGCGTCGAACGTCGCGTCCCTGCCGTTCTCCCGGTACGCGAAAGACGGAGCGCCCCCCGGCCCCGCTCCAATCTCGAGCCAACGCTCTCGCCGCCCGTCGTTCTCTTCGATCCGGACGCGCGCGTCACGGCCCATGCGGGCAATCCCCACGGCGTCCGCGTCCAGCTCGACCTCGCCCTCGAGCCGCACCTCGAGGTCGCAGCCGGGACGCGTCATGCGGATGACCGAACGACCGTCGTTCGACGAGTGGTTCACCGACCGCCAGCCGTCCTGCGCCGCCGCGCACGTCACCTCCTGATCGAGCGGGGACGGGCGCACCACCGGCAGCGGCAGCGTGACCGGCAAGGGCGATGCGGCCGGCAATGACGGCGAAACCGGCGCCCGCGGCGGCATCGGCGCGGAAGGCTGCGAGGGCCCGGTGACGGCAAGTGGCACCACCAGCACGGCGGCGGCGGCGGCCGTGCGCAGCGCCGTCGGCCCGCCTACGCGCTTGCGATTGCGGCGGTCGTCCAGCACCGCCAGCAGCCGGTTCCTGAGGTGGCCGGGGCGCGCCATGGCCACGGCCACCCTCCGGGCCTCGAGCGAGACCCGGTACGACGTCACGAGCCCGAGCAGTTCCCGCGCGTACTCGGAGGCCCGGGCGCCGCCTTCCAGTGCGACGTCGTCGCACGCCAGCTCCCGCTCCACCCGCAGCCGCCGCGCCGCCAGCCAGACCAGCGGATTGAACCAGTGGACGGCCCGGGCCAGCTCGGCGACGAGCTGCGTCAGGCAGTCCCGCCGGGCGACGTGGGCAAACTCATGGAGAAGGACGGCTTCCAGGCGCGCATCCGGCCACTCCAATGCCTCCGCCGGCAGCAGCACCGCCGGCCGCAGGATCCCCCACGTCATGGGCATCGCGCGCTCCGAACCCACCAGCAACCGCGGCTCATGCCGGAGCCCGACCCGGCTCGAGACCCGAGACGCCAGCGCCTCCACCCGCGGCACCTGCAGCCTCCGCGAACGCCTTTCCAGCCGCCGCACCCCGATCCAGCCACCCACCACCGGCCCCGTCAGCAACAGCGCCGCGAGACCCCAGACCACCACCATCCACGACGGGATCGAGAGATCGATGCCGGGCATCGACTCCGCCCGGGCCCTGGTGACGCCGGTCCCAGCCGCCGGCGCCCCGATTCCGGCCGTGCCCGCGGTGATCGGCGTTGCCGGCCCGACGCTCGATGGCTCCCAGCGCCGGCCTTCCCCGGCCGAGGCCTCGCCGAAAAGGACACGCCCGGCTTCCTGCCCGGCATCGGTCACCGCAATCGGAAATGGAAGCTCCACCGGAGGAACCGCCAACCGGACCACCGGCAACACCAGCAGCCCGGCCAGCGCGGTCGCCCACACCAGGTGACGCATGGCCGCGGACGCCCGCCAGAGCGCGAGAGACACCAGCCCCGCGATGACGATCAGGACCGATCCCCGAACCGTCGTCTCCGCCAGCACCGTCAACAGCCCCGTCGTCGCGTCCATCATCAGCGCCCCCTGTTCCGCGCTTCCTCGATCCGCGCCGCCAGCTCGTCCAGCTCCTGCTCCGTCAGCTCCGTCGATGACATCTCCAGCATCGCCGCCGCCGCCCGCGCCGCCGATCCATCGAAGAACGTGCGCACCATGCGCGCCAGCGCGCTCTCACCCGCTTCTTCCCGCGCCAGCATCGGCTCATACACGTACCGCGCGCCTTCCTGCCGGTGCGACAGGTATCCTTTCGCCTCCAGCTTCCCCAGCATCGCCCGCACCGCCGAATAGCCCGGGGCGTCCGGCATCCCCTCCTGCACCTCCGACACGCCCGCCCTTCCCAGCCGATACACGACGTCCATGATCTGCCGCTCGCGCCGGCTCAGGTCCAGGTAGGGGCCACGCCTCCTCATCCGGTCTCTCCACTCCCACGCGTCGGAGATGCTACGAAAATAGCAACCTGCTGCAATCGTAGCATCCCGGGATTCGCCTCGTCAAGTCCGGCGTCAGAGCTCGGCACGGCGAAGCCGGCCGATGGCGACGGGCTGGCCGCGCTTTCCGGATGTCGTGCGCGGTCCCCGCCACGGCGATGGGCGGTCATGGAGCTTCCCTGCCTGGGGGGTCGGTCCGCCCGGATTGCTGGAACGTCTCCCGCCATTCCGTGGCCTCGACCGATCCGTACTTCATCGAACCGGCTCGCTGATAGGACTGGATGGCGACCCCGGCGCGGGTGGTCCGGGCATCGACCAGCCGCAGGGTGGTCGGCACGGCGCCGGCGCCGAAGAGCCGCTTGCCCTGCCCCAGTATGACCGGGAAGTACCACAGCCGGTACTCGTCGACCAGATCGTTCCGGATGAGCGTCTGGGCCAGGCCGCCGCTGCCGTGAACCTGCAGCTCCCGGCCGGGCCGTTGCTTCAACCGGGTGACCTGCTCCACGACGTCGCCTCTGATGAGTGTCGAACCGTGCCAGTCCGCGGTGACCAAGGTGGTCGAGACGACGTACTTGGGGAGAGTGTTCAGCGCTCGGGCGACCGGGTCAGCGGGATCGGTCACGCGCGGCCAGTGGGCGGCGAAAAGCTCCCAGGTTTTCCGCCCCAGCAGGAAGCCGTCGGCACGGGCGATCCATTCCACGACGATCCGCATCATGTCTTCGTCCGCGAACGGCACCAGCCAGCCACCGTGATCGAATCCGCCGCTCCGGTCCTCGTCCGGCCCGCCCGGGGCCTGCATCACTCCATCCAGCGAAAGGAACGTGGTCACGATGAGCCTGCTCATGGGTCCTCCTGTGATTCGGCTCCGAACGGAGCCGTGAGTCTCACGCGCCGCCCCGGAGGTCACGGCCCGTGATGCGCCCGCTTCAGGGCGTCGATGTCGATCTTCGTCATCTGGAGCATGGCTTCCATGACGCGCTTCGACTTCCCGGGATCCTTGTCCGAGAGCAGCTCGAACAACGCGGATGGAATGATCTGCCAGGAGAGCCCGAACTTGTCCTTGAGCCAGCCACATCGCGACGGCGCACCGCCATCCGCGGTGAGCTTCGCCCACACGTCGTCCACCTCTTCCTGCGTGTCGCAGTCGACGAGCAGCGAAATGGCCTCCGTGAACCGGAAGAGGGGGCCTCCGTTCAGGGCCATGAACCGCTGCCCCTCGAGCTGGAAGGTGCCGGACATCACCGTTCCCTTCGGCCCGGGCCCCGCGTCGCCGTAGCGCGCGACGCTCAGAATCTTCGAGTTGCGGAAGATGGAGACGTAGAAATTCATCGCCTCTTCCGCGTTGTCGTCGAACCAGAGGAACGTGGTGATCTTCTGCTTGCTGGACATGGGTCTGCCTCGTTCGTTCGGGTGAGAGTTCCTCGCTTGCCGATGCCGTGTTGGTCGTGCCGGGGCCGCCGGGATCGACAGCGGTGGACCGGGGCCGAAACTGAACCGAAACCCGGGTCCGTCGGGAATCCGGCCGCTCGCTTCACGGATTGCGGCAAGGGCGGGCCCGTGCGTCCGCGAAAGCGCTTGCCGGGTACCTGTCGAATCCGGGCGCGGCCGGACGACCATGGGTCAGCCGGAGATCTGCCGGACGATTCACAGGGAGCCCGGGCGCCGGATCACCCCGGCGATCCGCTCCGCAACTGCAAGGAGGGGACCGTGCGGTTCACGATGCTGATGATTCCGCAGGCGAACGAGAAGGCGGCGCTGGAAACGGGGCCGGGATTTCACGGGCTGCCCGGCCGGGCCCGGCGGCGAGTGGAGGTGTGAGGATGAAGTACCTGTGCCTCGTCTACGCGGAAGAGAGCCGGCTCGCTGAAGTGCCCGACAGCGAGTGCGTGGCGTACGATTCGGCGATCCGTGACAGCGGCCACTGCATCTCGTCGGAAGCCCTGCAGCCGGTGGAGACCGCGACGACCGTGCGGGTCCGCAGCGGAAAAGTCTCGATCACCGACGGGCCCTTTGCCGAGACCAAGGAACAGCTTGCCGGGTTCTATCTCGTTGAGGCCCGGGACCTGAACGAGGCGATCCAGGTGGCGGCGCGGATCCCGCCGGCCCGGGTGGGGAGCGTCGAGGTGCGGCCGATCCGGCCGATCCGGGAAATGCACGCGGCGTCCGTGGCTGCCCTCGGCGGCGGCTGAGAAGGCACGGCGCCGGCGAAGAGGATGGCAGGAGCAACCGCGAGAACCGCGCAACAGGGAGCGTCCCATGGCCTACGTCGATGGATTCGTGGTGCCCATCGCGAAGAAGAACGTCCCCGCCTACCGCCGCATGGCGCGGGCGGCGGGCAAGGTCTGGCGCGAGCACGGCGCGCTCGAGTTCAGGGAGTGCGTCGGCGACGACCTCAGCCCGAAGGGAATGCAGACGTCGTTTCCGCGCGCACTCGAGCTCGGTCGTGGTGAGACGGTGTTCTTCTCCTGGATCGTGTTCAGGTCGCGCGCCCACCGCGATCGGGTGAACGCCAGGGTGATGAAGGATCCCCGGATCGCGAGGATGATGGAGGGGAAGGCGATGCCCATCGATCCCGCACGCATGCTGTACGGCGGATTCAGGGTGCTGGTCGATGTCTGACGCGGCCTCGGGGGAGAAGCGTGCCGGAGCCGGCGGGCTGCTGGCGGTGAGCCGGGCCTTCAGCGGCTTCTCGGTGGGCGACATGGCGAGGGCAAGGGAGTTCTACGGCCGGACCCTCGGGCTCGAGGTCTCGGAAGCGCACGGGTGCCTGATCCTGCACCTCGCCGGGGCCACCAGGGTCTTCGTCTATCCCCGGCGCCACCATTCGCCGGCCGCCTTCACCGTTCTCAATTTCCCCGTGCAGGATGTCGCCGCGGCGGTGGAGGAGCTGGCCCGGCGCGGCGTGCGTTTCGAGACCTGCAGCCGGCCGGACCTCGCGGCGGAAGAGAGGGGGTCCTTCCGGACGGGTCCGGCCAGGGCGTGGTTCAAGGATCCCGCCGGCAACATCCTTTCCGTCCTGCACGACAGCCGGTCACCGTAGCACCCCGAGATGATCGAGGATGCGCGCGAACACGCGCGGGAGGCGGTGGACGCCGTCTATCGGAACGAGTCGCGCCGCGTCCTCGCCACTCTGATCCGCCTGCTGGGCGACTTCGATCTGGCGGAAGAGGCCTTGCACGACGCGTTCGCGGCGGCCGTGGAGCAGTGGCCGCGGGACGGCCTGCCGCGGAATCCTGCAGCGTGGCTCGTGTCCGTCGGCCGTTTCAGGGCGATTGACAGGCTCCGGCGTCGTGCCCGCTTCGACGCCTCGCTGGCCGCTGTCGCGGCCGAGTTGCAGGCCGACGTGGGCCCCGACCCGTCGTGGAGCGAGCAGGACGTGGAGGACGATCGGCTGCGTCTCATCTTCACCTGCTGCCACCCGGCCCTGCCACCCGACGCCCAGGTCGCGCTCACGCTGCGCGAGGTGTGCGGACTCACGACCGAGGAGATCGCGCGCGCGTTTCTCACGACGCCGCCCACGCTGGCCCAGCGGATCGTGCGGGCCAAGGCGAAGATCCGCGACGCGCGGATTCCGTACGAGGTGCCGGCGCGGCCCGATCTCCCGGACCGGTTGGATGCCGTGCTGCGCGTCATCTATCTGGTGTTCAACGAAGGCTACTCGGCGTCCGCCGGCGAGTCGCTGACGCGTCCCGACCTCTCCGGCGAGGCGATCCGGTTGGGGAGGCTGCTCATCGAGCTGCTGCCGGAGCCCGAGGCGCTGGGGCTGCTGGCGCTCATGCTGCTGCACGAGGCACGGCGCCCGGCCCGCACCACGCCCGACGGCGAGCTGGTCCTCCTGGAAGAGCAGGACCGCACGCTGTGGAACCATGAGGGGATCGGCGAGGGCATCACGCTTGTCGAGCGCGCTCTGACTTCACGGCGGTTCGGGCCGTACACGCTGCAAGCGGCGATCGTCGCCGTGCACGCCGAGGCGCCGAGCATCGCCGCCACGGATTGGGAGCAGATCGTGGCCCTCTACGATGTCCTGGCGCGGGTGGATCCGTCTCCCGTCATCGAGCTGAACCGCGCGGTGGCGGTCGCCATGCGCGACGGTCCCGGCGTGGGTCTTCAACGGATCGACGCCATCATGGCCCGCGGCGATCTTGCCGACTACCAGCCGGCCTGGGCGGCGCGCGCCGAGCTATGCCGCCGCTCGGGGCTGCGCGACGAGGCGCGGGCGGCCTACCAGCGCGCCCTGGCGCTTTCCCGGCAGGAGCCCGAGCGGCGCCTTCTCCGCCGCCGGCTCGGCGAGCTGCAGAGCCCGGCCGGCTGAGCCGCACCCTCAGTGAAGCGCGTGCGACGTCGCCCGATCGGCTTCAGCGACCGTGCCGCTGCTTGCGCCGCAGCCGACGTCGATGGCTTCCCAGCTTCCGCCGTCCCCGGTGCTTCTTGGGATACGACACCGTTTCGTCCCGCTGACTGGTGATCCCGACGGAAAGTGCCACGCACCGCCCGCGTCGCACAAGCCGGTCGGGGGCAGGGTGACGCGGTACCGCGCCGCCTCACCGGCGCCTACCTGGCCACGGCCTCCATCGTGCGCAGCACCGGGTAGTACTGCGGCGCCGGCGTCGCGCCCAGCACCGGGTCCAGGATGTTCCAGGCCATCAGGCCGTCGTCGGATCGTGCGTCGAACAGCATGAACGCCAGGCGGGCCAGCGGCTGGTCCATAGGCACCACCAGCGAACCCGCGGGCACCGCCTGCTCAACGGTCTCCCACGCGCCGGTCAGCGTGCGCAGCCGGTGCGTGCCCTGGTACGGCCGCTCCTCCTGCGTCGACGATTCGATCCTGAACCGCTCGCCCCGGAACGTCATCTCCCGGCTGGTCCGGAAATACCGGATGCCGTGCGCTTCCAGCCGGTCGATCACGCTCGTCGTCATGCGCGCCGCCGGGTCGCCGCCCGGGCCGGGCAGCGTCGCCGGCGGAGTGGCAGCCCCGGCCGCGGCCAGGAGCACGTACGCCCGCGGAGCGAGGCTCGTCTCCGTCGGCTCGACGATCCCGTAATGAGGCATCGTCTCGGTCCGCTCGCTGCCGTTGACGCGGCGCCGCATCGAGAGGTCGGCCACGTACGGGTGCCGCTCCGGAGCGACGTCGGCCAGCACCACTTGCACGGGCTCCGGCAGCTTCACCAGCCTGCCGCGCACCGATTGTTGCGTGCCGATGATCGACTCGGCATCGGCGGCGGACGTGGCCCGGCGGATCGCTTCGCCGTTCTTCGCGGCGAATTCCAGGATCTCCTCGAGGAACCAGTAGTCGGCCTTGATCCGCTCCTCGAACGTCGCGTAGGAGTAGGTTTCGGAGAGGATGCCCATGATGTTGCGCATGCCGAAATACGTGTGCGTGTAGCGCGGCTTGTACAGGTCGAGGTCTCCCATCCACGCGCGCTCGCCCTGGCGTGACGGACCCCCGTAGTAGAAGAAGTCCCAACCGTGCCTGGCCTTCACCGCCCGGGTCACCGCCGGGAGCAGCTCGTTGCGCAGGAGACTCGCGATGCCCGGCGAGGTGTTGGGATTCCCGGGCGGATCGTAGGTCAGGTAGAAACCGTGGGCGCTGCCGTTCGTGGTGTGCAGGTCGATCGCCACATCGGGGTCGTACTGTGCCAGCAGCCGCGCGAGCGACCGCGCTTCCGGCGACTCCAGCTTCATTGCATCACGATTCAGATCGAGGTCCTGCGCATTGTGCCGCTGGCCCATCCCGCCCACCGGACCGTTCTGGCTGCCGCGGTTGCGCACGCTCACGCGTTCGTTGCCGTCGGCGTTGTAGATCGGGGTGATGAGCAGCACCACCGTTCGCAGCCACTCCGCCCTCTCACCCTTCGCGAGCGACCGCAACAGCCACAGCGCCGCTTCCTTGCCTTCCACTTCGCCCGCGTGGATGTTGCCCTGGATGAACACCCGCGTCTTCCCCGTGGCCAGCACGGCCTCCGGCGTCGCCGCCGGCGCCCCGATCACCGCCAGCGGCATCGGCCGCCCCTCGAACGTGTAGCCGTACGTGGCCAGGTGGATCTCCGGCGAAGCCGCCGCCATCGCCTTCATGAAGGCCACCACGTCGTCGTACCGGCTCGTCTCGGTGTAGCCCGTCGCCTCGGGCCGCGTCAGCGGCC
>Ga0209640_10004321_pt1 | contig 12481 bp, 13 predicted proteins | sample RifCSP10_1_FD_184018 | JGI IMG/M metagenome (GOLD analysis project Ga0209640, IMG submission 184018) | Soil microbial communities from Rifle, Colorado - Rifle CSP2_sed 10_1 (SPAdes) (version 2) | ecosystem: Environmental > Terrestrial > Deep subsurface > Rock core/Sediment | place: Rifle... | reverse complement strand
TCCATCGACGTAGGCGAGGGATCGACCATCCGGCGAGAGCGCAAAGCCGCCGGCCGAATAGTCGTCCTCCCGATCGGCCTCCAGTGGCAGCGTGAATCGGCTTCAGATCCCGATGGACGATGCCGGCCCGGTGGGCCGTGTCGAGCGCGTCGGCGATCTGGATGGCGATCTCGAGCGCCTGATCGAACGGGAGCGCGCCCCGCGTCAGGCGCGCGTCGAGCGTCTCGCCCTCCAGGTACTGCATGACGAGATACGCGACAGACTGCCCTGCGCCTGTCGAAGGGGCGTGCTCGCCCACGTCGTACAGCGAGCAGATGTGCGGGTGATCGAGCGCTGAGATCGCGCGGGCCTCACGGTCGAAGCGCTCGCGGAACTGCGGATCCGCGGCCAGCTGTGCGGGGAGCACTTTGATGGCGACCGTGCGATCGAGTCGTGTGTCGCGTGCCCGGTACACCTCGCCCATTCCGCCCGCGCCGATGGGCGACTGGATTTCGTAGGGGCCGAGCAGAAGGCCTGGCGGGAGGGACACGGGAGACGGCGCGAGTATAGTCGACCCCCGTCGCGTTCGCGAGGCGGGGCCGGGAGCCAAGAGTCGAAAGCCCAGAGCCGTGACGATGATCCATACTTAGATCAGTTCATGACTACAGCGGAGAAACCCAAGGGCGGGCTCGAGGACGTCGTCGCCACCTCGTCGGCGATCTGCTACCTGGACGGGGAGCGAGGTGTGCTCGCCTACTGCGGGTACGACATCCACGACCTGGCGACGTCCGCCACCTTCGAGGAGGTCTGCTATCTGCTGTGGCATCGCCGGCTGCCGTCGCGAGCCGAGCTTGGCGACCTGCAGTCGCAGCTGGCGGCCGGCAGAACGCTGCCCGAACCGATCGTCCGCCTGATGCGCAGCCTGCCGCCGGTGGATGGGATGGACGCGCTGCGCACGATCACGTCGGCCCTCGCGCACTACGACGCGGAGGCCGGCGACGCGTCTCCGCAGGCGCAGTACCGCAAGGCGGTGCGCCTCACGGCGCAGGTCGGCACGATCGTGGCCACGTGGGGTCGTCTCCAGGCGGGCGGCGGCCCCCTCGCGCCGGATCCGGCGATGAGCCACGCCGCGACTTTTCTCTATCTGTTGACGGGCGAGCGGCCGAGCTCGACGGCCATCCGCGCCTTCGATGTCGCGCTCATCCTGCACGCGGACCACGAGCTGAACGCATCGACCTTCGCGGGGCGTGTCGCGGCCGCCACGCTCACCGACATCTACTCGGCCGTGGTCGCGGCCATTGGCACGCTGAAGGGTCCGCTGCACGGCGGCGCCAACGCGGACGTCATGAGGATGCTCCTCGAGCTCGGGCACGACGCGAGCGGCGATCGCATCGACGACGTCATTCGCGGCAAGCTCGCGCGCAAGGAGAAGATTCCTGGCTTCGGCCACCGTGTCTACAAGACGGAGGATCCACGTGCCACGCACCTGCGTCAGATGTCGCACGACCTGGGCACGCGGGCGGGCGACACGGCCTGGTACGACATGTCCCGGCGCATCGAAGCGCTCGTGAAGGCGGAGAAGAAGCTCAATCCCAACGTCGATCTCTACTCCGCGTCGACCTACTACACGCTCGGCATCCCGATCGACCTCTACACGCCGATCTTCGCCGTCAGCCGGATATCGGGATGGACGGCGCACGTCCTGGAGCAGTACGCGAACAACCGGCTGATTCGCCCGCGCGCGGAGTACACGGGGCCGTCGTACCCGCAGCGATTCCTCCCGCTCGACCAGCGCTGAGGCACTCATTTCACCGCGGCACGGACGCGCTACTGACAAGCCGCGAGGGCCTAGACTAGTCTAGGTCGTCACCGTAAACCTCACGCGGAAAGTCACCTGCCGCGGCGAGAGGTCACCCCATGAAACGGCGCACGCGTCGACGAACGGGTCAATGCCGGCCAGGCTGCGGACCGAACCAGGCCGCACACCACCCCGGCCGATGGATCCCCAGGAGAACGCGATGATCATCAGACCGCTCGAGAAGGTACCCGAGATCTCGTGCTCGCCAGGGGGCAAGTCAAAGGTGAACACACCATCAGCGCTAACGGTGCGCCCGTTGACGACCGCGCTGAATGGCGCGCCGGCGAAGCCAAGCATGACGGTCACGTCACGTGAGCTGGAAGGCGGCCCTGTGGGTGAACCTCCGCGCCGTCGCAGTCGCACCCGCTCAGGCGGTACTCGGCCACCATCGGTTTGCCGATCGACAGATTCACCGCATGGTGCTCATTCGGCGGAATCAACGAGGTCATCGGCCTTTGGTCTTCGAGGCCGTTGACCTCGGGGAGTGCTCTGCACGTTCATGAACGCTGAACGGCGTCGACCCTGAACCACTCGATGACACCTCAACCATGACGCCGTGGCGCGATCCAATACCATTTAATCAATATCATGTCAAATTACAAAGGTATATGTGAGCGTCAGAGCGATATGATATCGCGATGAATGACGGGCGCAGCGCCATTTATCGCAAACTGTTGGTAGGGCTGTGCTCATTGAATCGTGTTCGAGCGATACGCTACAGTTCGGGTGTGCCCACGACTCGATGGGGTGAAGCCATCGCGCGCCTGCTGGCTGAGCGCGGCTGGACCAAGCGCCACCTTGCTGACGCCGCCTCCGTCCGGCCCAACACGCTTACCAATCTGATCAAGCACGGCAAGGACTCCGACACGGCGACGCTGGGGCGCATCGCCGCAGCGTTCACCGTCGACATTTCAGAACTGTTTCTGACGCGTGAGCAGAGCGTCGTTTTGCAGGCGCATCGCGAAAGTCGGGTGGACCGTCTCAGGGAGATGGTCGTGAAGGAGCTGACCACCACGGTGGCACGCCTGGTCGATCAGCAAGTGGCGAGCGGCGGCCCATTCTCCGCGGCGGATCGTGACAGTTCGAAAGCGGAGTACCGCTACGTGAGGAAGTCGAGGAAGCGGCAGCGCCCGGCCCGCAGATAAGACTCTCGAGCAACACATACGGCGGTCCGCCGAAGCTTCACGCGAAGGCGGAAGCCGGACACGACGTCTTCGAAAGAGGGCCGCGGGGCGGATGCTATAATTCTTCACTTCCCTCCGATGGATCCGCAGCACATCCGCAACTTCTCGATCATCGCGCACATCGACCACGGCAAGTCGACGCTGGCGGATCGCTTTCTCGAGCTCACCGGAGCGCTCCAGGCTCGCGAGATGGAGGCGCAGGTCCTCGATGCGATGGATCTCGAGCGCGAGCGCGGCATCACGATCAAGGCGCACCCGGTCCGCCTGAACTACACCGCGCGCGATGGCCAGCAGTACGTGCTGAACCTGATCGATACGCCCGGTCACGTCGACTTCAGCTATGAAGTGACGCGGTCGCTCGCGGCCTGCGAGGGGGCGCTGCTGCTGGTCGACGCGTCCCAGGGCGTGGAGGCGCAGACGCTCGCCAACGCCTATCTGGCCGTGGAGAACAACCTCGAGATCATCCCGGTCATCAACAAGATCGATCTGCCCAGCGCGCAGCCGGACGAGTGCAAGCGCCAGATCGAGGAGATCATCGGCCTGGACGCCTCGACCGCGATGCTGGCGAGCGCAAAGGAAGGGACGGGCACGCGCGACATCCTCGAGGCGATCGTGAGCCGCTTCCATCCACCGAAGGGCGATCCGGCCGCTCCGCTCAAGGCGCTGATCTTCGACTCCTGGTACGACGCCTACCGCGGCGTGGTCATCGTCGTCCGCGTGATCGACGGCACCCTCAGGACGAAGCAGAGGATTCGCCTGATGGCGATCGCCGAGGATTACGAGGTCGACGGCCTCGGCGTGTTCTCACCCAAGGCCACGCCGGTCGACGAGCTGGGCGTGGGCGAGGTCGGCTTCCTCGTGGCCAACATCAAGCGCGTCTCGGATGCGAAGATCGGCGACACGGTCACCGAGACGGCCCGGCCCACCGAGGAGCCGTTTCCCGGCTTCAAGGAGCTGAAGCCGATGGTCTTCGCCGGCCTGTATCCGGTTGAAGGCCACAAGTACACGGAGCTGCGCGAGGCGCTCGAGAAGCTGAGGCTCAACGACGCCTCGTTCTTCTACGAGCCGGAGACTTCCGCCGCGCTCGGCTTCGGGTTCCGTTGCGGCTTTCTCGGCCTGCTGCACATGGAGATCGTGCAGGAACGCCTGGAGCGCGAGTACGACATGGACCTGGTGACGACGGCCCCGGGCGTGTTGTATCGCGTGACGACGACCGACGGCGAGGTCCACGACATCGACAGCCCGGCGAAGCTGCCCGAGGCCGGCCGGATCGCGAAGCTCGAGGAGCCGGTCATCACGGCGATGATCCTCACGCCGTCCGAGCACGTCGGCGCCATCCTGCAGCTCTGTCAGGACAAGCGCGGCGTCCAGAAGAAGCTGGAGTATCTGGCGTCGGACCGCGTGCTCATCACCTACGACCTGCCGTTCAACGAGGTGGTGCTCGACTTCTACGACAGGCTCAAGACGATCTCGCGCGGCTACGCGTCGCTCGACTACCATGTGACGGGCTACTGGGAATCACCGCTCGTGAAGATGGACATCCTGGTCAATGGCGAGCCGGTGGACGCCCTGTCGATCATCGTCCATCGTGACGCGGCGTACGAGCGCGGCCGCGCGCTGGCGTCGAAGATGCGCGAGCTCATCCCGCGCCAGATGTTCGAGGTCGCCATCCAGGCGTCGATCGGCAACCGCATCATCGCCCGTGAGTCCGTCAAGGCGCTGCGCAAGAACGTGCTCGCCAAGTGCTACGGCGGCGACATCACGCGCAAGCGGAAGCTGCTCGAGAAGCAGAAGGAAGGCAAGAAGCGGATGAAGCGCGTGGGCCGCGTGGAGATCCCGCAGGAGGCTTTTCTGGCGGTCTTGAAGGTCGGCACGGAGTAGACCGGCATGACGAAGGCCACAGGCGACGGCGGGGCGGCTGCGTTCCGGAAGTCGACCGCGCGCGAGTATTTCGAATCGATCTGCGTCGCGGTCATCCTGGCCCTGTTCGTGCGGACCTTCGTCGTCCAGGCGTTCAAGATCCCGACCGGGTCGATGGAGAACAACCTGCTCATCGGCGACCATCTGCTCGTGAACAAGTTCGTCTTCGCGCCGACGCTGACCAGGGTCGAAGACGCGCTGCTGCCGATCGATCCGATCCGCCGCGGTGACATCATCGTCTTCAAGTACCCGGAGGATCCCGAGCGCGACTTCATCAAGCGGGTCATCGGCCTCCCCGGTGAGACCATCGAGCTGCGCGACAAGAAGGTCCACATCAACGGGAGCCCGCTCGACGAGCCGTACGTGCGGTTCCTGTTTCCGTTCGACCCTGCCGGCTCGGAGGCTGCAGCCGTCGTCGAGTTCGACCCGCGGCGGGCGTACGGTCCGGTCACGGTTCCGCCTGGACACTACTTCATGATGGGAGACAATCGCGACAACTCCGAAGACAGCCGCTACTGGGGCTTTCTCCCGAGGGACTACGTGAAGGGCAAGGCCCTGTTCGTGTATTTTTCTTTCGGCGACGGATCGACTGGACTGACGGGACTGGCGGGCAACGTGCGGTGGAAGAGGATTCTGCACCAGATACACTGATGCACCGATGCACCGATGAAGACGATCCTCAAGCTGGTGATCGCCGTGGCGCTGCTCAACGCCCTGATCCGGGGAGGGGACGCCGTCTGGAGCTACTACCAGCTCAGGGACGCGGCGCAGCAGACGCTGCTGTTCGGAACCGCGTCGAGCGCCTCCGAGCTTCAGGCGCAGATCCTGTCGATCGCGATGGCCATCGACGTTCCGCTGAAGCCCGAGGGCCTGACGGTTCGCCGCCAGGGCACGCGCAGCGTGGTCGAAGCCACCTACACGCAAGTCATCGAGTTCTTCCCGAATTACCCGTATCCGGTCGAGTTCTCGTTCGTGGTCGACGCCATTTCCGTCGGCGTGTCGACTGACTCGCTGCCCAAGCGATAGGACTCACGGCCGGTCAGCGCCTGGAAGGGCGTCGGCGAGGAGGGCCAGGCCGCGCTCCGCGTCAGCCGCGCTCTCGGCGGCGAGCTGGCTGCGCGCGGCCCGGGCCCGGTCGACCTCGGGTGCCGCCTTCAGCGACGACAGGTTGGCATCCACGTTCATCGCTGCGCCGCGAACGGCGGCCCGCAGCAGCTCGATCGCCACGCCGACGTCGCTCGCGGCGCTCGCGGCCCCCTGTGCCGCCACGATGATCGCCTCGCCGAGCGCCTGGCGGCATGCGCGCATCGTGTCGAGCGGGGCCTCGGTTGCCCCGCGCATCGCCGACTCGAAGGCGTGACGCCGGACGGCGGCTTGAGCCTGGTCGGCCTTCGGCAGTCGAAGGGCAGTCATCACCGACGAGTACGCGTCGGCGTCGCGGTCGATCAAGGTAGTCAACGCGTCGCGAAGGAGCCGGAGACGCACGGCAGCCGCCCGCAGTGCGGCCGACTCGGTCGCCGCGCCCGTGCGCGTCTTCGGTAGGCCGGCGACCATCATGAGCAGGGCCACGCCAGCGGCGCCGGCCAGAGCTGCGGCGGATCCTCCGCCGGGGACGGGCGTGTTCGCGGCGAAGGCGTTCAGCAGGTCCGCAAGGGTGCGTTCGGCGAAGGGAGGCCCGGCTTTCATTCAACCACGACCTTTCCTCGTTTGATGACCGTCCGCACGGCGGGCACGCCGACGCGCAGCATCTCGGTCAGGCCGCCTCGAATGATCACGGCGTCCATCCGTTTGCCTACCTCCAGGCTGCCGACCTGGCCGGAGCGGTCGAGCGACCAGGCGGCGTTGAGCGTGGCGGCGACGAGCGATTCCTCGAGGGTCATCTGCATGCCGAAGCACGCCAGCGCCATCGCGAATGGCATCGACGGCGAGTATCCGCCGCCCGGATTCACGTCGGTCCCGAGCGCCACGGCAACGCCGCGGTCGATGAGCATCCTGGCCGGCGCGAAACGCCCAAGCTGGAGGTAGAAGGCGGCAATCGGCAGCAGCACGGCAGCGACTCCCTCAGCGGCGAGCGCATCGGCGCCCGCGCCGTCGCAGAAGACCAGATGATCCGCCGACCGCGCGCCGGCCCTGGCCGCGACCAGGCTCCCGCCGCTCGGCCCGAGCTCCTCGGCGTGGACGCGCGCCCCCAGCCCGGCACGCGTCCCGGCCTGGAGAATCGTCAGCGACTCTTCAGGGGTGAACACCCCTGCCTCGCAGAAGACATCGCACCATCCGGCCAGCCGTGCACCGGCGACGCGAGGGATCATCTCCTCGACGACGAGCGAGACGTAGTCCGCGCGTCGCCCTCTGTACTCGGGTGGGATCTCGTGTGCCCCGAGGAAGGTCGCCACCAGGTCGATCTCGTGCGTCTCGTCGAGCCTGCGGATCGCGCGAAGCTGGGTCAGCTCCGACTCGGTGGTCAACCCGTAGCCGCTCTTCGCTTCGCACGTCGTCGTGCCGTTCGCGAGCATCTCGTCGAGGCGAGGCAGCGCGCTTGCGACGAGGGTGTCCTCCGATGCCGCCCTCGTGTCGGCCACCGTCTTGAGGATCCCGCCGCCCGCGGCGGCGATCTCGCTGTAGGTTGCACCCGCGAGTCGATCGCGAAGCTCGTCGCGCCGGTGTCCACCGAACACGACGTGCGTGTGCGGATCGACGAAGCCGGGAACGACGGCGCAGCCAGAGGCGTCGACACGCGTCGTGCCTGGCAATACCTCGACATGGTCTGCGGCCTCGGAGGCGGGGCCGATATAGACAATGACGCCGTCCTTCGATGCGATTGTCGCGTCGGCGAGCGGGGTGATCTCCCGCTGCGCCGGACCGCGGCGCGGGGCCGGCCCCGCACAGGTCGCGATGACGCTCGCGCGCTCGATCAGAAGGTCCGCGACAGTCACACTCGAGACCCGGAAATCACGTTTTGAGTCTTGCGTGTCGAGTCTCGAGTTTCAAGTCCGCTCCTTCGACCGAGATGCCGGCGATGTGCAGCCGCTTCTTGCGCGACCGCTCGCCCGACACGATCGTGACCGCGCGCCTGGGTACCCCGAACGTGTCGGCGATGAGATCCACCAGCTCCTTGTTGGCGGCTCCCTCCACCGGCGCCGCATGGAGGCGGACGAGCAGCGCGGCGTCGCGGACGCCGGCGACACCGGCACGGCCGGCCCGTGGAATGACGTGCACCTCGAGAGTGACGCCACCATCGGCTGCCCGGATCGCCGGTCGAGTCGGCATGGCGGGATTCTAGACGAGTCTGGCGAAGTCTTGTGGCGACAGGCAGATAGGGGTGGTCTGAATCGAAACAGTTGCGTCCGGCAGCAGATGGTCCATATAATCCGTGTTGCTGTACAGCCAATAGGTACCTAGGGGAATTCGTCACTGGAAGGAGCCTTCAATGACGTGGACCAAGCCTGAGTTTACGGTTGTCGCCGTGACTCTGGAAGTTACCGCGTACGCGGGAAAGAAGTAGATCCACTCATAGGCGGGGCTCGTCCGGGCTCCGCCTATTCCTTTCTTCGTGCACGCCGTTCTGCTCGGTACCGCCGCTGGCGGCGGGTTCCCCCAGTGGAACTGCTGGTGTCCGTGCTGTTGTCTCGCGCGCACCGCTCCCTCCCTCGCCAAACCTCGAACGCAATCGTCTGCTGCTGTGAGCATCGATGGCCGGCGGTGGTTTCTGCTGAACGCATCCCCCGACGTCCGCGAGCAACTGCGCTGGATCACGGCGCCTGAGGCTCCCGGCACGGTGCGTCACGTGCCGATTGAAGGCGTCGTCCTGACGGATGCCGAGATCGATCACACGCTGGGCATCGTGCTGCTCCGTGAGGCTGGCCGGCTGCCCGTTCACGCAACGCCGGCCGTGGTGTCCATCCTCGAGCGCGATTCCCGGGTGTTGCCGACCACGCGCGCGTTCAGCGAGGTACCCGTCACCGGGCTTTCCTTGAACGAACCTGTCCATCTGATCTACCGTGACGGTTCGGCAAGCGGTCTGTCGGTGGAGGCGTTTCCGGTCCCGGCTGGTCCTCCACGCTTTGCCGCGCGGGAAGAGGAGGGACATACGGTCGGGCTCATGATCCGCGAGGAGGCGGGCGGCGCGGCCTGCGCGTTCGTGCCGGGGTGCGGCGGCCTGGACGAGGCGCTGCTCGATCGGCTGGCCGAGGCCGACGCGCTGCTCTTCGACGGCACGTTCTGGGCCGACGAGGAGCTGATCGCGCTTGGCATCGGCACACGGACCGCGCGCGAGATCGACCATCTTCCGATCAGCGGTCCAGGGGGCAGCCTCGACGTGCTCGCGGCGCTCCCATGTCGACACCGGGTGTACACGCACATCAACAACACGAACCCGATCCTCATGGAGGAATCTCCCGAACGCGCGAGCGTCACGCGAACGGGAATTGTCGTGGGCTTCGACGGTCTTCGACTGACGCTGTGAGTACAACGCGATGACGACGCTACATGCATCGGCCCTGTCGGCGCCGCCATCTCCGGCGATTCCGCCGCTGGACACGCCGCTCGCTCCCGAGGACCTGGCGGCGGCGCTCCGCGCGCTCAGTGGTTCGTACTACGCGAATCACCCGTTTCACTCCCTGATGCACGAGGGCCGGCTCACCGAGCGGCAGCTTCAGGGCTGGGTCGCCAATCGACTGGCATACCAGCGCGCGATTCCCCGGAAGGATGCCGCCATCCTGTCCAATTGCCCCGATCCGGACGTGCGGCGCATCTGGCTCCAGAGGATCGTCGATCACGACGGGACCGAGCTCGGCAGCGGCGGCATCGAGATGTGGATCAGGCTTGGCGAGGCGCTGGGCGTACCGCGGGTGGAGATGGAGGACGAGCGGCACGTGCTGCCGGGCGTGCGTTTCGCCACTGAGGCGTACGTGACGTTCTGCAAGACCAGGCCCTGGATGGACGGCGTCGCCTCCTCGCTGACCGAGCTGTTTGCGCCCGACCTGATGCGGCGGCGCATCGCGGCGTTTCCGCAGCACTACCCGTGGGTTCGCCCGGAGGCGCTCGACTACTTCAAGAGCCGGCTGACGCAGGCTCCGCGGGACAGTCAGCACGGTCTGCGGCTCGTGGTCACACACTGCACGACGGTCGAGACCCAGCGGCGGGCCTTCGAGGCGCTGGCCTTCAAGCTCGAGCTGCTGTGGGCGATGATCGACACGATCCACCACGCCTATCTCGAGCCGTAACGTGACACTCACCGCCGCCTCGATCCCCTCGCTGTGGCGGCTTGCGCGGCTCGATTTCGACCCGGTCCGCCAGCAGCGGGTGCTCCTCTATCCGGAAGGCGTCGTCCTCCTCAACGACACCGGCGCGGCGATTCTGGATTTGTGCGACGGACGCCGCTCGATTGCGGAGATCGCGACGGCGCTCGAGGAACGCTATCATTGCGACGTCACGGCGGACGTGATCGACTACCTGTCGCAGCTAGTCCAGAGAGAGCTGGTCCGTGCCTGAACACCCGACGACGCTTCTGGCGGAGATCACCCACCGGTGCCCGCTCCACTGCCCGTACTGCTCGAATCCGCTCGAGATGGTGAGCGCGCGGCACGAGCTGACCACCGAGGACTGGAAGCGCGTGCTCAGCGAGAGCCGGGAGCTGGGCGTGCTGCAGCTCGGTTTGTCCGGCGGCGAGCCGCTCGTCCGTCCCGACGTCGAAGAGCTTGCCGCTCACGCCCGCTCGCTTGGTCTGTACACGACGCTCGTGACCTCCGGCGTCGGCTTCACGCCCTCCCGGGCGGCGAAGCTGCGTGAGGCCGGGCTCGAACACGTGCAGATCTCCTTCCAGGACTCCGACGAACGCACCGCCGATCGCATTGCCGGCATGAGCGCAACCCGCCAGAAGCTGGCGGCCGCCGCCATCGTCCGCGATCTGGGGTTCGCCTTCTCGATCAACGTGGTCCTGCACCGCGCGAACCTCGATCGGGTCGGCGAGATCATCGAAATGGCCGCGGGCCTCGGCGCCGATCGCCTCGAGCTGGCCAACACGCAGTACTACGGCTGGGCGCTCGAGAACCGTCGCGCGCTGATGCCGACCCGGCCGCAGGTCGAGGCGGCGGCCGAGGTCGCCGAGAAGGCGATCGGCGCCTACGCCGGACGCATGCAGATTCTCTACGTGCTGCCGGACTACTTTGAGACGTATCCCAAGCCGTGCTATGCCGGGTGGGGCAGGCACTATCTCGTGGTGATGCCTGATGGCCGGACGCTCCCGTGTCACGGCGCCACGCACATCACGACGCTCCAGTTCGACAACGTGCGCGATCGCCCGCTCCGGTGGATCTGGGAGGAGTCGGCCGCGTTCGAGGCGTTTCGCGGAGACGGCTGGATGCAGGAGCCGTGTCGGACCTGCGCGCGCCGGGAGATCGATTTCGGGGGCTGCCGCTGTCAGGCGTTCGCGCTGACCGGCGATGCCGCTGCCACCGACCCGGTCTGCACGCTGAGCCCGGCGCGCGCCCTCATCGACGCGGCGATACGCGACGCGACCGACCCTCCCGAGTATCGGTATCGCTACATCGCTCTCGAACCGACGCGGCCATGAGCGCGCCTGCCCCGCCGAAGCCCCGTGAAGGTGGGCCGGCGATCGAGACGACGGGGCTCGGACGCGACTACGAGGATGTCCGGGCGCTCGACGAGCTCAGTGTCGTCGTCGATCGAGGCGCCACGGTGGGCGTGCTCGGCCCGAACGGCGCGGGCAAAACGACGACGCTGCTGATGCTGGCCACGCTGCTCAAGCCCTCGCGCGGCGGGGCGCGTGTCTTCGGGCACGACATCATACGCGAGCGCGCCGCCATCCGCCGCCGCCTCGGACTCGTGTTCCAGGAGGCGAGCATCGACGGGCTCCTGACGGTGCGGGAGAACCTGTTCTTTGCGGCCGGCCTGATGGGCATGGGGGGACCGGACAGGCGGCGCGCGGTGTCCGAAGCGCTGGCGCGCACCGGGCTCGTCGAGCAGGCCTCGCGACCGGCCCGGCGTCTCTCCGGCGGGTTTCGCCGGTTGACCGACATTGCGCGAGCGACCGTGCACGCCCCGGACCTCCTGCTCCTCGACGAGCCCACGGTCGGACTCGATCCCGAGCATCGCGATCGCGTGTGGGGGCTGCTCGACGCCGAGCGCCGCGAGCGCGGCGTCACCGTCGTGTTCTCCACCCACTATCTCGCCGAGGCCGAGTCGTGCGACCGCGTGCTCATGCTGGGGCACGGCCGGGTGGTCGCCGCCGACACGCCCGCTGCGCTCAGGGCGACCGTGGGCGACGAGGTCGTGGAAGTCGAGGGGCCGGACGCGGAGCGGGCCGCGCGGGCACTGCGGGGCCTCGCGGATGTGCGCATGATCGTACGAACCGAGCGTGGCTGCCGAATCGGGGTCCGCGGCGCGAGAGATGTGCTGGCGGCGATCGTGGGCGCCGCCCCGCGCATCACGCGCGTCGGCGTGCGCGCGGCGACGCTGGAGGACGTGTACTTCTCGCGCACGCAGGGCACGCCGAGTCCCGAGTCCCCAGTCCCCAGTCCCG
>Ga0209640_10004320_pt1 | contig 12483 bp, 10 predicted proteins | sample RifCSP10_1_FD_184018 | JGI IMG/M metagenome (GOLD analysis project Ga0209640, IMG submission 184018) | Soil microbial communities from Rifle, Colorado - Rifle CSP2_sed 10_1 (SPAdes) (version 2) | ecosystem: Environmental > Terrestrial > Deep subsurface > Rock core/Sediment | place: Rifle... | reverse complement strand
GCCGCTGCGGGGTCCGCTCGCACCGGATGAGGCGGTGCGGCTAGGTCTGCAGATCGCGAGCGCGCTCGAGGCAGCGCACCAGCGGGGCATCCTGCACCGCGATCTGAAGCCAGCGAACATCCTGGGTGGCCGAGATGCAGCGCGAGGTCGAGCTCGATCCGTTGCATCTTTCGTGGCGCGCCGTGCTCTCCGCGCATCTGAACCACGCAGAACGGTACGAGGAGGCGATTGAGAATTCGCAGGACGCACTCGACATCGATGAGCACCATTGGCTATCTCTCATAATCTCTCATGTTCCTGGCCGAGTCGTATGCCTGGAGGGGAAGATTTGCCGAAGCGATTCCCTTTGCGGAGCGCGCGCATCAGGCCGCTCCCTGGCACAGCATGCCGGCCGGCGTGCTGGCGGGCGTCCTTGCCTGCATGGGCGAGAAGGCCCGGGCGGAAGAGATCGTCAGGCAGATGGGCGATCGTCCCACGCCCATCTGGGGCCGGGTCGAGTATCACCTTCTGTGTTCGGAGATCGACGCGGCAGCTGATTGGTACGAGAAGGTCATTGAAGAGCGGAGTCCTTTGGCTGTCATCTATCCCAGAAACCCGATCGTCAGAGCGTTGCGCGCAAGCCCACGCTGGGCAAGACTGGCGACGATGATGAATCTACCGGAAAGCCCACGCGAGGGCTGAGGCCAGGCCCTGAGGGACGACTCTGTGCTTCTCCTAGTCATGAGAAAGTGAAGTATATGTTCACGCGTGGGCTCCACGTGGAAGCCCCGGTGAGCGCGCGAAGTTCAAAGTGCAAAGTGTAGAGTGTGAAGTAAGTTGGGAAGTGCTTGCGGGCGGCTGCCCGCGAGGTCGCAGGGCGCACGGCACAAGGCCAACGGGTATCAGGAGAGCTGAAGTGCGGCTTTGAGGCCGCTGTCGAGGTGTACGAGGGCCGGAGCATCGAGCGTGCCGATGCGTTGGACCAGCTTCGAGCGATCAAGCGTTGTGACCTGGTGGCACATGGCAGTGCTGTCCCTTTTCAGGCCGCCAACGCCAGCGCGCAGGGCGACGACGGTTGGCCCGCGACCGGCCTGAGCCGCGGACGTCGAAATCGGCACGACGATTACCGAGCGCCACCCTGACGCCTGGTTGAACCCATCGTGCGACACCACGATCACCGGTCGACGTCCCTGCTGTTCGGAGCCCGAACGCGGCGCGAGTTCGGCCACGTAGACCTCGCCACGCGTCATGCGATCTTCGCCTTTCGGCGGGTCCGCGCAGATTTCATCGGTGTCTCGATCAACGCGTCGATGCCCGCCGCCTCGAGTTCCGGGTCGAGATCGGCAGGCGTTCCCGCGTGCCCCGCAGCGTAATCGGCGATGTCCGCGTGAAGCGTTTCGGCCCGCCGCTGTTCGAGCCAGTCCTCGACCGCTTCACGGACCAAGGTGGTCGCCGCCCGCCGCTGCCGGGCGGCCTCCGAACGCAGCGCGTGATAGATCTCGTCTGGTAGCGGCACGTGGAAATTGCGATGGGACGAGGTAGCCATGCCTGAGATCCTGCCACGATCGTATGACAAGATTGGTGCCATCACAAGGCCCGTCCTGCCGGCAGGACGGGCATATACTGGCCTCGCGTCCTGTGTCCCTCGCAGCTGGTACCCGCCTCGGCCCGTATGAAGTCCTCGCCGCGATTGGCGCCGGCGGGATGGGCGAGGTGTACCGCGCGCGCGACACGCGCCTGGGGCGGGACGTGGCCATCAAGGTCTTGCCGGCAGCCTTCGCCGCTGACCCGGATCGGCTGCGCCGGTTCGAGCAGGAAGCGCGGGCGATTGCGGCGCTGAATCATCCGAACATCTGCCAGATTCACGACATCGGCCCGGGGTACCTCGTGCTCGAATTCGTCGAGGGCGAGCCGCTGCACGGCCCGACGGCCGTTGACGAGGCGGTGCGGCTGGCGCGGCAGATGGCGAGCGCGCTCGAGGCCGCGCACCAGCGGAACATCCTGCACCGCGACCTGAAGCCGGCCAACATCCTCATCACGCGGGAGGGAACGGCAAAGCTGCTCGACTTCGGCGTGGCGAAGTTGGCGGTCCTCTACGAACTGCTCTCGGGCACGCGTGCATTTGAGGGCGATACGACCGCGCGAATCGTGAGCGCGGTGCTCCGCGACGAACCACCCGCCCTCGGCGTGCCGCCCCCCGTCGAACGCATCGTGCGCCGATGTCTGGCCGAACGAGGCTAGCACCGCCGGACACGATACTCGGTCCCTATGACGCGTCAGATAGGCGCACCTGAATCGCCGTCGCTCTACCTCGGGCTCGACTCGAGCACGCAGAGCCTCAGCGCGGTCGTGATCGAAGTCGATGGCGACGACCGCCGCGTCGTGCTCGACACCTCGCTGGCCTTCGACGAGTCGCTGCCGCACTACGGCACCGACCACGGCGTTCTGCCTCGTACTGATCCCACGGTGGCGGTCTCCTCGCCGCTCATGTGGGTCGAAGCGCTCGACAGGATGATGGAGCGCCTGTCCAGAAGCGGACTCGACATGAGCCGGCTGGCGGCGATCTCGGGATCGGCACAGCAGCATGGCAGCGTGTATCTGAACGCCGAGGCCGCCTCCCGGCTGGCCGCGCTCGACCCGGCACGTCCGCTCGTTGGGCAGGTGGCGCCGATGCTCTCGCGCGAGGTGGCGCCAATCTGGATGGATTCGAGCACCGCGGTCCAGTGCGCGGAGATCACGACGGCGGTGGGTGGGGCCGACGTCCTGTCGAAGCGTACAGGCTCACGCGCTTTCGAGCGCTTCACTGGACCGCAAATCAGGAAGTTCTGTGCGCAGGATCCAGCCGGTTACGCGGCCACTGACCGAGTGCATCTCGTCAGTTCGTTCCTCGCGTCCCTCCTGGCCGGGACGCACAGTCCCATTGAACCCGGCGACGCGTCAGGGATGAACCTTATGGACCTGGCCACGAGTTCCTGGTGGACGCTGGCAGCGGAAGCCACGGCTCCCGGCCTTGCCCGGAAGTTGCCGCTGATTGCGCCTTCGTGGGCAGTCGTAGGAAGCCTGTCGCCGTATTGGCGCGGGCGCTACGGTCTGCCGGCCGCGAAGGTGGTCGTCTGGTCCGGCGACAACCTGTGCAGCCTTGTTGGCGTGGGACTCGTTCGCGAAGGGCGCGTCGCCATCTCACTCGGGACGAGTGACACGGTCTTCGGACTCATGAAGGAGCCGAGGGTCGATCCCGGCGGCACCGGACACGTCTTCGGCGCGCCGACGGGCGACTACATGGGCCTGACGTGCTTCAGCAACGGATCGCTGGCGCGCGAGCACGTGCGGGACGCGTACGGGTTCACGTGGGCTGACTTCTCGCGCGCACTCGGTGCCACTCCGCCCGGCAACGACGGCCGGATTCTCGTGCCCTGGTTCGCGGCGGAGATCACGCCGCCAGTGTCCACGCCCGGCGTGCGCCGGTACGGCAGCCTCTCTCCAGACGATGCGGCGGCCAACGTTCGAGCGGTCGTAGAAGGTCAGTTGATGGCGATGGCGCTCAACTCGCGGTGGATGTCAGTGACGATCGACGCGATCCACGCCACCGGCGGCGCCGCTGCCAACCTACAGATCCTGCAGGTGATGGCGGACGTATTTGGCGCAGAGGTACACCGCTTCGATGCGACCAACTCGGCTGCGCTTGGCGCCGCGCTCCGCGCGCTGCACGCCGCACGCGTGGCGGAGGGACGGTCGATCTCCTGGGACGATGTGGTCAGCGGGCTAGCGCAACCGACCGCCAGAGGCTTGACACCTGACGCGTCGAGTCACGCGATGTATCGCGCGCTCCTGTCCGCCTACGCGGCGTGTGAGGCCCACGCGCGTGGACGCGGCCCCGATCCATCGTCTGATCTCGAGCGCTTCAAGCGTGAGGGGCTCAGGGCCCAAAGCCGAGAGCCCAGCGCCGAGTAGAGCGCAAGGCCAAGAGCCCAGAGTCTAGAGCCGGCCCTTGTCCACCAACCGGGCCAGGGCCCGCAAGGGCTCGGCGACCGTGACGGCGTAGGGCGTCGCGGGCTCGAGCGATCGCAGCGCGTCGGGCAGACGCGCCAGCTCGTGGGTGGCGTGCTCGCGGATGGTCGAGAGCGAAACAGGCTGGGCCAGCGGTCGGCCGCCGCGCATCACGGGCATGAGCAGCGGGGCGCCGCGCTGCACGTCGTTCTCCAAGGTGAGTGTGTCGCCGTCGAAGCGCCCGGCGCTGTTTGTACGCCGATAGACCTGCTTGCGTCCAGGCCACGTGGCCTTGCCCTCCGACCGCTTGCGCCGCGGCTGTCCCGCGTACTCCTCGAGCTTGTAGGCACAATCGAGGTAGGGTCGGTCGGCAGAGGTGTTCATGCGCGTGCCCACGCCGTACCCGTCGATGGGCGCCGTGCCGTGCAGGTCGCGCAAGGCGTATTCGTCCAGGTTGCCGCTGGCGAAGATCTTCACATCGTAGAGGCCGTTCTCGTCGAACAAGCGCCGAACCCGTCGCGCATGCTCGCCCAGATCGCCGCTGTCGAGTCGCACGCCCTGAATGGCGATCCCCTCAGCGGCAAGCTTTCGCGCCAGCGGCACCAGCGTGGCGGCGCCCTCTTCCGTGTCGTACGTGTCGATGAGCATCGTGTTGGCCCGCGGATGCGATCGGGCGAAATCCTCGAATGCGTCAACCTCGCGCTCGTGCGCCTGGATGTAGGAATGGGCCATGGTGCCGAAGAGCGGAATGCCCCACACGTTGCCCGCCAGGACGTTCGAGGTTCCGCCGAAGCCGGCGATATAGCTGGCCCGCGCGGAGAGCAGCCCAGCCTCGGCTCCGTGGGCGCGGCGCAACCCGAAATCGACCAGAAGACTGCCGGGCGCTGCAAGCACACACCGGGCCGCCTTGGATGCGACCAGCACCTGGAGCTGCAGCAGATTGATCAGACGGGTTTCCACGAGCTGCGCTTCCGGCAGCGGAGCGGTGACACGAAGAATCGGCTCGTCGGCGAAGAAGACCGTTCCCTCGGCCATCGCATCGACGTTGCCGGTGAAGGTCCACTCGCGCAGGCGCGTGAGCGTCTGCGCATTGAAGCGCCCGGTCGAGGCGAGCCAGTCGACCTCCTCCGAGGTGAAGCGCGTGTGCTCCAGGAACTCCAGCACCTGTTCGAGTCCGGCGGCCATCAGGAAGTTGCGTCGCTCTGGCAGCGTGCGTACGAAGAACTCGAAAACAGCGGTGCCCTCCATGCCGCGGTCGTAGTACGCCTGCAGCATCGTGAGCTGATACAGGTCGGTCAGGAGGAGGCTAGTCGATGACAGACTCATCCCGATCCCCGGTCCCCGATCCCCGGTCCCTGATCCCTGATCCCCGATCCCTGATGAAGCGTCCATGTGGTGGCGCTCGCCCCTGCCTGTCGCATCTCGGCGATCGCCCTGTCGCCGTCACCCGGATGCACATTCACGGCTCGGACAGCGTCCAGCAGGAGCACCACGTCAAACCCGGCACGACGCGCGTCGAGCACCGTATTGAGCACGCAGTAGTCGGTCGCCAGGCCGCCAACAACGACCCGCGTGACGCGTGCCTCGCGCAACCGCCCTTCCAGGTCGGTCCCGGCGAACGCGGAATAGGCGTCCGTGTCGGCGGTGACAGCCTTGGAGATGATGATGGTCGTGGGAGGTACACGTAGCGCCGGGGCGAAATCCGCGCCCGTGGTGCCGGCGACGCAGTGAGACGGCCATGGTCCGCCCTGGGCGCGAAACGAGCAGTGGTTGACCGGATGCCAGTCACGCGAGGCGACGACTGGCCGTCGTCCCTGCTCGAACGCCGCCATCACCTCGTTCAGCAGGGGCACCACTTCATCGCCGCCCGGCACGGCGAGCGCGCCGCCGGGCAGGAAGTCGTTCTGCACGTCCACCACGACCAGCGCGTCACCCGGACGTACTCGCATCACGAAATGCAAAATTCAAAATGCAAAATTCAAAACATCAAGACGCAAACGGGAACGGCTCCATGAAGTACCCTTGTCGTTTTGCATCTTGCATTTTGCATTGCTGAATCTACCCCCGGTAGTTCCCGAACTGCAGCGCGACCCCAAAGTCCTGGTCGCGCAACTGCCGCATGACTTCCTGCAGGTCGTCTCTGGATCCCGAGCTCACACGCACCTGATCGCCTTGAATCGAGGCCTGCACCTTCTTCAGCTTGGCATCCTTCAGGTACTTGAGGATGTCCTTGGCCTTTTCAGTCGGAATGCCCTGTTGCAGCGCAATGTCCTGGCGCACGGTGCCGTTGGCGGCGGGCGTGGCGGTGCCGCGGGTCAAGTTCTTGACGGGCACGTTGCGCCGAACGAGTCGTGTCTGCACGATTTCCCACAGCGCGTTCAGCTTGAACTCATCGTCGGCGGCGAGGACGAGCTTCGAGTCGGTGGGGTCGAAGTCGATCGACGCCTTCGCGCCTTTGAAGTCGTACCGCTGCGCGACTTCCTTGCGCGCCTGATTCAGCGCGTTGTCCACTTCCTGCAGATCGATGTTCGAGGTGATGTCGAAAGAACACTGCGTGGCCATGGGCGCTCATGTTATCAAGAACGCTCGAGAGATGTACCGTTCACGCTTCTTGGTTCTTCGTTCGGAGTTCGTGTTCAGGTTCAGGTTCGGGAGTTCGAGAACGGCGCAGCTGAAGTCCCACGGCGGTCGTGACGAATCCCGCTTCGACGAGGAGATGCGCCGCCGGATGCGCCGTCGCGGCGACGCCATCGATGTCCGCGATCAGAAGGCCTGCGTGTTCGCGCGCGGCAGACAGTTGCACCAGGGCTCGTGCGACCTCGCGCGTCATGCGCGATCGAGTGGGCTCGTTCGGTGGCGCAAGCAGAACGAGCTCCCGCTCGCCTCGACGCAGGTAGCCGGCAGCGTGGCCGCCGACGAGGACAACCCGCGATCCAACGGTGCGCGTGGGACCGCGTCCCCCTTCGATCGGCCGGCCCGCGCTGCGCGTGTCCAGTTGGGCGATGTCATCGGCCCATCCGTACTGTGGCCACGGCACGATTGATCCGTAGGGATTCGCCGGGTCGGTTGCCTGGACGGTGACCGCCTCGAGAGGATCAGGCGCGTCCCGCATCGAGCGGAGCAATTCGAGCGCCGCGGGCATCGCAAACTGGGCACCGCCGAGTCCTGCCACGAAGTACCCGCGTCGCACGCGTCCGGCTTCCTCCATCGTCTTGAGCACCTGGTATACGGCCGAAAAGCCACCCGCAAGCGCCTCGGCCGCGGCGGTCTCGCGCGTGACGATGCCGTGGCGCGTGAGGAGCTGCTGCGCGAGGGCCGCGCTCCACTCCGTGGCGGAGGTCTTCCTGGTGCGATGGGCGTCCACGAGCGTCCAGCGGCCTTCGGCTGTGGGAGGTACCAGCCGGCGAGACCGGAAGGGCGTGCGCTGGCTTCGCCTCGATCGCCTGTCACCAGGTCCGGTCAGCGCGCGCAGCGCGTGCAGCGTGTCGTTGGTGACGAGTCCCCTCCACACCAGATCCCACAGCGCGGCCACCGTTTCCCCTGGGAAGCCGCCGCCGGTGCCTTCGTGGACCGCCGCGAAGAACGAGGCGCCCTGCGACGTCAGGTGCGCGACGATGTCGGCCGAGCGGCCGGCGGTGACCGGCAGGCCGTCGCGCGCAACCGGGGGACTCAGGCGAGACAACTGATCGGTCAGGTACAGCGCGATCCGCCCATCGCGATCTCCGAGCCGCTCGACGCCGGTCCAGACCACTTCACCGGCGGCCAGCAGCGTGTCGAGCATGCCCGGCTCGTAGTCGGCGACGCGGGCAGGCAGAAGTCCCCCTTCGAGGACGGAGAAGGGCAGCGGAGCGCCCTGCAGCTGTTCGACTGCATCGAGCACCGCTTCGAGTCCGCGCCGACCGGATCCGATTCCGTGCCACGACACGAGGAATCTCCCAAGTGCGTCAGGCGCGACTGGTTCGATTTCCTGCCTGAGGCGTGCGAGCGAGCGGCCGCGGAGCCGCCGAAGCACGTCGGCATCGACCCACTCTCGTTCGACACCGCCGGGCCGGAACTCTCCCTGGATCACGCGACCGCTCCCTGTGAGCCTCGTGAGCAGCGTTTCGACGACGGCTTTGCCTAGCCCGTAACGGTCGGCCAGCGTCTCGGAGGTGAACGGACCGTGTGAACGAGCGAAGCGCGAGACGAGATCGCCCGCCGGGTCGCGCACTGGCTCGAGGAGCGCGTCGGGAAGACCCGCGGGAAGGGGCGTGCCGAGGGCGTCACGGTACCGAGCGACGTCCTCCACGGCCGCATACCTGCGTTCGCCGGCAATGAGAAGCGGGACGATGCGGTGTGCGCGCTCGAGCGCGGCTATCGTGGCGCGTGCGTCTGGCATGTCGCATCGGGCTTCGATCTCTTCGGGCGCAAGATCGCCGATCTGGATCAGAAGATCGTGGATGCCGTCGGCACTCCGGACGCGGCGGGCGTTGTCGAGACACTGGAGCTCGCGTTCGACGGTGTCGAGCGCAGCAGGGTCGAGCAGTTCACGCAGTTCCGCATCGCCCAGCAGTTCCCTGAGTTGCGCTTGATCCACCGAGAGCGCTTGCGCGCGTCGTTCCGCGAGCGGCGCATCGCCGTCGTAGATGTAGTTGGCGACGTAGCTGAAGAGGAGCGAGGCGGCAAAGGGTGACGGCTTCGAGGAGTCAATCGTCCGAACGCGCACCGTGCCGCTCGAGACCCGGCGGAGCACGTCGACGAGGGCCGGCATGTCGAAGTGGTCGCGGAGCACCTCGCGGTAGGTTTCGAGCACGGCCGGAAACGATCCAAAACGCGAGGCCACCGCGAGCAGGCCCGCGGCGCGCTTGCGCTGCCGCCAGAGCGGCGTCCGCATCCCCGGTCGTCGCCGGGGCAGCAGCAGCGCGCGAGCGGCTGTTTCACGGAAGCGGGCGGCGAACAGAGACGTCGATCCGAGCTGCCGCATGACGAGGCTGTCGATTTCATCCGGGTCGGGCAGGAGCAACGCCGGGTCTGGCGGGCGTTCGACTTCCGGGAAGCGAACCACGAAGCCTTCGTCGCCCCACATGACCTGGACGTCCATGCCGGTGCGGCTGCGAACCTGCGCGGTGACCGCCATCGCCCACGGCGCGTGGATGCGGCCGCCAAGCGGCGAGAGCAGGCACAGGCGCCAGTCACCAAGATCGTCGAGACATCGCTCGATGACAAGGGTGCGATCGTCGGGGATCGCCCCGGCGGCCGCCTGGTCGTCCAGGTAGCGGAGCAGGGTCTCAGCGGCCGTCGCGTCGAGGTCGTGGAGCTGCTCCAGCCGATCGATGGCGGTGGGCCTGGGCGTGCTGCGCAGATCGCGCACGAGCTTGCCGATAGCGACGCCCAGCTCCACCGGGCGACCCTGCTGATCGCCGTGCCAGAACGGCGTCTTGCCCGGTTCGCCCGGAGCGGGGGAGACCAGGACGCGGTCGTGCGTGATCTCTTCGACCCGCCACGCCGAGGCGCCGAGCGTGAAGGTTTCTCCAACCTCGGTCTCGAAGACCATTTCCTCGTCCAGTTCGCCGACGCGCACCGGTCGATCCGCGCCCGCGAGGAACACGCCGTAGAGTCCGCGGTCTGGAATGGTGCCGGCGTTGGCGATGGCCACGCGCTTGGCGCCGGCGCGCCCAGAGATGACGCCCTGCCCGCGGTCCCAGGTGATGCGCGGCCGCAGCTCGGCAAATTCGTCTGACGGGTAGCGCCCCGAGAGCATGTCCAGCACACCCTCGAACGACCGGCGACCGAGCTCGGCGAAAGGCGCCGCGCGTCTGACGAGCGCAAACAGGTCGTCGACCTTCCACGCGTCCATGGCGGCCGTTGCCACGATCTGCTGGGCCAGGACGTCGAGCGGGTTTCGCGGGTACCGCGTGAGCTCCACCTGTCCCTCGCGCATCATGCGCGCCACGGCCGCGCATGCCAGCAGGTCGCCGCGGAACTTCGGGAACACGATGCCTTCGCTCGTGGCCCCGGCCTGATGGCCTGCCCGGCCGATGCGCTGGAGTCCGCTTGCGACCGAGGGCGGCGCTTCGATCTGCACGACGAGGTCGATGGCGCCCATGTCGATGCCGAGTTCCAGTGAAGAGGTGGCCACGAGCGCTCGAATGCGCCCCGCCTTGAGCAGTTCCTCCACCTCGGCTCCCGCGGCGCGGGCCAGCGAGCCGTGGTGCGAGCGGACGAGGGGCTCGCCAGCCAGCTCGTTGAGCGCTCCAGCCAGGCGCTCGGCGAGCCGGCGGCTGTTGACGAAGAGCAGTGTGGACGTGTGGGTTCGGATGAGCTCCAGCAGGCGCGGATGAATGGACGTCCAGATTGAGGGTCGCGTCGGCCCCTGAGCCGCAGCGCCGCCAGTCGACTCGGTGGCGGCAGCGCGCGCCATGTCCTCGATCGGCACTTCGATGCGAAGGGAGAGGCGCTTAGGCTCTGACGCGTTCACGATGGTGACAGGCCGGTATGAGACCTGCGTGTGACCACTCGCAAACTCGTGTCGAAGCTCGGCTTCCGCGACGTCGATCGAGGCGGGACGTCTGTCGTTGCCCCGCGCCGCGGCGCGGCGGGCGCGCGGACGGACCGGCGACGCGGCGCCTCCGAGGAATCTGGCGACTTCATCGAGTGGGCGCTGGGTGGCCGACAGCCCGATGCGCTGGAGCGGGCGGGCGGCCGCGCTGCGGAGCGCCTCGAGCCGTTCGAGGGACAGGGCCAGGTGCGCGCCCCGCTTCCCGGGGACGAGCGCGTGGATCTCGTCGATGATGACCGTGTCCACCTCAGCCAGGCGCGCGCGAGCCTCCGAGGTCAGCAGCAGAAACAGCGATTCCGGCGTGGTGATCAGGATGTCCGAGGCGTGCCGTCCGAAGCGCGCACGGTCCGGCGCGGGCGTGTCGCCGGTCCGGATGGCGATGTCAGGGACCGTGACCTCGACTCCCTGGGTCCGTGCAAGGTGGGCGATGCCGGTCAGAGGGACGCGGAGATTGCGCTCAACATCAACTGCCAGCGCCTTGAGCGGCGAGATGTACAGCACGCGGCAGCGGCTCTTCTGCGCCGGTGCCGGCGAGAACATCAGGCGGTTGAGGCACCACAGAAAGGCCGCGAGCGTCTTTCCGCTGCCCGTTGGGGCGAGCAGCAACGTGGACTCGCCGCGCGCGATGGCCGGCCAGCCAAGCCGCTGCGGCGTGGTCGGAGACGGGAAGGCGCTCGTGAACCACTCGCGGACGGCGGGATGGAACGCGTCGAGGGACGAGCGGATCCTGGTCAAAGTTCGATGCTCTCGCCAAAGCCATTGTGCATCGGGCGAATGTACGTTGATAATCGGAGGGTATGGGTGACGCAGGAGAAGGACTCGTCGACGCGGAATCTCGCCTCGCCGAGCGGATGGAAGAGCGCGAACAGGAGCGGCGTGCCGGCCAGAAGCGCGCCAAGAGTGTGGATCCAGAGCGCGTGCGACAGACCGAGTCGTTGCGTTTGGCCCGCACCGAACTGCAGCGCCAGCTGGAAGCCACGGCGCACACAGCACGGAAGCGGCAGATCATGCAGGCCCTCGCCGAGATCGACAAGCGGCTCGCGGCGCTCTCGAAGTAGAGGCGACACGCTCTGGTCGCTTCCGAGTACCACGAGACCACCAAGCACCATTTCGGCCGTTTCGCGCGCGCGCTCGGTCATCTGGATTGGGCCACACAGCCTGATCCGTTTCGCCGATACGTTGGCGCACGCCTGATTGCGCTTTCACGCGACGGCCTCGACGAGAGCGTGTCCTACGACCGCCTGTACGACGCCCCTCGTGTCAGATCTCCGATCGATGACCGGGCCGTGGCCTCGTTCCTGCGGCATTCGATGGGACTGTCGGCCTGGAAGGTGTTTGGCGGGGCGCGGTGGGCGCTGCGCGTCAACCCGTCGAGCGGCAACCTGCATCCGACCGAGGCGTACATCGTGCGCAACGGGAGCGTCTGCCACTACGCGCCAGCAGAACACGGCCTCGAGTTACGTTCGGCGCTCCCGCCGGAGGCGTGGCGGACGCTTTCTGGCGGCCGCGAGGGCTTCCTTGTCGCGTTGACATCGATCCCCTGGCGCGAGGCGTGGAAGTACGGCGAACGCGCGTTCCGGTACTGTCAGCACGACGTGGGTCACGCCATCGGGGCGCTGCGTTTTGCGGCGGCGCTCGTCGGCTGGACGGTGACCCCCTTGCCTCGTTGGTCGGACGAGCAACTGGCGGCGCTGGTGGGCCTGGGTCGCAACGAAGACGGCTCTGAAAACGCCGAGCGGGAGGAGCCAGAGTACATGGCGGTGGTCGGGGCCGAGGACGCACCCTCGTGGATGGCCGCGGACCCGGCCGCACTCGTTGGCGCCGCGCGCGCGGCCACCTGGCAGGGCACGGCCAATCAGTTGAGCCCCCGCCACATCGACTGGCCCATCATCGATCGGGTTAGCGACGCGACGAGGTGCCCGGGGCGTGGGGACTCGGGACTCGGGACTCGGGACTCGGAGACCGGGTCAACTCCCAAC
>Ga0209640_10004319_pt1 | contig 12484 bp, 13 predicted proteins | sample RifCSP10_1_FD_184018 | JGI IMG/M metagenome (GOLD analysis project Ga0209640, IMG submission 184018) | Soil microbial communities from Rifle, Colorado - Rifle CSP2_sed 10_1 (SPAdes) (version 2) | ecosystem: Environmental > Terrestrial > Deep subsurface > Rock core/Sediment | place: Rifle... | reverse complement strand
GGTGATTAACCCTTTACACTTCTTGCCTCAACTAAAAAATTAATTCAAAAAAACTTGACAAGTGGTCATTTGTACACTATATTAGTAGTGAACAATTGAGCACTATTATGAAAAAACAATTAACAGACAGACAAGAATCCATTTTAATTTTCATTCAACAGTTCTTACAGGAGACTGGATATCCACCGACTCTCAGACAGATAGGGAAAAGTTTCGGAATATCATCTACATTTGGAGTGAAACGACATTTGGATGCCCTTGTAAAGAAGGGCTACCTTAATGTTGAAAGCAACGCGAGCAGAGGAATATCTCTTATCAAAGATGAAGCAGATTTGATTAACATTACTAATTCAAATGGAGATAATCTATTCAGTAAAATACCTGTCATTGGGCGAGTGGCTGCAGGATCTCCAATTCTGGCAATGGAAAATATTGAAGGTTCCGTTATCATTGATCCTTCATTCATCAAAAAAGCTGAAGATGCATTTGCTCTTAGAGTGAGTGGTGACAGTATGATCAATGCAGGTATTCATGAAGGTGATTTGGTAATTGTTTTACCCGGAGAGAAAGGGAAGAACGGCGATATTGTGGTAGCAATGCTGGATGATGAGGTTACAGTTAAAACACTTGAAACAATTGGAAATAATTTAAGACTTCTCCCCGCAAACGAAAAGTACAAACCAATCGAAATTAAAAATAAAAATGAATTTAGAATCATCGGCAAGGTAAAGGGCGTAGTAAGATGGTTAAATTAAAAATGGAGTAAAAATGAAAACAGATATTTTTATCAATGCAATAAGAAAAAGAAATAACCTGAGGTTTCTTTATGGTCTTCAGGAAATTTTAATTGAACCGTATTATATAACCAGGGAAAAATCCGGTAAAAAAGTTATTTACGGCAAATTAAAAACAACAAATGAAATCAGGAAATTTGAATATGATAAAATCGCAAATATTAAAGTGATGGAGTCGTATAGATTTTCTCCTGTGATACCTATAATAATGCACTCAGTTTAATTATGGAGATTATGACAATGGAATTAGATGAAAGAAAAAATGTTGATTTGCTTGTGAACCATTTCTGGAAGTTAGGCTATTTTACTGTTAGTCGCCGCTTTGGAACGTATTTACCGGAGCCTTCAAAAGTCGGGAGATTTGATGTTGATATTATTGCTAAACAAAAAAACAAATATGCAATTGGCATCACACTATCTGAAGATGATATTCAAGATACCAACTTGCTTGAAAAGCTCGAATTTTTAGCAACAAGAAAAACCAAATACTCCAAATCGCCTGTGACGCTGATTGTTGGAGTTCAATCAAAACTTTATAAGCGGATTAAAAATATCCTGGAGAAGGTTATTCCTGAAGCAAGGAAAAATATAAAGCTGATGCAAATTTTAGAAAAAACCATCGATGGAGTAAATATTTCCAAAAGAAGCAATGAAGTTTTATTCTCTTGAAATCAATTCGCTAATTTTATTTAATAGACTGATCATATTTAATCCTTCTTTTTACCTTTCTTGAGGTTTTCTTCCTTTTTATAATAACACAGAAAAAGATTAATACTTTATTCTAATAACGTTTACCTTGATTTTATAGGGTGCCGGGTATAACTTTGAAAGCTTAATCATTTTCAGGATTAATCTTGAGCAAGAAAGAGTCTCACTCAGATGAGATTTTGCAAAAAAAGTTAAAAGATTCCGGTGAAATTCCCACTCATATAGCTATTATAATGGACGGTAATGGCCGATGGGCAAAAAGAAGGGGGTTACCCAGAGTCGCCGGTCACAGGAAAGGGGTTGAAACCGTTAGAGAAATTGTGGAAACATGCGCTCAGATCGGTGTAAAATATCTAACTCTCTATACATTTTCAACTGAAAACTGGAAACGTCCAAAAGATGAGGTTTCAACTCTTATGAGATTATTGTTAAAGAGCTTGAAAGACAGGGTTGATGAGCTAAATGAGAATGATATAAAACTTACATGCATTGGTGACATTAATTCACTCCCCACTCAGGTACAAAAACAATTGTATGAAGATATTGAACGAACTAAGAATAATAAAAAAATGACTCTTAATCTTGCGCTTAGTTACAGCGGAAGATGGGAACTTCTGGAAGCGGTTAAAAGTATATCAAATCAGGTTGCTAATAAAAATCTTAGTACCGATCAAATAACCGAAAAATGTATTGCTGAGCATTTAACAACTAAAAATTTACCGGATCCGGATTTGGTTATCAGAACGAGCGGAGAGTTCAGAGTGAGTAATTTTCTTTTATGGCAAATCGCATACTCGGAATTTGTAATTCTGGATGCTTACTGGCCGGAATTTTCACGCCGCCATTTATATGAAGCTATAAAATCATTTCAGAAACGAGAGAGGAGATTTGGCAAAGTAAGTGAACAGGTTAATAATAAAGAAGTCAGTAATGTTCAGGACTTGCCAACCAAATTTGTCTAAGTTATTCACATTATTTTTATTTGTTGTTTTCACTGCCGGTTTGGCTGCCCAGCCTCTCCAGCAAACATATAAAATTCTTGGGATTTCGGTTGAAGGTAATAAATCAGCCGATGTTGCAACGGTTATTGCAACGAGCGGTTTAAAAGCTGGAAATGAAATTCAAATACCCGGTGATCACACCTTGAATGCAATTCGCCAGCTATGGGCGTTGAATATATTTTCTGATGTTCAAATATTAATTGAAAGAGAAATTGATGAGGGAGTTTTCCTGTTGATTAAAGTTGAAGAATACCCCCGTCTTGAAAAAGTTGTTATTGAGGGTAATGATGAAATTGACACAGAGGATATTGAACAAAAGATTACTTTTCTAAGGGGAACAGTTCTATCTCCACAGGATATTTCAAAATTAATTTTGAGAATTAAAGATTTATATGCCGAAGAAGGATTTCTTAATGCTAAAATTGATCAGGATATTTATACTTATTTAACTGCTGATACTGTTGATGAGGATATCAATGTAACCTGGAGGAATAATAAAGATTTTTCTGATGAGTATGAACTGGAATATATTTCCAGTGAAATAACTTACTCTAATCTTATTGAAAGAATTAAAGAGCGTGTTCTGCTTAAGCTTACAATTGAAGAAGGTGATGAAGTTACAGTTAGAGAAATTGAATTTACCGGGAATCAATCGTTTGACGATGATGAATTAAGTGGAGAAATGGATGAAACTGCTGAATCGAGTTGGTGGAAATTTTGGTCGAGTGCACAATTTAAACCGGAAGAATTTAAAAAAGATAAATTACTTGTTGTTGATTATTATAGAAAAAACGGTTACAGAGATTCTGAAATAATCAGCGATTCATTAATTTATTCTAATGACTATAAAGACTTAAGGATAATTATCAATGTTTATGAAGGTCCACAGTATAAAGTAAGAAATATTAGCTGGACAGGGAATACAGTTTACCCTGCTGAGATGTTAAATTCACGACTAGATTTTGCAAAAGGAGATGTTTTCGATTACGATAAATTCCAGAAAAATCTTAGAGGGAATGAAGCACAGACTGATGTTTCTGCTCTTTACCTCGACAACGGTTATCTGACTTTTCAATTGCAGGCAGATGAATTCAAAGTTGCTGAAGACTCCGTTGATATTAATATCAGAGTTGAAGAAAGAAATCAGTTTCGTTTATCTAAAGTGAATATTGCAGGGAACACAAAAACTAAGGACAAAGTTATCCGGCGCGAACTTTTTACTGTGCCCGGTGATTATTTCAACCGTGCGCTTTTATTCCGAAGTGTGCAGCAGCTTGCAAACCTTCAGTATTTCAATGTAGAAAAATTGTATGGTCCCGAGGGAATTGAAACAAAACTTGCCAGTGACAGCACTGTTGAGGTAACTTATAATGTTGAGGAAAAATCAAGTGATTATCTGAATGCGTCGGTTGGATACAGCGGAAGTTTTGGATTTAGCGGTGCACTCGGCGTCACGCTGACAAATTTTTCCATAGCGGAACCGTTTTCTCTCGGCGGAGGTCAAATCCTTAGTTTTAACTGGCAGTTTGGTGTAGGCAATGTTTACAGAACCTTTACCATTGGCTTTACGGAACCCTGGATGTTTGATACACCGACTTCCGTTGGAGCTGATCTTTTCGATACAAGGCAGCAATATGTTTATGATCTCAGGCAAACAGGCGCAACATTACGAGTAGGAAGAAGATTAAAATGGCCAGATGATTTTTTCTTTGTTCAGGGAAGATTCAGATACCAGTATAACAATGTAATTGAAGGACAGGATTTTTACACCGAAGGACAAACAAATCAGTTTACACTTGGTGCTTTAATAAGCAGAAGAAATATTGATAATCCCGTATTTCCTTCTCAAGGCTCTACAATTTCTTTGGATATGGAAATCTCTGGGGGACCATTTCTTCCGGGAGATGTTGATTATCTGAAGACTGCATTTAAAGCAGAGTGGTATAAAAGACTGTTTAATTCTAACCGGCTAACTTTTTATACAGTAGCTGATTTCGGATATATAGACGAAATTGTGAAGGGTACTCCGATTCAGCCATTTGAATTTTTCTATATGGGCGGAAATGGATTAGTTATTGCCACGATTCCTTTAAGAGGTTATGAGGATAGGTCTGTCGGACCAAGAAATATTTTCGGTCAAGTGATTGGCGGGCGTGTTGCTGCAAAAATAGGTGCCGAGCTAAGATTCGCTGTTACGCTGGATCCAATACCATTATACTTATTGTCATTTGCTGAAGCCGGTAATGTTTTTGAAAATTTTGAAGAAACGGATATTTTTGATATGAGAAGATCAGTAGGTTTTGGAGCAAGGATACTCATCAATCCTATTGGCTTAATTGGCTTTGATTTTGGTTATGGTTTCGATCGGGAAATTGTTGACGGACGAGACCCGGAATGGCTGTTTCATTTTCAGTTTGGAAAAGGATTTTAATAGTTTATTAATCATCATCATAAGGAAACATTGTGAAAAAGTATATTTTAGCATTCATTATTTTATCAGGCACATTTCTTTTTCCACAGGAACTTAAAATTGGTTATGTGGATTCCCAAGTAATTTTAACCCAGCTTCCTGCAGCAATAAAAGCTCAGGGTGATCTGGATGCAATCACCAATTTTTGGGCAGGTCAGTTAGATTCAATGACATTAGCGTACCAGCAAGGACTTGCAGATTATCAAAAGCAGGCTGGAACAATGACCGATGAACAGAAGCTTACAAGACAGCAACAGCTTATTACAATGGAACAAAGTATCCTTGATTTCAGGAATAAAAAATTTTCTCAGCAAAGCGGTGAAATTTATAAAAAGCAGGAAGAAATCTTTGAGCCCATTAAACAGAAAATTTATGAGGCAATTGAAGTGGTGGCTAAAGAAGAAGGAATGAAGTTTATATTTGATAAAAGCGGAGATATATTATTACTGTATGCGGATGCCGGTTTTGATGTAACTTTCAAAGTGCTTGATAAACTGAAAAGAGGAAATTAATTTTTCAGAAGTTCATTCATTAAGTTTAAATATTTAAAGGTTCTTTTATATTGAAAAGAACCTGCTTTTTTAATAAAAATTCTCTCACCGGAGTTTTATATGTTCAAACTCTTTAGTTATTCTGCAATTTTCTTTTTCACTTTCACATCTTTATTAATCGGACAATTAAAGATTGGTTATGTAGATTCTGATACGATTATGGACAACCTGCCAGATGTTCAGGATGCCAGGCAGAAGCTTGATGCCCTTATCCAGGACTGGCAGAATGAATTAAAAAAACTTGAAGCCGATTGGAAAGCGAAGTATGACGACTATGAGAAGCGAAAACTTATAATGACAGAGCAAACTCGAGCTGAAACAGAAACAGAATTAGTTGCAATTGAAAATTCGATCGCTGATTTCAGAGAAAAAAAATTTGGTGCGAATGGCGAGCTTTTTCTAAAACAGGATGAGTTAATGAAACCCTTGCAGAATAAAGTCTTTAACGTAATCGAAGCAATCGCAAGGGAGGAAAATCTCGATTTTGTATTTGACAGAAGCGGTGATATTATGATGTTATACGCCAGGGAAGAATACGATTTGACAGCAAAAGTACTTGAAAGATTAAAACTGGAATAGAATTTATGAAAATAAGCGTTAAGACTTTAGCGAAATTAATTAATGGAAAAATTACTGGCAAAGAGGAAACAAAAATCTCTTCCGTTGCACGAATTTATGAAGCTGCTAAAGGCGATCTAACTTTTTTATATCTGCCTGCATATGAGAAATATTTCAAGACAACTAATGCTTCTGCAATTTTAGTTAAACCTGGTCATGATAAGTCAAGGTCGGATATGACTTATATTGAAGTAGATGCCCCTGATAAAGCTTTCGCACGAATTATAGAAGAATATTTTTTACCGGAAGTTAAATTATCCGGGATAGACAAATCAGCTTTTGTTCATAAGTCAGCACAAATTGGTAAAAATATTGCATTGGGCAAAAACGTGGTTATATCGGCAGGATGTAAAATCGGTGCCAATGCAAAAATATTTCACAATACTGTTTTGCTTGAGAATGTTGAAGTTGGAGAAGACACAATAATATTTCAAAATGTAAGCATCAGGGAGGATTGCAAAGTTGGGAAAAGAAATATTATTCATCCCGGTGTAGTGATCGGCTCGGATGGATTCGGTTTTAATCCTGACGAAAAAGGAGTTTACCACAAAGTTCCGCAAATCGGGAATGTCGTATTGGAAGACGATATTGAAATAGGTGCAAATGTAACAATAGACCGTGCAGCAATCGGTTCAACATTAATAAAAAGTGGTGTTAAGATAGACAATCTTGTGCAGATTGCTCATAATGTTACAATTGAAGAAAACACAGTTATGTCCGCACAGAGCGGTGTTTCCGGCAGCACAAAAATCGGGAAGAATTGTATTGTTGCAGGTCAGGTTGGTTTAATCGGTCATATTGAAATCGGTGATAAAGTTGTTTTGATGGCACAGTCAGGTATTTCGAAGTCAATAACAAAGCCCGGATATTATTTCGGTTCTCCCGCAAAGGAATTTAAAACTGCTCTGCGGTTAGAAGCTCATATAAGAAACCTTCCTGAGTATGTTCAAAGAATAAAACAGCTTGAAGAAGAAATTAAATTACTGAAGGAACAATTAACAAATGGTTCCTGAGTTTTTAGCTTCTCACATTTCAATTTAACTTTTCAAAGTTATCATTTAATTGTATTTCAGAAGCCTTGTTACTATTTTGGTGATTAATATTTTAGAAGTAAATATTACTAATTAATTGGATGATTAAATGTTAGAACAGCAGCGAACAATTGCTAAACCTGTGACAATGAGCGGAACCGGATTACACACCGGAACTGAATGCAACATGACCTTTCATCCTGCACCGGAAAATCATGGAATCAAGTTCGTCAGGGTAGATTTGGGAGGCAATCCGGAAATTCCTGCAATCGCTGAAAATGTAGTTGATGTTTCAAGAGGAACAACTATAGGTATTGGGGATGCCAAGGTTCACACTGTTGAACACGTTCTCGCTGCAATTGTTGGTCTTCAAATTGATAATATAATAATCCAGGTTGAAGGAATTGAACCTCCTGTTGGTGATGGAAGTGCTCTTGGTTATGTTGAAGTACTTCAAAAAGCCGGATTTGTTCAACAGCCTGCACCTAAAGATTACCTGATAATAGATCAGACAATTATGCATCATAACGATGAGAAGGGAATTGATATTGTTGCCCTTCCGCTGGACGATTACAGAATTACTGTAATGGTTGATTATCAGAATCCATCTTTAGGCAGTCAACATACAGGTCTGTTTAACCTTGAGAAAGAATTCGTTAAAGATTTTGCTCCTGCAAGAACATTCTGCTTCCTGAGTGAAGTTGAAGCACTGGCTGACCAGGGACTGATTAAAGGCGGTCATCTGGATAATGCAGTTGTGATTGTTGACCACAAACTTGATCGTAAGCAGATTAAAGATTTGAGCGCTAAACTTGGAATTACCAAGGAAATTTCTCTCGGTGGTAACGGGATATTAAATAATAAAGAACTTCGTTTTAAAAATGAACCTGTGAGGCACAAGTTGCTCGATCTTATGGGAGATCTTGCACTAATCGGTGCACCGCTTAAAGCACAAATTCTTGCAGCCCGTCCGGGACACAAAGCCAATGTTGAATTTGCAAAGCAGGTTAGAAAATTATACCAGCAAAAAAAGCTGGTAAAAAAATTCCAGTTTGTTAAAAAGGAAGGTGTTGTATTTGACACAAGTGCAATCGAAAGAATTCTTCCGCACCGCTACCCGTTCCTGCTTGTGGATAAAATAATCGAGCTTGAGCTTGATAAAAAAGTTGTTGGAGTTAAATCGGTTACTTTTAATGAGCCTTTCTTTCCGGGCCATTTCCCGGGAAATCCTATAATGCCCGGCGTATTAATTCTCGAAGCAATGGCGCAAACCGGGGGAGTTTTTCTTTTAAACTCCTTGCCGAATCCTGAAGAAAAACTTGTTCTGTTTATGCAGATTAATAATGCTAAATTCAGAAAACAGGTTTTACCGGGTGATCAGCTTATCATGGAAGTTGAGTTGATAAATAAAAAGAGCAAAGTTGTAATGATGCACGGTAAAGCATACGTTAATGATGTAGTTGTGGCTGAAGCAGATTTTATGGCAGGGATTGTTGATAGAGAAAAAACTGAAAATGAATGAATTAGCCTTCTATGAATAATATTCATCCCACCGCAATTGTAAGCAGTAATGTTAAAATTGGTGCTAATATTTCCGTCGGTGCTTACGCAATAATTGAAGATGATGTTGAGATAGGTAATGATTGTTCGATTGGTCCGCATGCTGTTTTATACAGTGGTGCCCGATTAGGAAACAGAGTAAAAATTTTTCAAGCTGCATCGGTTGCAAATCTACCCCAGGATTTAAAATTCAAAAATGAAAAAACCTTATTCATCATTGGTGATGATACTGTTGTCCGTGAATTTGCAACCCTTCACCGAGGAACAATGGAAACCGGGAAATCACAGGTAGGAAAAAACTGTTTGCTGATGGCATATAGCCATATTCCCCACGATTGTTCAGTCGGAGATAATTGTATTATTGCAAACGCTGTTCAGATTGGCGGACACGCTCATATTGAAGATTACGTAATTATCGGTGGACTAACAGCAGTGCACCAGTTTTGCCTGATAGGGCAGCATGCTATGGTTGGCGGCGGATTAAGAATTCCGCAGGACGTTCCTCCATTCATATTAACAGCTGATGACCCGGCAAGATATGTAGGAATTAATGTTATCGGTTTGAAGCGGCGGGGATTTTCTAATGAAGATATAGAAATTCTTAAAAAAGCCTACGGCTACATGTACAGCAAATCTCTGAACATTTCCCAGGCACGAAAAAAAATCGAAGCTAAACTGGCAGACAACAAACATGTTCAAAGCATTCTTAGCTTCCTTGATAAAAGTAAAAGGGGAATTATTGGTAAATGATATGGGAATTTATTAATACTGGATTTAACTGCGGTGAATACAATATGCAATATGATGTTCACCTTGCTAATAAGAAAGAACAGGAAGTTGCAATTCTCAGACTTTACCGCTGGACACCATATTGCATTTCACTTGGGGCAAATCAGCAGGCAGAATCAATCAATATTTCAAAAGCAAAAAAAAACCTCATTGATGTTGTAAAACGTCCTACCGGCGGAAAAGCTATTTTACATGCGGAGGAATTAACATACTCAATTATTTATCCAGCCTCACATAATTTATCTCCCCGGCAGCTTTATCATGAAATTAATTCAGCACTAAAAGCCGGATTGATTAATTATAACCCGGTTTTTCAGGAAATCGAGTTAGAAAATTTGCAACCTGATTTTACCGGTTTTTATAATCAAAAAGTAAGCGAACTTTGCTTTGCAGTTTCAGCTAAAAGTGAATTGAAATTTAATGGTAAAAAACTCGTTGGAAGCGCACAGAGGAAAATGGATAAAACAATTCTTCAGCATGGTTCTATTCTGTGCGGAGAATATCACACAAAAATTGTTGATTACCTGAACTACTCAGCTAGTCAAATTGAAAAAATGCGAGACGAAATTAATGCAACGACTATCGATATGAAATCTATCCTGGGCGAAGATATTAATTATGATAGACTTATTGATTCTATCAGGTTTGGAATTCAAAAGCAATTTAAAATGAATTTTAAAAGTTTATCAGAAGAAATTGACAGCATTGTATTAATGAATTAATTGATAACCCGAAAAAATTTAATTTACGTTTCGTCGATATTAGATTAATCAAATTCCATCCTGAAGTGAAAATTATTAAATTCTTTTTTTTAATTCTCTTGTTTGTTTTGCAAACCGCAGTGTGCTTAGCTCAAAACCAGATTGAAGTTTTTTTAAAAGGTGCTGTCGTAACCGATATTAAACAGGAAGATGGTTATTTATGGGTAGCAACATATGGGCAGGGCATTTACAGGTATTCCTTTGAGGAGGAAAAGTGGATAAACTTTTCAACCAAAAGCGGCAATCTTGAAAACGATTTGTTCTATACGATTGAAGTCAGTAAGGATTATGTATGGGCAGGTGCTTCAGAAGGACTTTTCACCTACACAAAAAAGACCGGCAAATGGAGTAAAAGAAAATTTGCGCAAGGGGGAGAATTCGGAAACTGGATAAGATCTTTAAGGTATGATGTAATAGAAAATGTTTTATGGATTGGAAGATTTAGAAATATAACATTTCTCGATTTGAAGACCATGAAATATTCTGATATTAACAGGATGCAGGGGAAAGATGAAAAATCTAACAACATAAAATCTATCAGGTTTGACGGCGACAGTCTTGTCTGGTTTGGTACTGAATCCGGTGCACACGTCTATAACAAGAAAGAAAAATATACTGATCCTTTAGCGTGGGGATACATTACAAATAAAAATAAAAATTTTATGGAAGATGGTGAAGCCGTGTCAGTATCCGATGTATTATTTGAAGGAGAAAATATCTGGTTTGGTGCCGATGAGTTCGTTACAAAAGAGAAACCTGAATTTAATGTAGGCGGCATATACATCTATAACAGGGAATTTAATTGGGACAGAATTTCAACGGCAAATGGTTTGGCTGCTAATGGTATTTATGCGCTTGGCAGAACAGGTAATTACATTTGGGCAGGTGTTTACTCTTTTGATGGAAAAGAAAAACGTGAAAATGGAAAGGGGCTGTTCATTGTTAATAGAATTAATCGGACTGTCATCGAAGTTGATCTTAACGAAATTCAAGTCTCATCAGCTAGCATTCTTTCGTTTCATTTCGATGGAAAGAATATGTGGATTGGAACCGGCGAAGGACTTGTAAGAGTTAACTTTGACAATGACCTTGCTAAATGGCCTGTGCCTGTTAAACCCTACAAAAAGTAAAACTTTCCTCCAAAACTGATTATTTACGGGAAAAATTAATCCCACAATTTTCGGTTCTGTTTATTTACTCTGGTTTGCAAATTGGTTAATTTTAGAGTGATTCAGGGTAACATAAAGGGTGAACAATGAAATCACTAAAACTTTATTTGTTTCTTGCACTGATTATTCCAACTCTCCCGGAATACCAAAGCAAATTTGCATCAATGACTTACTCACCACCACCACCAACGAATCCTGTTATGAAGTATGTGTTTTACCAAAACTACCCCAATCCTTTCAACCCAAGTACAAGAATAAAATTCAGCATACCACAAACGGATAGTCACCTCCCGGGAGGGGCGAGGGGTCAGTTGGTTACACTAAAGGTTTACGATGTTCTTGGAAACGAAGTAGCAACTTTAGTAAATGAAGAACTTGCTGCCGGAAAATATGAGGTTGAGTTTGATGCAATTGACCTTTCAAGCGGAATATATTTCTATATAATAAAAGCCGGATCATTTGTGCAGACAAAGAAAATGGTTTTGATAAAGTAGTACAAAGAAATTAAACACAACAAAATAATTTTTAATATTCAAAATCTTTTACTATGTATGCGTTATAAAAATCTCAATAGACAAATTAATCGTCAACTAAACAAAATAAACTGGTAAAGACCACCACCCATACAATAGAATTAAGGGATCGACTTGCTCTTGCACTTTTTGTAAACTGCATTAATAAATAACAGTAATGGAGGGATTTAAAATGAAAACCTTATTTATATTTCTAACCGTCGTATGCTTTTTATCTGTTACTTTCTCTCCCTATGCTCAAACTGGCAATAACCACGAACCACAAGAAATTAAGGAAATAGATGGTTCTGAAATATTTGATTTTTCGAATAGGAATGTTATAACGTCAACCAATACAGACAATTTCGCACCGGTACAAGGTGATTTTTTTGCTTACAATATTCATCTCATATCCTCTTTTAGGAAAACTGGTTACGATTTTCAATCAAATGCATGTCCTCAACAAGTATGGCTTGATTTAAACAGTCCATCTTTTCTTCATGCGGTGTTTACACATTCT
>Ga0209640_10004317_pt1 | contig 12485 bp, 8 predicted proteins | sample RifCSP10_1_FD_184018 | JGI IMG/M metagenome (GOLD analysis project Ga0209640, IMG submission 184018) | Soil microbial communities from Rifle, Colorado - Rifle CSP2_sed 10_1 (SPAdes) (version 2) | ecosystem: Environmental > Terrestrial > Deep subsurface > Rock core/Sediment | place: Rifle... | reverse complement strand
ACGGAGCCTTTCCCAACACAGGATGAGCCTGAAACGGGTGCGTGGCTTTATCTGTGTAGATAGCACATCGTATGCGGGCAGCGGACTCGGTTTCTCGCTGGCGACCCAGTACTACTGCGTCCAGTGCCCAGGCACCGGCGCCGGTGAATCCCAGCCCCAGAGGGTTGATCTCTATTTCGACCAAAGAGTCACCCAGGCTCACCGCAAGCCGGCTCAGACGGCAGATCACGTCCGCCGCGGCTGACAGATCCGCCGCGGGGCGCCCTCGAAATCCGGACAGAAGCGGGTAGCCCTGCAGTTCGCGTAGCATCTCCGTTGCTTCGTCATGGGACAGGGGCGCAGGCCGAATGGCGAAATCCCGCAGCACTTCGGCATAGATGCCGCCCATGCCGACCAACACCACCGGCCCGAACTCTGGGCTGTTCCGCACTCCCACAATCAGTTCTGCAACCGTGGAGACCATCCGTTCAACTACAACCCCTTGCACGGCTCCTTCGGGTAAGACGGCGCGCGCCCGGTCCGTCACCACGCGGAATGCCGCCACTACCGCGTCGCGATCCGCAAGACCGAGGGCAACGGCTCCCAGATCTGATTTGTGGTTAAGTCCCGTGGCCACCACCTTCACGGCCACCGGGTAGCCAACCCCATCCGCCACCGCTACAGCCTCCACCTCATCCCTGGCCAGACCCCCGGCGGGAGCGGGAATGCCCGCTACTGCCAGCAACGCCTTGCCCTCTGGCTCAGTCAGGGCGGGTCCTCGAACGGACAATCGGCGAATGAGGTCGTGCGGTATATGAATGGGTAGCAAAGGCGCAATTTCGGGAGCCCCGGTGGCATCGGGGCGGGAGAACACGCCCCGCATGGTCTGCGCCAGGGCTCCAGCCGAATCGAAAACCGGCACGCCCTGATCCCGCAACGGTTGGAGGTACTTCCGGGCCATGCCGTCAACGGTGTATACCGCCAGCGGCTTATGCAACTCGCGGCAAATCTCCTGAATGACCGCTTGCTGGAGCGGCGACCGGGCAGCACTATTGGAGAGAACCACCACCATCGCTCCGACGCCTGGGTCCGCGGCTACGGCTGTCAGTGCGCCGCGGAACGCAGACACATCACCTAGCCCGGCGGTGGTGAGATCGAGGGGATTCTGGGCGCTTCCCCAAGCGGGGAGCAGCCCGCGCAGGAGGTCTGTGGTCTCCGGGGCAAAGGACGCCATACTTACACCCACCTCTTCCAACAAGTCGGTCACCAGAATGGCACCGCCGCCGGAGTGAGAAACCACTGCTACGCCGCTATTCGCAACACCGGAGCCGGTTCGGGATAAAACCTGGGCTGTCTCGACCAAATTGTCAAGATCGTCCACCAGTACGACGCCAAGACGCTGGGCCACTGCCAGAAAGGCCTGCTCATCACCCAGAATGCTCCCCGTGTGGGAGGCTGCCGCCCGCCGGCCGCTGCCAGAGCGGCCCAGCCGGCAAAGCACCACAGGAACCTTCCGCTCAGCTGCCTGCCGACAAACGGCAATAAACGATCGCGGCTGTTTAAGTCCCTCAATCACAGCGCACAGCGCCCGTACTTCCGGGTCTTGAAGCATCCATCCGAAGTACTCGCTCAGATCAATGTCAGCCTCGTTGCCACTGGCAACGGCGTATCGAAAGGCAATGCCCCGGTCGGCACCGCGTGAAAGACATGCGCTGCAAAGTGCCCCGCTCTGGGAGACCAAGCCGATGTGTCCGACGGGAAGCGGCCATTCCATGGGGGCAGATGATGCCGTCAGCATGATGCGATCTCTCGTATTGAGTATCCCCAGGCAATTAGGGCCGGCGATACGAACGCCTAACTTCCGCGCCAGCGCCACCAGGTCCGCTTGGCGCCGGACGCCCTCCGGTCCCGCTTCAGCAAAACCGGAGCTATAGACAATGGCTGCCATGGCGCCCCGGCTCGCGCAGGCCTCGAGTGTGCCCAAAACCTCGGCAGCCGGAACCGCCAGGTAGGCTGCATCGATCTGCCCGGGAATGGCTGTCACCGCAGGCCAGCAGCGGACGCCGGCAATCTCCGTTGCAGTAGGGTTTACGGGATATATATTCCCTGAGTAGCCATGCCGCAGCAGGTTGGATAACGGGCGCCCCGTTACCTTGTCCAGGTTGGCCGAAGCCCCGACGATGGCCACTGCCCTTGGTCGAAATAGTGGGTCCAGCAAATGCATGTCCCGACGGATCTCCCGGTAATTTCTGTGCCGCCACCACCGGGCCGGCGCATGGACTGCTCCTGGCCTAGCTAAGCCTGGCGCCCGCTCCCAAGGGAAGCCCCTTGCTGAGAGCGTAGATATCGGCGATAGTCATGTTATAGGAGGGTTTCCGCCCCTCCAGTTCACCTCTCCGGGCCACCTGCTCCCGGTGATACTCCCACACCGTGGCCGGGAGCGGGATATTTCCCGGGTCCAAGTAGCGAAATGCTCCTGACCAATCTCTAACGGGCATGACCCGAGCCCGATTGTGCTGGTTGGGGGAGAAAGGAATGTCAATGACGCCCGCCTTGAAGGCGGCAACCACCCCCCGCGCTAAATCGCCTTCGCCCAGTTCGAGCACCCGGTCCATCACGGCGCGCACCTCCCGGCGCAGCATCTCCGCTTCCGTCCGCAGCTGCTCTGTTTCCGGGAAAGCCGAACATGCGGCATACTCCAGCATGGTGCGTGTCGCAATACATCCCTGAACGTTGGCCTCCCGGGTCGGCACGCCGAAGGCTTCGTCGGGTGTCTTGACGATGGTCATGCTGGCCCCACCCCAGGCAGCGACTGCCGCCCCTGCACAAATGATGCTGTAGGCTTTGGCCTCATCCTCGGGAAAGCCACCCATCCACTGGTGTAGCGAAGTTGTTACCACAGCGTTGGTGTACCGCAGACGGGCGGCGTACTCCTCGCCCATCTCCCGCATCACCCGCAGTGCGGCAATGTCCTGGTACAAAGACCCGTTCTGGCCGTAGGCCAGCAGACAGTGGTTCGCACCCTGACCCATTTGCAAAAGCCCATCAATAACGGTGACTACAATCTGAAGGCCGGGCGGAACCACCGAACACAGGGGAATGTAATGCTCACGACTCACAGGGCAGCCGTTGTCTTCGTAGTAGCCCGCTAAGCGATCAACGTACTGCCAGTTGTAAATGATCTCTTCCATTGAAGTATCTTTGGAATAAGCCAGATCACCCATCGCGCCGTGCGAGTGCCCCGTGTACCCCGCTGCCAGCATGATTTCGGCACCCAGGCGAAAGTCTGGCGTGGCCGTACGCACAATGAGAGGGCGTTCCAGGGCTTCTACCACCTGTCGGCACCCTTTCACCCCATAACTGACCGACGGAAAACCGTTAAGCATGGAACGGCCACGCTCCAGGCTTTCCTTGCGGGCAGCCTCAGCTTCGGCAAACTTCCGGTTTCGGGTGTAGCTATCAATGGTAGATGGCAACAGGTCTGCGCTCCCGTGATCCTGCAGAAACCGCAGCAGCTCAATCTGCTCTTCTATCAGAGCGACGCCGGCACGGGGCTGGATCAGCACCCGTCCGGCCGCCCTGGCCGCGGCCAGTGCGCGGGCAGCGTTGCGACCGACCGGAAGTCCCCGGTGATAAGCCAAGGCCTCCTCCAAGTCCACTCCCCGGCCGGTGGGCCACTGCGCCAACACAGCCTGGCGCTCGGCCATGAAATAGTCCAGATCCCACTTACGCTGCAAGATCTCCATCGCCCGCAACCTCCTTTGAGTACAGACCCCTTACCAGGGTATTACGTAAGTAACTAACTGCTAACGGCCAATCAACCGGCCTTCGGAGACAGCAACGACGTCTGCCACGGTCAGGTCGTAGTCCAGGGGCTTGCCGGACAGGCGGGACCGGATTTCCAGCTGGCTCTGGTGAAATTTCACAGCTTCGGCCGGCAGGGGCAGATTGCCATGATCCAGGAACCGGATGGCCCCTTTCGCATCCCGGGCTGGCATCACCTTATTGGCAATGGGTAGCCAGCAGGAGAACGGGCAGTCCAGTACCCCGCTCTCAAACGCCTTGGCAGCGCCCACCACCACGTCACCGTCGCCCAGCTCGATGACCCGGTTCACAATGGCACGTGTTTCAATCTCGATGTAGTGCATTTCCTCAGCGAGTTCGGTGGAGTCGGGAAATTTCTGGTTGCAGAGCATGGTGATTACGGCCTTCGTTGCGCGCAAGGCCTGTGCGTTGGCCTGGGCCGTCGGCAGGCCCGTGGCCTCCTGAACTGACTTCACGATGACCTGGGTGGCTCCCCCAAGAACGGCCGCCATGGAATTCCAGCAGATCAGTGCGTAGCTCCGAGCCGGGTCGTGGGGAAAGGCCCCCGTCCACTGGTAGAACGTGGTGGATACCGTCACATCCGCAAAGTCAAACCGTGCCATGTACTCGTCGGCCAGCCGTTTCAACACCCGGACACCTGCTACATCCTGGATCAGATTCCCAGTGGCGGTATACCCGGGACTGACGAACTTGATTCCCTGGGCAGCCTGAATCAGACTGTCAATAATGATATAGGACAGGCAGATGCTGGGGGGAATGAGCGTGCCTGACAGGCCGCCGTACACTTCATGGTTGATCGGCCAACCGTGCTCCGTGTACCAGGCGCCCAGCCGGGCAACGTATTGCCAATTGCGAATCGAGTCGGCCAGCGCTACGTTCTTGTGATGTGACGTCGGCATGATGATGCCGCCACAGGGCACATCGGAGAAGCCGGAAGCCCAGGCGATCTCCATCACAAGACGGGAGTCTGCGGCGCCGGACCGCACGACAAGCGGGCGATCGACAGCCTCACGCACGCACCGGCAACCCTGGATACCGTAGTTGGCGACCGGAAAGCCGTTGATCATGTTGCTCCCCTCTCGCCGGCTCTTCTCGATGCCCAGTTCAGCCATTTGATAGTTATTCTCACGGGTATAGGTGTCAAGGTTGGTGGGCAGGGCATCGGCCTGTCCATCGTTTTGCACTTCCAGCAACACCTTGATCCATTCGTCAATGAGGGCGATGCCTGCTCTAGCCGCCTGTTTACGCGGTAAGTCCGACAGGCTGCTCGGCTGCATTACGGTCCGGCCCTCGGTCAGCGCCTGCTTTAGCACCAAAGCCTGATTCTGATGGGGTGGCAGCGTACGCAAATAGGCGACGGCCTCATCCAGGTAAACCTCCTGGCCAGTGGGCCACGTACCCAAGACTTCCCGCCGCATTGCCCGGAACTCTTCGTCCGACCAACGGTGCATTCTTAGGTCTGGCTGATCTTTCATATCTCCTCTAGATTCTCTCTAAGGATCGTGTATGCAACGTCCGGATAGCGTTCAGCCAGGAGACCCATTGCGTACAGGATGTAGCGCCGGTCGATCCAGTACTGGGGATGCACGGGTTTGAGCTTCATCGGGTCTCCATGCGTGACCGACTCCAGCACCGCCTTGTATCCTTTGCCGTACGCAAAGATACCGCCCGTTCCGACTACGGGCTTCAACTGCCGAAGGTCCTTGCCATACTGAACGAAGGTTTTCCCTTGCGCGGTCCACACTTCTTCCAGCATACCGCAATGCCGATCGGTGGCGACAGCCACGGCCACCGCTGCCAAGGCCCTGTCAATGGCAAACTCCTGATCGGAGTCCGGCGTGGTGGCGGTATGGCGGACCCGGCGCTCCACGGCCTGCGCCAGGTCCTCGGGCGCCAGCGGCACTTCCTTGAACAGCCCGTAAGCTCTCCCGACCTCCAAAATGGTCTGGGCGTTGATGCGCAGGCCCAAGTCGCCTTCAACGGTACGCTTGACCCGTGGTTCCGGCAGGCCCTTGAGCGCGACTCCAGGCGTAGTCGGCGTCCCGACGGCTACGGTGTGAACGTCAGTGGTGGCTCCCCCCACATCCACCACCATGGTCTCGCCCAGCCCAGTTGCGCCGGGCGGGCCGTCCGCCAGCAGTTGAGTGGCGCGCAACACCGCCATGGGGGTTGGCATGATGATGTCCTCAACCAGTTCGCGAGCGCGATCCAGCCCCTTGGCGTGAACGATGCGCTCAATAAACAGCTGGCGAATAAGGTCGCGGGCTGGTTCCACGTTCAGGTGGTCTAATTCTGACAGCACATTCTCGGTCAGCCGGGCATCAATGCCGGCGGCGAGCAGAAGATCCACCGCTTCCGGACCTACACTCTTGTTCCCCGCTACAACCACGGGAGCCTGCAGACCGGCCGCGGCCATGCTGCGGGCGTTTGACAAGATCGTGTCGGCGTCGCCGCCGTCCGTGCCGCCCGCCAACAGGATCACGTCCGGGGCCAGGTTCTTCAACTCCGTGATCTCCACCCGACTCAGCTTGTAACCGAAGGCCTTGATCACCTTGGCGCCGGCCCCCAGCGCTGCCCGGCGGGCCGCCTCAACCGTGAGCGAGGGTACCAGACCCACCGCGACCATACGCAGTCCACCGGCAGCACTGCTGCATCCCAGCATGAGGGCCGCGGAGGGTGTATCGATGCCCTGACTGCTTAATCGCCCAAGCGCCTGATGCAGCCCGACCGTAACGTCGGAATCAACCGTCGACGGGGCCTGTGCCGTGCCCAAAAGCCGGCGCCCGGCAAGGTCCACTGCAATGACTTTGGTAAAGGTGCTGCCGAAATCCACCAGGACCGCCAGCTTCACTTTGTTGGTGCTCAAATGCGGAGGTCGGCGCGCAAATCCCGAATGACCTGATCTGGCATGGTGCCGGGGGGATATGCACGGTCAAATCCCATGTCCAGGAACGTTCTTTCCACCAGTACCCAGTCCTGTCTGCCTACCATCAGGTTGCCTCCGCAATACATCAGAATGTCGTGCAGACCAGCTTCGCGGCATTTGTCCCGGAAACCCCGGCAGTCAATCTCGCCATGCCCGTACAGGGAAGACACCAGGATGGCGCGTGCGGCTGTTTCTTGAACTGCATGGATGAAGTCTTCCTGGGATACGAAGATTCCCAGGGTCACCACGTTGAACCCGGCCTCCCGCAGAGCATAGGCCAGGATTGAGTTGCCAATGATGTGCACGTCGGCTCCGAGAACCCCGGTAACGATCGATATCTGTTCTCTCATGGGACGGACCACTGCATACCCTTCTTGTCGTTCAACCTGAATTTCCTGAATTGTTGGGCGCGCTTTCTAAAAAATTATTTTCCATCGTCAACTCGCCGGTGAGGCCAGCGCTGGTTCCTCTTGGCGCGTCGGGTCGAATACAAGCACCATAAGCTGCCTCCCTGCTTTTCCTGAAGATTCTAGTTCGGCGGGTTGCCAACCGTCAATGGAACGAAATCGCCGGCTGGCTTCGCGACGCTGGGTCAGTCAGAGCAGCCAAATTCCGCGTAACATAGGTGCCTGCCACCCCTAAACCTTCAAGTGAGTTTGGGAATTGCCGCCTCGCAGGCTTCTCGCATGGCGCAGGAAAGGAAACCCAATGGTGGGACACCGCATACGAGTCTACAAAAGCGCAGAGACCCCGCCTCGTTCCGAGTTGCTCGCCTGGAAGATCGCTGCCGTCGCTGCTGATGAGGCAGCTGTCGATCCGGACGTCGCCGCGATGATCATCAATCGCATCATCGATAACGCCGGTGTCGCGGTTGCGGGCCTGGCGCGCCGTCCGGTTGCGAACGCCCGTGCGCAAGCGCTTGCGCATCCGCATGCGGGCGGAGCAACAGTCTTCGGCATGCCTCGCACCGAGCGCGTTGCCTGCGAATGGGCTGCGTGGGCGAACGCTTCGGCAGTCAGGGAGCTTGATTTCCACGACACCTTCCTCGCCATGGACATGAATCATCCGGGTGACATGATCCCCGCCATTGTCGCGGTCGGTCAGCAGTGTGGGACGAATGGACGAGACCTCGTCCGCGGCATTGCGACCGCGTACGAGATTGATGTGTGCCTGGCGAAGAGCATTTGCCTCCACGAGCACCGGATAGACCATTTGCCGCACATCGCGGCCGGGATGGTTGCAGGAATCGGTACGATGCTGAGACTGCCAGTCGAGGTGATTTACCAAGCGGTGAACCACATCGTGCACGTCACGATAACCACCCGGCAGTCGCGTAAGGGCGAGATTTCGACGTGGAAAGCGCACGCTCCCGCCCACGCCGCAAAGCTTGCGGTCGAGGCTGTAGACCGGGCGATACGAGGCGAAACTTCGCCCTCGCCCATTTACGAGGGCGACGACAGTATCATCGCCTGGCTGCTGGATGGTCCCGATGCCGAATATACGGTGCCCCTGCCGGAACCGGGTGAGCCGAAGCGCGGCATCCTCGAGACTTACACGAAAGCCTATTCCGCGGAAATTCACTCACAAGCGCTGATCGATCTCGCGTTCCGCATGCGCTCACGTATCGCTGACTTGTCAAGGATTGCACAGATCGTGATCCATGCGAGCCGCTACACGCATCGCATCATTGGGACCGGATCAGGCGATCCTCAGAAATTCGATCCGGGGGCGACTCGCGAAACACTCGATCATAGCGTCATGTATATTTTTGCGGTCGCTCTCGAGGACGGCACGTGGCACCACATCGACAGTTACCTGCGGACACGTGCTGCCCGTTTGTCGACGGTTCAGCTTTGGAGACGCATTCGGACAGTCGAGGATCCCGAGTGGACACGCCGCTATCATGCTCAAGAGCCTAGCCAGAGGGCGCTGGGCGCGAAGGTCGTGGTAACCATGGAAGACGGCAGCGAAATCGAAGACGAGATTGCGTTTGCGGATGCACACTCCTATGGCGCCAGGCCTTTCGGGCGGGATGACTACATCGGCAAGTTCCATGCGCTCGCTTCGGACTGCGCCGAAAGCACAGAACGTGAACGGTTTCTGGCGGCGGTGCTTGCGGTGCCCACCATGCCGTCGGGAGCACTGCAGGAGCTCACGGTTGAAGTGCCGCCCGACGCGCGCAGATGCGAAGGTCTGCGCCCGGGACTATTTGAGCAGTCAAGGGCGGCCGGAAACGTGCCTTCCGAAAGACGCTGATCTTCAAGGGGAAGAAGATGGGAACGGAAGTGGCAGAAGAATTTCGCATGATTCAGGATCTCGTTGCCAAGTTTGTCGACAACGAACTCATGCCGTTGGAACCCGCTGTATTGGCGCGGGAGATCAAGGGGGAGAAGCTCGCCCTGACCAAGGAGGAGGAGGGGCCCCTCCTGAGGAAATGCAAGGAGCTGGGTCTCTGGGGGCTGGATGCGCCGCCAGAGCTCGGCGGCATGAACCTTCCGGCAACCGTCTGGATGGCCATCAACGAGGAGTTGGGTCGTACGGTGACACCGTTTGTCTTTCCCCCGGATTCACCCAATCTGCATATGCTGCTCGCAACGGTAGACGACAACCAGCGACGAAAGTACCTCGAACCCTACGCAAGAGGGGACGCAACCGGTGCGATTGCGATCTCCGAGCCCGGCGCTGGAGGAGATCCGGCGGGCATGACGACTCGTGCCGAAAAGGATGACGGCGGCTGGGTCATCAACGGTCGAAAGATCTGGATCAGCCGTGTCGCCGCCGCCGATTTCACCATCGTGATGGCGCGCATCGGCTCGAGCAAGCGACACGAAGGTATCACCGCATTCATCGTGGAGAAGGGGACGCCCGGATTCGAGATCGTCCGCGAGATCCCGATGCTGGCCGGTCACCGGACGTATGAGGTCGTGTTCGAGAGTTGCCGTGTTCCGGAAGCCCAGCTTCTGGGTCGCGTGGGTGCCGGTTTCGCACCGATGCAGCTTCGCCTGGTCGTGCGGCGGCTACAGATCGGGGCATGGTGTCTGGGGATGTCGCGCCGCGCCTTGGACATGATGTGCTCGCACGCGAAACTGCGCGTGACCTTCGGTGTGCCGCTTGCCGATCGCCAGGCCATCCAATGGTGGATCGCGGACGCCGCAACCAAGATGCACGCATGCCGCCTGATGTTGCTCGATGCGGCGACCAAGCAGGAACAAATGCAGGACGTCCGGACCGAGGCCTCGATGATCAAGGTCTATGCCACGGAGATGGCGACCGAAATCATCGATCATGCGATGCAGACCCTGGGAGCAATGGGCGTTACCAAAGAGTTGCCGTTGCATCTGATGGCTCAGAAGGTCCGCGTCATGCGTGTATACGAAGGGCCGACCGAAATCCACCGGATGGTGATAGCGCGCAGCGTACTGAAGGGCGCGCGTTGATTGCGTTCGCGCCATTTTGACGTAACCGGCATTGCCAATCGGCCGAGCGCAGGCGTAACATGCTTCCCGGCGCAATGCTCGGCAGCGCTGAATCAGCGCCAAACCGTCGCCATCGGCCAGACGCGCGAAAAGAGCAGGATTGAATTCATCCGCAATTTTTGCGCCCGCCAATCTCGAATCGCCACTACCAAAGGGAGTTGGAATGCCTGCTGTCAATAACGATGGATACTACGAAGTGTTCTGGCCGCGCAGTCCGCGGCAAGCTGATCGGAAGCCGGTTGCGAAACGGCTCGATACCCTGGAAGGCAAGACGGTTGCACAGCTTTGGGATTTTCTGTTCCGGGGCGACGAAGTGTTCGCCCTGCTGGAAGAAGGTCTGAGAGCGCGCTATCCTGGCGTGCGTTTCGTAAGCTGGCGCGATTTCGGCAACACCCATAGTCGCGATGAACGGGAAGTCCTCGCGCGGTTGCCGCAGCGCTTGAAGGAACTGGGGGTTGACGCCGTTATCTGCGGGATGGCGTGTTGAGGGAGCTGCACGCCCGCCGTGTTGCGGGCGAGTGCAGTCTGCGAGGAAGCCGGCTACCCGACGTCATCGCTCACGTGCGAAGGTTTTCTGCGGCAGGCGGTCGCGATATCCGTTGGCCTCGGCATGCCGAATATTCCGGTAGCGTTGGTACCGGGCCACGTTGGCACGCAGAGCAAGGACGAACTACGGCGCAATATACTGGAGGTCACCGTCGAAAGGGTCATCGAGAACCTGACACGCACACTGGCGGCGGGCAGCGGTAACGCGGAGCCCGGAGCACGCGATATCATCTTCAAAGGCGGCTTCAAGGCGGTGAACCGCCACTTCTATGAGAAGGAGTTGAGCGACGGGCTGCCTATCGTTCCCCCGACGCAGGAGGATGTCGAGGCCTTCCTGCGCTTCACCGACCGCGACTCCAACGAGGTGCTGGGCACCATCCTTCCCGACCAACGCGCAGCGACGATCTGGAGCATCGCAGTAAACGGTGTCATGGCCGGATGCCGCCCGGAATACATGCCGATTCTGGTCGCACTCGTCGAAGCGATGGCCGATCCCGCCTACGGCGTCGAGCACAGCGGCAATACCCCCGGGAGTGATACGCTCATTATCCTGAACGGGCCCATCATCGGGCAACTGGGCTTTAACTACACGCAAGGCGCGTTGCGTGACGGATTCATGCCGAACACCTCGATCGGGCGATTCTGGCGGCTTTACCTGCGCAATGTGGCCGGCTTCCTGCCACGCAAGAACGACAAGGCGACTTTCGGCAATACCTGGCGGGTGGTGCTCGCGGAGAATGAAGACGTTCTGAAGAAGATCGGCTGGGAGCCCAACAGCGTCGAAATGGGATTTCGCGCGGGCGACAATACGGTGACCATCGGGCGCTACACGGGAGGCGGCGCGTTTTCTTCCGTTTCGGGGAGCACGCCGGAGCAGATGCTGCCTTATCTTGTCGATGCGGTGCTCAAGTACCACACGTGGCAACTCTTGTTTACTGTGAGCGTCGGCAACGGGTCGCTACGCCCTCTGCTGGTGATAACCCCGCTCATCGCCGAGACGATTGCGAAAGCGGGGTGGTCGAAGGCGGACGTGAAGCGCTATCTCTATGAGCATGCACGATTGCCGGCATGGGAGTTCGAGCGCTATCTGCGCGACTGGACTATCAGGGGTGTGTGGAACCTCGAGGAAGAGGTACGGTTGGGGCGCATGCCCAATATTTTTTACGAATCGGGCGATCCCAACCGGATGGTGCCCATTGTGTGGAAGCCGGAAGATTACATGATCGCCGTGACCGGCGATCCGCTGCGCAACAATGCGTATGTGTTTGCGCACAACGGCTTTCTCGGCTATCCGGTGGGCAAGCGCATCGAACTGTCGCGGGACTGGCAACAGAAACTGGCCGCTCTCGAATCCTAACTGTGGCGCGCAAGAATTCGCCTAGCTGCCGAGTCGCCCGACATCTTCGTGATGGCTGCATTCGGTGTGCTCGGTTATGTGCTGCTCAAGTTCGATTTTGATGTCGCGCCTCTGCTGCTGGCAGTCGTGCACGGAGACCGGATGGAAGTGAGCCTGCGCCGCGCGCTGGTGATCTCCAATGGCGACTATGAGGAACCAAACGATGACCCCAAAACGCAGCGCGGCAAGCCGCAGAAAAAAACATTTCGATCCCATAGATCTCGAAGTCCTCTGGAACCGGCTGATCACGGTGGTGGACGAGGCGGCCTATGCGGTGATTCGCACGTCGATGTCCAAGGTAGTCGTGGAGGGACGCGATTTCGGCGCGTTGTTGCTC
>Ga0209640_10004316_pt1 | contig 12489 bp, 12 predicted proteins | sample RifCSP10_1_FD_184018 | JGI IMG/M metagenome (GOLD analysis project Ga0209640, IMG submission 184018) | Soil microbial communities from Rifle, Colorado - Rifle CSP2_sed 10_1 (SPAdes) (version 2) | ecosystem: Environmental > Terrestrial > Deep subsurface > Rock core/Sediment | place: Rifle... | reverse complement strand
TTGGAGTACCCTTCCGTTACGTGGCGGTGTAGCTCAGCTGGTTAGAGCACGCGGCTCATATCCGCGGCGTCCGGGGTTCGAGTCCCTGCACCGCCACCAGCTTTTTCTTGCGGAGGCAGGGAGGGCATGAAGCTCGATCCCCTCGTCGCGTCGGTGGCCCAGGCCCTGCGAGAATCGGCCTGTCCAAGCCGGGGCGAAGCCATCGTGGTCGGCCTGTCCGGCGGGGCCGACTCGACCGCGCTCGTGGACGTCCTCTCCTGGCTGGCTCCCAAAGGGGGCTTCCGAGTCGTTGCCGCGCACCTCGACCATGGCCTCCGGCCTGGTTCCGCCGACGATGCCGCCGCCTGCGCGGAGCTTTGCCGAACCCTGGGCGTCCCCCTGCGCCGCGGGCAGGCCGACGTGCGCGCCCGCGCGGTGCGCGACCGGGCTGGCCTCGAGGATGCGGGGCGCCGGGAGCGCTACCTGTTCCTGCGCCGGACGATGGGAGACGAGGGCGCCGTGGCCATCGCCGTGGGGCACACCCGGGACGACCAGGCCGAGACGGTCCTCCTGCGCCTGCTCCGGGGCGCCGGGGCCACGGGCCTCTCCGCGATGCGCCCCCGCCAGGGCGACATCCTGCGGCCTCTCCTCCGGGTCTCCAGGAGCGCGGTGCTCGCGCACCTCGCCTCCCGTGGGCTCACGTGGCGTGAGGATCCCACGAACGCCGACCCGGCCTTCGCGCGGAACCGCGTCCGCCACGAGCTTCTGCCCTTCCTGGCTCGCTTCAACCCCAACATCACGCAAACCTTGGCCCGTTCGGCCTCCCTGCTCGCGGACGAGGCGGACCTCGCGGCCGCGAGTGGATCCGACCTTCTCGGCCGGATCCGCCGGACCGAGGGGCCGAGCACGCTGCTCGAGCGCGCCGGCCTTGCGAGCGCGCACCCGGCGGCGGCGCGGGCGGCGATCCGCCTCGCCCTCGATGAGGCGGGGGGGCGGGCCGGCGTGTCCGCCGTTCACGTCGAGCGTCTGCTCGCGCTCGCGCGTTCCGCCCGGTCCTCGGGCCGCCGCCTGCCCCTTCCGGGCGATCGCGAAGCCATCGTGCGCTTTGGCCACATCCGCCTCGGGCTGCGGCTGCCGGCTCCGTTCCCGTTCGCCCTGGCGCTCGCGGTTCCGGGCCGCGCGCGGATTCCCGGCGGGCCGACGCTCGAGAGCCGCGCGGCCGGCGGCCCCGCGAGGAGCGGCCCCGACCGCGCCGTGGTGGCCGTGCCCATCGAAGCCGAGCCCCTCCTCCTCCGGACCCGCCGTCCGGGAGACCGCGTCTTCCTTCGTGGGCGCTCGATGAGCTTGAAACGCTTTCTGATGGAAAGCCACATTCCCGTGGATGCGCGCGCCGGTCTGCCCCTCGTGGCCTCTGGCCCGGACGTCCTCTTCGTGCCGGGCCTGCCCGTCGAGAGCCCGCCCGGCGGCCGCTTCGTACGCCTGGAGGTGCTGGGATGACTCCGACGACCCCGCGTCCGGCTGTCCTCTTTTCCGAGGACGAGATCGCCAAACGCATCGCCGACGTCGGGGGCGAGATCGGGAAGGTCTTCGAGGGCACCGAGGTCTGCGTGGTGGGCCTCATGAAGAGCTGCCTCGTGTTCATGGCCGACCTGATCCGGGCCATTCCCCGGGACCTGTCGGTCCATCTCCTGCGGGTCGAGGAGCAGCCGGAAGCCGGTAGCGAGCATCCGCGCCGCGAGTTCCTCTATACGATGCCCATTCCCTACGAAGGGCGCGACATCCTCCTCCTCGACGACATCATCGACACCGGCATCACCCTGAGCTACCTGCTCGGGCACATCCGCGAGCATCGGCCGAAGAGCCTCCGGGTGTGCGCCCTCATCGACAAGCCCCGAGAGCGCAAGATCGACGTGCACCCCGACTGGTCGGTCTTCCGCCTCGACGATCCTCCCGCCGACCGTTTCCTGGTGGGATACGGCCTGGACTACAACGAGGGCTACCGGGGGCTTCCCTACATCGGGACGATCCCGCGGGAGAGCGCATCTGGCCTGGTAGGCGTAAGATGAGAGGGACGCTGGAGTCCGGGGCGGGTTCCGAGGGTCCGGCGCGCTTGGAGGTCAGACGGTGAACGGTACGTTGCGGACGGTCATGCTGTGGTTGTCGCTCCTGGTCGTGATCTTCCTGGCCTGGCACTTCGCCCAGATCCAGAAGAAGGAGACCCCGACCAAGTTCAGCGAGTTCATGCAGCAGGTGGAGGCCGGGCAGGTCAAGGACGTCACCATCACCGGCAACGAGATCAAGGGCCACAACGCGAGCGGAGACGCCTTCCGGACCTTCGCCCCCCAGGGCTACGACAAGCTCGTCGACACCCTCCTGGCGAAGAAGGTGCCGGTGAGCTATCAGCCCGACCAGACCCCGACCTGGGCCAACATGCTCATCTCCTGGGCCCCGTTCCTCCTCCTGATCGGCTTCTGGATCTTCTTCATGCGCCAGATGCAGAGCGGGGGCAACAAGGCCCTGAGCTTCGGCAAGTCGAAGGCCAAGCTCCTCGCCTCCCAGCAGAAGAAGGTCACGTTCAAGGACGTGGCCGGGGTGGACGAAGCCAAGGAAGAGCTGCAGGAGATCATCGAGTTCCTGCGCGAGCCCCAGAAGTTCCAGAAGCTGGGCGGCCGCATCCCCAAGGGCGTGCTCCTCATGGGGCCCCCGGGCACCGGCAAGACCCTCCTCGCCCGGGCCATCGCAGGCGAGGCCAACGTGCCGTTCTTCTCAATCTCCGGGTCCGACTTCGTGGAGATGTTCGTGGGGGTGGGCGCCTCGCGCGTGCGCGACCTCTTCGAGCAGGGGAAGAAGAACGCGCCCTGCATCATCTTCATCGACGAGATCGACGCGGTGGGACGCCACCGGGGCGCGGGCCTCGGCGGCGGGCACGACGAGCGCGAGCAGACTCTCAACCAGCTCCTCGTGGAGATGGACGGCTTCGAGTCGAACGACGGGGTCATCCTGATCGCCGCCACCAACCGGCCCGACGTCCTCGATCCCGCGCTCCTGCGGCCCGGCCGCTTCGACCGCCGGGTCGTGGTCTCGCGACCCGACGTGCGGGGCCGCGAGGGCATCCTCCAGGTCCACACCCGCAAGATCCCACTCTCCGAGGACGTGGACGTGGGCGTGCTCGCTCGGGCCACCCCGGGTTTCTCCGGAGCCGACCTCGCGAACCTCGTCAACGAGGCCGCATTGCTGGCCGCTCGTCACAACCAGAAGTTCGTGAACATGCGCGACTTCGAAAGCTCGAAGGACAAGGTCCTTATGGGGGCCGAGCGCAAGAGCATGATCATCACCGACGAGGAGAAGAAGGTCACGGCCTTCCACGAGGGCGGGCATGCGCTGCTCGCCGCTCTCCTTCCGCACGCCGACCCCTTGCACAAGGTCACGATCATCCCGCGCGGGATGGCGCTGGGCGTCACCCAGCAGCTCCCGACCGAGGACAAGCACAACTGGACGCGGGAGCAGCTCGAAGACCGCATCGCGGTCTGCATGGGCGGCCGCATCGCGGAGGAGCTGACCTTCCGCCAGATCTCCACCGGCGCGGCCAACGACATCGAGCAGGCCACCGAGATGGCGCGCAAGATGGTCTGCGAATGGGGCATGAGCGACAGCCTGGGTCCCTTGACCTACGGCAAGAAGGAAGAGGCCATCTTCCTCGGCAAGGAGTTCAACCGGCACCAGGACTACAGCGAGGCCACGGCCCTCAAGATCGACGCCGAGATCAAGCGGATCGTGACCGAGCAGTACCAGCGGGCGCAGAAGCTCCTGACGGACAAGGGCCAGGTGCTGGTCCGGGTGGCGGCCGCACTCCTCGAGCACGAGGTGCTCGACGGCTCGCAGCTCCGCCAGCTCATCAACGGGGAGATCCTGGAGCCGCGGAAGCCGTTCACGCCGGCGCCGCCCCGGGAAGTCAAGGTCGACGACGGAGAGCGAGCGTCCCCCGGGATCCTGCCTCCGCCCATGGCCGCGCCCAAGCCGACGGCCTGAGTGCGTGGCCGAGGGGGCGTTCGGTTGACGAGGGTGCCCGCGGGCACGGTCGGAGCCCGAAGGAACCCGTAGAACTGCCGGTCGGGCCCCGTCAGGCGCCCCCGGCGAACGTGCTGGGGGCGCGAGGATGCGGACCGCCGGACCCCGAAAACGCTACCGCCTCACCCTCCGGGGCTCGGAGTGTGTCCTCGGGGACCGCACCCTGGTGATGGGCGTCGTCAACGTCACCCCCGACTCGTTCTCGGACGGGGGTCAGTTCCTCGAGACGGACGCGGCGGTCGCGCGCGGGCTTGCCCTCTTCGAGGCGGGGGCCGACATCGTGGACGTGGGAGGCGAGTCGACCCGCCCGGGAGCCGCGCGCGTGGGCGCCGACGAGGAACGCCGGCGGGTAGGGCCCGTGATCCGCGATCTGCGGGCCCGGGGCGCGGGCCCGATCTCGGTCGACACCACGAAAGCCGGCGTGGCCCGGGCCGCCCTGGACGAAGGGGCGGACATCGTGAACGACGTGAGTGGCTTCCGCTTCGACCCGGAGATCCTCCCGCTCCTGGCCGAGCGGAGGGTCCCCGCGGTGGTCATGCACCTGCGAGGAACGTTCGCGGACGTTCACCGCGCGCCGAGTTACGCCGACGTCATGGGGGAAGTGAAGGCCGAGCTTCTGGAGTCGCTGCAGCGCGGCGAGGCCGCAGGCATCCCGCGGGAGCTGCTCCTGGTGGATCCGGGGATCGGCTTCGCGAAGGACACCGGCCACAGCCTGGAGGTGCTCCGGCGCCTCCCCGAGCTCGCCGAGCTCGACCGGCCGGTGCTGGTGGGCGCATCACGAAAGAGCTTCCTCGGCCGAGTCCTGGACCTGCCGGTGGGGGAGCGCCTCTTCGGGACCGCGGCCGCGGTCGCGGCCAGCGTGCTCGGCGGAGCCCACATGGTCCGGGTCCACGACGTCAAACCGATGATCGAAGTCGTCCGGGTCTGCGACGCCATTCTCGGAGGGGCGGCCGCATGACGCCCACGGCCCGACTCCGCAGGGGGGCCAGGGCACGAGTCGTGACCTGGGGGCCCCGAGCGGATCGTCTCGCACCGGCCTGTCCTCATTCGAGAAGGAGTCTCACGCTTCCGGCGGGGCGTCAGGCCGTGCGTCCACGTCCGGCGGCGCTGGTTCCCGCGGCTTTCGCCCGCCTCCGGCGGCTGCCGATCAACGTGGCTTCCGCAGCCACCGGAGGGCGGGCGTGCTAGACCGCCTCGCCGCCTTCTTCTCCGCGCCCGAGTTCTCGTGGCTCGACGTCCTCGACATCCTGATCGTCGCCTTCATCCTCTACGAGCTTCTCCAGTTCATCCGGGGCACCCACGCGGTGCAGATGGCCATCGGCGCCCTCGTTCTCGTGTTGCTCTACTGGACGTCGCTGCTCTTCAACCTCGAGACCGTCAACTGGATGCTGCGGACCTTCCTGCCCACCCTCGTCTTCGGGATCATCGTGGTCTTCCAGGCGGAGATCCGGAAGGTCCTGGCCCACCTGGGCCGCCGTCCCTTCTTCGGGGCGTTCTCCGCCCAGCGCAAGGAGGAGGTCATCGACGAGGTGGTCCTCGCCGCCACCACCCTGGCCTCGCAGCGCACGGGAGCCATCGTCGTCATCGAGCGGGACATGGGCCTCCGAAGCTACGTGGAGACCGGCATCGCCCTCGACGCGGTCTTGACCTACGACCTCCTGATCAGCATCTTCAATCCCGGCACTCCCCTCCACGACGGCGCGGTCATCATCCAGGGCAACCGGGTGGCGGCGGCGGCCTGCTTCCTGCCCCTGACCGTGAACCCCGCCCTCTCCCGGACCCTGGGCAGCCGGCATCGCGCGGCCATCGGCCTGAGCGAGGACACGGACGCCTTGGCGGTGGTGGTCTCCGAGGAGACGGGCACGATCTCGCTCGTCTCCGAAGGCCGGATCAGGCGCGAGCTGGATGGGCAGACCTTGAAGCACGCGCTGCTCCAGGCGCTCGAGGTCAGGAAGGCCCCGGAGTCGTCCCCGCGGAGCGAGCCCGTCGGAGTCCCCGAGAAGTGAGGTGCTCGTGATGGGGCTCCTCTCCAACCTCCCCCTGAAAGCAGCCAGCCTCGGGATCGCGGTCGTGCTCTGGTTCGTCATCGCCGGGGAGAAGACGTCCGAGCGCGGCCTGGTGGTTCCGGTGGAGCTGCAGAACTTCCCCAAGGACCTGGAGATGACGGGCGATGCCGTCAACTCGGTGGAGGTGCGCCTGCGAGCCTCGCCGGGCATCATCCACGCTCTCGGTCCCGGCGAGATCTCGGCCCAGGTCGACCTGGCCGGCAGCGGCGAAGGGGAGCGGATCGTCCACCTCACGCCGGAGACGATACGGGTCCCCTTCGGCGTGCGCGTGGTGAAGATCACCCCGTCCATCCTGACCCTGAACTTCGAGCGCACGCTCCAGAAGGTCGTGCCGGTGAGGCCGCGCCTCCTGGGCCGTCCGGCCACGGGGCTGGAGGTCACCGAGGTCACGAGCGAGCCTTCCGAGGTGCGCATCTCCGGGCCCAAGAGCCGCGTCCAGGAGGTGGAGAGCGCCTTCACCGAGCCTGTTTCCCTGGAAGGCGCGACCGGCGATCGGAGCGAATCCGTGAGCGTCGGCCTCGAGGACCCGATGCTGCGCCTCCTGGGCAGCCCCCGGGTCCGGGTCTCGGCCCGCCTGGCCGAGGTCCACGGGAAGCGTGTGTTCGAGGCTTTGCCCGTGGCCATTCGCGGCGGTTTGGCCCAGGCGCGGCCGGCCGCGGTGCGGGTGACCGTGAGCGGGCCGGTGTCCGCCCTGGAGCAGCTCCAGCCGAGCGACCTCCATCCCTACGTCACCCTGGGCCCGGACGCTCTTCGGCGGGGCAAGGTCGCCCTGGACCTTCCCCCCGGCCTTCGAGGCCTCTCGGTGGCGGAGATCGAACCTCCGGAGGTCGCCCTGCGCATTACCGGAAAGAGGAATTGAACACGATGAGCCGGAAACCCACGCGCACCCTCTTCGGCACCGACGGCGTCCGCGGCGTGGCCAACGAGCCGCCCATGACCCCCGAGCTGGCCCTCGCCCTGGGCCGGGCGGTCACCCACGTGGCCGGGCGCGGCAAGCGACACGCGCCCCGGGTGATCATCGGCAAGGACACCCGCCTCTCGGGGTACATGCTAGAGACCGCGATCGCCTCGGGCATCTGCTCCATGGGAGGACGGGTCATGCTCTGCGGCCCGATCCCCACGCCCGCGGTGGCCCACCTCACCGTGAGCATGCGCGCGGACGCGGGCATCGTGATCAGCGCCAGCCACAACCCATACGCCGACAACGGGATCAAGGTCTTCGGCGGCGACGGGTTCAAGCTCCCGGACGCGGCGGAGGCGGAGATCGAGGCCCTGATCGCGGACGCGGCCGACGCGCTCGGGCCGCGGAAGACCGGGCCCGGCATCGGCCGGGCCCAGAAGCTCGAGGACGCGCGTGGCCGCTACGTGGCCTTCGCCAAGGCCACCTTCCCGCGCGACCTGTCCCTGGACGGCGTGCGCGTGGTGATCGACGCCGCTCACGGCGCGGCCTACCGGGTGGCGCCCCTCGTCTTCCAGGAGCTCGGGGCCAGCGTCCATGCCGTCGGGGTGAAGCCCAACGGGGTCAACATCAACCGCGACTGCGGCGCCCTCCATCCGGACAACGCGCGGGCCGAAGTCGTGCGGCGGGGAGCGCAAGTCGGCATCGCCCTCGACGGCGACGCCGACCGCGTGATCGTCATCGACGAGAAGGGGCAGATCGTGGACGGCGACGCGGTCATGGCGATGTGCGCGATCCGCATGATCCGGGACAAGGAGCTGCGCCACGACACCGTCGTGGCCACGGTGATGAGCAACCTGGGGCTGGAGCGCTCCTTGACCGAGCGGGGGGCGCGGCTCGTGCGCACGCCGGTCGGCGACCGCTACGTGGTCGAGGCTATGCGCAAGGGTGGGTTCAATCTGGGCGGCGAGCAGTCGGGGCACCTCATCTTCCTCGACCACGCCTCGACCGGCGACGGCACCATCGGCGCGCTCCAGGTCCTGGCCCTGATGATGCGGACGGGAAAACCCCTCTCGGAGCTGGCGCGCGAGGCCATGGAGCGCGTGCCCCAGGTGCTCGAGAACGTGGTGCTGCCCTCCCGCCGTCCCCTCGAGGACATGCTGCACCTGTCGAAGGCGGCGGAGGAGGTCGAGGCGTCCCTGGGCCGGGAAGGGCGCGTCCTCATCCGCTGGAGCGGCACCGAGCCCAAGCTCAGGATCATGCTCGAAGGGCCGGACGAGGCGCGCATCCAGGCCTGGGCCCAGGACCTGGCACAGGCGGCCCGCCGCGACGTGCCGGCGGGAGCCTGAGGGCCATGGCCCGGCTCGGCGTCAACATCGACCACGTCGCCACCCTGCGACAGGCTCGCCGGGCGGCGGAGCCCGATCCCGTGCACGCGGCCGTGCTCGCCGAGCTGGCCGGGGCCCACGGCATCACCGTCCACCTGCGCTCCGACCGTCGGCACATCCAGGACCGCGATGTCGAGATCCTCCGCCAGGTCGTGAAGACCCGGCTCAACGTCGAGATGGCGAGCACCCAGGAGATGGTGCGGATCGCCCTCACCGTGAAGCCCCAGCAGGTCACCCTGGTGCCGGAGCGTCGGGAAGAGCTGACGACCGAGGGCGGTCTGGACGTGGTCCTGAACAGCGTCCAGCTGAAGCCGGTGGTGAAGACCCTTCGCGAGGGAGGGATCACGGTGAGCCTCTTCATCGACCCCGACCTGGACCAGGTCAAAGAGGCGCACAAGCTCGACGCCGAGGCGATCGAGATCAACACCGCCGCCTATTCCGAGGCGCGCGGGCCGAAGGCGCACGAGGCGACCCTGCGCAAGGTGATCGACGTGGCGCGGCTCGGCCGCAAGCTGGGGCTCGAAGTCCACGCCGGGCACGGTCTCACCTACGACAACGTGGGCCCGGTGGCGGCGCTCACCGAGCTCAGCGAGCTCAACATCGGGCACAGCATCGTGGCCCGGGCCGTCCTCGTGGGCATGGCCCAGGCGGTGAGGGAGATGCTCGAGGCCATGCGGCGGCGTTGACCGGCGGGGAAACCCCCCGTATCCTCTTTCCACACGGCTCCTCGGGAAGTGGCCGTCGTTTAGGGGCGCGGGCGGCATCGCGCCGGGAGAGACCGAAGGTGCTCGAGGCGTTCGGCCGTACCGACGTGGGTCGCCGCCGCAAGCTCAACGAGGACAACTTCCTCGTCGACCCCGAGCCGAATCTCTATGCCGTGTGCGACGGCATGGGGGGCCACAACGCCGGCGAGGTGGCCTCGAAAATGGCGATCGAGACCCTGGCCGCCTTCATCGAGAGGAGCCACCGGGAGAAGGAGATCACCTGGCCCTACGGCCTCGACGTGAACCTCTCTTTCGACGGCAACCGGCTGAAGACCGCGATCAAGCTCGCCAACAAGAAGGTCTTTCGCGCCGCCGACAACCGTGAAGAGTACACGGGGATGGGCACCACCGCGGTGGCGGCCCTCGTGAGCGAGAACATCCTCACCGTCGGCTCGGCGGGGGACAGCCGCTGCTATCTCCTCCGTGGCGGTGCCTTGACCCAGCTCACCCGCGACGATTCCTGGGTCTCGGCCGCCCTCGGGGAAGGGATCCTGAATTCGGAGGAGATCGACCGGCACCCGCTCCGCAACGTGATCACCAAGGCGGTCGGAGCCAAGGACACGATCGAGCTGGACGTGGTCGAGCAGAAGCTCCTCCCCGGCGACGTCGTGCTGCTGTGCTCCGACGGGCTCCACGCGATGCTCCACGACGACCAGATCCTGGCCACCGTGACCCCCTTCCCCGCCACCCTCGAAGAGGCGGCGGGCCGCCTCATCGACGCGGCCAACGAGGCGGGGGGCAAGGACAACGTTTCCGTGGTCCTTCTCCGCCATACGGAGTAGCGCAGCGACGCGTTTCGGCCGCTACGAGGTCGAAGGCCGGCTCGGGGAAGGGGCCATGGGCGTGGTCCTGCGCGCTCACGACACCGTCCTGGGGCGGGTCGTGGCCCTGAAGGTCCTCTCCGCGGACCTCGGCGCGGACGACGAGCTTCACCAGCGGTTCCGCCGCGAGGCCGAGGCCATCGGCCGGCTCAGCCACCCGAACATCGTGGCCGTCTACGACCTCGGCGAATCGGAAGGCCATCTCTACATGGCCATGGAGCTCCTGGAGGGCGACGACCTCCGGCGCCTGATAGAGCATCGGGGCGACATCCCGTTGGCCGACCGGGTGCGGGTGCTCGGGGACATCGCGGCCGGCCTCGGCTTTGCCCACAGTCGGGGTGTCGTGCACCGCGACGTGAAGCCCGCGAACATCCTGGTCACGTCCGAGGGTCGCGTCAAGCTCCTCGACTTCGGCCTCGCGCGCATGGCCTTCCGGGAGACCATCACCAAGCGCGGGATCGTCCTCGGCACGCCCGACTACATGTCGCCGGAGCAGGCGGCGGGCAAGGAGATCGACCACCGCACCGACATCTTCTCGGCGGGAGCCGTCTTCTACGAGTTCCTCACGGCGAGAAAGCCCTTCCCCGGGAAGACCCTTCACTCGGTGCTCTTCAAGATCATCTCCGGCGAGCCCGAGCCTGTGCTGGCCCTCTGCCCCGAGCTGCCGGCCCGGCTGGCGCTCGTCGTCCACCGGATGCTGGAGAAAGACACGAAGAAGCGGTACGGCTCGATGGAGGATGTGGGGCGGGACCTGGGGCAGATCCACGCCGCTCTGCGCCGCTCGGAGGGCCGCTCGGCGCTCCCGGCCCGGCCGAGCACGGCCTCGTCGCCGGACGAGCAACGCAACCGCGTGCGCGAACATCTCAAGCAGGGCAGGACGCAATTCGCGGAGGGCGAGTGGGCCCGGGTGGTGGCGGAGATGCGAGGGGCCCTGGAGATCGATCCCACGTGCCAGGAGGCGGCGGAGCTGCTCTGGAGCGCCGGAAAGAAGCTGGTCACCAACCGGCCGCAGCGGCCCCGCGACTCGAGCTCCGAGGCTCGCGTCTCGGCCCTCCTCGCGCGGGCCACGGTCGGTGCCCCGGAGGACGAGGCGCGCCGGGCGCTCTCCGAGCTGGCCCTCCTGGCTCCGGATGACCCGAGACTCGCCCAGCTCCACCGGGATCGGGCCGATCGGGCCCGGGACGATTGACAGCCTCCGTGCGGCCGGCCTACGATCATTCCATTCGGAGCCTTCGGCGAGAGGCGTCTCGATGGTGGAGTTGCTGGAGCGTTCGCGGCGTGTCCCCTTGAGTCTCGCGATCGAGGCCAGCGGCCAGGATGCGGGCGGACATGTCTTCGACGAGTCGACCCGCACCGTCAACATCAGCGGGCGCGGGGTCTGCTTCGAGAGCAATCGGCGCCTCGCGGTGGGGGCCGAGCTGACCCTGACCATCCAGCTCCCCGAGGGCCTCCGCAAGCGTTTCGGCGACCGCCCGGTTTACAAAGCCCGCGCCGTGATTTGCCGGGTCGAGCAGTTCGAGGGCCAGCAGTTCTCCCGGATCGGCGCCCGCTTCGTGGGAGAAGCAAAAGCCTAGCTCCGGGCCGCTCTCCGAGCGCGCGCGCCTTGGGATCGTGCGGGACCGGTGCTATACTCCTGAGGTTTTGGAGACGCCCGCCCGTCGCGTGGGGATTCCAGCCGCAGTTTTCCAGGGCAAAGTCGCCGCCGTGACCGGAGGCGGCCGCGGGCTCGGTCGCGCGGTCGCGGTGGCCCTGGCATCGGCCGGCGCGGACGTCGCTCTCTCGTATCGGGAGAGCGGCGACGGGGCGGCCGAGACCGCGGAAGCCGTGCGCAGGCTCGGCCGACGGGTCTACGTAGGACCGGCCGACGCCCGGCGACACGGGCAGTTGGCGGGATTCGTCGACGGGGCGGCGGCGGCGCTGGGCGGGCTGGACGTGCTCGTGAACAACGCCGGCGTCTTCCTCAGGGTGGAGGCCGACGATTTGAGCGAGGAGTCGCTGGACGAAGCCTTCGACGTGAACGTGAAGGCGGCCGTCATGGCGGCGCGGGCCGCCGCTCCGCACATGCGGCGCCGGGGAGGCGGAGCGATCGTGAACGTGGCCAGCGTCGGGGGCCTGCGGCCGTGGAAGGCCTATCTCCCGTACTGCGCCTCGAAGGCCGCGCTCGTCATGGCGACTCGCTGCCTGGCCCTGGCCTTCGCTCCCGAGATCCGGGTCAACGCGGTGGCGCCGGGCATCCTCGATCCCCCCGGGGCCCCCGACGATCTGCGCCGGCGCATTCCCCTGGGCCGCTTCGGTGAGCACGATGAGGCGGTGGAAGCCACCCTGTTCCTGGCGGCGGGAGCATCCTACACGACCGGAGAAATCTTGACGGTGGACGGAGGGCGCGCGCTGGCCTGACGAAGTGGCCGCGATTCGCCGCCCCTAACCCGAGGAAGGAGTCGGAACGAGGTGAACATGACGTCGATACAGGAGGATGACAAGCCGTGGAAGACCGACCTGGCGCGC
>Ga0209640_10004315_pt1 | contig 12494 bp, 13 predicted proteins | sample RifCSP10_1_FD_184018 | JGI IMG/M metagenome (GOLD analysis project Ga0209640, IMG submission 184018) | Soil microbial communities from Rifle, Colorado - Rifle CSP2_sed 10_1 (SPAdes) (version 2) | ecosystem: Environmental > Terrestrial > Deep subsurface > Rock core/Sediment | place: Rifle... | reverse complement strand
GGTGGTATGTTTCATTTTCATGCGACTCCCGCTCCTGGTGGGTTCGGCGCTCCTCGCGCTGGCCGCCGGCGCCTCGGCCGAAGACTGGCCACAGTTCCTCGGCCCCATGCGCAACGGCGTCTATAGCGGGCCTCCGCTCGCCGAATCGTGGGGCGCCCAGGGGCCGCGGGCCGCGTGGCGAAAGAACATCGGGGCCGGATTCAGCGGGCCGGTGGTCGTCCAGGGACGCGTCATCCTGTTTCACCGGATCGGCAACGAAGAGATCGTCGATTCGATCGACGCGCGCACGGGTACTGCGCAGTGGCGATACGCGTATCCGACGTCCTACCGCGACGACTTCGGGTTTGACGAGGGGCCGCGCGCGGTGCCGGTCGTCGTGGACGGTGTCGTGTACACCTTCGGCGCAGAAGGGCAACTCCACGCGATCGACCTTGCGAAGGGGACGCGGATCTGGAGCGTTGACACGATGCAGCGCTTCGAGGTGCCAAAAGGGTTCTTCGGCGCGGCGGGATCGCCGCTCGTCGAGGACGGCCGCGTGCTCGCCAACGTCGGCGGCCAGAAAGCCGGCATCGTCGCCTTCGAGGCGAAGACGGGCAAGGTCCTGTGGACCGCCACCGACGCGGGGTCGAGCTATTCGTCGCCGGTCGGCGCGACGATCGCCGGACGCCGCTTTGCGATTTTCTTCACGCGGGCTGGGCTGGCCGGCCTGGATCCCGCGACGGGGCAGGTCGCGTTTCAGCGTCCCTGGCGCGCGAGGATTGCCGCCTCGGTCAATGCGGCCACGCCACTCGTCATCGGCGATCTGATTTTCCTGTCAGCCCAGTACGGGCCCGGCGCCGGCGTTCTCCGTCTCGAGGGTTCCACGCTCACTCCGCTCTGGGCATCGGACGAGGCGCTCTCGAATCACTACGCCACCAGCGTGCACCGCGATGGAATCCTCTATGGCTTCCATGGACGCCAGGAGTTCGGCCAGGCTTTTCGCGCCATCGACCTGCGCACCGGCAAGGTGCGGTGGAGCGAGGAGCGGTTCGGCGCCGGAACCGTGACACTCGCCGGCGATCGACTGGTGATTCTCCGTGAGAACGGCGAACTCGTCCTGGCGCCGGCGTCGCCCGACGGATTCAAGCCGCTCGCGCGCGCGCGGACCCTGACGGGGACCGTGCGCGCCTATCCGGCGTTGTCTGACGGATTTCTGTTCGCCCGGAACGACGACACGCTGATTGCCCTGGATCTGCGGCCATGACGTGGACGCTGCTGATCGCGGTGCTCCTGCTGCAGGCGCCGGGCGCAGAACAGCAGCCCCGGGCGCTGTTTGACAAAGCCGTCGCCGATTTCGAGGCGGGACGCGTCGCCGAATCGGCCGCAGGGTTCGATACGCTCGCGAAGCTTGTGCCGTCGCTGGCGCCCGAGCTGTGGCAGCGCGGCATCGCGTTGTATTACGCCGGACGGTACCAGGACTGCCGCGCGCAGTTCGAATCGCATCGTACGGTCAACCCGAACGACGTGGAGAACGCGGCGTGGCACTTTCTCTGCGTCGCGCGCGCGGAGTCCGCCGACAAGGCGAAGGCCGCGATCCTGCCCGTCGGTCCCGACGCCCGCGTGCCGATGCGACAGGTGTACGAGATGCTCCGCGGCGCCATGTCGCCTGACATGGTGCTGAAGGCGGCCGGGGCGCGCGACTCGGCGCAGTTCTACGCGCAGTTGTACGTGGGGTTGTATTACGAAGCCCTCGGCGACAGCCGGCGGGCGCTGGAACACATCACGCTGGCGGCCGCGGATCGGTATGCTGACGAGGGCGGCTACATGCATACCGTCGCGAAGGTCCATCTGGGGATCCTGCGGCGGCGATAGCGCCCGCAGCTAGTCTGCTTCGCGGGCGATCATTACCTCCGTCGACTTGATGACCGCGAGGGCCGGCTGGCCGCGCTTCAGCTTCAGTTCATCCACCGCGTCGCGTGTGATCACGGCCGTCAGGCGCTGATCGCCGATCCGCAGCCGGACCTGCGCAAGGAGTCCTTCCACGCGGACCTCTTCCACCAGGCCGCGAAGCTGGTTCCGGCCGCTGATGGCAATGACCACACCGGGAGCGCGCTTGCCGGCTTTGCGCGCGCCGGAGGAGGGCATGCGTCCCTGCGCCGCCATGAGCCGATCCACTTCGGCCTCGGCTATCCGGTGATGGCCCCCGCTCGTGCGGACGGTCCGGACTGAGCCCTTGTAAATCCACTGCTTGAACGTCGAGTAGCTGACGCCGAGCCTGTCGGCGGCGGCCCGGACCGTGATGAGCGCCACTACCAGCGGTCCCCGCCAAACAGCAGTAATTCGTATCCCATATCGACTTGAATCATACTAAATTATGTATATGGTTCGCACCCTCATGGCAGTGGCCGCGAGCGGCATGCTGGCGGCAGGGCAGACGGGTCTACCCGCGGCCGCGCCCGCGCCCGCTGTCCGGATTGCCGCCGCCGCCGACCTCAAGTTCGCGCTCGACGACATCGCGGCGCGATTGGCGAAGCGCCAGCCGGCTATCCGGGTCCAATCCACCTACGGGTCTTCGGGCGTGATGCATGCGCAGCTCCGCCAACGGGCGCCGTACGACGTGTTCTTGTCCGCCGATATCGATTACCCGCGCGACCTTGTGTCAAGAGGAATTGGTTCCGACCACGACCTGTTCACATACGCCACCGGCCGCATCGTCGTATGGGTGCCGGCTTCATCTGCGCTTCCCGTTGAGCGGGACGGTCTGCGCGCGCTTGCCGGAGCAAGGCGTATCGCGATCGCGAACCCGCGCCACGCCCCGTACGGAAAGGCGGCGGAGGCGGCGCTGCGCAACGCCGGTGTCTGGACAGCCGTCAGCCCCCGGCTCGTGCTCGGCGAGAACGTCGCTCAGGCGGCGCAGTTCGTCCAGAGCGCGGCTGCCGATGCGGGCATTATCGCGAAGTCGTTGGCGGTCGCGCCGGCCATGCGCCACGCCGGCCGATTCTGGGATGTGCCTCCGGATACGTATCCCACCCTGACGCAGGGCGGGCTCATCCTTCCGTGGGCAATCTCGCGTGAAGCGGCGGTCCATTTCCGTGACTACCTCCTGAGCGACGAGGGCCGCCAGGTGCTGGCGTCGTACGGATTCGGCGCTCCTGGCAGGTAGCGTGGACTGGGTTGCTGTCGGCCTGACGCTCAAGCTTGCCGGGCTGACGACGCTGATTCTTGGCGTGGTCGGGTTGCCGCTTGCGTACTGGCTTGCGACGACGACGCGCGCGTGGCGGCCGCTGGTCGATGCCGCGGTCGCGGTGCCTCTGCTGCTGCCGCCGACGGTGCTCGGCTTCTACGTCCTGATGGGCACAGGCCCGAACAGCACGATCGGCCGCCTGTACTCACGCGTGTTCGACGGGACGATCCCTTTTTCGTTTGCGGGCATCCTGGCGGCCTCGGTGCTCTACAACCTGCCATTCGCCGTGCGGCCGTTCGCCGCGGGCTTTGCGGCCGTCGACCGCCGGCTGCTCGAGGCGGCCCGGTGCCTGGGTGCGTCGGGATTCCGCACATTCCTCGAGGTCGTGCTGCCGCTGTCGTGGCCCGCGGTGCTCGCGGGACTCGTCCTCGCCTTCGCGCACACGGTTGGGGAGTTCGGCGTCGTGCTGATGGTGGGCGGCAACATCCCCGGCGTCACGCGGACGATCGCGCTGGCGATCTATGACGACGTGCAGGCGCTGGACTACGCCGGCGCGAACGAGGCCTCGGCCGTATTGCTGGTATTTGCCGTCTCCGTCCTCGCGGTGACGTACTCGCTGCAGCGCCGCACCCTGCCGCTATGACGCTGCTGGATGTCGACATCGCCTTTCAGTACCCGGGCCGCGGTGCTGCCATCGAATGCGCCTGGCAGGACCCCATTGGAGATCCGCGTGTCACGGTGTTCCTCGGGTCGTCAGGATCGGGCAAGACGACGATTTTGCGATGCCTCGCGGGGCTCGAGCGGCCGCAGCGCGGGCACGTGCGTTTCGGCGATCGCACCTGGTTTGATGCCTCGGAGGGGATCCAGCTGCCGCCGGATCAGCGCGATCTCGGCGTGCTGTTCCAGGATTACGCGCTGTTTCCGCACATGACCGTCCACGGCAACGTCGCCTTCGGCGGACGGGGCGTCCCCCGGCCCGAGGCCGCGCAGCGGGTCGCCGAACTGCTCGACGCGTTCCGTCTCCGCGGTCTCGAGCATCGCCTGCCGCGCCAGCTCTCGGGCGGCCAGCAGCAGCGCGTCGCCCTTGCGCGCGCGGTGTTCCGCCGGCCGAAGCTGCTGCTCCTCGACGAACCGCTGTCGGCGCTCGACCGTGCCACGGGCGACGAGGTGCGCGAAGAGCTCAGGGCTCTCATTCGCGCCCTGGCCATCCCCACGTACATCGTCAGCCACGACCGCGCGGATGCGCTGGCCCTCGCGGACCGTATGGTCGTGATTGACGGAGGCCGGATCATTCAGGCCGGCACCGCCCGGGAGGTCTTCGACGGCCCCAGGACACCGGCTGCTGCGCGGCTCATGGGGATCAACGTGTCTTGACACCGGCGCTCGCGGTAAGCCAACCTGATTCTCATGAGATCACTCGCGTGCGCCCTGCTGATCGTGACGCTGTCGGTGTTCCTGGGAGGCTGCCGCCAGGCGGATGGGCCCGTTCCCGCGCCAAGCCAGACGTACCAGGAGGAACTGGTGGACGTCGCGCGCGATCTGCAGAACGTGGCAACGGGGCGCGATCCGAACGGTCCTGCCGATCTCGCCGACGACCTGCGGAAGTACACCGAAAAGCCGGCGGCCAAGCCGCTCGTCGATGAACTCTCGGCGCGCACGGCGAGAGCGCTGCAGGGCCGCGACCTGGCGGATCAGGATGCGCAGCGGCTGGCCCACAACCTGTGGGTGTCGGTCTACGCGAAGGACTTGAGCGAGCGGCAGGTCGAGACGCTGCAGAACGATATGCAGGCGCTGCTGGTGTCGCTGGGCGTGGGCGAGGACAGCGCCCAGCAGGTGGCGGCCCAGGTCGGCGAGGTGCAGAGCTCGGTGACGCTCCGCCCTCGCCGCTGGTACGAACTCTTCTAAAGGCACAAGTCACAAGGCACAAGATCCAAGTCACAACTTGGCTATAGGATTTGTGACTTGTGACTTGTGCCTTGTTTTGTTATCGCGCGACCGCCGCCGGCTTTTCCACGGCCTCCCACGGCAGCCCCGGTCGTCCGAAGTGGCCGTAGTTGGTCGTGCTGCGATAAATCGGACGCAGCAGATCGAGGCGGTCGACGATGGCCCGTGGCCGGAAGTCGAACGCGTTCATCACGAATTCTTCCGCCGCCCGCTCATCGCCGGTGCCGAACGTGTCGACCTTGACGGACACCGGTTTCGCCATGCCGATCGCATACCCCACCTGGATCTCGGCCTTTTTCGCGAGCCCCGACGCCACGACCTGTTTGGCCACGAAGCGGCAGAAGTAGGCGCTGCTGCGATCGACCTTTGAGGGGTCTTTCCCGCTGAACGCGCCGCCCCCGTGCCGGCCTGCGCCACCGTAGCTGTCGACGATGATCTTGCGGCCCGTGACGCCGGCGTCAGCCGACGGCCCGCCGTGGCTGAAGTCGCCGGTCGGATTCACATAGAGCGTGACGTCGCGCCGCCACCAGCTGCCAAGCGCCTTCGGCCCGAGCTCCTCCCGCACGTACTCCGTGATGCCCTTCTGGTTGGCGGCGGTGGAATGCTGGGTGGAGATGACGACCGCGGCGACTTCCCGCGGGGTGTTGCCGTCGTAGCTGAGAGAAACCTGCGACTTGCTGTCGGGGCGGAGCCAGGAATACTTGCCGCTCTTGCGGTCGTCGGCCATGACCCGCATCAGCTTGTGCGCGAGCAGGATGGGCAGCGGCATGAGCTCCGGGGACTCGTCGGTCGCGTAGCCGAACATGATCCCCTGGTCGCCGGCGCCCTGGTCGCCGCTCTGGCTCGTCGTCGCGGTAACGCCCTGCGAAATCTGCGATGACTGCTTCGTGATGATCGGCACGAGTTTGAGCGTCGTGTCGCAGAACGGCTCGGAGATGTCGGTGTACCCGATTTCCTTCACCGCCTGGCGCACGATGCGGTCGAGATCGAGGCTGGCCGTGGTCGTGATCTCGCCGGCCAGGACCACCGTGTCGCTCTTGCACAAGGTCTCGCACGCGACGCGGCTCTGCTTGTCCTGCTCGAGGCACGCGTCGAGGATTGAATCCGAGATGTAATCACAGACCTTGTCGGGGTGGCCTTCGGACACCGATTCAGACGTAAACGTGTAACGCGACATGATGCTCCTTCAACAAATCGATATGGTGCCCGTAAACAGCAAAGGCCCGCGCGTCGCGGGCCCTGCTCGCGACTTAGATAGTAGTGGGATGCCGGCACGTGCATGCCAGCGGCGCGGCCCATCAAGTCGAGGAAATCGCGGCGCTCCCGAAACAGCACAGTATAACATGCCGCTTACCCGCGGAATTTTACAGGAAGATTGGGGAAATTGGCCCGTTCGGCTCGTTCAAACCGTTCGGCGTTCGAGGCGTTCGTCGCCGAACGATTCGAACGAGCCGAACGGCTCGAACGTTCCGAACGTCACGCGTTCGGAGAGTTCACCAGCGGAACGTAATGCCCGCCGTGCCGCGCCAGTAGTCGAAGCTCCCCGCGTCGAAGGTCTGCTCGAGATCCTCGAACGAGCGGATGTAGCGCAGGTCGCCGCGGAAACCGACATGGTCGGTGGCGAAGCCCATCGCGCCGCCGCCGAGGTTGAAGCCCCATTCGTTGCTGTTGACGTCGAACAGGTCGTCCTCGCTCTGCACCTCGCGCGACAGCAGGCCGATGCCGCCGGAGAAGTACGGCCGGAAGCCCGGTCCGAACTGCCCGCCCACCGGCGCGCCAACGATCGCATTGAACATCGCGGACGTCACGTTGCTGCCGTCGATGAAATCGAAGTCGTTGTCGTCGCCTTCGAAGAACTCGGGCGTGTAGTTCAAATCAGCTTCCCACCCGAGGATGCCGGCGCCCATCCAGCCGATGGATGCACCGTATGTGAAATGTTCGTTCCCGTTCGTCGCGCCGCCGAAGGTTGCGCCGAAATTCGGCGTAAACAGCCAGTCAGCGTTTGCCGTCGCGGGCGTGAAGGCCATTGCCGACATCGCCGCGATCATCAACCACTTCTTCACCATCGCTTTCCTCCTGGACTCGAAGTCCATGCGCGGAGGTCAATCCTCCGCCCAGCGTGTAGTGCAAGCGACATACCCGGCCATGGGCCCGAGAGCTGAGCCAAATTGCGGATGACAGGGCCTTAGGGGCGCTGCGGCGTGACGAGCTGTGCGGTATGCGTCTTCAGCAGCTTCCAGGCGCGTCCGACATGGCGCTCCGTGGTGCGCAGATGGCCGATGGCCAGTCGCAGGACGAACCGGTCGTGGAGCCGCGTGTGCGACAAGAACACCTCGCCCGTGGCGTTCACGGCTGCGAGCAGCTTCTCGTTGAGCCTGTCCAGCTCGGCGTCGCGCATCGTCCGGGCGTTGGGGCGCGCGCGGAAGCAGACGACGCTGAACGGCACCGGTGCCATCCGCTCGAAATCGAGGTCGGCATCGACCCACTGGCTGAAGAGCTGGGCGAGACGGATGTGCTCGGCGAGCGCGCTTCGAACGCCGTCCGCTCCAAAATGACGGAGAATCATCCAAAGTTTCAGCGATCTGAACCGGCGGCCGAGCTGAATTCCGGTGTCCATCAGGTCGCGCGCGCCGCGCGACGCCTCGGCCGTCTTCAGATATTCCGGCACGAGCGAAAACGCCCGGCGCACGACGTCCATGCGCCGGCAATAGAAGGCGCTCAGATCGAACGGCGTGAAGAGCCACTTGTGCGGGTTCACGACGATCGAGTCCGCCGTTTCCCATCCTTCGAACCGGCTGCGGTATTCCGGGATGATCGCCGCGACGCCCGCATACGCGGCGTCGACGTGAAGCCAGACGCCCTCGTCGCGGCAGATCGCGGCAACCACCGCAACGGGATCCACGCTCGTCGTCGACGTGGTGCCGATAGTGGCCACGACGGCGATTGGCTGGACGCCGGCGGCGCGGTCTTCGGCGATCGCCGCGCGCAGCGCATCGGCCCGCATGCGGAACTGGTCGTCGGCAGCAATCTTGCGCAGCGCCTGGTGACCAAGACCGAGCAGGATCACGGCCTTGTCGATCGATGAATGCGCGTGCTCGGAACAGTAGACGCGGACAGGACCGCGTTGCGCGGCCAGCCCGCGCTCTCGCACGCCCGGAATCGCCGCCTCACGTGCGGCCGCGAGGGCGTGCAGGCTGGAAATGGACGCCGTGTCGTAAATGACGCCCTCGAATGACGCCGGCAGCCCCATCAGGCCGCGCAGCCACCCGAGCGCGACCTCCTCGAGCTCGGTCGCCGCTGGTGATGTGCGCCACAGCATGGCCTGCTGATTGAGCGCCGCGGACAGGAACTCCGCGAGGATGCCGGGCTCGCTGGCGGTGATCGCGAAGTAGCCGAAGAAGCCGGGATGATTCCAGTGCGTCAGCGCCGGGACGAGGATCCGCTCGAAGTCCGCAAAGATGGCGTCGAACGCCTCGCCCTGTTCGGGGGCTTCGGCGGGCAGCGCCCGGCGCACGTCGCCGGGCGAGACACGGGGCAGAACCGGGTAGCGCTCTGACCCCGCCAGGTATTCAGCGATCCAGTCGACGAGCGCGTGGCCGTGCCGCCGGAAATCGGCGGGGTCCACGGCCTATTGGTGGCTCTTGATGTAGTCCGTCGCGAACGCCTGCAGTGCCGGGTTATTCAGGCCGATCGCCTGCGCCTCGGCCAGTGCACGGTCGAGCGGCCATTTATCCTGCAGCGCGCGCTTGATCATCCAGACCCCGCCCACGCGGTTCGCGGAACCGCAGTGGATGTACACGGGCTGGTTGCCCTTGTCGGCAACGGCGGCGAGGAAGCTGTCGACGACCTTCGAGTCGGGCATTGCGGCGTTGAACGGCAGGTGGATGTACTTGAGTCCCGCGGCCTGCGCCGCGGCGCGCCCTGCGTCCACGTTGGCGCCTTCTTCGCTGGCGAGCCGCAGATTGATCACCGAGACAAAGCCCTCCTTCTTAAGGGTCGTCATCGCGGCGGGATCGGTGGCCCCTCCGCAGCCGACGGTCGCGTCGACGCGGGAGTAATTCCGGATGCCGGCGATCTCCTGCTTCTTGACCTGGGCCAACGCCGGGATCGTTAACAAGGCGGCCATGAAAGCCGCAAGCGCAATTCGGGTAGACATGGTGTGACTCCTGTGGACGGGATCTTACAGGAGGAAGGAGGAAGGAGCTAACTTCTTACTTTTCCACAGTGACTGTCGTCGGCTTGGTGACGCGGACGGTGACCGGCGTGCCGGACGGCAGCGTGGCGGGATTGCGTCCGCCCGCCAGCACCGCGGCCGTGCCGGCGCCGGCGCCCGCCGATCCGCCAATCACGGCGCCGCGTGCGCCGCCGAGGATGCCGCCGATGATGGCGCCGCCGATCGCGCCGCCGCCAATCTTCGCCGCGCTCTCCCCGCTGGGTGCGTCGCCTTCCCGATAAATGGTGTCGGTCTCGAGCGGGATCCGGGTTCCGTCAGCGAGCACCACTGACGTGAACCGGATGCCCAGCCGCGCGCGGTCCTTCAGCCGCCCGCCGCGCTCGACCAGCGTGACCTCGCCATGCGCCGTGGCGCCGGCGGGAATCGCGACGCGATCGCCGACGCGCACATCGCGCGTGACGCGCGCCAGCACTTCGTCTTCAACGCGGGCACGCTCGCTGCTGATGGACGTCTCGACCTGGAGCCCGACAACGGAGTCGGCCGATACGATGAGCTCCTCGAACTCCGGTTCCGGCGGTTCAGCCGCGCGAACAGGTTCCGGCTCCGGCGCCCGCTCTCGCGGCTGCACCGGATCCAGCGCCGGCGGCGTCGCGATGCGGGGCTCGTAGCTCGGCGCGGGCGCCGGCTGCGGATCGAACTGGGGAGCGGGTGACGGGCGCGCGGCGGCGACCCGATTCTCGGGTTCGCGCGGCGCGGCGGTACGCGCCGGTGCGGCGCGGCGTGCGGACGCCGCAGGCGCCGAGGCCGGTGCGGCGAGTGTTGCCGTGTCGTCCGCGACGATCGCCTCCGATTCATCGACGGCCGATGCGGACGGATCCGGGCTGACAAGCGGCGCCCCGGTGACGGCGCTCGTCTCGACCGGCTCGCTGCCGCGGGTCGCGAAATACGCGCCGCCGGCGCCCGCCAGGATGCAGAGGCCGGCCAGCACACCAACCGCGGTCTTACTGATTTCCATGGGAAACACGCTCCTCGGCGCTCCAAGACAGCAAGGCCCGTACCCGCTGAAACCACCTGATTATGGCCGAAAAACGCCGAAAACAGGCCGGGCCGCCCCGCCCTCTTTTTCGGATCTGTCCTGCGGGGGGGAACAAGGCCCAAAGCCCAAGTCACAAGGCTCAAGTCACAAAGTTCTGGTTGTGACTTGTGACTTGGAGCTTGTGCCTTCTTGTGCCTTGATCAGGTCTGGCCCGTGGATCGCAGCCAGGTCGGCTCAGGCAGGGCGAGCGGGAGCGCCAGCCGGTCGAACAGGTCGCGGGCATCCGCCGTCGCACAGACGATCTCGCGGCTCGCGTCCCTGATGAATCCCGCGCGCACGGCGCCATCGAACAGCGACAGCAGGGGATCGTAGAACCCGGCGACGTTCAGCAATCCGCATCGCTTGCGATGCAGGCCGAGCTGGGTCCATGTGATCGCTTCACACAATTCCTCGAAGGTGCCGAAGCCGCCGGGGAGCGCGACAAACGCGTCCGACAGGTCGGCCATCAGCGCCTTCCGCTCGTGCATCGAATGCACGACGCGCAGATCCGGAAGGCCTCGATGCGCGATCTCGCGCGCGACGAGCGCATCGGGAATGACGCCAATCGCGTGCCCGCCTGCGGTAAGCACCGCATCGGCAAGATGCCCCATGAGCCCGACGCAGCCGCCGCCGAATACGAGCCCGATGCCGCGCGCGGCCATCTCGCGCGCGAGGTCTTCTGCCGCCGCGCGAAACTCGGGAGCGCTCCCGGCGCTCGATCCACAGAAGACGCAGACGCGGCGAAGGACCATTTCTCACGGATGAGCTTAACGCACCTCGATGTGTGGCTATACTGCGAAGGATGGCGCGGCTGCCAGCCTCGCGCGTGCGCGCGTCCAGCGGAACGCGGCGCGGCGCATCCATCCTAGTCGTCGACGACTACGCGGGCGCCCGCTACCTGCGGAGCCGGATCCTCATGGACGCCGGCTACGAAGTGGTGGAGGCGGAGAACGGCGAGGACGCACTTCGCCTGGCGGCGGCCGCGCATCCGGCGCTGATCCTGCTCGACGTCAACCTGCCTGATATCAGCGGCACCGAAGTCTGTACGCGCCTCAAGCGCGACCCGGCGACGGCGGGGATCCCGGTGATTCAGATCACGGGCGCATGGCTGTCTGAGGAGGCGCGGCGGCGCGGGATGGCGAGCGGCGCGAGTGCCTACCTCACCGAGCCGGTGGACGACGTGATGCTGCTGCGGGAGGTCGTCAACCTGCTCGAATCGTCCTCCGAAAAGCCTGCCTAGCCGAAGCTCGCGCTCGCGAGCGAACGCTGGCCTAATCGTCCCAGCGGCGGCGATCGACACCGCACTGACGCGCCGCCCCGTGGTAAGAAATCCAGCCACCGGCGGCGTAGGTACATGCAGCATCCGCCCTCGTGTCACGGTCATGCCACATGTTGCCGGTAACGTGTTCAGCGAGGTTGTTAGAGCGATGAATCCGACTGCCTGCTTGCTCCTGTGCGCCGCAGCGCTTTCTGCGGCCTCGGCGGCCGTTGTCGCCCAGGATGCGTCAAAAGGCGCTGCGCTCCTCGTGGAAGCGAGGCGCGCGCTCGGCGGAGAAGAGAAGCTAAGTGCCATCAGGGCATTGGACGTTCGCGGGGACTTCAAGCGGGCGGCCGGACAGATGAGTCTCGAGGGGGAGCTGCAAATCAGGTTGGAAGCGCCAGACAAACTCCGCCGCGACGAGGATCTGAGTCTGCCGGGCGGCGGGCCCGCTGTTGTCCGGACAGAAGTGCTGAACGGCTCCACCGTATGGGATGACATCAGCGGTGGGGGCGGCGCCTTCGTTGCCCGGTTCGGACGTGGCGACCGAGGCGGCGGTGGCGGGGGCGCTGCTGATGGCGGCGTGCGCGGCGGCCGCGCGGCGATCGATCCCGCGCAGCTCGAAGAGGCGCAGCGCCGCGCGCGGCAGGTCGAGCTCTCACGCTTCATGCTGGCGTGGCTGCTCACGGTGGACGGCGACGCCTCCTGGATCGCCACGGCGGAGTCGCCTGACGGCAAGGCCGATGTGATCGAAATCACGGCCGCGAACCGGCCGGCGACGCGCCTGTTCCTCGATCAGACGACGCATATGCCGTTGATGATCACGTGGCAGGGCGCGGCGCCGCAGCTGATCGCGGTCGCACGCGGGCGCGGCGGCCGC
>Ga0209640_10004314_pt1 | contig 12494 bp, 9 predicted proteins | sample RifCSP10_1_FD_184018 | JGI IMG/M metagenome (GOLD analysis project Ga0209640, IMG submission 184018) | Soil microbial communities from Rifle, Colorado - Rifle CSP2_sed 10_1 (SPAdes) (version 2) | ecosystem: Environmental > Terrestrial > Deep subsurface > Rock core/Sediment | place: Rifle... | reverse complement strand
GCCATCCCACGATTGACCGGCCCTCTGAACGCCCACGCCAGGACATGATGGCCCTTGGAGTGGTGGCCGTCCTCGTGCTTGTTTTTTTCTGGAAGTTCGTCCTCCTGGGCCAGATTCCGACAAATGCGGATTGGTTGCCGCACTATTCGCCTTGGAAGTTGTTAGGATTTCCCCCGCAGTTTCCACACAATCCGGAGATCGGGGATTCGATTTCACAATTGTACCCCTTCAGGGCGTACACCGCCGAATCTCTGAAGAACGGCGTCGTTCCCCTTTGGAACCCCTACATGTTCGCCGTGAATCCCTATCTCGCGAACGGCCAGTCGGCGGTGTTCGATCCCTTCGGACTTGTTTTTCTCATCTTCACTCCACCCGTCGCGTTCGGCGTCTTACTGATGCTCCAACTCTTCACGGCGGGCCTTCTCATGTATCTCTTCCTGAAGGCACTCGATCTCGTCTGGCCCGCCGCGCTGCTGGGTGCGATAGCCTTCGCCTTCAACGGATTCTTTCTGACCTGGCTCGAGAATACCGTGCTTGTCGGTAGTGCCCTGTGGACGCCTCTTATCTTTCTTTTGCTCCACCGCCTGCGCCAGACAGGACGTTGGAGCTACGCGCTGTGGTGCGCGTTTCCGATCGCCTTTGTTTTCTTCGGCGGGATGGGGCAACTCGCCGTCTATATCCTCCCCGCCGCATGCCTCTACTACCTCGCGGGCGTGACGACCGCGCCCCCTGGACCCCTGGGGACACGTCCTCGCTGGCGGCCGGTGCCCCTCCTGGGCCTGGCCTGCGCCCTGGGCATCTGCCTGGCGGCAGTGCAGCTCCTCCCCCTGGCCGAAGCGCTCCCACTGAGCCAAAGGCAATACGGGGGCACGAAATATCTACTGCTAAACCTTCTGGAACCCCGCGAGCTCTTGAACCTGGCCTTCCCAATCCTCTGGGGACATCCCACAGACTACAACTATCTCGGCACCCAGCCCCAGCGGAGCGCCTACGTTGGTGTCCTCCCGCTGGTCCTCGCAGGAATCGCCATATTTTCCAGCAGGGGACGCGAAGCCCGATTTTTCAAGTGGCTGGCCGGCGGGATTTTAGGGCTTCTCCTCGCCCTCAATGTTCATACCTTCCACGAGCTGATCGCTCGCCTCCTCCCATTCTTTGACGGCCTGGATCATGCGCGCGTGCTGCTCCTCGTCGCATTCGCGCTGGCGGCGCTGGCAGCCTACGGGCTTGACGCGGTGCTGACCGCCAGACACCCGTCCGAGCTTGGTGCCGTTCCCCGACGCCTGGGATTGATTGTCGCCATCGGGATGGTTCTGTTTCTCACCGTGACCCTCATCGCCAACTGTGCCAGGCGGCCTATGGCCACCTTGGCCATGGCGTACCTCGGAGCGCGATTCGAGAAGGCACCAGCCTACTATAGCCAGCGACTCGACCTGCTCTTCCAGCTCTTCACTCCGGTTCACCTGGGGGTGTTGGTCCCGCTGCTGGTGGCGGGTGGCGGTCTTGCACTGGTGAGATTGTTCGCCGCTCGTCGAATCGCTCTTTCGCTTTTTCTCTCCCTTATCGTGGGGGTGACCGCCGCAGATCTCCTGTACTTTGGACTGAAATACAATACCTTCGTGAAACCGGAACTGATCTACCCCTCGACTGACGCGACCACCTTCCTGCAGCAGGATCCCGACCTGTTCCGGGTGGCCCCGATCAGCGAGGAAACCATTCCCTCAGGATATCTCGTTTACCGAGACCCGGCAGGGCGGCCGCTATTCCCCTATCGCGCGCTGGGACCGATGCCTCCCGACACCAACATGCCCTACCGCTTGCAGGTCGTCGGAGGGTACGACTCGATCCGTCTGGCCAGCTATCATGACTACCTGGCACTTTTTCAACCACGCGTAGGGTTGCAGCAGGTGATATTAACCCGCTACGACTCCCCTCTTCTCGATCTGGCGAACATGAAGTATATCCTGACCGATCGGGAGATCCGATCGCCCAAATTCGAACTCGTCTTCGACCGAGGCACGAAGATCTACCGGAACCGAGCGGTCCTGCCCCGCGCGTTCATCGTCCCGGACGCGCAGGTGCTGGCACGGGGGGACTTGGTCCAAGCCGCCCTCCAGTCGCCCCACTTCGACCCCCGCACGACAGTGCTCCTCCAGGAGGAGCCCGTCAAGGCGCCGGTTGGAGGGGGGCGGGGAACTGCCAGCGTGGTGAGCTATCAAGCCGAGGAGGTGGTGATCCGGGCCTCTGTGTCTTCCGGTGGGGGGTGGCTGGTGCTGTCGGATGCCTTCTACCCAGGCTGGCAGGCGGCAGTGGATGGGAAGCGAGTGAAGATCTACCGGGCCGATTATGCCTTCAGGGCTATCCCACTCTCGGAGGGGACCCACCTGGTCCGCTTCGTCTATCACCCTCTCTCCTACCGTCTTGGGCGATGGATCAGTCTGGGCACGCTTCTCCTGATCGGTCCCTTGCTTAGCCAGAGCCGGTGGAGCCGGCGTCGGCGGCGTTCCGAGCCTGAAGGGCGATCGGCATGAAGCGACGCGGCAGCCCCGATCTCCCTGCCATTGAGGGAGGAGCCCCCATCCGGCGCGTCCTACTCCCGTATGGCCAGCAATCGATTTCGAATACGGATATCAGGGCGGTCACCCGGATCCTGCGGGCCGAGCGGATCACCCAGGGGCCTCAGGTGGGGGAGTTTGAAGAGCAGGTCGCCTCCTACTGTGGAGCCAGATACGCGGTGGCTGTATCCAGCGGAACCGCCGCCCTCCACCTGGCGTGCCTGGCCGCGGGGATCCATGCGGGGAATGAGGTGATCACGTCGCCGTTGAGCTTTGTCGCTTCCGCCAACTGCGTGCTATACTGCGGCGGACGGCCGGTCTTCGCCGACATTGAGGAATCGACCGGCCTCCTCGATGTCAAAGAGGTCGAACGGAGGGTTACACCAAGAACCGTAGGCATTATCCCCGTCCACTATGCCGGGCTTCCGTGTCCCATGAAGGAGTTTGCTGCCAATGCTCGGCGGCATAAGCTTCTGATCATCGAGGATGCGGCCCAGGCTCTTGGTGCTGCCTACCGGACTGGATCAGGGGGTGGCGCGGGCAGTGGATGGGTGAAGGTCGGAGGCTGCAGTCACTCGGACATGACGATTTTGAGTTTTCACCCCGTCAAATCGATAACAACCGGCGAGGGCGGAATGATCCTGACCAATCATGCGGAGCTTGCTGACCGACTCAGGCGGCTCCGAACCCATGGGATTGCGCGCAACAGTCAACCACGAAAGGGGAGCTGGTACTTCGAGATGCTCGATCTCGGCTTCAACTACCGACTCACAGACGTCCAATCCGCCCTCGGGCTCTCCCAATTGAGGCGCCTCGACCGGTTCATCGAACGACGGCGGGAGATCGCCACAAGGTATCATCGCGCCCTTTACGACCTACATGACTGGATGACCCTGCCGTTCTGGCCGCCGACGCAATCAATCAAACACGCGTGGCATCTCTTTCCCGTCCGGCTCAATCTCGAAAAGTTGCGTGTAGGGCGAGCGAAGATCTTCGATGCGCTCGTGGCCGAGAACATCGGGGTGAATGTCCACCATATCCCGATCCACCTCCATCCTTACTACCGTCGGACCTTTGGCTACCGGGAGGGGGATTATCCCGTTGCCGAGCGGTTCTACCAGAGGGTGCTGACGCTTCCCCTCTTCCCGCGCATGCGGCAGACTGATGTCGATGATGTTGTGGGGGCCGTGCGCAAGGTCATTGCCTACTATGCGGTCTGAATGGATCAGAGGGAGGATACCATTATGACCATATACATGAGGTACTGCAGACGTTGCGTTATGCCGGAAACGAAACCCGACCTGTTCATTGATGAGGAGGGGATCTGCAGTGCATGCCGTTCTTTTGAACGGCGAAGAGACATTGACTGGAACGCTCGCAGTGATGAATTGCTTTGCATACTCGAGCGTTACCGTTCAAAAAGTGGTAGCAACTATGATTGTGTGATTCCAGTCAGTGGAGGGAAGGATAGCCACTTCCAGACCCTGCGTATGCTAGAACTAGGAATGAACCCCTTGTGCGTCACAGCGACGACTGACAAGTTATCTAACATAGGGCGGCGTAATATCGAGAATCTCAAAAATCTCGGGGTTGATTACATCGAGGCGACGGCAAACCCAGTGATTCGGCGAAACATTAATCGTTTAGCTCTGACCCAGATAGGGGATATTTCGTGGCCAGAGCATGTGACGATCTTTACAATTCCGGTTCGTATCGCGGTGCAATGCAATATTCCTCTCATCATTTGGGGCGAAAACTCGCAAAACGAGTATGGCGGCCCTGCCGGTGCGGCCGAGAATAATACGCTGACGCGGCGATGGCTAGAGGAGTTTGGAGGACTCTTGGGCCTGAGAGTGTCCGATCTGATTGGACAAGCCGGCATTGAACCAAAACACCTGATCCAGTATGCCTACCCATCAGACGAAGATCTCAAGCGAGTGGGTGTCACAGGCCTCTTCTTAGGCTACTATGTACCCTGGGACGGTCATCAGAATGCCCTGTTGGCCCAGGCACATGGCTTCGAAACGTACCACAAGACAGTGGAGGGGTCCTTAGTGAACTACGAGAACCTGGACAACTGCCAGATGGGCATACATGACTATTTCAAGTTTCTGAAGTACGCCTTCGGGAGAGCGACGGATTGGGCCTCCCTGCATATTCGTCGTGGGCGCCTTTCGAGGCAGGATGCCGTCAAGTTGGTAGAAATCCACGATGGCAAATTCCCTTGGGTGTACCTTGGATGCCCTCTCGAGGAGATACTCGAGGATATCGATATGACGTTGGAAGAAATCATCAAAGTCTGTGACCGGTTTACAAACAAGAAGCTGTTCGTCTGCGATTCGAGGGGGAAATTGGTAAAGGATAAGGACGGCAACCTTACCAAAATCAATTACGACAACGTTGATTCGCCCACACCCGCTGCCGACTTCTCTTCCAGCAGGACCGGCCATCCGGCCAAGATCGGCTCTGACAACGCATGAAGATAGAAGTATAGTCCATGAAGAAAGTGGCGATCGTCGACTATGGTATGGGAAATCTGGGTTCAGTTACCCGTGCTGTGGAAGAGTGTGGTGGAAGTCCAGTGATTACCAACAAAGCGCATGAGCTTGAGGTAGCGAACTATATCGTCCTACCCGGAGTCGGCGCTTTTGCCATTGGAATGCGGAACATTCGCGAACGTGGGCTTGACGAGCTTCTTACCGCCCAGGTGATCGGGAAGGGCATCCCTTTCCTTGGAATCTGCCTTGGCATGCAGCTTCTAGCCACGAAGGGATGGGAGGGCGAAGAAACCGATGGTCTCGGTTGGATTGAGGGTGAGGTGAAGCGTCTTCAGCCTGATGGCCACAACGTGCGCATACCGCACGTGGGGTGGAACGAAGTTATTTTCACTCGAGCCTCGCCACTATTTAGTGGAATACCGTCTGGCACGGACTATTACTTTGTGCACAGTTACCACTTGTTGTGCCCTAATGAGCGAGACGTTATTGCACGCACGCCCTACTGCGGCGGCGTTGTTTCAGCGGTTGGGAGAGATAACATTCTTGGCGTACAGTTTCATCCCGAAAAGAGCCAGCGGCTTGGATTTCAAGTGATCCGGAATTTTCTCGGGCTGTAAGAATCCGGCATGTTGAAGGTTCGCGTCATGCCGACCTTGCTTTTCAAGAACTTCGGCTTGGTAAAGGGGGTTCGCTTCGATAGCTGGCGGCCGATAGGCAGCGTCATGCAAGCCATCAAGGTCTACAACATGCGTGAGGTTGATGAATTGGTGTTCCTCGACATCAGCGCCACAAGCGAGGGGCGCCCTCCCGATTTCGAGACTGTCGATGAAATCGCCGATGAGTGTTTTATACCGCTAACAGTGGGCGGAGGAGTACGAACAATAGATGATGTGGGGCGCCTTCTGCAAGTCGGTGCTGATAAGGTCGCGATAAATACGGCAGCGATCCAAGCTCCAGATCTTATTCGGTTGGTGGCAGATACGTATGGCTCCCAATGTGCAATTGCTTCAATTGATGCGAAGAAACTACCTAACGGCCAATACGAGGTGTTTACGCATTCGGGGACTCAGGCGACAGGGAAGGATCCCGTGACCGTCGCTAGAGAGGTTGAAGTACTGGGGGCGGGAGAGATCCTACTCACGTCAATCGACCGCGATGGGACCATGACGGGCTACGATGTCAAGCTGATAAGGGATGTGAGCGATGCAGTCTCTATACCTGTGATCGCATCCGGCGGCGCTGGGAACTATGAGCATATGGCGTCGGCAATAATCCAGGGCAAAGCCTCGGCCGTTGCAGCAGCCAGCATCTTTCACTTTACCCAGCAAACTCCCTTGGAAGCCAAGCGTTTTCTTCGGGAACGTGGCATAAACGTCAGGCTGTGACATCGCAGAAATCGGCGCATGAACATGACGGAGTGAAGTGACTGGACTCGGACGTAAGTCGGTTGGAAGCGTCCTAGAGGTTGGGTGTAATGTCGGGGCGAACTTACAGTGGGTTTGCAAACTGACTTCTCTGGGCGAAACCTACTGGGTTGATATCAACAAACGCGCACTTGGGTGACTACGCACCAATCTGCCCAGCGTCAACGCAATTAGGTCACCAGCACGCAATCTGCCGTTTCGAGACAGTCGGCTTGATCTCGACTTTACCGCTGAAGTGCTCATTCATCAACCCAACGGCACGCTACCTATTGTCACCGCAGAGATTGTACGTTGTTCGCGGCGATATGTACTGTGCATCGAGTATTTTGCCGAAGAGACGGTCGAGATCCCTTATCGCGGCTAGCCGCGTGCGCTGTTCAAGTGCGACCATGATTGACTCTACCAGGAGATATTCCGCGAACTAAAGCTGCTCGAGCACGGCATGCTCACGCGTGAACAGGGATGGGATGATATAACAATCTGATTGTTCGAGAAGATGCACCAGAAGTCCTGAGCGAAGGAATGAAACCCGTTATCATCATCCAGGCCCGCATGGGCTCTACGCGTTTGCCAGGCAAGGTACTGATGGACATCGGGGGGCAGACGATGTTGGCGCGGGTGGTAAATCGCGCCCGCCTGGCCAAGACAGTCCGGGCGATTGTCGTGGCCACCAGCACGTCGGTGAGCGATGATGTTATCATAGAGCAAGCTCGTGCGCTGGGGGTGGATGCCTTCCGTGGTGATGACGAGGACGTTCTGAGCAGGTTCTACAAGGCGGCAAGGGCCTTCAACGCAGATGTGGTTATTCGTATCACCGCTGACTGTCCCTTGATCGAGCCAGAGATCATAGACAGGGTCATCACTGCCTTCCTCGAGGTTTACCCCAAGGCCGACTTCGCCGCCAATACTTTGCAGCGCACCTATCCCAAGGGGATGGATGTGGAAGTGGCATCGTTTACGGCGTTAGAGCGTGCCTGGCGGCAGGCGGGAAAATTCTACCAACGCACCCACGTCTTTCCATACATATACGAAAACCCCGATAGCTTTGACCTAATCAGTGTGACAGATGAGCGGGATAACTCATGGATGCGTTGGACGGTCGATACAGAGGAGGATCTAGAATTCGTTCGAGCCGTGTATAGCGCGCTGGGCAATGATGATAGTGTGTCCTGGCGGGAGGTACTGGTTCTGTTGGATCGAACACCAGAGTTATTGGAGATCAACAAGCACGTGCAGCAGAAGGCATTGGAGGCGGGTTGATGGTCCGGGGGGTGTCCATTGGCAACCACTGGATTAGCGACGGGGAGCCTTGTTTTATCATTGCCGAGGCTGGTAGTAATCACAACCGCAATCTCGAGCAGGCAAGGAGACTTATAGATGTCGCTGCTTCGGCTGGTGCCGATGCCGTGAAGTTCCAGGTCTTCCGCGCCAACAGGCTCTATCCCAAGAGCGCCGGCATAAGTGAGTACCTGAAGATGCCCAAGCCTATCTATGACATCGTCGCCGATCTGGAGTTACCCTACGAATGGCTGCCCGAACTGGCAGCCTACTGCAAAGAGAAACAGGTTCTTTTCCTGGCCTCAGTGTTCGACGAGGAATCAGCCGATCGCCTCGACCCACACGTTGAGGCTTTTAAAATCGCTTCGTATGAGATGACCCACATTCCGCTCGTCCAGTATGTAGCAGCAAAGGGCAAGCCAGTGATCATCTCGACCGGGGCCGCCAATTTGGATGAAGTGGCGGAGACCGTTCAAGAGTTTCGCCGAACAGGGAACGATGGTCTCATCTTGATGCAATGTACGGCTGCCTACCCTGCGCCCTTAGAATCGCTCAACGTCCGGGCGGTGGCAACGATGAAGTCAATCTTTGGCGTGCCAGTGGGACTATCGGATCACTCTCGCGACCCTCTGGTCGCCCCTCTCGCGGCAGTGGCTGTCGGAGCAAATCTGATCGAGAAGCACTTTACACTAAGCAATCAACTCCTAGGACCAGACCATCGCTTTGCCCTCGAACCCGCGGAGCTGCACGTGATGGTCCAGAAGCTGCGAGAAGCGGAGAAGGTGTTGGGTAATGGGGAAAAGGTAATGCATCCGGTTGAGGCGGAGTTGAGAGAATTTGCCCGGCGGAGCATATTTGCCGTGAGGGACATCGCACCGGGAGAGGAAATTACGAGAGAGAACGTTTCAGTTTTACGATGTGGCAACCTGAAACCTGGCCTGGAACCTAAGCAGCTTCAGGAAATCCTTGGTAAGCGTGCCCGCCGGAAGATAGCGGCTGAGTCTGCCATCCAGAGAGAGGACTTTGCCTGAGCCGATGTCGAATCGAGTCACGGTGCGTCCCGCCACACTCCAAGATTGCCGAACTGTTTGGGAGTGGCGAAACGAGCAAGCTACTCGTGAGGCCTCCTTCAATACGCGCTACATTCCTTACGAAGAGCATAAGGGCTGGTTCGCTCGTAGGTTAACTGATCCGCACAGTCGTATCTTCATAGTGGCAAATGCTCAAGGGCGCGACGGGGGATATGTCCGCTTCGATTTGGTCAACCAAGAGGCCACAATCAGTGTCAGTATTGATAGCAGCGAGCGGGGTAAGGGCTATGGCACAGCAGCAATCAAGAGCGCATCGGATCTCCTCTTGGGAACCGAGCCTGTGCATCGCGTCATCGCTCACATCAGGCGTGATAATCCTGCTTCCGTGGCAGCGTTCGAGCGGGCTGGATTCGTCTTGCAAGGATACACACAATTCGAAGGCGTGGACGCTTGCGAAATGGTCTATGGGGGGAAAGCAAGCGCAGGAGCCCGGACAAATGGGGCACAGGAGCCCGGTTGATTCAGGCGGGGCAAGGATGCCCAGACGCGGTGTGCTCTTCCGTGTGGACGCTGGTCCGGATATCGGGCTCGGTCATCTGCAACGGTGTCTCTCGCTCGCCTCGGCCCTACGTCGATTCGACGCCAGGTGCATCTTCTTGACCAATAGGGTCCGCGCGGTGCAGAGTCGCGTCAGAGCCTTTGGGTTCGAAGCTGATAGGCTGGAGGGGCTCGAGTCGGGCGGTACGGAGAATTTGAAAAGGACGCTGGAGAAGGCTGTTCGGCATCAGTGCGATGCTATGGTTGTAGACTCGTACCATGCGGATGCCGACTACCTGGGGCTGCTGCGGGCAACGGGGTTGTTCGTCGTGGCCGTTGATGATCTCGCTCGCCACCCTTTTCCTTGTCAGCTCGTGGTTAACGGCGGTGCCCATGCATTGCACTTGCCCTACCGCTCCTCGTCGGGGGACACTCGCTTTTTGCTGGGTCCACGGTACGCCCTATTGCATCCCGAGTTTTGGGACACACCACCTCGAACGGTGCAGCAGACCTCTGGGAATGTGTTGGTCACCCTTGGCGGTGCGGATCCCCACAACCTGATGCCAATGTTGCTGAGCGTGCTGGACGATCTGCCTGGCGAGTTCACCGTGACCGCCATCGTCGGCCCATTTTTCAAAAATCGGACCGAGATACAGGCGACAGCAAATGGTTGCCGCCGGCCAGTACGGCTGATTCGCAGTCCAGACTCGATCCGGGATCTCATGCTGCAGGCAGACCTAGCGATCTCGGCCGGAGGGCAAACCCTGTATGAGCTGGCAGCAGCCGGCACGCCAACGGTGGCGGTACAGGTGGCAGATAATCAAGTTGCCAGCATGCGGGCACTCGTTGCGGAAGGGGTCGTGTACACGGGGGGCTGTGTAGGTGAGGCCCGGCTACGAGACCGTGTAAGGGAAGCCGTCAAGATGCTACTGGTGGACAAGGACACCCGTGCCCGGATGATTGCGGCGGGGCAGCGGTTGTTGGATGGACAGGGGGCGAGGAGGATTGCAGAGGTCATGGTCTCCGTGTGAATCTCCCCCAGGCACAACCGAGGCCAGTGGTGGACTCAAATGCTCGTCCCGTTTCCGGTACAACTTCTCTTTGACGGGAGTCGGAGCTGAGCTGATGGGGATCAAAGAGCAGGTGATCCGGGATACCGTCCGGTACACTACCAGGGTTGTCTTAGCCCAGTGTGCCCTCTTTGTTGGCGGGTTTGCCATCGCCAGGTTCTTGGGTCCGACGAACTACGGGATCTGGAACGGGTTGCAGTTGATCCTGCTGTACGCCGCCTACTCTCAACTGGGGATTGTCAATGCGCTCAGTCGTGAACTCCCCCTTCAGCGGGGCAAGGGAGACCTAACCCAAGCGGAGCGAGTCAGAAGCACCACCCTGGGCGTGGTGTTGGTGACAGCCCTTGTAGCGGGCGGTGCTATCATTGTCTACTCGATCATTGCCACCTCTCGCCACTCGCCCCTGGTGATGCTCGGCCTCCGTTTCGTCGGCCTGCTGGTGGTCCTTCAGCAGATCTATTCTTATTTCGAGACCTGCTTTCGAGCAAACCATGAGTTTGCCGTCGTGAGCAAGCTTCGACTCTACCGGACTGTGCTCGACGTCTCACTGGCAGTGCTCCTCACCTACTCCTTTGATCTTGCAGGGCGGTTGTGGGCTGCGACCCTCACCTTCACCGCAATTCTTGCCTACATCCTGTGGCGGCACCCTGTACCCTTCAGGCCGACCTATGACCCCAAGGAGGCGGCCACACTGATCTCGATTGGATTCCCTATCATGCTGGTGGGACTGGTATACTACGGCTTGCTCCAGAGCATCGACCGGGTCCTGATCCTTGCATTTCTCAACCCAACCCACCTGGGCTACTACGCGATCGGGCTCACAGCAGCAAGCGTCGTCGGCATCATTCCCGGAGTGGCTGGGGAAATCCTCTACCCGCGCTTCGCCGAACGGTACGGGGCAACCAACAGCCCCTCGCAACTGAAAGAGTATGTCCTTACGCCGACCTATCTGCTCGCTTACGTGTTGCCCCTTTTTCAGGGAACGATCTACCTTCTCATCCCATACGTCATCCTCACGGCCCTGCCAAAATACGCCCCCGGAATCAGACCGGCGCGCATACTGGTAATGGGCAGCTTCTTCTTCGCCGTCGCGGGCTTCGCGTCGGATTTCCTCAACACGATCAATAAACAAGCTATGAACCTGATGGCACAGATCGCAAGCCTTGTGATCGCCGTATCGTCCACGTATGCGGTCCTCCGCTTGGGCTGGGGGATCCAGGGCGTCGCACTGGCCACGGTGCTGACCTCCCTGCTATACAGCATCGCCCTTCTCGGATATGTCTTGCTCCGTCACTTCGCAACCCCCGCCGAGGGGATAAAAACCCTCTGGGCCCTCTATACCCCATTCGGCTACTGCCTGGCACTCTTGCTGCTCATTGATCTCATTCCCGATGGCGCGTTGAACCAGGGCATTCTCTCGCCTGCTGTCGTCTTCTTGAAGGTTGTCATCTTCGCGCTCTTGATCCTCCCGCTGGTCGCCCGCGCCAACCGAACGGCGTCATTCTTGCCGGAGCTCTACGAACTGGTGGCTGGTCTGCGGCGGCGTGTTTTCAATCAATGAGAGCGACTGCATGAAGATCTGCATGGTGGCGCGGACCACCTTAAACCATAGCCCAGGCGGGATGCAGGAGGACCTCCGGACGCTGGCTGAGGGCGCGGTCAAGGCCGGGCACCGGGTCATCGTGATCACTACCCGGCATCCCGATGGCATGAGCGAGAGTGGGACCAGAGGTGTCGAAATCCAGTACCTTCAGGACACGATCCCGGAATCCTACAAGGGAGGGTTTCACAGCAAGGCGTATCAGCGATTCGCCGAACTCGACCGAGAGATCGGCTTCGACCTTGTCCACAGCGAGAGCTTCGCTGCCCTGGCCTTCTCGGGAAAGATCCGGCAACCGATCGTCGCCAGATTCCATGGGGTCTCGCTTTCTGAATCCGACTATGTCCCACTTGTGTGGAGGATGCTTACCTTCCGGGAGCGTGTGGAGGCGCTCCTCCGCCTTCCAGGAGTCTATAGAAACCACAGGCGACTACAATGGTTCGCGACCCACGTCGATCGGATACTCGTTGTTAGCCAGTTCGCATTCCGGGAACTTCTGCGAAC
>Ga0209640_10004313_pt1 | contig 12496 bp, 6 predicted proteins | sample RifCSP10_1_FD_184018 | JGI IMG/M metagenome (GOLD analysis project Ga0209640, IMG submission 184018) | Soil microbial communities from Rifle, Colorado - Rifle CSP2_sed 10_1 (SPAdes) (version 2) | ecosystem: Environmental > Terrestrial > Deep subsurface > Rock core/Sediment | place: Rifle... | reverse complement strand
TTCCAGGCCAGGATGAGATCGGGCCGGAGCGCGACCACGCGCTCCAGATCCACGCGCGCGGCGTCGCCGACCTGCGGAAGTTCGCGCGCGGCCGGCGGGAAATCGCTGAAGCGCGCGACGCCGACCAGCCGCCCGCCGGCGCCCGCGGCGAACGCCAGCTCCGCCAGGCTCGGCGCGAGCGCGACGACGCGCCGCGCCGGTCCGGCGAGCCGGATCTCCCGGCCGCGATCATCGACAATGGAAACCGCCTGCGCAAACGCCGCACCAGTGACAAGCAGGCCGAAGATAAACGCAGAAGTCCGCAGAGGGATGCGAAGCGATACGGCGAGGCGGGGATTGCCAGCGGAGGTCGCTTCCCTCATCCCTCAGCCCTCACACCATGATGCTGCGCTCCATGTGCTGCAGCAGCCGCGCGCTGGTCTGGCGCAGCCGCGTCGACAGCATCGACACGAGCTTCACCAGGACCTTGGAGCCGAGGCTCGGATGATCGAGGATGATCTTGGCCATGTCGTCGCGATGGAGCACGGCGAACACCGTGGTATCGGTGGCCACGCAGGTCGCGAAGCGCGGCTCGCCATCGATCATCGACATCTCGCCCAGCGTCATGCCGGGGCCGACGCTGGTCATGTGCTGCTGGCCGGCGCGCAAGCCCCGCTTGAAGATGTCGACGGCGCCCTCGATGATGAGGAGCATGAAATCGCCGCCCTCGTCCTCGCGGATGATGGTCTCTCCGGCCTGCGCGCGGTAGACGTCCATGTAGCTGGCCAGGTTCGAGATGTCCTCACGCGAGAACTCCGCAAAAAACAGCGATTTCCCGACTAGGCTGAAGATCTCGCTGGCGATCGCGGTGCCCTTGCCGACGCGCTCCAGCGACCGCAGCGACCCCCGTCCCGGACTCGTCGCATCGACATCGATTTGCGCCATGCCGCCGTCCCGTCCCCCTCACAACCGCCGTCACACTATATAACAGGCCGCCTGCTGCCGCCATTTACTCCGCCCGCTGCGCCTTCAGCCGCCGCCGGGTCACGGCATCCGCCAGCACGCCGAGGAGCTTCCTGCCGTCCTCCCAGCCGATGCAGCCGTCGGTAATGCTCATGCCGTAGACGAGCTCCTTGCCCGGGACCAGATCCTGGCGCCCCGCCTTGAGGTGGCTTTCGGCCATGATGCCGAAAATGCGCGCCTCGCCGCCGGCGATCTGGTCCGCCACGTCGCGCGCCACGTCGAGCTGTTTCTCGGGCCGCTTGCTCGAATTGCCGTGGCTGAAATCAATCATGAGCCGGGCGGGCACCCCGGCTTCCGCCAGGCTCCTGGCCGCGGCGTCGACGCTCGCCGCGTCGTAGTTCGGTTGCGCGCCGCCGCGCAGGATGATGTGGCAGTCCTCGTTGCCGGCGGTGGAAACGATTGCGCTGTGCCCGGCCTTGGTGACGGACAGGAAATGGTGCGGCGCGCTGGCGGCACGGATCGCGTCCACCGCGATCCTGACGTTGCCGTCGGTCCCGTTCTTGAACCCGACCGGGCACGACAGGCCCGACGCGAGCTCGCGGTGAATCTGCGATTCGGTGGTGCGCGCGCCGATTGCGCCCCACGCCACCAGGTCGGCGACATACTGGGGCGTGATCATGTCGAGGAATTCGCAGCCGACCGGCATGCCCATTTCATCCAGGTCCAGCAGGAGGTGCCGGGCGATGCGCAGTCCCTCGTTGATGCGGAAGCTGCCGTCGAGGTTCGGATCGTTGATGAGGCCCTTCCAGCCCACGGTGGTGCGCGGCTTCTCGAAGTAGACGCGCATCACCACCAGCAGCTCGCCCGCGTGCCGCTCCTTCTCGCGCTTCAACCGGCCCGCGTACTCCTTGGCCGCCTTGATGTCGTGGATCGAGCACGGCCCCAGGATGACGAGCAGCCGGTCATCCGCCCCGTGCAGGATGCGGTGGATCGCCTGGCGCGTCTCGTAGGTGGCAAGCGCCGCCTTCTCGGTGACCGGGTATTCCCGCAGCAGGTGCGACGGCGGCACGAGCTCCTTGATCTCCCGGATCCGGAGGTCGTCGGTACGGTATTGCATTTTGTCTTCTGCCATACAAATCAATGAATTATAACTCACGATTGGAGGAGGCCAAAGGCGTGAGTCGTGATTGGTGATTGGTGATTGGTGATTCGACCAATACTCGGCCGTGATCCGCAGGCGCGAATCACGATTCACGAATCACGAATCACGATTCACGGATTCTTAGACGGTGCCGCCAACCGTGAGACCGTCGATGCGCAAGGTGGGCTGGCCCACCCCGACCGGCACGCTCTGGCCTTCCTTGCCGCAAGTGCCGACGCCGGGATCGAGCGCCATGTCGTTGCCGATCAGCGCCACGCGGGTAAGCGCGTCCGGCCCGTTGCCGATCAGCGTTGCGCCCTTCACCGGATGCCCGAGCTTGCCGTTCTCGATGACGTAGGCTTCGGAGGCGGAGAACACGAACTTGCCGCTGGTGATGTCCACCTGCCCGCCGCCGAAATTGACGGCATAGAGTCCGCTCTGCACCGACGCGATGATCTCCTCGCGCGGCACGCCGCCGTTGAGCATGTAGGTGTTGGTCATGCGCGGCATCGGGATGTGCGCGTACGACTCGCGGCGGCCATTCCCCGTGGGACGCACTTTCATGAGCCGCGCGTTGAGGCTGTCCTGGAGGTAGCCCTTCAACACGCCGTCCTCGATCAGCACGTTGCGCTGCGTGGGTTGACCTTCGTCATCGATGTTGAGCGAGCCCCGCCGGCGGGCGATCGTGCCGTCGTCCACCACCGTGACGCCGGGCGCGGCCACGCGCTCGCCGATCCGTCCGCTGAAGGCGGAGGTGCCCTTGCGGTTGAAATCGCCCTCGAGCCCGTGGCCGATCGCCTCGTGCAGCAGCACGCCGGGCCAGCCCGGCCCGAGCACCACCGTCATCGTACCCGCGGGCGCGGGCCGCGCCTCGAGGTTGACCAACGCCTGGTCCACGGCCTTGCGCGCGTAGTCCTCCAGCACCTCGTCGGTGAAATAGGCGTAGTCGAAGCGCCCGCCGCCGCCGGAACTGCCCTGCTCGCGCTTGCCGCCGGCCTCGACGATCACCTGCAACGACAGGCGTACGAGCGGCCGCACGTCGGCGGCGAGCACGCCATCCGAGCGCGCGACCAGCACGACTTCGTACTCGCCGGCGAGATACGCCATGACCTGCGTCACGCGCGGATCGAGCGCGCGTGCGCGCCGCTCGATGCGCTCGAGCAGCGCAACCTTGGCCGGGTCCTCCAATCGGGAAATCGGGTCGTGCGGCGTGTACAGATTGTGGCCGGCGGCCCGGCGCGCCACCCGGGTGCGGCCGGCCTGGCCCTGGCGCGCGATGGCGCGCGTCGCCTGGGCCGCCGCCGCGAGCGCGGCGAGGCTGATGTCGTCGGAATAGGCGAATGCGGTCTTCTCCCCGCTCACCGCCCGCACCCCCACCCCCTGGTCGATGTTGAAGCTGCCGGACTTGACGATGCCTTCCTCCAGGCTCCAGGACTCGCTGCGCGTGTACTGGAAGTAGAGGTCCGCGTAGTCCACGCGGTGCGCCAGGATCTGGCCGAAAACCTCCTGCAGCCGCCCGGCATCCAGGGAATACGGCGCGAGCAGAACCTCGTTCGCCGTGGCAAACGAGGCTTCGCGCTCCAGCACGCGGGTTTCCCGGCGGTTTTCGGGCTTCATGGGCATCAGTATAGATGGTAGCGGCCGATGCGGGTTCAACCGTCCTGCGACCGGCAGCGACGATCCGTCACTCCCGCCTTCGCGGGAGTGACGACTGTTTCAGCAGCGATGGAGCGTCCGGTGCGTCAGCGCGGGCAGGCTCTGCCTCAGGTTGCGCAGATGCTGCAGGTTGATCCCCGCGGATACCACCCCGGAACCCCGGGGCAGCCGGTCGAGCACCACGCCCCAGGGATCCACGATCATGCTGTCGCCATGGGTTTCGCGCCCGCTCACGTGGTAGCCGCCCTGCGCCGGTGCGAGCACATAGGCCAGGTTCTCGATGGCGCGCGCCCGGATCAGCGTCTCCCAGTGCGCCTTGCCGGTGGTCTCGGTGAACGCCGAGGGCACCAGGATGATGTCCACCGGCTTCATCGCGCGGTAAAGCTCCGGGAAGCGCAGGTCATAGCAGATCGAAAGCCCGAGGCGGGCGAACGGCGTGTCCACGGTCACCACGTCCCGCCCCGGCTCGATGGTGCGCTCCTCCTCGTAACGCTCCTTGCCCATGGCAAAGCCGAAGAGGTGGATCTTGTCGTAGCGCGCGGCGAGCCGCCCCGCGCCGTCATACACGAGGCAGGTGTTGCGCACCTTGTCCGGGCTCGACGACTCGAGGGGGACCGAGCCGCCGACGAGCCAGATGCCATGCCTGCGCGCGGTGGCTGCGAGGAACTCCTGGATCGGCCCCGCGCCGGGCTTCTCGCGGACCTTGACCTTGTCATCGTCGCGCATGCCCATGATCGCAAAATGCTCCGGCAGCGCGACCAGATTCGCCCCCTGCGCCGCCGCCATCTCGATCAGGCGCCCGGCTTCGGTGAGGTTGCCTTTGACGTTGGGCCCCGAGGCGAGCTGCACCGCCGCGATGCGCGTGATCGCGGACTGCTCATCGGAATTCGCAACGTGCGGCTTCGGCTTGCCAAAGGATGAGGGCTGCATACTCAGGGCAATCCCATCATTCAGATCCCGCCGCGGACGCCGCGGGCTCCGGCTGCCGCACTCTCGTGACGGTCGGATCCGACCAGGTGCCGCTGACGTCGTATTCGAAGGAAGCGAACTTGCCGACGGGATCCTTCAGCACTTTCTGTGCAATATATGCCGCCACGCCGGCAACCGGCCCGCCGACGAGCGCGCCGGCTACTGCCACGGACTCGGTGAGCTCCGGCGTGATCCTCACCCTGAGGTTCTGGGTCTCGTGCGCGAGGTCCACTTTTCCGCCCATCACGACGCTCGCGGAGGGCCCGCGGACGCGGAATTTCTCGGTAGTGGCGGTGCCGTGGTCAATGCGGGCTCCGCCGGCGATCTCGTCGAAGGCAAAGCCGTCGCTGAAGACATCGCGGAAATCGAGCGACGCGCGGCGCGGCAACGACTGCAAGCTCATGACGCCGAGCAGCTTCCCGATGCCCGGGTCGAGCTTGACGAACTGGCCCTTGGCGGCCTCGAGCTCGAGCGTGCCGCTCAGCGTCGAGTAGTCGAGCTCGTAGGGGGCGCCGGCCCAGGTCAGCGATCCTTCCAGCTTGGCGGTGCCGCGTTGCACGCCTTCCGGATACCCCAGGCGCGTGAGCAGCTTGCCGATGTCGCGGGCCTCCAGGCGCAGGTTGATCTGGGTCATCGGCTGCGGCAGCGCGAGCTGCCACATCCCGTCAAGCGTCAGGCGGCTCTCGGGATTGGTGAGGAGCAAGCGCTGCAGGCGCCAGTCGCGCCCTTCGGGCACGACGGCAAGCTCGAGCCGCCCGAGCTGCCGGTCCCGGACGACGAACTGCTCGGCGACGACGTCGAGCGCGGGCAGGTCCCGCGGCTCGTTTCGGGGCTGCGCCTCGCGGCTCGCCGCCGGGTCGGCGCCGGGCGGCGCCGCAGGAATGGTAAACGTCTTCATCCGTGCCACGACCTTGCCGCTGCCGGCCGGCTGCCAATCCAGTTCGCCGTCGAGCTCCTTGCCGGACAACGAGGTGCGCCAATACCCGTCCCGTAACGAGCCGTCGATCCTGAGCTCTGAGAAGCGCAGTCCCAGAACGTCCACGGTACCCAGGCGGAGGTCGATGCCACCCCAATCGACACGCGTTCCGCCCGGGCCCTGCCCGAGCAGGGTGATCCAGCGGTCCAGATCGAGCGCCTTCACGGCGCCGCTCACCCATACTCCGTCGCGATCCGGCTCGGCGGCGCCACCGCCGAAGCGAACACTGCCACGCGTGATCGCAGCCTTCTCTCCTTCAACCTGCCGCTGCAGGTTCATGCTGAGGATGTCGCCCACAGCAAGGCTCAGCCGGTCCCGGCCTTCCGCCAGAATGCGGCGCTCGAAGCGCGCGGGCCAGATCTCGGCGGCCGCCTTCGCCAGCGGCGCCGGCAGGTTGACCGCGAGGCCCTGCAGGTTCGACTCGATCGCGATGTCCGCGTTGCGCTTGCGCGCGGTCAGCGTCGCGCGCCAGTCGGTCGCGCCGCGCAGGTTCTGGACCCACTGCGGACCGGTGCGGCGCGCGAGGTCGGCATTGATGCGGCCCTGCACGGCGATCTGCACCGACCCGTCACCCGAGCTCGCCGAGATCGTCGCCGGTCCGCCCAGCACGACGGCTTTCACGTTCTGCGCGCGCACGCTCGTCTCGGTAAATTCGAGCCGGCCGCTCAACTGCTCCACGACCGGCAGCTCGGGGGAAATCACGATCGTGTTGTCGGTGAACTGATAGGCGCCTGTTATCGTGCTCTTCGACGTATCGCGGAGCGGGATCGAAAGCTTCAGGGCGAGCCGGCCGGCGCCCTGGGCCTGCCAGCCGCGGGTGAAATCGTCCATCATTCCGGTCACCGGGCTCTTCTCCACGAACGCGAGAAACTCGCCGGCCGGGCCCTCGGCCTCTCCCGCCACGTTGAGGACCTCTTTTTCGGCCCCCAGGTCCGGTAGCCCTACACGCACTTTCGACAGGCGCGCGCCGAGAATGGCGCCCGCCCAGGCGTGCACGTCCATGCGGTTCCCGCGGACGACGAGATCGCCGGCGATATTCGTGATGTCGGGCCAGCCATCCGCGTAGTGCAGCACGCCATCGGAAACCCGGGCCGTCACCTGGAATACGCCGTCGCGGCCGCCGGAAAACGGGAACTCGTCGAGCTTGCCCTTGAGGCGCAACGTCACGTTGCTCGAGCTGCCGGCGATGAACGCGGCGTCGAGCCAGTCGCGCGCCTTCCCGGCGACCCCGAGCGGGATATAGCGGCTCACGTGGCGCGCGTCGGCGCGCGTGAGCCTGCCGGTGAGATCGATGCTGCCGCTCGTGGTTCCGGCGGTGCGGTAGATGCCGAAAACCGAGCCGGCGACGTGCGCATTGGAAAAGGCGACGTTATTGATCCAGAGCTCGGTCTCCCCGCCATTCCTCGACCAGGAGACCTGTGCCGAAAGCGCGTCGAGCTCGTGCGTGTCCCGGAATACCAGCGGCATCTCCACGCTGGCCTTTTGCGACTTCAGAAAGAGCGTTCCGCCCCGTTCGCTCGCCTCCAGCGTGCCGCTGATGCCGGCAAATCCCGGGACCCGCCCCGAACGATTCAGCGACAGGCGCTCGAATCGTCCCCGCGCGCTGAACTGGCGCGGCTCGCTCCAATCCCCGGTCCAGCGCACGGCCACCTCGCGCAGGCTGCCTTTGGGGGAATACTCGGCAAGCGTGCTGCGCGTCTCCTGCCCGAGCGGCAAGTGGTCCGCGAGCGCAACCAGTGGCGCGAGCTCGAGCGCGCTCGCCTGGAGCTCGCCACCGGGCTCCCTGCGCGTGCCCGTGGCGTTGACGCGCAGCAGAAAATCCGCGGGCGGGAGCTTCAAACCTCCGGTCGTGGTGAGGCCGAGCCGCGACGTGGAGACCTCGAACCCCGCATCGGACTGCTTCCATCCCACGCGCCCGGAAAGATGCGACAGGTCGAGCTCCGGCAGGTCGGCGCCGAGCCGGGTGATCACGTTGGTGAGCCGGACGTCGGCGACCGCCTCGACCAGCCGGTCGCGGCTGAACGTGAACCAGGCGCGCAGCGCGCCGGCGCCGCGGGGAAACTCGATCGGAAACGGCACCCAGGTGCGCCAGGCGGCGATATCTGCGTAGTTGAGCTCGAGGAAGAGCTTGCCGTTCCAGTCAGCGAGCGCTGCGATCGCGCCGCCTCTCAAGTCTCCCCGCACGTCGAGCGGGGCCGCCAGCGCCTTCGGCGGCGTCGCGCGCAGACCGAAACGATGCCGGCCGCCGCTATTGACGAGATGCAGGTGGACGTTCGTCAACTCGAGCTGCGGCGCTTTGCGCAGCTCGTCGTTCCAGACGATGGTGGCGTCGTGGACCTCGATTTCGCGCTGGCGCAGCAGCGAGTCGACGAAATCGTTTCCGCCGCCCCCGTCGGCCAGCTCGACACCGGCGATCGACACGACATCGCGCGCATCGCGGCGGATGTTGAGCCTGGGACGGTAGATGTCGAGCGCGTGTGCGCGCAGCTCGAGCGCGGGCACCGACCACCACGACAGGGTACTGTCGACGCGCGGAAGCTCGAGCGCGGGCCGGCCCGCTGCGTCATATACGGTAACGAGCTCCAGCACGAGCTGGGGCCGCAATCCCTCCCATTGCGCCTGGATGCCGCCGATGGTGACCTTCTGCCCCGTGCGCTCGCTGACGATGCGAGCGATGTCGTCGCGGTAGCGCTCGATGTCCGGCATCACCCAGTGACGCAGGACGAGCACCGTGCCCGCGAACGCGAGGCCGATCGCCAGCACGCTCCACGTCAGTACCCGGTAGGCCCAGAGCGCGGCGATACCCGGCCACCGGAACCGTTCCGGAAGCAGCTTTCTTTGCCTGGGCTTGGAAAAAATGCGATATTGACTCAAGGATTTACGTATTCTAGCCCGAACTGTCCATGGAATCCCATAACGCGCGCGCCGAGGTCCGCGCCGACCCGCACATAGCGCGCGCCTCGCGGCTCAGCCGATACGTGAAGCGGCTGCTCGAGGCCGAGCCCGCACTCGAGTTGGATGCGGGAACGGGGCAACCGTTCAGTGCCGCTGAAATGCGCGCCTTCCTCCAGGCACAGCCGTCGGCGGATGACGACGCGCTCGGGCGGTCACTGCGCGCGTTGCGCAAGCGGGTCATGCTGCGCCTGATCGCGCGCGACCTGGGCGGCCTCGCCACGCTCGCCGAAGTGATGTCGACCACGACGGCGCTCGCCGAAGTCGCGATCACCCACGCGGTCGCGGGCCTGGAATCACCGCTCGCCGGGCGGCACGGCCGGCCGGTCGGCGCGGCGAGCGGGCGCGCCCAGCAGCTCCACGTGGTGGGCATGGGCAAGCTCGGCGGCGCCGAGCTCAATGTTTCCTCCGATGTCGACCTGGTCTTCCTCTATCCGGAAGACGGGGAAACGCAGGGGCCCCGCTCGATCAGCAATCACGAATTCTGCACGGTGCTCGGCCGCCGGCTGATCGCCGTGCTCTCCGAGAACACCGCGGAGGGCTACGTGTTCCGCGTGGACATGCGGCTGCGGCCGTATGGAGACGCCGGGCCGCTGGTCACGAGCTTCGATGCGCTCGAAAACTACTTCATCACCCAGGGACGGGAATGGGAGCGCTACGCCTGGATCAAGGCGCGCGCGGTGACCGGCGACCGCGGCCCCGAGTTAATGGAGCGGGTCCTGCCGTTCGTCTACCGACGCCACATGGATTACAACGCGATTGCCGCGTTGCGCGACCTGCACCGGCAGATCCGCCGCGAGGTGGAGCGCCGGGACATCGCGGACGACATCAAGCTCGGGCCCGGCGGCATCCGCGAGATCGAGTTCATCGTGCAGGTATTCCAGCTGATCCGCGGCGGGCGCGAGCCCGAGCTGAGGACGCAGCCCACCCTCTCCGTTCTGCCCCTGCTCGCCAGGCGCAACCTGCTGCCCGGCGCAGCGGCGCAGGAGCTCGCGGAAGCGTATGGCTTCCTGCGCGACCTCGAGCATCGCCTGCAATATCTCGACGACCGGCAGACCCATGTTCTCCCGGCGGCCGAGGCGGACCGCGCGCTGGTTGCCGAGGCCATGGGACTGCGTGATTTCGCAGCGCTCTCCGCCGCTCTCGAGCGCCATCGCACCAATGCCACCCGGCACTTCGAGGCGATCTTTGCCGCCGCTCCCGAGAGCGAGCACGCGCTCTCGCACCTGTGGCAGGGGACGCTCGACGCCGAGAGGTCGGTCGGCGCACTGGCAGGGCTCGGCTTTCGCGATCCCGGGACCATCGAGCAGCGGCTGAGGAGCATGCGTACCGCGAGCCGCTATCGCGAGATGCCGGCCGCGAGCCAGGCGCTGCTCGACCGTCTGGTGCCGCTCGCGGTCGAGGCCGCCGCGGCCGAGCCGGACCCCGACGCCACCCTCGAGCGGCTGTTCGGCCTGCTGGAAAGCATCTCGCGCCGCGGCGCCTATCTCGCGCTGCTCAAGGAGTACCCACAGGCGCTGTCGCGGCTCGCCGCGATGATGAGCGCAAGCCCCTGGGTCGCCCAGTACCTGACGAGCCAGCCCATCCTGCTCGACGAGCTGCTGGACGCGCGCACGCTCTACGCCGCGCCGCACTGGCCGTCCGCGGCCCACGAGCTGCGCGGGCTGATGGACGCCGCCGCGGGCGATGCCGAAAAGCAGATGGACGTTCTGAGGCACTTCAAGCACGCGCATACCATTCGCCTCATCGCGCAGGACCTGGCGGGCGTGCTGCCGATCGAGACGCTGAGCGATCACCTGAGCGATCTCGCGTGCGTGGTGCTCGAAGAGGTGCTGCGCGGCACCTGGCGGATGCGCCCGGGACACCGCGAGGCGCCGCGCTTCGCCGTGATCGGCTACGGCAAGCTCGGCGGCAAGGAGCTCGGATACGCCTCCGATCTCGACCTGGTCTTCCTCCACGACGATGCCGCGCCGGAGGCGGCCGAGCACTACGCGCGGTTCGCGCAGCGCATCAACACCTGGCTCACCAGCCTGACGCCGGCGGGGGTGCTGTACGAAACCGACTTGCGGTTGCGGCCGGACGGCGCGGGGGGGCTGCTGGTGAGCCCGCTCGCGAGCTACCGCGAGTACCAGATGGACAAGGCGTGGGTGTGGGAGCACCAGGCTCTCACCCGCGCCCGCTTCGTCGCCGGTGACCGCGAGATCGGCGCCGCGTTCGAATCACTGCGGGTCGCGGTGCTGCGCAAGGAGCGCGACCTCGAGGCGCTGCGCCGGGCGATCGCCGAGATGCGCCGGAAGCTGCACGACGGCCATCCCAACCGCACGCAGCGCTTCGACCTGAAGCACGACCCCGGCGGCATCGTCGATGTCGAGTTCGCCGTGCAGTTCCTCGTGCTGGGCCACGCCCACGCCCACGCCGAGCTCACCGGGAACATCGGCAACCTCGCCCTGCTCAAGCTGGCGGCGCGCCTCGGCTTGCTCCCCGGGGACCGCGCGCAGGCGGCGCACGATGCCTACCGGCGGCTGCGCCTGCTCCAGCACGGCCTGCGGCTGAAGGGCGAGCAATACGCCCGCATCGAGCCCGGCGAGGTCGCAACCGAAATCCGGGCCGTGCGGGAACTCTGGAAATCCGTAATCGGTGACGGGTAGCCGATACCAGCGAACTTCCGAATCGGTCGTCCTCGCGAAGGCGGGGACCCAGACACATCCCGGGGGCCGCCCTAGATTCCCGCCTTCGCGGGAATGACGCCCGCTGCTTGACCGGACCGACGTCAGGCGCTGGCGCCCGCAGCCTCGGCAGCCTGCGTCTTGCGCCCCAGCAGGCGGTAGACGGTGATTTCGCCCTTGCCCTTGACGTGGATCGACTGCGGGCCTTCGAAATCGTATTGATTGCGCACGCGCCGGTAGGTGGTGGCATCGACCAGTATCATGCTCGGCCCGGCCTGCTCGGTGACGCGGCTCGCGATGTTGACGGTGTCGCCCCAGAGATCGTAGATGAACTTCTTCATCCCGATCACGCCCGCGACCACCGGGCCGGTGCCGATGCCGACGTGGATCTGCAGGCGCGCCCGCCGGATCCCGGAGAGCGTTTCCATGTAATCGCGCATCTCGATCGCCATGCCGCAGATCGCACTGCAATAATCGCGGTCCGACGCTTCCGCGTCGGGCGCCCGGTGGTGCTCGTCGAGGCCGCCCGCGACCATGTAGGCGTCGCCGATGGTCTTGATCTTCTCCAGCCCGAATTTCTCGGCCAGCAGGTCGAAGTGCGAGAACACCTCGTTCAGGAGCGTCACCATGAACTTGGGCGGCATCTCCTCCGAGAGCCGCGTAAAATTGATGATGTCGGCGAACATGACCGTGACGTCCGAGAAACCGTCGGCGATGGTCGCGTGCTGCTCCTTCAGGCGCTGCGCGATCGGGCCGGGCAGGATGTTGAGCAGCAGGCGCTCGGATTTCTGCTGCTCCTCCTGGAGCAGCTTGAACTGCTCGTCGATCCGCGCCTGCAGCTTGTCGCGCTGGTTGACGAAGTAGCTGATCAGGAGATAGACGATGGTGGAGACCGCGGCGAAGTTCAGCGAGAAGAACACGGCGACCGACTGCATGGTGACGCCCTGCTGCACGCCGTCGCCGAGGTAGTAGTCGAAAAAGCCGGAGATTCCCGTCATCACGATGTAGGCGAAGAACCACGGCAGCGACTCGCGCGGACCCTGGAAGATCATGACCCCGACCGGTGCCAGCAGCGCCCACAGCATCACGCCCGAGGAGCTCACGTAGCTGCCGATGCTCCACTGCATGATGAACGGCACGAACAGGAACAGGCTCACCTGGATGAAGCGGAACAGCTCGAAGTTGCGCTTCCAC
>Ga0209640_10004312_pt1 | contig 12497 bp, 15 predicted proteins | sample RifCSP10_1_FD_184018 | JGI IMG/M metagenome (GOLD analysis project Ga0209640, IMG submission 184018) | Soil microbial communities from Rifle, Colorado - Rifle CSP2_sed 10_1 (SPAdes) (version 2) | ecosystem: Environmental > Terrestrial > Deep subsurface > Rock core/Sediment | place: Rifle... | reverse complement strand
GGGGAAGGCCAGACGTCGGAAGGGGAGTTCTGGGAGTCGCTCTCGAGCGCCTGCAACCTGAAGCTGCCGGTCCTCTATCTCGTCGAAGACAACGGCTACGCGATCTCCGTCCCGGTCGAAGTGAACACGCCGGGCGGCTCGATCTCGCGTCTCCTGACGGGATTCCCCGACCTCTTCGTCGCCGAGGTGGACGGCTGCGACTTCCTCGAGTCGTACGACGCACTGAGACGGGCCGTCGAGCACTGCCGGGAGCGACGCGGCCCGGCGCTCGTGCACGCGCAGGTGATCCGGCCCTACAGCCACTCCCTCTCGGACGACGAGGCGCTCTATCGGCCGAAGGAGGAGCGCGAGCGCGAGCTCGCCCGCGACCCGGTGACGACGTTCGCCCGGTTCCTCGTCTCGGAAGGCATCCTGTCGGAGGCCTCTCTCGCGCGGCTGAAGGAGGAGGTCGAGGCGGAGGTGAACGAGGCCGCCGACCGCGCTCTCGCCGCGGAGCTGCCGGCCCCGGAGTCCGCGTACGACTTCGTGTACTCGCCCGACGTGGACCCGACGTCGCCGGCCTTCTCGACGCCGGCTGCGCCCGCCGAGGCCGCCGCGCCGACGACCATGGTCGACCTCCTGAACGCGTGCCTCCGCGACGAGATGAAGCGCGACCCGCGGGTCGTCCTCTTCGGAGAGGACGTGGCCGACGCCTCGCGCGAGGAAGTCCTCGCCGAGTGCAAGGGGAAGGGGGGCGTCTTCAAGGTCACCCACAACCTGCAGCGCCTCTACGGGAAAGACCGGGTCTTCAACGCGCCGCTCGCCGAGGCGAACATCGTCGGGCGCGCGATCGGAATGGCGCTGCGGGGCTTGAAGCCGGTCGTCGAGATCCAGTTCTACGACTACATCTGGCCCGCCTACATGCAGATCCGGAGCGAGCTCGCCACGATGCGTTGGCGGTCGGGCAACACCTGGACCTGTCCGGTCGTCGTGCGAGTCCCGATCGGCGGTTACATCGGCGGCGGGGCGATGTACCACTCGCAGTCCGGCGCCGTCCTGATGACGCACCTGCCGGGCTTGCGGGTCGTGCTTCCGTCGAACGCGCTCGACGCGAACGGACTGCTGCGCACGGCGATCCGGTGCGACGACCCGGTGCTCTTCCTCGAGCACAAGCACCTCTATCGTCAGACGCACAACAAGGGGGTCTATCCCGGGCCCGACTACATGGTCCCGTTCGGAAAGGCCTCCGTCGTCCAGGAGGGGGCCGACGTCACCGTCGTGACCTACGGGGCGACCGTGTACCGGTCGCGGCAGGCCGCGGCGGCGTTTTACGAGGCGACCGGGAAGAGCGTCGAGATCCTCGACCTGAGGAGCCTCTCGCCCTACGACAAGGAGGCGATCGCGGCGTCGGTCAAGAAGACAGGCCGCGCGGTCGTCGTGTACGAGGACCCCATCTCCTGGGGCTACGGCGCGGAGATCGCGGCGTGGATGTCCTCGGAGCTCTTTTCCTGGCTCGACGCTCCGGTCGAGCGCGTCGCGGCGACGGACACGTACGTCGCCTACCAGCCGCAGGTCGAGGACTTCATCCTCCCGCAGGCGTCGCACGTCGAAAAAGCTCTGGAGCGCGTCACGAGCTTTTAGGGGTCAGGCGCGCAGTTTGGCATTATGAGAACCCGAACTGCCAAAATGCGCGCCTGACCCCGAACTGACCTCCGATAGCGACAGGTTTCGTCGTCCGGGCGACAGGTTTGGAGCCCGCCCAAAAGTTAACTCTTTTATTCACAGTAAGGTAGGTGCTGGTATGCGGTCTGCTCTTTCCAGGAGTGTCGAGAGACAGAAGGAAGTGAAAGAGCCATGTGGAGGGAATTGCAGTTGAGCATCGAGACGCCGGTCAACGCGAACCACCGGTCCCTGAGACGGTGTCACGGCTGCGGAAACTACACGCGTCCCTTCGTCGAGATGGAGGGAACCATCCGGTGCGAGAAGTGCGCGAAGAAGGGCGAGAGTTCCGACGAGCGCGAGAAAGAGAGCCTCGACGGGATCGAGTCCTATGGAGCGATCGAGTAGAGCCGATTAGCTGATACCTTCCGCCCGGTGAAGGCCGACCACCGGGCCACTCTCCTTCGGCGCCGCGTCTTCTCTCCCGGTTTCTTCTCCGTCACCCTTCGAGCGCCCGACCTCGCTGCGAGCGTCCTCCCCGGGCAGTTCGTCATGCTCGAGGTTCCCGGACGCCTCCGTCCCTACCTGCGCCGCGCGTACTCGGTCGCGGACGCCGACCCCGGAGCGGGAGAGGTCGAGTTCCTCGTCCGCACCATCGGCCCGGGCACCTCCGCCCTCGAGCACCTCGCCGAAGGGTCGGAGGCCTCGCTGCTCGGGCCGCTCGGCAACGGGTTCTCTCTCGACGGCCTGGGCCGCTCCGCCGCCGTCGCCGTCGTCGCCGGGGGAATCGGCGCGGCTCCCTTCCCGCTCCTCTTCCGCGCCCTGCGGGCGTCGGGGCTCTCCGGCGACCTGTACCTCGGCGGGCGCAACGCCGCGGAGCTCGCCTTCCGGGAGCGTTTCGCCGGGATCGTCCCCGGCGAGACCATCCTCGCGACGGACGACGGCTCGCTCGGCGAAAAGGGATTCGTCACCGCCGCCTTCGAGCGCCGCGCGTCGGTCGTCTCCACCCGGTACGCGCGCGTCTACGCCTGTGGCCCGATGCCCATGTTCGCCTCGCTCGCCCCCGCGGTCGCGCGCGCGCGCGTTCCCGCCGAGTTCTCGACCGAGGCCGCGATGGGGTGCGGGTTCGGGGCGTGCCTCGGTTGCGTCATCCCCGGAACCGAGAAGCCGTTCGTGATCTCCTGTCTCGAGGGGCCGATCCTGCCGCCGGAGAAGATCGCGTGGGAGGCCCTCACCCCATCCCTCTCCCAGGGGGAGAGGGAGAAGAGCGCCCTCAACCCGCCCGTCTCCCGGAGGGAGAGCGAGAAGAGCCCGTGAGCGCGGCCCTCGAGACGCGGCTCGGTCCGCTGGCCCTCCGGAACCCGATCGTGACGGCGTCCGGGACGTTCGGGTATGGCCTCGAATTCACGGATTTCGTCGACCTCTCGAAGCTCGGCGGGATCTGCACGAAGGGCCTGTCGCTCCATCCCCACGCGGGCAACGCTCCGCCGCGCATCTGCGAAACACCCGCCGGGATGCTGAACGCGATCGGGCTCCAGAACGTGGGCGTCGACGAGTTCCTCCACGAGAAGCTGCCGCTTCTCGATGCCCTCGGCGCGACCGTGATCGCGAACGTCTGGGGGGACACCGAGGAGGACTACGTCGCGGTGGTCGGGGCGCTCGAGGCGGCTCCGGGCCTGGCGGCGGTCGAGCTCAACATCTCGTGCCCGAACGTGGCGAAGGGCGGGATGCTGTTCGGCAACTCGCCGGCGGCGACGGCTTCTCTCGTCGCCCGCGTGCGCGCCGCGACCGGCCGCACGCTCGTCGTGAAGCTCTCCCCGAACGCGCCCGACCTCGTCCTGTCCGCCCGCGCCGCCCGCGACGCGGGCGCCGACGTCCTCTCGCTCGTGAACACGTTCGTCGGCATGTCGATCGATCCCGCGACGGCGCGGCCGCGCCTCTCCTTCGGTACCGGCGGCCTCTCGGGGCCGGCCATCAAGCCGCTCGCCGTCCGGATGGTGTTCCAGGTCGCCCGCGCCCTTCCGGACGTGCCGATCATGGGGATCGGAGGGATCTCGGACCTCTCCGACGTCCTCGAGTTCCTCGCGGCGGGTGCCTCCGCGGTGCAGGTCGGCACGGCGAACTTCCGCGACCCGGGCGTCTCCGGGCGGCTCGTCCTCGAGCTCGAGTCGTACTGCGCCGAGCACGCCGTCACGGTCGCGGATCTCGTGGGTCGCGCGCAGCGGTTCCCTCCCGGCGGCGAGAGAGGAGCGGAAGGGTGAGGGAAGAGCGTCTCTGCGTCGCGCTCGACTTCGGCTCGCGGGACGAGATTCTCGCGGCCGCCCGCCGGTTCGGAGCGCGCGCGGGCTGGCTGAAGGTCGGTCTCGAAGCCTTCGTCGCGCAGGGGCCATCGATCGTCTCCGAGGTCTCCGCGACGGGCGCTCGAGTCTTCCTGGACTTGAAGCTCCACGACATCCCGACGACCGTGGCGCGCGCCGCCGCGGCGGCATGCCGGTCGGGCGCCGCCATGGTCAACGTCCACGCGCTCGGCGGGCGAGACATGCTGCTTGCCGCGCGGGACGCGGTGAAAGCGGCCGACGCCGGAGTGAAGCTCGTCGCGGTGACGCTCCTGACGTCGCTCGACGCGCGCGCTCTGTCGGACCTTCCCGTCGCCGGGTACCCGGAGGGAATCGTCCGCCGACTCGCGTCGCTCGCGCAGGAGTGCGGCGCGGACGGCGTCGTCTGCTCCGCACACGACCTCCCGATCGTCCGCGGCTCGTGCGGCCCGGGCTTCCTGACCGTCGTGCCGGGGATCCGCCCCGCGGGCTGCGACGCGCTCGACCAGCGGCGCACCGCGACGCCGGCCGGCGCGCTCGCCGCGGGAGCCGGCGTCCTCGTCGTCGGACGGCCGCTGACGGGCGCCGCGGACCCCGACGCCGCCCTGGAGGCGCTGATCGCGGAAATACAATCGGCGCCGTGACCGAAGCCCGAAGCGACTGGCGCGAGCCGCACGGCACGTGGATCGTCGGGCACCGCGGCGCCCCGCGCCGCGCGCACGAGAACACGATCGAGAGCTTCGACTGGGCCGAAACCTTCGGCGTGGACGCGGTCGAGCTCGACGTGCGCCAGACGCGCGACGGCGAGGCCGTGGTGTTCCACGACGAGGACGTCCTGCTCGGCGCTCAGCGCGTTCCGGTCCGCAGTTTCACGACCCGCGAGTTGGAGCGGCTCCGCCTGCCGTCGGAGCACGGCGAGTTCGGCATCCCGCGGCTCCAGGACGTCTTCCACCGCTACGGACCGGCGCTCAAATACGTCGTCGAGGTGAAGTCGTCGCCGAACTACGACCGCGGCGTCATGGCTCGCCGGATCGCCGGCCTGGCTTCCGTATACGGCGTCGTGCCGCGCTGCCTGGTCGTCTCCTTCGATGCGGACTTCCTGAGGAAGATGCGCGAAGTCGAGCCGCGGCTGGCCACCAGTTACCTGTTCGACCACCCGGTTGCGCTGCCCGAGGAGGGACGTCTCACCCCCCTCTTTCCCCCCGTGGACGCCATCGGACCCGCGCGCGAGCTCGCGACCCCGGCGCTTCTCGAGCACGCGGCGGCGGCGGGACTCACCGTCCACCCGTGGACGGTGAACGCGCCCGACGAGATCCGGCGTTTCCTCGCCGCGGGAGTGGCTTCGATCACCACGGACGAGCCGGATACCGCCCGGGCGCTTCGCGACGAAATGCCTTCGCCCGCGCCGATCGCCGGCTAGAGAGGAAACGATGCAGACGCTCGGGCTCGTGGTCATCGGGGTCGTCGCCGGCGTGGCGGCCGGGATGTTCGGGATCGGCGGCGGGCTCATCATCGTGCCCGCGCTCGCGCTCCTCTACGGGCTGTCGCAGCACTCGGCCGTCGGCACGTCGCTCGGCGCCATCCTGCTTCCGGTGGGCGCGCTCGGCGCCTGGGTCTACTGGAAGAACGGCAACCTGAACGTCCGCTACTCGCTCCTGATCGCGGCCGGGCTCCTGATCGGTGCGTTCCTCGGCGCGAAGCTCGTCCAGCCGGTCTCGGACCTCACTCTGCGCCGGCTTTTCGCCGGGTTCCTGCTCCTGGTGTCGGTGCGGATGATGTGGGGGAAGTAGGATTCGAGTCGGGCCGCCGAGGTCGGCGGCTGCCGGGCGCTTCGCCGATCTTCAGAAAGGAGTTGCGATGAAGAGGTCCTTCTCACTAGCCCTTGCATTGTCGCTGTGCACTTCGCTTTCGGTCGTCTCCGCGCTCGCTCAAGAGAAGGAGCACCCGAAGGAGCACCCCGAACACCCGAAGTCGGAGAAGAAGGTCTCGGTGGACAACATCGATGCCGCGATTCGGTCGCATATTGACGAGAAGACCAAGGCGTCGGAGGGAAAATTCCTCGTGCGCGACGGGGTCCTGAGCAAGACCTGGGAGCTCGAGCTCGTACGCGTGCACAAGGACCGGCTGCAGGTGCTCGCCGACGGCCGCTACTTTGCGTGCGTCGACTTCAAGGCTGCGGACGCGACCATGATCGATGTCGACTTCTTTCTGAAGAAAGACGGGGAAAAGCTCGTCGTGACCGACACGAGCGTACACAAGGTCAACGGGAAGGCGCGCTACAACTACGAAGAGAAAGACGGCGTCTGGGTGCGCGTCGCGGAGAAGAGCTGAACCGATGGCAGCCCTTCTTCTCCTCGCAGCGCTCGTCGCGCCGTCGGCTGCGCCGACTCCGCCCAAGCCCTCGGACCGGAAGATCGATGCAACCTACGTCGCGACGGTCGAGCAGGTGCCGGCCGGGGCCGAGCGGCTCGAGGTCTGGGTGCCGCTGCCGTCGGACACCGAGTTTCAGCGAATCCGCGGCCTCCAGATCGAGAGCCCATATCCCTGGAGCGTTCGCCGGGAGCGGGAGCACGGCAACTCTTACCTCTACCTCTCGGCGCGTCAGCCGCACGCCGGCAGGCTCGATGTCCGCATCCGCTTCGATGCCGATCGGACCGAGGTCCTCAGTCCGGCTGCGGGGCACGCGGCGCGGCCGGAATCGCGCCGCGAGGACGTCGTGCGGTATCTCAAAGCAGAGCACTTCGCGACTCTCTCGCCGCGCGTGCGCGATCTCGCGCGGCGGATCACGTGGGGACATAGGACGCCGGAAGGGAAAGCGCGCGCCATCTACGACTGGCTCGTCGACACGATGGTCTATGACAAGACGACTCCCGGCTGGGGAATCGGCGACACGGAGCGCGCTTGCGACGTCCAGAAGGGCAACTGCACCGACTTCCACTCGCTCTTCATGTCGCTCGCCCGCGCGGAGGGAATCCCCACGCGGTTCGTGATCGGGTTTCCATTGAAAAGGGAGCGGGCCGGCACGATCGCGGGCTACCATTGCTGGGCCGAGTTCTACCTGGACGGCAGTGGCTGGGTGCCGGTGGACGCCTCCGACGCCTCGAAGACGATGGAGCCGGCGCGTCGCGACTATCTCTTCGGCAACCTCGATCCCGACCGGATTCAGTTCACGGTCGGGCGCGACCTTCGGCTCGACCCGCCACCGTGCGCCGAGCCGCTCAATTTCTTCATCTATCCGCACGCGGAGGCGGACGGCAGGCCCCTGACAGGGGTCTCGATCCAGCTCGACTATCGCGACCGGCCGGCCGACGCGGTGGCCACGGCGGCGCCGTAGCCGTCCGCACGCCTCTCAGCCCTGGAGTCGCCCCACAGGACTATGGCTGGATGGTGAAGTGCGTCGAGGCGGTCTCCGACCTCATCGCGAAAATCCGGACGATGCCCTCCTTCCGTCCGAAAAGGGACGTCGGATGCTTCGTTTCCGTGTAGGTCTCGGCGTCAAGAACAGCCAAGTGGTAGAGGATCTCCTGAACCGGGATCGGTCGGTCCTGGTACATCTTGTAGGCGATCAGCTCCTCGTACGGCTGGCCCTCGAGCACGTGCTGGAGCTTTTTGAAGTAGCCGTGCAGGTTCGGTCTCTTCCACGCCCGCGTCGGCGCGATACCGCCGGAACTTGGGGACTGGAAACCCCCGGGAAGTAAAACAGACCGGAGCCCTGACCCTGTCAACCTCGGGGTGTGGCGAGATGCAGTTCGCCGCGGCGGAAGCAGCCGGGCACGTGGTCGTCGACCATCCCCGTCGCCTGCATGAGCGCGTAGCAGATCGTCGGGCCGACGAAGCGGAACCCGCGCTCGGAGAGCGCGCGGCTCATCGCGGCCGACTCGGGAGTCTTCGCCGGGACGTCACGAAGCGACCCCGGCCGGTTCCGGCGGGGCTGGCCGCCGACGTGCCGCCAGAGCTCGTCCGCGAGAGAGCCGTTCTCGCGCCGAAGCGCGAGGATCGCCCGCGCGTTCGTCACCACCGATTCGAGCTTGCCGCGGTGCCGGACGACGCCCGGGTCGCGGAGAAGATGCTCGATCTTCGCGGGGCGGAACCGGGCCACCCGGGCGGCATCGAACCCGGCGAAAGCCGAGCGGTACCCGTCGCGCTTTCGGAGGATCGTGAGCCAGGAGAGCCCCGCCTGTGCGCCCTCGAGGGTGAGGAGCTCGAAGAGGTGGCGTTCGTCGAACGAGGGAACGCCCCACTCGGTGTCGTGGTACTCCGCGAGAAGCGGGTCGCTCTCCGCCCAGGGACAGCGTTTCAGCGGGGCTCGCGGGCTCTTCACGGCGGGGAGCCCTAGGGCTGGATCGTCAAGTGCGTTCCGCCGAGGACCTCGAGGGCGGCGCCCGTGATCGCCGCGGCGTCGTCGGAGGCGAGGAAGAGGACGGTCCGCGCGACGTCGCGCGGCCAGAGCTTCTCCGCGAGCGGTTGTTCGCGGGAGGGAGCGTCCGTCTCCTCCAGCCGGTTCTCGACCGTCCCGGGACAAACGGCGTTGACCGCGATGTTGTCCCCCCGGAACTCGCGAGCGAGGCTCTGCGTCAGGCCGATCAAACCGAACTTGGCCGCGCTGTGGGCGGCGAGGTTCGCCTCGCCACGCATCCCATGGATCGAGGAGACGTTCACGATGCGCCCGCGGCGCCGCGAGACCATGCCCGGAAGGACGGCACGGCAGAAGTTCGCGGCCCCCGTCAGGTTCGTCGAGAGCACGAGATCCCACTCCTCGGCCGACAGCTCCAGGAACGGCCGCCAGAGGAAGACGCCGGCGTTGTTGACGAGGACGTCGATGGCGCCGAGCTCCGCCTCGACCCTGTCGACGGCCGCCTGCGCTCCCGCGCGGTCGCGGATGTCGGTGGGAATCGCGACCGACCGCGCTCCCGCCTTTTCGGCGAGCCGCGCGGTCGCCAGGAGCTCCATCTCGGTGCGTGCGACGAGCCCGACCCGCGCGCCCTCCTCGGCGAAGCGCAGCGCGATCGACCGCCCGATTCCGCGGGAAGCGCCCGTGACGAGAACGGTGCGGCCTCTGAACTTCAACGTGGCAGCTCCCTTCCGCCGAGCTCCGCGTAGAGCTCCTCGGAGAAGAGCCGATCGGAGCCGCGCGCCGTGAACGTCGGGCCGGCGGCGAGCGACGACGACTCCTCTCCCGGCGCGGCCCGATCCACCTTCACCCGGACGACGGACAGCGGGAAGATGTGGCGATCCGGGTCGAAGTCGCAGACGTGGCCGCGCCCCGCCTTCGCCTGGACCCAGACCGCCTGGTTTCGGGCGAGGAGGAAGAGAGTCGCCGTCCGCCGGCGGATCAGGTTCGCCGCCGTCCGGCTTCCGCCGCGAACGGCGACGACGATCTCCTTGCGGGAGCGGGCGCGGACCTCGCCGAGCGTGAGCAGGGCGGCGCGCGGAAACCCGCCGGGGTCCACGGTCAGAAACGGGAGGGCGAGGCGGCGTCTCGCGCGGAATCCCGCTCCGGAGAGCGCCAGGTGAACCTCAACGGGCAGCCGGTCGAGCTCCATTCCCGTGAGTTTATTGCGAGCTTGCCGGGTTCACCGCGTCCCTCGCGAAATATGATTCCGCCATGAGAGCACGCTCGGTCGCGACGGCTTCTCTCCTGATCCTGGGTCTCGCGGCGTTCACCGGGGCGCCGTCCCTTCTCGCCGACGAACGTGCCGATCAGGTCGCGCGGGAGCTCATTGCCGCGCTCGGGGGCGAAACCGCGTGGGAGAAGGCCCGCCAGTTCCGGTTCGACTTCCTCGTCGAGCGGGAGGGCAAGCGCGCGGCGGAGTTCCGCCACCTCTGGGACCGGTACACGGGCGACTACCGCGTGCAGGGATCCGACAAATCCGGAGCGCCGTACGCCGTTTACTTCAACGTCAACACCCGCGAGGGGACCGCCCTTCTGAACGGACGACCCGTCGAGGGCGAGGAGAAGAAGAAGCTCCTCGAGACGGCGTACGGCCGGTTCATCAACGACACGTACTGGCTGCTCGCGCCCTGGAAGGTGTTCGACCCGGGAGTGACCCGCGCGTACGAGGGGGAGAAGACGACGTCGGACGGCGCGCTCTGCGACGTCATCCGCCTCTCCTTCGAAGGCGTCGGGCTCACGCCGAAGGACGTCTACTGGCTCTGGGTGACGCGCGACGGGCGCCGCATGGTCCAGTGGGAGTACCTCCTGGGGGGCGCGAAGGAGGATCCGACGGTCGCGTTCTGGAAGGACTGGAGAGCGTTTTCCGGGATCTCGCTCGCCCTCGACAGAGCCTTCCCCGTCCGGCCGGTCCGGATCTTTTTCGAGAACGTCTCGGTCTCCTCCATGCGCGACGAAAAGGAGTTCGCGCCGCCCGCCGCCGCGCCGTAAGAGTTCTGTCATTCCGAGGAGCGTAGCGACGAGGAATCTGGATCCCTGTTGACCAGGACACAGATCCCTCGCGGAGCCTGCCCTGAGCGGGAGACAGTAGTCGAGAGGGACACAGATCCCTCGCTTCGCTCGGGATGACAGGGAAGGGCGAAGGGCTCGGGATGACAGGGGAGAGCGAAGGGCTCACGATGACAGGGTTGAGTGAACTGACACCGAAGGCAATCCCCGCGCTGCTCGCCCTCGCGGTCGTCGGCTGCGCGTCCGTACGCCTTCCCGGCTTGACCTACGCGAGGGTCGCGACGAAGAGCCTGCCGTCGGCCGCGGAGTGTCTCGTGATCGAGCCCCCGTCCTACGCGCGGTCGCCGGCGCGGCGTTATCCCGTGCTCGTCTTTCTCCACGACGGCTACGGCAACGTTCGCACCCTCGAGCGCCGCGGGGTCGCCGCCGATCTCTTCGCGCGGATGGCGGAGGGGCGGCTCCCGGAGTTTCTCGTCGTCGCGCCGGGCGCGTCCGGCTCGTGGTTCTCCGACTCGCGGGACGGCAAGCGTCGCTGGGAGGAGTTCCTGACGGGCGACCTCCTGAGGCAGCTCGCGACCCGTTACCGGATCCTGCCGGGTCGCGGAGCGCGCGCGATCACGGGGATCTCGATGGGAGGCTTCGGCGCCGTGAAGATCGGCCTCAAGCACCCCGACCTCTTCGGGACGGTCTCCTCGCTGTCGGGGGCGCTCATCCCGATCCAGTGGGAAGACCTCGACCGGTACAACTGGATCACGCGTCTGACGTTGAAGCGTGTCTTCGGCAACCGGCCGGACGCGAACACGCTGGCCGCGAACGACGTCTGGGAGATCCTGCACGGTGCGCGTTTCGAGGCGCCGCCCTTCCAGGCTCACCTGCGCGCGGGAAACGAGGACTTCTACGGCCTGGACGGCGTCGCCGCCCAGTTCGGGTCCTACATGAACGAGCGCGGCATCCCGACGGAGGTCGTGCTCGAGCCGGGCGATCACGACTGGAAGTACTGGCGTCGTGCGCTCGTCGCGATCGCCGAATGGCACGCGAAGAGGTTCTCGTATGATTCCGAAGGTGCTCGGGAACCCTGACTGATGGCCCAAGGCTCCAACGGCGCCCGGCTGGTCCTCTTCGACGTCGACGGCACGCTCCTGTCCGCCGGGCGGGCGGCGCGCGAGTCGATCGGCGCCGCCCTCGCGGAGGTTCTCGGCTGGGAGGGTTCCTCCGACGGTAACGACTTCTCGGGAAAGACCGATCCCCAGATCCTCCGCGAGCTCGTAATGGAGTCGGTCGGTCGCGCGCGCCTCGAGGCCGCGCTCGATTCGATCTTCGACCGCTACGTCGAGGAGCTCTCCCGCCGCCTGCGGCCGGACGCCGTCGTCGTGAAGCCGGGCGTGCCGGCGCTCCTCGAGCGTCTCGCCGAGGATCCGCGGGTTACGCTCGGGCTCCTGACCGGCAACATCGAGCGGGGCGCCCGCCTGAAGCTCGAGCCCGCCGGACTGAACGGCTACTTCCCCTTCGGGGCCTTCGGCGACGACTCCGCCGACCGTTACCACCTGCCCGCGATCGCGGTCGCGCGGGCTCGCGAACGGACCGGCCGGGACTTCCACGGCCCGTCCGTCGTCATCGTCGGAGACTCGGTGCACGACGTCGCGTGCGGCCGCTCGCTCGGCGCCCGCGCGATCGCGGTGGCGACGGGCCCGACTCCCGCGGAGAGGCTCGAGGCGGAGCGGCCCCACGCCCTCTTCACCGACTTCTCCGACGTCGAAGCCGCGCACGAGGCGATCCTCCGGTGACCCGCGGTCTCGCGCCGCTCGTTCTCGCGGCGGCCGCGCTCGGTTGCGCGTCCACGGCGCCCGGCCCGTCCTCTCCGGCCGCCGCCGCGGCGACGCGCGCGCCGTACAAGGCGAAGCCGGCCGGGAACCACGCGATCGAAATCCAGGTCGATTCGAAGGCGGCGCAGGACCTCGTCGCGTTTCTCTCGCTGCCGCAGTTCCGGGCCGATCAGGTGAAGGCGATCACCGAGCTTCCCGCGGTACGGCTCGCGATCCAGGACTCGGGCCGGACGATGGAGACTTTCGAGCGAGACCTCGCCGCCGCGTTCGACGAGGAAGAGAAGAGCGCCGTGTTCGATCTCAAGTCGGTTCGCGCCGGGC
>Ga0209640_10004311_pt1 | contig 12498 bp, 8 predicted proteins | sample RifCSP10_1_FD_184018 | JGI IMG/M metagenome (GOLD analysis project Ga0209640, IMG submission 184018) | Soil microbial communities from Rifle, Colorado - Rifle CSP2_sed 10_1 (SPAdes) (version 2) | ecosystem: Environmental > Terrestrial > Deep subsurface > Rock core/Sediment | place: Rifle... | reverse complement strand
CGGCGCCCAGGGCGACTCGAACATGGGGGGTGCCGGCGGGATCGCGTGGCTTCGCCATCCGACGGCCGACGCGAACATCGGGGCCGTGGGCTGCGGGCACTCCAGCCTCGCCCAGTTCGGGAGCGGGCTCCGGCGCGTGAAGGTGCTGAGCCCCTCGGGCGACTGGGGAACCGAAGGGGTGCCGTGGCCCGGCGCGCCCGGCAATCTCACCCCAACCTGCATCACCTGCCACAAGGCGCACGGCAACCAGAACCCGTTCGGGCTCATTCTGCTCTCGCGCTTCGCCGGCTCGGTCACCGAGGAAGGCGGGTACGCGGCGGCGCAGACGCCGGACCTGACGACAGGGATGCGGAACCTCTGCGGCCAGTGTCACGGCCAGGGGAACTAGGGGAGAGGAGGGCCTAGCGACAAGCGAAACAAGTTGTCCAGGGCGCGGGACGTGCGCCCGCGCTCCATAGCGCGGAACCCGCCAGCGACCGCCGCGAGCCCGTGTCGAGCCTGATCGCGCCTGTCCAGATATGCCAGCCGGGTCACGACAGGAGGGTAACATCGGTGGTCGTGAGGTACCTCTCGGGCCTTGTCGTCGCGGTGGCCTGCATCTTCCTCGTCGTGCCTCTGCTTCAGGCTGGAGACTTCCACACCTCCGGCTCTCTCGCGTGCTCGGACTGTCACGTCATGCACTACAGCGAGACCCACCTGCTGAGCGGCGCCTCGGGCCCCGACCCGTTCCTGGCCCCCGGGGGGCCCTTCCCTTACTTGCTGAAGACCGGTCAGGCGCAGCTCTGCCTGGCATGCCACGACGGGCGCACGGACGTCCCGGACGTGCGCGGCGCCCATACCGGCGGGCACGTGAGGGCGGCGGGGCAGCTGAACGTCCTCGGTGACGGGCCGGCGGTCGAGGGGACCGGACACACCGTGGGCTCGAACGCGGCCCCGCCGGGAGGCCGCTGGACGAATCCGGGTCTCGCGTGCCGGCACTGCCACAGCACCCACGGCAACGCCTACTACCGCAATCTCGTGCCGAACCCGGGGACGGCCACCGGCAAGTACGTCACCTACGTCACGGGCACGATCTACACGGGCACAGCCGCGGTGCAGCAGCTCGCGGCCGCGCCGATGGGCGCCCACTACGCCGCGGGCAACGCCCTCTATCGGCAGAGCGTGGTGGGCACAACCGACTTCGGGCTCTCCGAGTGGTGCAGCGGCTGCCACCGGGACTACCACGGACCCGCAGGCGCCGGCAACATGGGCGGCTCGCCGAGCGGCGACACGGGAACCACGCCCTGGCTCCGGCATCCCACCCGCGATGTCACCATGGCCCAGGGCGTGACCAACAGGCACGTGGACGCGACCCGCTGGTTCTCCGGGTTGGCCTCCCGGGTCCCTGTCGTGTCGCCGAGCGGCGTCATTCCAGGCAACGCCAACGCGAGCGACAACCAGGTATTCTGCGGCTCGTGCCACAAGGCGCACGGCTCCACCAATCGCAAGGGGCTGATCTTCGACGACGACGCGACGCCGGTCGCCGAGGACGGGACGCTGCTGAGGCATACGTGCCAGCAGTGTCACTACCAATGACCCGTCGCGCGCTTCGGATCGCCGGGGTCGTCTGGGCGCTGCTCGGGCTCGTGGCCTGCAATGTCGCCGGCCCGGCAGAGCCGCGGGGCGGGCCCCGCCCCGGCGAGGGCAGGCTGGTCCTCTACCTGAACGGACCGGCGGCCGCCCCACTCGAGGTGACGTTCGAGCTTGCCTCGATCGAGGCGGTCCTGGAAGGAGACGCACGATTCCCGGTGGCGGTGTCCCCGATCCGGATCAACTCCCTGGAGGTGGTCGAGCGCCAGATCCTCCTCGCGGAGAGCTTCCTTCCCGAGGGCCGCTACAAGCATCTCTCCCTGTCCGTCAGGAAGGCCCGGGTCCGCCAGGAGGGCAAGTGGCTCGACCTGTCCGCCCCGTCCGATGGCTTCGTGCTGGCCGCGGACTTCGAGATCAGGCATGGCGACGCGACGGCGCTCTTCGCCACCTGGGACGTGGGGCGCACCGTCGAGCGCGAGGCGTTCTTCCGCCCGGCCTTCGCCTTCGAGGGCCGGGGGCACGAGCTGCGGCGCGTGCTCGCCTACGTGACCAACGAGGCATCCGACACCGTCTCGGTCATCGATCGCTCCCTTGACCGGGTCGTCTCTGTCGTGGCGGTCGGCCGGCGGCCGCGCGGGATCACCGTCGCCCGCGACACGTCGAGGGCATTCGTCGTCAACTCCGGCTCGAACACCCTCAGCATCATCGACATCAACACCAACCGGGTCATGCACAGCACCAATCTCGAGCTGGGCGCGAGCCCATCCCAGGTCGTGATCACGCCCGACCGCCGCACGCTCTACGTGACGAACACCGCGCTGAACAGCGTATCGGTGATCGACGCGCAGAGCTTCCAGACGATCCGGACCGTGGCCGTCGGCCTGCGGCCGGAGGCCCTCGCCCTCATCCCGTCACGCGCCGGGCTCCTGGTGGCGAACAGCGGATCCAACACCCTTTCCCTGATCGACACCGTTCGCAATGCGGTGGCCGCCGAGATCCCTGTCGACTTCCAGCCCTCGAACCTGGCGGTGGACCCCACCGGGAGCCAGGCCTTCGTCCCCCACCTTGCTTCCCCCCGCGTCTCCATCGTCTCGCTGAGCAGTCTGCGGACGGTGAGGACGGTAACGGCTGGCGTCTCGGCGGCCGTGCTGCCCGAGGGAGACGGCAGCTTCAGCCGTTTCTTCGTCGCCCAGACGCGGGACCGGCGCGTGTCCCTGTTCGACGCGGCGGTGAATGCCCAGCTGGACTCCATCCCTGTCGACGACGAGCCGGTCTACCTCGAGCTGGATCCCGAACGCGAGAAGCTCTACGTCGTGAACCGGGGCTCGGACACGGTCACCGTCATCGACAAGTTCTCGCGCCGGGTCCGGGCCACCATCCAGGTCGGCAAGCGCCCCTACGCGATCGCGGTCGTCCCGTGAGATCGCGCGTCCTGCTGCCGGTCGCCGTGGGCCTGCTGGGCGCGGTGCTGCTCGCCGGGCCGGCCTGGATCCTCGCCAAGGGCGGTGTCTACACGCAGACGCGGCACGCGGATCCGACGACCGGGGTTTTCCGCACGCCCGACTGGGCCCGGGGGGACTGCGGCCAGTGCCATGTCAGCCACGACGGCGCGTCCCCGAACCCGTTCGCCCTCTTCGCCCCCAACACGAACGGGCTCTGCTACACGTCGGGCTGTCACAGCGGTAACTCCGCGAACGTCATCTACCAGGGGCCGGCGACCTACGACGCCTCGAGCCACGCGACCCGGACCAACATGGCATGGCCCGGTTTCGACTCGACGGTGGATCCGGCGGCGCCCCGCGCGCGCCCGTCCGGGGACTGGGGCAAGTGCGTCAACTGCCACGACGTGCACGGGTACAACAGGGACGGCACGGGCCTGATCCCCAGCCTGGTCGTTTCCAGCGAAGAGAAACTGTGCCACGTGTGCCACGACGGCTCGCCGGCCGCCAAGAACATCAAGGCCGACTTCAACAGCGCGTACAAGCACCCGGTAGGGACCGCGGGCAAGCACGCCGCCGCCGAGGACGGCAACAGCAGCGCCTACGGCACCGGCCCGACCAACAACCGGCACTCCGAGTGCGTGGACTGCCACAATCCCCACGCGGCCCGGGCCGACGGGTCGCCGCCTGTCGCCCCCGGCGCCTCGAACCGCCTGGCCGGCGTCGGGCGGATCGCCGTGTTCAACGGCGCGGCCGGGAGCGTCCCCACCTACACCTACCGGTCGGCCTCGGACCCCACGCCCCCGATCACCGAGTACCAGCTGTGCTTCAAGTGCCACTCGTCGTGGACCACGCGACCGTCAGGGCAGACGGACCTCGCCGTCCGGTTCAACAGCAACAACCCCTCCTACCACCCCGTCGAGGCCGTGGGGAAGAACACGAACATCAATGTCAACGCCTTCGTCAACGGCTGGGTCGGCAGCGCCCAGATGTACTGCACGGACTGCCACAGGAGCGACAACGCGAACGCTCGCGGTCCCCACGGGTCCCAGTACCGCTACATTCTCAAGAAGAGCGCCACCGCGAGCAGCGCCCGAAGAACGATGTTCTCGACCGAGCTGTGCTTCGACTGTCACCGTTACAACACCTACGCCAACGCCAACGCGAGCACGACGGAAAAGGGCTACAGCCGGTTCAACCCGCCGCGCTGGGACAAGGGCCACGCCTTCCACGTCGGCGAAAGACGGTATCCCTGCTACGCGTGCCACGACTCCCATGGGTCGACGACGAAGCCGCATCTGATCGTGACCGGCCGGAACCCCGGCCTGAACAACTACACGGAGAGCCAGAACGGGGGCACCTGCTCCCCGTCCTGTCATGGCGCGGAGACCTACACGATCAACTACTCGCGATGACGCCGGAGCACGCGAAGATCCCTGGGAGGGCAGAGGGTGACGGGCGACACCACGAGGGGGGCACGGACAGCGCGGCGGGCTCTGGGAGCCGCGGTCGTGCTCCTCTGGGCATACGCTTGCCCCGCGGGGGCCCAAGAGATCCACGGGCTGTTGAGCACGTCCTACAGTGGTGTCGAGAGCAACTCCTCGGACGGCGCGCGCGCGGATTTCCGGAACCTCCGGGAGACCCTGGACCTCAACTGGAACAAGCGCATCTCCGACACCCTCGGGTACCGCCTCACGTTCCGGGGAGAACGGCTTGACGGCACGAACAAGCTCTCTGCCGGCGGCGTGGAGACCAGCACGGAAAGCTCGGCGCTCCTGCTCGAGCCCGCCCTGGATGTCACCCTCGCCGCGGCGCCGTACTCCCTCAACGCCGGCCTCCGGCTGCGAGAGCTGTTCACCGAGCAGGGCCAAGGGGAGAACGTGAAGCTCAGCGAGCGGAACGGGTTTCTCCGCTTCTTCTACAGCCCGGAACAGCTGCCGTCGATCGGCCTGCTGCTGGACAGGACGACCTCGGTCAACGACCGCCTGCCCGCGCCGCGCGACGAAGTGGACACCCGGTACCAGCTCCTGAGCAATTACTCGCTGCGGGATCTCAGGCTCAGCTACATGTTCGGGCGGCGTGTCCACGAGGATCACCGAGAACAGCAAATGGAGACCCAGGACAGCCACACGGGCTCCGCGGGATACTCCGGAAGGTTCTTCGACGACCGGCTGGCGGTGCAGGCCGACCTGTCCCTGAACTATACCCGGACGGTGGACGAGTTCTTCGCCCCCGGAACCGCGCGGCTGAGCCGTGCGCTGGCGCGGGGCCTGCGCGCGGATCCCGACCCGAGCCCGGGGGATTCCTCGGACTTCCCGCTGACAGACACCCCGGCGTTGCTGAGCGGCACGGCCAATATCCCCCTGCTGCTCCAGTCGGCGGTTGGCTTCGGGCTGGCGGCGCCGGAACAGGTCGCGGAGATCGAGATCACGCTGGCCCCGGAGCCCCCGTTCGTCCTGCCTCCCAACCTGGCCTCCTTCGTGGCGTTCCGGGTCTTCCATTCCGACAACCAGAACCCAGGGCCCTGGACCGAGGTCGCGGTCGCGTCCCAGGCGTGGGATCCGGTGCGGAGCCGGTTCACGGTCATCATCCCCGCGACGAGCGCGCGCTTCTTCAAGGCGTTGGTGAGCCAGAACACCTTCGGCGCCCTGGTCAAGGCGACGGGAATCGCCGCGCCCGTCACGACGGCGGTCATTGCCGGGAGCGAGCGCTCCCGGACCACCCGCGGAGGCACTGCGGGGGTGGGACTGACCTACACGCCGGTGAAGTGGCTGACCGCGGCCTACAACGGGACCATGAGCACCAGCGTGCAGGAGCCAGAAGCCATCGAGGCCACGAGCGGCACCCACACCGCCAGCCTGACGGTCCGCCCCCACCGGCTGGTGACGACGACCGGCACGGCCCAGTACGCCTTCAGCGAGAGCAACCAGCCTGGCGCTCTCGGCACGACACAGACCTCCTACAGCCTGAGCGTGGGCTGGATCCCGCTGCAGACACTGAGCACGACCCTGGCCATGGCCCGAAACGAGAACCGGCTCGGCAGCGCGCTGCAGGACCGCACCGACACGGGCAACCTCACTGCGGCCGCCAAGGTCTTCCCGGGGCTGAACCTGGACTCCACGTTCGCCCTCACCAAGGCCGACAACTTCACCACCCACCAGAGCGTCGTCGGACAGGACGTGGCGTTCAAGATGGCGGGCCAGATGACCCCCTGGGCGAGCGTGGTGGGAAGCTACGCGATGCAGATCCGGGAAACGACGCCGCCGCCGGCCGGGTCGGACGCGACGACGGTGACCCACTCCGTTGGCGGCGGAACGGTGTATACCCTCTCCAGGCTCGTCAACTTCACGACGCGCTTCGACTTCGTGGCCATGCCCGACGGCAACAGCTTGGCCCAACAGTACAAGCTGGACTGGGTTCCCACGTCGAAGACGTCCTTCTACGCGAGCTACGTCACGAGCAGCGGTCACCTCGGCGGCGCCAAGTCGAGCGCCGACGCGATCAGCCTGAACGGACGCTGGAGCGTGAACCAGGCGCTCGACATTAGTACAAATTACTCATTCTCGCGAAGCCAAACGGATAGTACAGTGCAGGACGTTCAAACCTTTAACGTGACTGCGAGCGTGCGGTTTTAGGTGGGGCGACATGAGGACCATTCTCACTCGGGCCGCGCTGACCCTGCTGGCTGTCCTGGCGGGCTGCGCCGCCCCGCCGTACTTCGTGCACCCGACCTACGACTTCAGCATTGTGAAGAAGGTCGCCGTGCTGCCGCTGGAGAATCTCACCCAGGACCAACTGGCCGGGGAGCGGGTCCGGAAGGCGGTCATCGCCGAGCTGCTCGCGGCCGGCGTCGTGGACGTGGTCGAACCCGGGCAGGTCAATCGGGCGCTGAACCAGGCCAACATCCAGTCGGTGACGGCAATCTCGGCCGAGGACTTCAAGAAGCTGGGGGCGACCCTGGGCGTGCAGGCGTTCTTCCTGGGCTCGCTGGACGTCTACGACCGGATCAACGTGGGAGGGGGGACGTTCCCCGACGTGACCATCACCCTGAGGGCGGTTGACGCGCAGACCGGGGCCATCGTGTGGTCGGCCACCCGCAGCGGAGGCGGCGTGGGCATCGTTGGCCGGCTGTTCGGATTCGGTGGGGACACCATGAGCGAGGCGACGCAAAAGACGGTCCGGGCGGCCCTCGCGACCCTGTTCCGATGATGCGGACGGGTGGTCGCGGGGTGCCGGGCGCGGGCTCACTCGGGGGTGTGGCGCTCCTGGCCGCGGTGGTGTTGTCCGCCGTCTCCTTCGCGGGGGCGGAGGAGCCCTCGACGGTGGCCCTGCTGCCGTTCGAGAACGTCAGCGGCCGCGTCCAGAGCGTGCGGGTGATCATGCCGGCCGTCGCGCGGGCGCTCCAAGACCGCGGGTACCGGCTCGTGGACCCGGCCAGGCTGGAGGCGTTCCTCGCGCGCAACCGGATCCGTGACACGGGACAGCTGAGCCGCACGCAGGCGGCCGCACTCGGGCGAGAGTTCGGGGTCGGCGTTGCCATGGTCGGGTCGGTGGCGATCTTCAACGACTCGGCCGAGAACCCACAGTGGGGCCTCTCGGCACGGTTCCTGGCCACGGAGTCGGGAGCCATCGTCTGGGCGGGCAGCGTGGGGCTCACGGGCGACGACTTCACGGTCGCCCTCGGGCTCGGCACGGTCACCTCCAGCGCCCGCCTCGCCGAGGAGACGGCGACGGACCTGCTCCGCGATCTGCCGCGGGCGGGGGAGCCCCTGAGAATGCCGACCGGCGGCCGCGGGCTGCTCCCGCGCCTGTTCAGCCCCAAGGCGAGTTACCGGAGCCCGGCGCTCACCTCCGACCCACCGAAGCGGGTGGCCGTGCTCCTGTTCGAGAACCTCTCCGAGCGCAAGGGGGCGGGTCGGATCGTGACGGACGTCTTCGTCACAGCTCTGGCGCGGAGCGGCCGTTTCGACGTGGTGGAGCCGGGGACGGTGACCGAGGCGCTCGTCGCCGCCGGCGCCGCGCCGTACGGCGACATAGACTTCGAGACGCTGGCCGCCGTGCGCCAGCGCCTCGAGGCCGACGCGGTGATCCTGGGCACCGTCTTCAACTACAGCGAAGGGCTGAAGCGGACGGCCACGACCTCGCCGGAGGTCGCCTTCGACGCCCGGATGCTGGACGCCGAGACCGGCCGGGTCCTCTGGGTGGCCGAGCGGGTGCGAAACGGCGACGATTCCCAGATCGCCCTGCACTTCGGCAAGATCCGGGCCGTGGTGCCCCTGGTCCTGAGGGTGGCCGACGAGATGGTGGAGACGCTCTGATGGGGCGCGCGTGGCTTCTGGCCCTCGGGCTCGTTCTCAGCGCCTGCGCCCGCCCCTCCATGTCCGACCTGGTGCTCGCCCGGGTCAACGAGGAGCCGATCACGGTCGAGCGGCTGAACGAGAGCTTCACGTCCACCCATCAGGGGCACGGCGTCCTCCTGGCGGGCCGGGGCGCGGTGCGCGAGTTCCTCCAGTCGGTCATCGACCGGCTCCTGCTGATCCAGGAGGCGCGGCGCATCGGAGCCGAGGAGGATCCGGAGATCCAAGGGAGGCGGGCCGCGCTCAGGGCCAAGCGGGCGGCCGAGGGCTTCTACGGGGATCAGGTGACGAAGAAGGTCCAGGTGACCGATGCCGAGATCACCGCCGCCTACGCCCGTCTGGGCGAGGGGTTCACCGCCCGCCACATCCTCGTGAATACCCGCGAGCAGGCCCAGCGAGCGCTGGAGCGCGTTCGGGGCGGTGAGGAGTTCGGTGAGGTCGCGCGCGAGGTCTCCCGGGGGGCCACGGCGAGCCGGGGCGGCGAGCTCGGCATCGTCCGGTGGGGGGGCCTCGACCCGAAGCTCGAGAATGCGCTGTGGGCCCTGCAGAAGGCCGAGATCAGCGAGCCGGTCGAGACCGAGGAAGGGTGGAGCCTCATCTTCGTTGCCGAGCGGACCCCGGTGGACCCCCCCAAGCTGGAAGCGGTGCGGGCGAGGATCAAAACCGTCCTCGCGCAGCGGCAGGCCAGGGAGCGCTCGGTCGCGCTCCTGAAGCGTCTCATGAGGGAGTCGGACAGCACGGTCGACGCGGAGCCGGTGGTCGCCGCGCTCACGGCCCCCACCGGACAGGCGCCCCCGGCGACGGCGGTGGTGGCTCGGGCGGCCGACAGCCCGGTCACGCTCGAGGCGGCACTCAAGCTCGTGAACGCCGAGGCGGCCAAGACGCTGCCGCCCGACCGGCTGCGACGGCAGGTCCGGTGGCTCCTGGAGGCGGAGGTGTTCCGGATCCTCCTCGAAAAGGAAGGTCTCGCCCGCGGCTACGGTGACAGGCCCGAGGTGGTGCGCGCGCTCGACAAGGTGACGGACGAGGCGGCCCTCGAGTACCTGCTGGGCAAGGTGGTGCTCGCCAAGGTGGAGATCGGCGCCGGGGACGCCGAGGCCTACTACCGGAGCCACGCCAAGGAATTCACCGAGCCAGAGGCGCTCAAGCTCTCGGCCATCCTCGTGGAGACGGAGGACGATGCCAAGCTGATCATGAGCGCCCTGGCGGGAGGCAAGGATTTCAGGGCCCTCGCCCGGACCGCCTCGAAGGACCCCATGCTCGTGGCCTCCAGCGGCGAGGTCGCCGGATTGGTCACCCGGGGAAAGCTCGATCCCGCCGTCGAGGAGGTGGCCTTCTCGCTGAAGGAGGGGGCGCTGGGGAGCGCGCAGGGCAAGGCCGGGTACTTCGTGGTGCGCCTCGACCAGCGGCGCCCGGAGCGCCTCAGGCCGTTCGACGAGGTCAAGGAGCAGGCCGGGCAGGCGGCGCTGCGCCGGCGGTCGAACGAGGCGGTGAAAGCGTGGGTCGGGAAGCTGCGCACCCTCTCGAGCATCGATATCGATGACGCGGCCATCGATCGCGCCATCACCTCCTACGAGGACAGCGCTCGCGAGAAGGAGCTGGCCCGCGAGCGGACGGAGAAGAAGGCGGGCCGACATTGAGCGCGCGGCTCGGCGTGCTGATCGCGCTCGCCGTCCTCGGGCTCGCCTCGTGCGGCCCCCAGCCCGGCGCCGGCCGTTTCGGGCGGCCCGAGGGGCCGGAGCGCTCCGGGCGCTTCGCTCCCAAGGCGTGCGTGGAGTGTCACGCGAAGCAGGCGGCGGCGTTCACCGCCCAGAAGGTCGTGCACGCGCCGGTCAAGGACGCGAAGTGCGAGACCTGCCATCAGCGGCACGGACTCGTCGGGGCGGCCATCCTCGTCAAGGACGGCGCCGAGCTGTGCTATGGCTGCCACGCCAAGCAGAAGGAGGCGTTCGCTCGCGGCAAGGCCCACAGCGCGATCAAGGACAGCCCTCAGAAGCGAACGGGGTGCGTCGGGTGTCATGATCCCCACGCATCCAAGGACAAGGGGCTGCTGCGGGCGGTCGGCAACGACCTCTGCTTCTCCTGCCACAAGAAGCCGGCCTTCGCGAAGGCGGTCACCCATGCGCCCGTCACCCAGAACTGCCTGACCTGCCACGCCTCTCACTCCTCGCCGGAGCCCCAGGGGCTCCTCAAGCCGGCCAAGGCGCTCTGCCAGGACTGCCACAGCGCCGCTCAGCCCAGGCTGCAGGCCGCCCACGGCGGTTATCCGATGAAGGACACCCCGTGCACGAGCTGCCATGCCCCGCATTCCTCGACGCAGCCGAAGCTGATCCGGGACGCGGCCCACGTTGCCATGACCCAGATGGGGTGCTCGGCGTGTCATGTGGACGCCAAGTCGCCGAGCCCGTTCAAGACCGTGGCCGACACACCGGCGCTGTGCCTGACGTGCCACCCCGACGCCGAGAAGATGCTCAAAGCCAAAGTCTCGCACGTGCCGTTCAAGGACGGGCAGTGCACGCTGTGCCACAGCCCCCACGCGACGGACTTTCGACCGCAGCTCCTGGCGCCTCAGAAGGAGCTGTGCGTGACCTGCCACGGCGCTGTGGGCGAGTCCCTCGGCCAGAAGGTCGTCCACAGGCCCGCGGCGGAGAAATGCACGACGTGTCACAACCCGCACGGCGCGGCTGAGAAGCGCCTGCTGGCCGCCAGCGCCGGCCAGGTCTGCCTCTCCTGCCACAAGGATCGGGCCGCGGACCTGAAGCGCAAGTCGGTCCATCCGCCATTCGCCGCGGAGGACTGCACCTCCTGCCACAACCCGCACGGCTCCAAGGAGCCGCGCCTGCTCACGGCATCGGCCGAGACCCTGTGCTACACGTGCCACGCGGACAAGCAGAAGGAGTTCGACCGGGTGACGATCCACCGCCCGGTGGCCGTCGGGGAGTGCGTCCTGTGCCACAGCCCCCACGCGAGCGACGACAAGCCGATGCTGGTGAAGGCCGAGGGCGAGCTGTGCCTCACATGTCACGGCGCGATGCTGGCCAGGCTCAAGGGCGGCAAGATCCACGCACCCTTCGAGATGGGCCAGTGCAGCAGCTGTCACGTGCCGCACGCGAGCGACACGAAGAGCCTCGTGGCCGGCAAGGGCACCGCGTTGTGCACCACGTGCCACGCCGACGTCCTCACGGGCGCCAAGAACATCGTCAGCACCCATGCTCCGGTGAAGCAGGACTGCACAGCGTGCCACGACCCGCACGGGAGCACGATCCAGGCTCAGCTCAGGAAGGCGCCGAAGGAGCTGTGCGTGACCTGCCACACGCAGCTGGCGGAGGCGATGAAGAAGCCCCGGGCGGACGTACACCCGCCGGCGGCCCGCGGCGAGTGCCTCCAGTGCCACCTCGGCCACGAGTCCCGCCAGCCCGATCTCCTGAAGGCTGCGGAGCCCGGGCTCTGCACGGCCTGTCACTCGGTGACGGAGCCCAAGATCGTGGCCGCGCACGGGGGAATCCCGATCAAGAACGCGGTGTGCACGGGCTGCCACGAGCCGCACGTATCCGCCAGTGCCGGACTCTTCCACCCGGTGGGGCACAAGCCGTTTCTCGGAAAGGTGTGCTCGGCATGTCACAAGTGATGTCCCGGCGATTGAGCGGCCTTGCCGTCGGCCTGGGCGCCCTCGTGGCGGCCCTGATCGGGTGGCCGACCGACGCTCGGGCCCAGGTCGAGCTGAAGGCCAAGGGCGCGGAGACGTGCTTTCCGTGCCACTCGGAGCTGAAGCAGAAGTTCACCCAGGGAAACGTGCATGCGCCGGTGAAGATGGGAGCGTGCGAGAGCTGCCACAACCCGCACGCGGCCCGGTTTCCCAAGCTCTTGAGGCAGAAGGGCGCCGCCCTCTGTTACGGCTGCCACGCCAAGACCAAGGAATTGTTCGCCAAGAAAGTGGTTCACCGCCCGGTAAAGGAGGGGCAGTGCACCGCCTGCCACGACCCTCACGCGGGTCCGGAGAAGTTCCTACTGGCCAAGACCGGCGGGGAGATGTGCTTGACGTGTCACGGGGACATGAAGAGCAAGCCCAAGAAGGTGTCCCATGCGCCGTTCGAATCGGGCCAGTGCCTGACCTGTCACAATCCCCACGCGTC
>Ga0209640_10004310_pt1 | contig 12500 bp, 9 predicted proteins | sample RifCSP10_1_FD_184018 | JGI IMG/M metagenome (GOLD analysis project Ga0209640, IMG submission 184018) | Soil microbial communities from Rifle, Colorado - Rifle CSP2_sed 10_1 (SPAdes) (version 2) | ecosystem: Environmental > Terrestrial > Deep subsurface > Rock core/Sediment | place: Rifle... | reverse complement strand
GAGGAGGAGCGATCGGCGGGGCGGTTTTCGACCCGGAGAGATTTGCCCAGCTCTTCGAGGAGGCGGCGCTGCTCGCGGGTGAGTTTTTCGGGAACGACGACCTGGAGGTTGACGTACAGGTCGCCCTTACCACCGCCGTGCGGGTCCGGGAGTCCCCTGCCCTTCAGGCGAAGGATGGAGCCGGTTTGAGTGGCTTCGGGGATTTTCAGTTTTTCGTCGCCGGCGAGGCCGGGGACGGTGAGGTCTGCGCCGAGCGCGGCCTGAACGAAGCTGATCGGAATGGTGCAGTAGAGGTCGGCGCCGCGGCGTTCGAAGAAGGGATGGTCTTTGACTTCGAGGACGACATAGAGATCGCCGGACGGGCCGCCGGCTGAGCCGGGTTCGCCTTCGCCGGGGATGCGCATGCGCGTCCCGGTGTCCACGCCGGGAGGGATGCGGAGCTCGATGGTGCGCTCGCGCTCGATGCGGCCCCGGCCGCGGCAATCCGGACAGTGTTCGCGGACGACTTGTCCCGCGCCGTGGCAGGCGGGGCAGGTGCGCGAAATTGTGAAGAAGCCCTGCTGGTAATGGAGCTGGCCGCGACCGCCGCAGGACTGGCAGGCTTGAACGCCGGTGCCGGCTTTGGCGCCGGTGCCGTTGCAGGACTCGCAGAACTCCTGACGAGGGAGTTTGATGTTGGTCTTGACGCCGGCGGCGGCCTCGTCGAAGGCGAGAGACATGTCGTAGCGAAGGTCGGCACCGCGACGGCTGCGCGAACGGCCGCCGCGCCCACGACCGCTACCTCCACTGAAGACTTCTTCGAAGCCGAAGAAGTCGCCGAAAATGTCCTGAAACTCCTCGAAAATGCTGCGACCGAAGCCGGGGTCGAAGCCAACGCCGGAGAGGCCGGCGTGGCCGAAACGGTCGTAGGCCGCGCGCTTCTGGGGATCGGAGAGGACGCTGTAGGCCTCGGTGGCCTCGCGGAATTTTTCCTCGGCCTGCTGCTTGTTGCTGGGATTGCGGTCGGGGTGCCACTGAAGAGCGGACTTGCGATAAGAGGACTTAACCTCCTCGACGGTGGCCGTGCGGGGGAGGGTGAGGACTTCGTAGTAGTCGCGTTTGTGAGAGCGAGACATCGCCAAAGAACGTAATTCCCTATTCGTAACTCGTAATTCGAGAAAGCACTTTCATCAGATGCTGGGCTGAAGCCCAGCGCTACACAATCAAAAGCAGATCCCTCAGACAGCGGAGGGATTCTTCGTCCCGACAAGAAGCGTCGGGACTCAGAATGACCTGGCGGCAGCAAGCCGCCGCGCTCAAAAGCCAACGAGACGCCGGCGATCCGAAGGACGCGGGCAAAGATGCCCGCGCCACCGGATTAATTGAGGCGGTGGGGCGGATCGGCGCCGGCCGAGGCTGCGGCCGGATGAACGGCGACGCGCACAACCGCAGGACGCAACAGGCGTCCGTGAAAACTGTAGCCGGGCTGGAGGACGTCCAGCACGGTGCCGTCGGCATGATCGGCGGATTCGACGCGCTCGAGGGCCTGATGGACGTGCGGGTCAAAATGTTTTCCAACAGGATCGAGCCGCTCGAGACCCAGACGCTGGAGAGCGTCCCAGAGCTGGCGGTAGATCAACTCCAAACCTTTGCGGTAGTCCTCGTAGGCCGGGTCGGCGTGGGCAGCGAGGGCGCGCTCGAAGCCGTCCAGGACGGGCAGAAGCGATTCGAGGACGCGGGCAACGTGGCGACGGGAGTCTTCGGCGCGCTCACGGTCGATACGCTTGCGGAAGTTCTCAAAGTCGGCCTGGCGGCGGACGAGAGTAGCGCGAAGCTCCTCGGATTCGGCCTGAAGCTTGGCCAACTGGTCGAGCGCGGACGCAAGCGAAGTGGAGGCGGACTCTGCGCCTTCGGCGGCGGCTGCGGCAGAGTCGGAAGAAGCGTCGTCGTCGCCAGAGAGCTCGGGGAGTTCGTCGTCGTTGCGCTTGCGTTGGGTCAAGGGGACCTAACTCCTGTTCAAAGTATCGCTGAAGACGCGGGCCACATAAGCAACGGCAGTGATGGCGCGCTCGTACTGCATGCGCATGGGGCCCAACACGCCGACCGTGCCCTGGAGCTGATCGCGTCCGGAATAGGGCGCGCTGATCAGGGCGAGATGCTCGCCCGCAGAAGGCATCTCCTTGATGCCAATCTCGACGTGGACAGGCTCGGGCGATTCAATGAAGCCGGTGAGCAGAGCGACGAGCTTGTGCTTTTCTTCAATCGCAGCGAGAAGCTCGAGGAGCTGCTGCCGGCCGGCCAACTCGGGAGCGGAGGCAATCTGTGCGGCGCCTTCGACGTACAGCTCGCGGCCGGCGTCGGCGAGAAGACCGGGGTCGCAAAGAGTGAGGGCGTTGGAGGCGAGGCGGTCGTAGCGCTCGCGTTCAGAGGCGAGTCGGGCGAGCAGGTCGGCGCGCGCGGCTTCCAGTGTCCAGCCGACGTAGGTGCGATTGAGGAAATCGGCGGTGCGGTCGAGCTCGGGCTGGGCGAGAGGCCGCTCGAGACGGAGGAGCTTGTCGCGGGTGGTGCCGGCGGCGGTGACGAGTACGACCAAGACGCGACCGTCGGGGATGAGGAGAAAACGGATGTGTTCGAGAACGACTTTGCCGATGGGAGGAGAAACAATCAGGCCGAGACCGCGGGAGACGGCGGCAAGGACGTGGGCGGCGCGCTCAGTGATCTCTTCGGGCGTGGAGGCGGAGGCGAGCTCGGAGCGAATCCAGGCTTCGTCCTCGGGCGTGAGACGGGCCTGCGCGGCCACCTGCTGGGCAAAGAAACGATAGGCGGCGGCGGTGGGGACACGTCCGGCGGAAGTGTGCGGCTGGTAGAGAAAGCCGGCCTCTTCGAGGTCGGCCATGACGTTGCGGATGGTAGCGGGGCTGAGTTTTTCGGCGTAGCGGCGGGAGATGGATCGGCTGGAGACAGGCTCACCCGTCTCGATGTAGAAGCGAACTACATCGGCGAGGACTTGCTGGTTGCGCTGTTCCTGAAGCGTGCGGTGGCGCATGGTCGTGCTAGGTGCCCGAGAATTCATTTTAGACGGGTGGGGAGAGGGCGTCAACGCAGGCAGTCATCAGCTTTCAGCAATCTGCCATCAGCCAGGAAAGAGACGATGGCCTGTGCCACCACAAGGCCAGAGTGCCGCGTCTGCGACCCGGCACTACTGCGGGGCGCTACCCCGCGCCCTGGCCGGCTGGAAGCCGACGCTACAGGGGAGCACAGGCAAGAGTGCCTGTGCCACGGGATGGCAGCGCAAAGCCGCCGCTACTCGGCGTGGCCGAAGGAGCCGGTGTCGATCTGGGCGCGCTGGAGGCGGTCGGAGTAGTCGATGTAGATGGTCTTCCACTCGGAGTAGAAGTCGAGCGCGGCGGTGCCGGCTTCGCGGTGGCCGTTGCCGGTCAGCTTGGTGCCGCCGAAGGGGAGATGGGTTTCGGCACCGATGGTGGGGGCGTTGACGTAGACGATGCCGGTGTGCAGGTCACGCATGGCGTGGAAAGCCTTGTTGACGTCGCGGGTATAAATCGACGCGGACAGGCCATAGACGACGCCGTTGGCGATTTCCAGGGCGTGGTCGAGTCCATTGCAGGGCGCGACGCTGACCACGGGGCCGAAAATCTCTTCCTGCATGATGCGCATCCCGGGGTCGCAGTCGATGAATACGGTGGGCTGGTGGAACCAACCCTTGGCGTAGGCGCCCTTCTCGAGACGGTGCCCGCCGGCAGCGAGTTTGGCGCCTTCGATGGTGCCGATCTGGACGTACTCCATGACGGTCTTGAGCTGGCCTTCGCTGACGCAGGGGCCCATTTCGGTGGTCGGATCAAGGCCGTCACCGACGCGGAGGGACTTGGCGCGCTCGACGTAGCGCTCGACGAATTCCTTATAGACCTTCTTGTGGACAGCGACGCGGCTGGTGGCTGTGCAACGCTGGCCGGTAGTGCCGAAGCCGCCCCAGATGCAACCATCTACGGCCAGGTCGAGGTTGGCGTCGTCCATGACCAGGATGATGTTCTTGCCGCCCATTTCGAGTTGACAGTGCTTGAAGTCGGGGGCGCAGGCCTCGCTGACGGCGCGGCCGATTTCGGTGGAGCCGGTGAAGCTGATCAGGCCGACGTCCTTGTGGCGCATCAGCGGGCTGCCCACCTTGCCCCCGGAGCCGGTGATGAGGTTGACGACGCCGCGCGGGACGCCGGCTTCAGTGAGAACCTGGACGAGGTTGTAGGCCGAGAGCGGCGTGTCGGAGGCGGGTTTGAAGACGACCGTGTTGCCCAGGATTAAGGCGGGCATGATTTTCCACGAGGGGATGGCCATGGGGAAATTCCACGGCGTGATCATGGTGCAGACGCCGATGGGCTGGCGGACGGACATGGCGAATTTGTTGGGAAGCTCGGAGGGAGTGGTCTGACCAAACTGGCGGCGGCCCTCGCCGGCCATGTAGTAGGTCATGTCGATGGCTTCCTGAACGTCGCCGCGGGCTTCGGCAAGAACTTTGCCCATCTCGCGAGTCATGTCGCGGGCAAGGTCTTCCTTGCGGCGGACGAGGATTTCAGCGGCGCGGAAGAGAATTTCAGCGCGCTTGGGAGCGGGGACGAGACGCCAGGACTTATAGGCTTCGTGCGCGGCGTCGACGGCGGCGTTGACGTCGTCTTCGGTGGCCAGCGGGAACATGCCGATGAGCTCGTCGGTGTTGGCGGGATTGCGGTTCTCCATAGACTTTCCGCTGCGGGATTCAACCCATTCGCCGTTGATGAAGTTTTTGTAGACTTTCGGGACGACTGCGGTGGCCATGATGCCTCCTCAGGATAAGCGCGGAGTGATGAATTTAGCAGAGGGATGGGGAAGGGTCAAATGAGGGAGTGGGGGAGAGATTGCGCCGTTGGCTCATTGAGTCATTGACGATTGCAAGGAAGGAAAAAGAAGAGGGAGTGGGGGGCAGGCTGCTTTCCGCGATCAGCTTTCAGCCGTCAGCGATTAGCGAACAAGAGGCAGAGGGCAGCGTGACACGGAACAGCAGGTCCTAGGCGGCGATGGAAAACGTCGGGACGCGGAACGACAAAGCAAGGAGCTAAAACTTGTGGGGTGGCGGCGGTGCGGGGTCGGAGGAGGCGGATTTGGGAACGGGCGGGCGAGAGGGGGGAGGATTTTCGCGAGAGGGACCAGCGGCAGAGGGAGGCGAAGGGGGCGCATCTTGAGAGGAAGTGGGGCCGCTGGGAGATGCGGGGTCGCGTGGGGCGGCCTGGCCGGCGACTTCGGAGCCGAGGCCGAGCTTTTGGAGCGAGCGAGCGTCGAGCTTGCCGGTGACAGGAAGGCCCTGAGCGGTCTGGAAGCGCTTCATAGCTTCGATGCTGGCGGCGTCCCATTTGCCGGAAGGCTGGCCCTTGTAAACGCCTTCGCGGGCGAGAGCGGATTGGATATCGCGGATGCGGTCGGAGGTGGGAGCTTTCTGGCCGCGGGCGCGGCGCGAGCGCTTCTTTTTGGACGAGGACTTCTTCCCTGCTGAAGATTTCTCAGCCTGTGAGGTGGAAGGTGGAGTTTTCGTGGAAGTGTTCTTCGTTGGGGTGTTCTGGGATTGCGGGGCATGACAACGAGCGGCGGCAGAAGAGGTGTCGAGAAAGCCGAAGAGGAGAACAAACGGTAGCACGAAAAAGAGGGATGGGCGCGAGGTGCGCATCGGGAACATTGTAAAGGTGAGAGAGGAAAGGGCTACAGAGGTTTGCAGGAAGAGTTTTCCGAGAGGCAACAGGCCGGGGCACGTGCGAGTCAAGATCATTTGGATGAGATTGTCCGGCCCCGACCAGGTTGGGGCCTCAGAATGAACGTGAAACCGGGCCCCGGAATGCTGGCCTAAAGGCCAGCGCTACAAAACCCTCGGGCCCCGACACTGCCAGGGCCCGAAGGAGGAAAAACAAGAGGGCCGGCTAACCCCGGCCCCTACACGTTACTTGGAGTCGGCGGGGACGACGCCGGCCAGGAAGACGGTGAGGAGGCGCTCGGGATCGGCGCGGCGCAGCACCTTGTAGAGCACGTTCTGGCCGGGTTTGAGTTTGCCCATGATGCGGCGGTAGTCGACGAGGCCGCTGACCGTCTCTTTGTTGACTTCGACGATGAGGTCGCCGCGCCCGAAGCCGATGTCTTCGGCAAAGCTGGCGGGCTCGACTTCGGCGACCAGAACGCCGCGCTGGCCTTCCAGGTTGAGGCGGCGGGCGCGGTCGGCGGTGAGGTCTTCGACGCGAAGACCGAACTCGACCGAGCCGGGGTCGTCGGGGCGGCTGTCGCTGGCGGCCGCGGCGTTGGGGAAGACCCTGGTGCGGTCTTCAACGGTGATGGAGGCCTCCATCTGCTTCCCCTCGCGGACGTGGGTCACGCGGACTTTTTGTCCGATGGGCGTCTGGGCGATGGGATTGACGAGGTCGTTGCCGGAGCGGACGGGCTTGCCGTTGACCTCCGTGATGATGTCAGCGGGTTGGATGCCAGCCTTAGCGGCCGGGCTGCCGGGCTCGACGGATTGGACGATCATGCCGTACGGCACGCCGAACTCTTTCAAGAGCACCGGGTTCGTGCTGTTCTCCTCATTGAAGGTGATGCCGATGGAGCCGCGAACCACCTTACCGGCGGAAATGAGCTGGTTATAGACGTGGATGGCGGTGTTGGAAGGCAGAGCGAAGCCGACGCCTTCATAGCCGCGGCCGCCGGTCATGATGGCGGTGTTGATGCCGATCACCTGACCGGCCATGTCCACGAGCGGGCCGCCGGAGTTGCCCGGGTTGATGGCGGCGTCGGTCTGAATGAAGCGCTGAAACTGACGGCCCACGCCGCTGCGGTCCTTGGCGCTGACGATGCCGGCGGTGACGGTGGAATCCAAACCGAACGGGCTGCCGATGGCCAGAACCCAGTCGCCGACCTGCACGGCGTCGGAATTGCCGAGGACGGCGGTGGGGAGATCCTTTCCGGTATCAATCTTAATGACAGCCAGATCGGTGAGTTCATCGGCGCCGACCAGCGTAGCGTTGTACTTATTCGTCTGGCCATGGAGCTGGACTTTAATTTTAGTGGCGCCGTCAATGACGTGGTGATTGGTGAGGATCAGACCCTTCTTGTCCACGAGGACGCCGGAACCGAGGCTGCGCTCGGCGCTGGGGCCCTGTTCGGGCGAGTCAAAGAAGCGGTCGAAGAAATCTTGGAAGGGGTCGTTCTGACGCGGGCGCTGCTGGGGGCTGCGGCGGCGACTACCGCGGTCAATGACCTGAGTGGTGGAGATGTTGACCACGGCGGGCTCGACGCGGGTAGCGATGGAGGCAAAGGCGCTCGAGAGGCGTACCGGGTCCGGTATGGCGAGAGGTGCGGCGCCGTCCACGCCGGTCGCCTTGTTGGCGGCGACCTGGCCGGAAATGACCGTGCCGATGAGGATGCCTACGGCGAGGGTGAGTACGACCAGAAGGGTGGCGGTGAGCTTGCGAGACTTGGCCCAGCTCAGAAGGCCCCGAAGTTCCATGCCCATGCTGTTGCTCTCCTGAATCCTGAGTCTACCGGCGCAAACAGTAGTATACCACCGGCGTTGCTCAAACAAAGTTTAGACGCGCTGTGCGTGTTCCCGGTAAGCAAGGCGTGCGGCGGAACCGCGCAGGCCGATCCACGGGTCCCGCGCGCAAGCGAAGACCCCAGGTTGTGGGACGTAAGAAACTGGCGGCGCGTTGCCTGCGGCGAATCTTGGAGGCTCGGCGGGGGTTGGCGCGGCGGGCGAGGATTGGTAGAATGCAAGTTTGGACACGATGCCGCCCAGCACGATGTACGAGAAGATCTGGGAAGACCACCTGGTCCACGAGGAGCCGGGCAAGCCGGCATTGATTTACGTGGACCGCCACCTAGTCCATGAAGGGACGTCGCCGCAGGCGTTTGCCGGACTGAAGGCCGCGGGACGCAGAGTGCGCCGGCCGGACCTGACGTTTGCGGTGATGGACCATTCGGTGCCGACCAAAGACCGGCACCTGCCAATCCTGGACAACGACGCGAAGAGCCAGTTTGAGGCGTTGGAGAGGAACTGCAAAGAGACGGGGGTGCGCCTATTTGACATGCACAGCCGCAACCAGGGCATCGTGCACATCATCGGGCCGGAGCTGGGAATCACCCAGCCGGGACAGACGATTGTCTGCGGGGACAGCCATACCTCCACGCACGGAGCGATGGGAGCGCTGGCGTTTGGCATTGGGACAAGCGAGATCGAACACGTGCTGGCGACGCAGTGCCTGTCGCAGTTCCGGTCGAAGACAATGCTGATCCGCGTGAACGGAAAGCGTCCAAAGGGCGTGACGGCGAAAGACCTGATCCTGGCGATCATCGGGAAACTGGGGATTGCTGGCGGGAACGGGCATGTGATCGAGTACGACGGCGAAGCGATCCGCGCGCTCTCCATGGAAGGGCGGATGACGGTCTGCAACATGTCCATCGAAGCCGGGGCGCGGGCGGGCATGGTGGCGCCGGACGAAACGACGTTTGCGTATTTAGAGGGGCGGCCGTTTGTGCCGCGAGGGAAAGTGTTCCAAGAGGCGGTGGAGCGATGGAGCCAATTGCCGAGCGACGCGGGAGCGAAGTTCGACGCGAGGATTGAGCTGGACGCGGCACAGATTGCGCCGATGGTGACCTGGGGAACAAACCCCGGAATGGTGACGGACGTGACGGGCGCGGTGCCGAACCCTGGGTCGTTTGCGGACCCGAACCAGCAGAAGGCGGCGGTACGGGCGCTGGAGTACATGGCGCTGAAGCCGGGGACGAAGATTGTGGACATTTCGCTGGACCGGATCTTTATCGGGTCGTGCACGAATGCGCGGATTGAAGACCTGCGGGCGGCGGCGCAGGTCGTGGCGGGCAAGAAAGTTGCGAAGAATGTGAAGGAAGCGCTGGTGGTGCCCGGGTCGATGGTGGTGAAAGACGCGGCGGAAAAGGAAGGACTGGACAAGATTTTCACGGACGCCGGATTTGAGTGGCGCGACGCAGGATGCAGCATGTGTATCGCGATGAACCCGGACATCCTGCCGTCGGGGGAACGATGCGCGAGCACGTCGAACCGGAATTTTGAAGGGCGGCAGGGGAAGGGCGGTCGGACGCACCTGGTGAGCCCGTTGATGGCGGCGGCAGCGGCGGTGGCGGGGCACTTTGTGGATATACGAGAGTGGGGAGTGGATGGGGCGGAGTGAAGAAGCTGTCAGCGGTCAGTTGTCAGCCTTCAGCGAACAGGTCTTAGTAGTCAATTGAAAAGTGGACGGCACAGAAAAAGAAGAGATAAAGATTCACCGCAGAGGCGTAGAGGGCGCAGAGGAAGAGAGTGAAAAACAGAGGGAGAGAAGAAAAGGGATGAAGCCGTTTAGCAATCATACGGGACTGGTGGCGGCGTTGGACCGGGTGGACGTGGACACGGACCAGATGATGCCGAAACAGTTCTGCAAGCTGCTGACGCGGGAGGGATACGGAAAGTTTTTGTTTTACGACTGGCGGTACCTCAACGGGGAGAAGCCGAACCCGGAGTTTGTGCTGAACTGGCCGAGATACCAGGGCGCGTCGGTGCTGCTGACGCGGGCGAACTTCGGGTGCGGGTCGAGCCGCGAACATGCGCCGTGGGGCATGCTGGATTACGGGTTCCGCGTGGTGATCGGGCCGAGCTTCGCGGACATTTTCTATAACAATTGCTTCAAGAACGGCATCCTGCCGGTGTCGCTGCCGGAAGCACAGGTGGAGGAGTTGTTCCGACGGTGCGAGAAGCACGAAGGGTACCGGCTGACGGCCGACCTGCCAAACCAGACGGTGACGGATAATATGGGGCTGAAATTCTCCTTTGAGATTGATCCGCATCGGAAGCACATCCTGCTGAAGGGGCTCGACGACATCGGAATGACGCTCGATCACCAGGAAAAGATTGCCCACTTCGAGAAGACCCGCCAGCCTTCCGCCACCATGCATGAGCCGGTGGACGTGAAGCCCCACACCAACCAGCGGTAAATCAACGTTCTCCGTTGTCCGTTGTTCGAAGAAAAAATCACACCCTAGCGAAAGCGGGGGCAAGCCCCCGCACTCCAAGAAGTGCTGGCTGGAAGCTGGCGCTACACAGAAGAGTCGGAGACGGGGCCGGGGGAGTCGGCGGCGGCCTGGGCGGGGCCTTTGAGTTCGGCGAGGAGAATGCCAGCGAGGATGAGGGCGGCGCCGGAAAGGGCGCGGGCGCCGAGGCGTTCGGAGAGGACGAGGTAAGAGGTGAGGGCGGCGAAGACCGGCTCAAGGGTGAAGATGATGGCGGTGTGAGTGGGCGTGGTGTACTGCTGCGCCCAGACCTGCACAGAAAAGGCGATGGCGGTGGCGAAGACGGCGGTGATGAGGATGGCGAGGAGGAGTCCGGGGGACCAGTCAATGCGAAGAGGTTCGAGGCCGGTGACGGCCAGCAAGGGCAGGGCGAAGACGGTAAGGGCGCCGGTGGTGGCTACCTGAAGGAAGCTGAGAGCGCCGACGGGATGGCGGCCGGAGTAGCGTCCGACCACGATGATGTGCAGGGCGAAGACAACGGCGCAGCCAAACACGAGCAGGTCGCCGAGATTGAGGTGAGCGAAGCCTTCGCGGGGAACGGTGAGGAGGTAGAGTCCGACCAGAGCGGCGGCGGCGCCGGCCCAGACCCACCGGTTGATGCGGCGTCGCCAGAAGACGGCGGACAAGATAGGCACGAGAACGACGCCAAAGCCAGTGATGAAGGCGGCCTTGGAGGGAGTGGTGTAGAGAAGGCCGGTGGTCTGGAAGACGTAGCCGGCAAAGAGCAGCGCGCCGATCAATGCGCCGGCACGGACTTCGCTGCGAGTGAGCTGGCGGACAGCGCGTCGGAAGATGAGGGCCATCAGCACCGTGGCCAGGGCAAAGCGCAGAGCGAGAAAGGCGAAGACGGAGGCGTGGTCGAGGGCGTCTTTGACGACGACGAACGTTGCGCCCCAAAGAATGGTGGCGAGGACGAGAGAGGCGTCGGCGCGGAAGCGGCGGCTCATGAGTGGGCTGTGGACAGGGGGCAATGGACAGTTATCACTTGTCGGTGGTCACTACTGTCCGGTCATAAGTTGAACAGTACGAATTGGTTGCAAGGTTGCGCCATTTGATTCTGGCAGTTGAATTCGGTAAGTGCTTGTAAAAGCTCGGTTTTCTCGAACAAGGTTAAGCTCAGAATCTGTGCCATGGTGTAGAGGCTGAGTTCGAGCCCGAGACGCTTTCGGACGATCGCCACCAGCACATAGACAGAAATGGCGATCCAGACTTGAGTCTTCACGGCGTTCTCCGACAGGCCGTAGAACTTTTGGATGCGCAGATGCTGCTTGATCCACTTGAAAAACAGTTCGATCTGCCAGCGGCATTTGTAGAGCTGGGCCACCGTCAGCGCCGGAAAAAGAAAGTTGTTGGTCAGGAAGGTCAGATGTTTTCCGGTCTTGGCATCGACGTAACCGATCCGCCGCAGTCGGTCGGGATAGCCTTGCGCGGGATAAAAACTCTTGAGGCGAATGGTCTGATCGCAGCGCACTCCCGAGCTCTTGTCGACGGAATGGGAATAGATTCTGTGGAAGGCAAAATCTTTTCGGGAACGAATAATAAAAAACGCCAGGCACTGGGTGAGCGTGTACAGGCGGCCAAAGTCCAGATAGGCGCGATCCATCAAGTACACCGCACCGGGTTCGGGAAGCAACTGGTCGAGAATGTGAATCTCGTGGATTTTTGCGGGGGAAATATCGAGAAAAGAAGGAATGCTGCCGCGCAGATCGAGCAGCGTGTGAACCTTGATCCCGGCGTTCAGGGCTCGATAGCGAGCCCAAGGAAACAGCGAGAGGCACAAATCGATGGTGGTGCAATCCAGGGCATAGACCGTCTCGTCCAATTCCACGCCGAACTCTTCGCCGGCGTACAGCGCTCGCGCTTGGCGGATCAAAACGTGAGCCAGATCGGAGTAGATGCGCCAGTCGCGCGTCTCGTTCGCGTCGGCCAGCGTACTGCGCGAGACGCGAGAACGGATGCCGAGATGATACAGTTTCTGGGGCACCGCGCGCAGACACGTCGCGATGTCCCGCAGACTCTCGCGATAGGTCAGTTGGGCAAAGGCCATGCACAAGAACTGATCCCAACAGGAAAAACTCGTGACCTTGTAATTTCCCCGATAACGCTTCACGCAGCAACGAAACTCGTGAGCCGGGATGAAATCCATCAACTGAGCGAAGACCGTTCTTCCCAGATTCATGGGCGGAATCCTCCCCGAATGCCGGGGGAGGATGGCTTGAAACCCTGGACAAATTCAAATCGATTACAGTGGCTTTCGCATGTAAACGCATCGCAAACAGTAGCTTATGCAAGATCCGAAACTCCATGACCGGACAGTAGTGACCAGTCACGAGTCACGAATCACAAGTCACGCTTCACGGCTTAGCCGGTCCATCTCCCTGTACCTTTCCTCTGCTCTTCTTGACGCTCCTCCCTCCCTG
>Ga0209640_10004309_pt1 | contig 12500 bp, 19 predicted proteins | sample RifCSP10_1_FD_184018 | JGI IMG/M metagenome (GOLD analysis project Ga0209640, IMG submission 184018) | Soil microbial communities from Rifle, Colorado - Rifle CSP2_sed 10_1 (SPAdes) (version 2) | ecosystem: Environmental > Terrestrial > Deep subsurface > Rock core/Sediment | place: Rifle... | reverse complement strand
CTTCGCGCATTATCGCTGGTAGAATCGCAAGGAAACTAGGCAGGTGAAAGGAGGCGGGTGATCCGCCTTCTTTTTTTCCTGGCAAAGATCAATGGCAAGAAGCGTTCCACTTGAGAAGACCCGGAATATCGGGATCATGGCGCATATCGATGCGGGCAAAACTACGACCACCGAGCGCATCCTTTATTACACCGGGATCAACTACAAGCTCGGCGAGGTCCATGAAGGTACCGCGACCATGGACTGGATGGTTCAGGAGCAAGAGCGCGGTATCACGATCACCTCGGCGGCGACGACCTGCTTTTGGCGCGATCATCGAGTTAACATCATCGACACGCCGGGCCACGTCGATTTCACCATCGAGGTCGAACGGTCGCTGCGCGTGCTCGACGGCGCGGTAGCGGTGTTCTGTTCGGTCGGCGGCGTCGAGCCGCAAACCGAAACGGTCTGGCGCCAGGCCGATAAATACGGCGTGCCGCGTTTGGCGTTTGTCAACAAAATGGACCGGCTGGGCGCGGACTTTTTCCGCGTCGTCAAAATGGTCGAGGATCGGCTCGGCGCTCGTCCGGTGGTGGTGCAACTGCCGATCGGCGCCGAGGATAAGTTTTCCGGCGTCGTCGATTTGGTGACCATGAAGGCGATTGTCTGGGAAGATGAAAGCTTGGGCGCCAAGTTTCACGAAGAGCCGATCCCCGCCGATCTCGAGGCGCAGGCCGAGGAATATCGGGAAAAACTGCTCGAGGCGGCCGCCGACAGCGACGAAGCGATCATGGAGAAGTATCTCGAAGGAAGAGAGATCTCCGAAGTTGAGTTGCGGCGAGCGATTCGCCAGGGGACGCTGTCTCTCAAGATCGTCCCGGTGGTGTGCGGCTCGGCTTTCCGCAACAAAGGCGTCCAGCCGATGCTGGATGCCGTGGTGGAATATTTGCCTTCGCCGCTCGATATTCCGCCGGTCAAAGCAGTCGAAGCGGGAACCAACAAGCCGGTGGAGCGACCCGCGAAAGATGACGCGCCGTTTTCGGCTCTCGCCTTTAAAATCATGACCGATCCGTTCGTCGGCACGCTGACATTTTTCCGGGTTTATTCAGGATCGATCGCTTCCGGATCGAGCGTCTACAACTCGACCCGGAGCAAAAGGGAAAGAATCGGCCGCTTGCTGAAAATGCACGCCAACAAGCGCGAGGAGATCAAGGAAGTTTACGCCGGAGATATCGCCGCCGCGGTTGGGCTAAAGACCGCGACGACCGGCGATACGCTCTGTGATGAAAACAAGCCGGTGGTGCTGGAATCGATCGATTTTCCCGATCCGGTTATCTCGATTGCGATCGAGCCCAAGAGTAAAGCGGACCAGGAAAGGCTCGGGTTATCGTTGCAAAAGCTTGCCACCGAAGATCCGTCTTTCAAGGTCCGCACCGATGAAGAAACCGGCCAGACGATTATTTCGGGAATGGGCGAATTGCATTTGGAAATCATCGTCGACCGCCTGCTGCGTGAATTTAACGTCGGCGCCAACGTCGGCAGACCGCAAGTCGCCTACAAAGAAACCGTGCGCAGGAGCGTCGAGCAACAAGGACGGTTCGTACGCCAGACCGGCGGCCGGGGCCAGTACGGCGATGTGTGGATCAAGCTTGAACCGCAGCAGCCGGGCGCCGGGTTTGAATTCGTCGACGCGGTCAGGGGTGGCGCGATCCCGCGGGAATATATCTCCGCCGTTGAAAAGGGCGTAAAAGAAGCGACCGAAAACGGCGCGCTCGCCGGATACCCAGTCGTGGACGTCAAGGTCACGCTCTTTGACGGCAGTTATCATGACGTCGATTCCTCGGAGATCGCCTTTAAGATCGCCGGCTCGATGGCGTTCAAAGAGGCGGCGCGCAAGGCTCAACCGGTTCTGCTTGAACCGATCATGTCGGTGGAGGTGGTGGTGCCGGAGGACTTTATGGGCGATGTGATCGGTGATATTAGTTCGCGGCGCGGCAAGGTTCTGGGCATGGACACGCGGCCGGCGGCGCAGGCCATCGATGCCCGCGTGCCGCTGGCGCAGATGTTCGGTTATGCTACCGATCTTCGTTCGATGACCCAGGGACGCGCGACTTACACGATGCAGTTTTCTCATTATGAACCTGTTCCGGCTGCGGTGGCCGAAGGCATTATCGCCAAGTTTGATGGCAAGTCGGAAGAAGCTGTATGAACGAAAAGATTAGGATTCGGCTAAAAGCTTACGACCACCGCGTGCTCGACCAGTCGGTGGGCGAGATCGTCGAAACGGTCAGACGCACGGGCGGCCGGGTGGCGGGACCGATTCCGCTGCCGACCCGGATCGAGAGATTCACGGTCAATCGCTCGCCGCACGTCGACAAAAAATCACGGGATCAGTACGAGATCCGCACGCATAAGCGGCTGCTCGATATCCTCGAGCCGACGCAGCAGACCATCGATGCCTTGGGCAAGCTCGATATCGCGGCCGGCGTGGACGTCGAGATCAAGCTACAGTAAGGCGGGGCGTAAACGCGCAAACTGGAATGCGATTATGACAGGATTGATTGGCAGAAAAGTCGGTATGATGCAGTTTTATAACGCCGAGGGCAACGTGATTCCGGTGACGGTGGTGGAGACGGGTCCGTGCGTCGTGGTGCAAAAGAAACTCACCGCTACGGACGGCTACAACGCTCTTCAAGTAGGTTTCGGCAGTAAGAAGGCGCAGCGCGTGAATAAGGCAGCCCAGGGGCACATGGCTAAGGCCGGCAAAGGCGCATTCGAGGTTTTGAAAGAATTTCGGGTCGAAGACGCGTCGCCCTATGAAGTGGGCCAAGAGATCAGGGCCGGCGATCTATTTAAAGTGGGCGACCGGGTCGATGTCTCAGGAGTGTCGAAGGGTCATGGCTTTACGGGCGTCATCAAACGCTGGTCTTTCGCCGGGTTTCCGGGCTCGCACGGCACCCATGAATACTTTCGCCACGGCGGCTCGATCGGCAACCGTTCCTATCCCGGTCGCGTGCGCAAAGGTAAAAAGATGGCCGGCCACTGGGGCAACGAAAAGGTTTCAACCCAGAACCTGGAAGTCGTTGAGATTCGCGCCGAGGAAAATTTACTACTGGTGCGGGGTGCGGTTCCGGGCGCGAAGCGCGGCGTGGTGATCTTACGCCCGGCGGTCAAAAGGTAAGCTATACATGGAAGTTCACGTCATTCAGCCACAGCTAAGCGAAGCCGTATTTGGCGCCAAGACACGCGCGCATCTGCTGCATCAAGCGGTCGTCATGCAGCTTGCCAATCGGCGCGCCGGCACGGCGGCGACGAAATCGAAGGGATTTGTCAGGGGTGGGGGCAAGAAGCCGTGGCGGCAAAAGGGCACGGGTCGGGCGCGCGCCGGCAGCATTCGCTCGCCGATTTGGGTCGGCGGCGGGACGACATTCGGCCCCCAGCCGCGCGATTATTCTTATCGCTTGCCGCGCACAGCCCGGCGCGAAGCGTTGCTTTCGGCATTGAGCCTGAAGCACCGCGATGGCAGAATCATCGTCGTCGATAAGTTCGAGCTGGAAGAAGCCAAGACCAAACTCATGGTCCGAGCGTTAGCGGAGCTCAAAGTCGAGAGCGCGGTCATCGTAATTTCTCAGGCCGACGCCAAGATCGAGCGCTCGGCGCGCAATCTGCCGAAAATCAAAGTGCTGCGGGTTGACGGCATCAATGTTTACGATTTATTGCGCTACGACCACCTGATTCTGACCCAAGAGGCGCTGCAACGGTTGGAAGAGAGGCTGGCGGCATGAAGGGTCCGCATGACGTAATCAAAGCTCCGCTGATTTCGGAGAAGGGAACGCTCCTCACCGAGACCGCCAATCAAGTTCTCTTCAAGGTGCGGCCGGACGCGAACAAGATCGAAGTGAAGCAGGCGGTGGAAACGATTTTCAAGGTGAAGGTGGTGCAAGTGCGCATGGCCCGCTACCTGGGCAAGATGCGCCGCATCGGCAGGAGCATGGGGCGCCGCTCCGACTGGAAAAAGGCATACGTCACGCTCAAAGAAGGCGATAAGATCGATTTCTTCGGCGGCGCTTAATTTAAGAGAGCTAAGGCAAGAATCGCAAATGGCTATTAAGACCTATCGGCCGACCTCGGCGGGGATTCGCTTTCGCACCGGACTCGGTTTCGACGAACTGACCAAAACGCAACCGGAAAAAGGGTTGCGCGAACGGCTCAACCGCAGCGGCGGGCGCAACAACACCGGCCGGATTACCGCAGATCATCGCGGCGGCGGTCATAAGCGTCTGTACCGTCTGATCGACTTCAAACGCAACAAACGCAACGTGCCGGCGAAAGTGGAAGCCATCGAGTATGATCCCAACCGTTCCGCGCGCGTCGCGCTGCTCTGTTACGCCGACGGCGAGCGGCGATATATTTTAGCTCCGGAGCGGTTACAAGTGGGCGCCACGGTGATCGCGGGCGAGGATAACGTCGACATTCAGCCGGGCAATTCATTGCCGCTGAAATTCATCCCGGTCGGTACGGTGGTCCATAATATAGAGCTTAAAATCGGCAAGGGCGGGCAGTTGGTACGGAGCGCCGGCTTGGGCGCTCAGTTGATGGCCAAGGAAGGCACTTATGCGCTGCTTAAGCTGCCCTCCGGCGAGCTCCGTTATGTCTTATCGGAGTGCCGCGCCACCGTCGGTCAAGTGGGTAATGCCGACCAGGAAAATGTTTCCTGGGGTAAAGCCGGGAGAATGCGCTGGCTGGGATTTCGACCGACGACGCGCGGCATTGCCAAGAATCCGGTTGATCATCCGCATGGCGGCGGCGAGGGCCGCTCCAAGGGAAATCACCCGATGACGCCTTGGGGTAAACCGACCAAAGGCTATAAAACCAGAAAAAACCATTCCTCCGACAAATATATCGTGCAGCGCAGGAAAGGTAGATAGCGATGGCGCGTTCGGTAAAAAAGGGACCTTTTGTCGATCAGCATTTGCTTAAGAAAGTCGCCGCGATGAACGATTCGCGCCAGAGACAAGTGATACGCACCTGGTCGCGACGCTCGACCGTGACGCCGGAAATGGTCGGGCACACGATCGGTGTCCATAACGGCAGAAAATTCATTCCGGTCTTCGTGAGCGAGAACATGGTCGGCCATAAGCTCGGTGAATTTTCGCCGACGCGGACTTTCTACGCGCATTCCGGCGATCGCAAGGCGGAAGCGAAGGAAACGACCGGCGCACCGGCTGCAGCGCCGCGTGCTGCCGCGGCGGCACCAACGGCCCCAGCGGCGAAGCCTTGAGCGGCGGGATGCAGCGAGAGGTCAGAGCGCAACTTTCTTGCGCTGAGTTGTAGTCCATATGGAAACACGCGCGATCACCAAATTCGTTCGAGTATCGCCGCGAAAGGTTCGCCTAGTGGTTGACCAGATTCGCGGCAAGAACGTCGAAGAGGCGTTGAATATTCTCAAGTTCACGCCGAAGCGCTCGGCGGGCATCGTCGCCAAGACCGTGCGCACGGCCGTGGCCAACGCGGAAAACACTCAGAGTGTCGACGTCGATCGTCTGTTCGTCAAGCTGGCGCAGGTCGACGAGGGGGGTATGTGGAAACGCTTTACCTCTCGTGCCCAGGGACGCGCGACCCGAGTTCGCAAACGGCTCAGTCATATTACGATCGTCCTCGACGAAGCGCAGGAGAGGAGTTAAAGCCCGATGGGTCAGAAAACTCACCCGAAGATCTTTCGGCTCGGCGTGATCGAGTCCTGGGACTCGAAATGGTTCGCGCGCCATGATTATCCCAAGCTGCTGCACGAAGATTTTCGCGTGAAAAAATTTCTCAAGAGCCGGCTCTATCATGCCGGTATCTCGCGCATCGAGATCGAACGGGCGGCCAACAAGGCCAAGATCAATATTCACACGGCGCGCCCCGGCATCGTGATCGGCAAAAAAGGCGCCGAGATCGAAAAACTCAAAGAGGAAATTACCAGGCTGACCAAGCGGGAGACCTACATCAACATTCACGAGGTGAGACGGCCGGACCTCGACGGCCAACTGGCGGCGGAAAACGTCGCCTTGCAGTTGGAGCGGCGGGTTGCGTTCCGCCGCGCGATGAAGGAAAGCGTTTCGCGCGCCATGCGCATGGGAGCGCAGGGCGTCAGAATCCAGTCGGCGGGCCGGTTGGGCGGCTCCGAAATCGCGCGCACGGAGTGGTATCGCGAAGGCCGCGTGCCGCTGCACACCCTGCGCGCCGATATCAGCTATGGTTTCGCCGAGGCGCGCACCACCTACGGAATCATCGGCGTTAAAGTTTGGATTTTTAGAGGCGAGGTTTTGACCGCGGAGGAAGAGCAGCAAAAGGCGATGATGGGCGGGTGATGCGCTGCGCTGGGTCGGCGATTGCATAAACCAGATTTGATCAAAGATGCTCGAACCGAAAAAAGTTAAATACCGAAAACTGCAAAAAGGACGGCGGCGCGGCACGGCCCATCGCGGCTCGACGCTGGCATTCGGCGATTACGGCCTTAAGGCGATCGGACGCGGCTGGATGAGCGCGCGCGAGATCGAAGCGGCACGCGTGGCATTGACTCGTTATCTCAAGCGCGGCGGCAAAGTTTGGATTCGCATTTTCCCGGATAAGCCGCTTACCAAAAAGCCGCTCGAGACACGCATGGGCAAGGGCAAAGGCGCGCCGGAAATGTGGGTGGCCGTGATTCAGCCCGGCCGGATTCTCTTCGAGATGGAAGGTGTCGAAGGGCCGCTCGCCAAAGAGGCGTTTCGTTTAGCGGCGCACAAGCTTTCGATTCCGACGATCACAGTGGAACGCAGGGGGCGAGCGCATGGAAGCTAAGGAACTGCGCGAGATGAGCGCCGCCGACTTGGTTCAGAAACGGCAGTCCTTGCGCGAGGAGATCGGGCACTTAAAGCTGCAACGCGCCACCAGCCGCCTGGAGAATCCAATGAAGCTCAAAGAAACTAAACGCGACCTGGCGCGCGTCGAAACGATCCTGCGGGAGCGGTCCGGGAGTCAGAAAGGCTGAACATGGTGACCCGAGGCTTAACCAAAGAACGGGCCGGTTTGGTGGTCAGCGACCGCATGCAGAAGACCGTCGTGGTGTCGGTCGAGCGCACGGTGATGCACCCGAAGTACAAAAAAATTCTGCGGCGGCGCACCCGGGTCAAAGCGCATGATGAGAAAAGCGAGTGCCACGTCGGCGATCGGGTGCTGATCGTCGAGTGCCGTCCGCTCAGTCGCGACAAGCGCTGGCGCGTCAGCAAGGTTCTCGAGCGGGCCCAGACGCTCGCGGGGGAAACACAAAGTGCCGGGGTTTAGACGCGAATGGGGCCGGCGCGCCTGAGGTTGATTCATGATTCAGATGCGAACGACGTTAGACGTGGCCGACAATTCCGGCGCGCGCCGGGTGCAGTGTATCAAGGTGCTCGGTGGCAGCAAACGCAAGTATGCCTCGATCGGCGACATTATCGTGGTTTCCGTTAAGGAAGCGATCCCTAACGCCAAGGTCAAAAAAGGCGATGTGATGAAAGCCGTCGTCGTGCGCACCGCCAAAGAATTAGGCCGCCCGGACGGCACTTATATTCGCTTCGACAACAATTCGGCGGTGTTGATCGACAACCAGAAGGAGCCGATCGGGACGCGTATCTTCGGCCCGGTGGCGCGGGAGCTACGGGCGAAGAAATTCATGAAGATTATTTCGCTCGCCCCGGAAGTACTTTAGCTAGGATCGAGAGAGGCGGTTCGTGCAAATTCGCAAGAATGACAGCGTCATGGTGATTGCGGGCAAAGAGCGCGGCAAAACCGGCAAGGTCTTGCGTGTGCTGACGGATAAAGATGCCGTCATCATTGAAAGACTCAATATGGTCAAGCGCCATACCAAGCCGCGCGGCCCGCAGCAATCCGGCGGTATTGTTGAAAAGGAAGCCGCGATACACGCTTCCAATATCATGATCATGTGCGACAAGTGCAATGCGCCGGCGCGAGTCGGACGAAAGATTTTAGCCGACGGCAAGAAGATCCGTATTTGCCGCAACTGCAATGAAGCTTTGGAGTAGTGGAATCAGCATGGCACGCCTAAAAACGAAATATCGGAACGATGTGGTTCCGGCCATGATGAAAGAGTTCGGTTACAAGAACTCGATGCAGGTTCCCCGGCTGGAGAAGATCACCGTCAACGTCGGCGTCGGGGAAGCGACGCAAAATATCAAGGCGATCGACACGACCGTGGCGGAGCTGACGGCGATTACCGGTCAAAAGCCGGTGGTGACTCGGGCCAAGAAAGCGATCGCCAACTTCAAGCTGCGCGAAGGCGTGCCGATCGGTTGCATGGTGACCTTGCGGCGCGAAAGGATGTTCGAGTTTTTAGACCGCTTGATCCATGTGGCTTTGCCGCGGGTACGAGATTTCAAGGGCATCTCGAGCCGCGCGTTCGACGGCCGCGGCAACTATTCACTGGGCTTGCGCGAGCAAATCATTTTTCCGGAAATTCACGCGGACCGAGTCGAAAAGACGCGCGGCATGACGGTCACGATCACCACGACGGCAAGGACCGATTCCGAAGGGTTGGCGCTGCTTCGACTGATGGGGATGCCGTTTGCGAGTTAGCTGATCGGGGGGAGAATTCCATTGGCAAAAAAGTGTCTTCGAATCAAGGCGGAATTGCCGAACAAGTTCAAAGTGCGCGAATACAATCGTTGTCCGCTGTGCGGCCGGTCGCGGGCGTTTTACCGGCGCTTTCGCATGTGCCGGTTGTGCCTGCGCGATAACGCGCGCAAGGGGCAAATTCCCGGGCTGATTAAGGCCAGCTGGTAAGCGGCGGAGAAAACCATGGGAATGACAGATCCAATCGCGGACCTGCTGACGAGAATTCGCAATGCCTCGCGCGCGCGACATCAAAGGGTGGCGGTGCCGTGGTCGCGCTTAAAGGAAAACATTGTCAAGATTCTGATCGAAGAAGGTTATTTGAAAGATCAAAAGAGGGTCAAAGCGGCGCTCGGCGGCGGCGAAGAGATCATTATTCAGCTCAAGTTCGACCGCGAGAATCGGCCGATCATCGCTGGAATCAAGCGTGTCAGCACGCCGGGGCGGCGGGTTTACGTCGGCGCGAGCAACTTGACGCCGATTCGAAAAGGCTTGGGCATACATATTTTGTCGACGCCCAAGGGGATTCTGGTCGACCGGGCGGCCCAGCGGGCGAAGGTCGGCGGCGAACTTCTTTGCACCGTGTGGTAAGTTGATTCGAGGTGTCACGTGTCACGCATAGGAAAATTACCGGTTGCGATTCCCGCCGGCGTTAAAGTCGCGGTTGAGGGCAACGCTGTGCGCTTGGAAGGACCGAAAGGAAAATTGCACGCGTCCGTCCCGTCCGGGGTCGACGTCAAAGTCGAAGGCAATCTGCTCCGTATCGAACGCCAGACCGAAGATCGCAAGATTCGCGCGCTGCATGGACTCACGCGCAAGCTGATCGCCAACATGACGCAAGGGGTGAGCCAAGGCTTTACCCGCGTGCTCGACATCAACGGCGTCGGCTACCGCGCCGAAGTCAAAGGCCAGGAAATCCACATGACCCTGGGTTACTCTCATCCGGTGGTGTTTCCGCTGCCGGCCGGAGTCACGGCCGCGGTCGAGCGCCAAGTGATCATTACGCTAAGCAGCGCCGATCGCCAGGTGCTCGGCGAAACCGCGGCGAAGATTCGCAGTCTGCGCCCGCCGGAGCCTTACAAAGGCAAGGGCATTAAATATCGTGAAGAAGTGATCAAGCGCAAAGCCGGCAAGGCGGTCGGCTCTGCGGGTGGAAAGTAGGGCGTTGAGGATTTCCGATGGCGAGTAAACGGGTAGACAGCGCGAGACTGCGCCGCCGAGCGCGGGTGCGTAAAAAAGTCGTCGGTACCGACAAGCGGCCGCGTGTGTGCGTGTTTCGCAGCAGTAAGCATATCTATGCGCAAGTCATTTCGGATGACCAGGGAAAGACGCTGGTTGCGGTCTCGACGCTTTCGGATCAGTTGCGTGATACCGAGCATAAAGCGAGCAAAGGGGTCGCGTTGGCCAAGAGCGTCGGTCTTGCCTTAGCGAAAGGGTGCAAGGAAAAAAACATCGTCGACGTGGTTTTTGATCGCAACGGTTTTCTCTATCACGGCCGGGTCAAGGCGGTAGCGGATGGCGCGCGCGAAGGTGGACTTAGATTTTGACCGCAAATGTTTTGACGAGAGGTGCCTTTGGAACGGATTGATCCGCAAGGATTAGAGCTCAAGGAAAAAGTCGTTCACATCAGCCGGGTAGCCAAGGTGGTCAAAGGCGGCCGGCGCTTCAGCTTCAGTGCTCTCGTGGTCGTCGGCGATAATCGTTCGCTGGTCGGCTATGGTATGGGCAAAGCGAATGAAGTCCCGGAGGCGATCCGTAAGGGTTTGGAGCAGGCGAAAAAGAGTTTGATTCGCGTTCCCGTGATGGACGGCACGATTCCTTTTGAAGTGACCGGCCGCTTCGGCGCCGGTTACGTCATTCTCAAGCCGGCCTCCGACGGTACCGGTGTGATCGCCGGCGGCGGCGTGCGCGCGGTGGTCGAAGCGTCAGGCATTCAAAATGTGCTGACCAAGTGCATCGGCTCCAACAATCCGCATAATATGGTCAAGGCGACGATTGCCGCGCTGCGCGATTTGCGCGCTCCCGAGGAAATCGCCGACCGGCGCGGCAAACTGTTGGCGGAGATCCGTTGATGATGAAACTCGATGATTTAAGGCCGGCGGCCGGCTCCAATAAGAAGCGCAAACGCATCGGGCGCGGTGACGGCTCGGGTCACGGTAAGACTTCTGGCCGCGGCCACAAAGGGCAGGGCGCCCGCTCCGGCGGCAACACGAAACCGGGATTCGAGGGCGGGCAGATGCCCTTGCAGCGCCGCTTGCCCAAGCGCGGTTTTCACAACCCGTTTCGGATCGAGATGTCGGTGGTCAATCTTGGCCAAATCGACGCGCTGCCGGCCGGCGCTGAAGTTACTCCGGAAGTTCTGATTGAGCACGGCTATGTGAGCGGCAAGCACCGGCGCGTCAAGATTCTCGGCGACGGTTCGCTGTCGAAGGCTCTAACTGTAAAGGCCCATGGCTTTTCCGCCAAAGCGAAAGAGAAGATCGAAGCGGCCGGCGGCAAAGCGGAGTTGATTGCACTTCATGCTTAGCGGTTTTCAAAACGCATCGCGCATCCCCGAACTACGTCGCCGCGTGCTTTTCACGCTCGGTATGATCGCCGTGTACCGTCTTGGCGTGCATGTGCCGACGCCGGGCATTGACCGCCAGGCGATGGCGGCCTTTTTCGAACAGCATCAGAACACGCTGTTCGGCTTTCTCAATATGTTCTCCGGCGGCGCGCTCGAGCAATTCTCGGTGTTTTCTTTAGGCATTATGCCTTATATCAGCGCCTCGATTATTCTGCAGCTGCTGACGGTGGTTTTTCCTTATCTCGAACGGCTGTCCAAGGAAGGCGAGGCGGGACGCCGTAAGATCACTCAATATACGCGCTATGGCACGGTGGTTCTTTCGATCGTTCAAGGGATCATGATTAGCGTCGGTCTGGAGAGCACGCAGGGGCCCGGCGGGCAAAGTTTGGTTCTCAACCCTGGCTGGAACTTTCGCATCATGACGGTGATCACCTTGACCTCGGGAACGGCGTTTATCATGTGGCTAGGCGAGCAGATTACCGAGCGCGGCATCGGCAACGGCATTTCCCTAGTCATCTTCGCCGGTATCGTTGCCGGCCTGCCTTCGGCGATCACCACGACCTTGCAATTCATGCGCGAAGGCGAAATGGGGCCTTTGGTTGCGCTGCTGATCCTGGTGCTCAGCGTGGTTGTCGTCGGCGCGATCATCTTCGTTGAACGGGGGCAGCGGCGCATTCCGGTGCAGTATGCTAAACGGGTGGTCGGCCGCAAAATGTACGGCGGCATGACGTCCCACCTGCCGCTCAAGGTGAATACGGCAAACGTGATACCGCCGATTTTCGCTTCGTCGATATTGATATTCCCGGCAACCCTGGCGCAGTTTGCCAGCCATCCTTGGGTCCAGACGGCTTCGGGGGCGCTGGCGCCGGGGACAGTTCTGCATGACTTTATCTACGTTCTTTTGATCATATTTTTTGCCTTCTTTTACACAGCGATCGTTTTCAATCCGAGCGATGTGGCTGAAAACATGAAGAAGGCGGGCGGTTACATTCCCGGCATCCGTCCCGGGCAAAAGACCGCGGAGTATATCGAGCGTGTGCTTTCGCGCATCACCTTGAGCGGCGCGATCTATTTGTGCATTGTCTCGCTGCTGCCGACGATTTTGGTCAGGCAGTTCAACGTACCTTTTTATTTCGGCGGTACGGCGCTGCTGATCGTCGTCGGTGTCGCTCTAGATACCGTTGCGCAAATGGAAACGCATTTGATCAGCCGTAACTATGAGGGGTTTATGAAGCGGGGGCGGCTGCGCGGAAGAAGGGGCTTCGGAACATCGGGGGCCTCCTGGGAAAGGGTGGGTGGACCGCCGGCGGTGTTGCCGCTCGCG
>Ga0209640_10004308_pt1 | contig 12501 bp, 12 predicted proteins | sample RifCSP10_1_FD_184018 | JGI IMG/M metagenome (GOLD analysis project Ga0209640, IMG submission 184018) | Soil microbial communities from Rifle, Colorado - Rifle CSP2_sed 10_1 (SPAdes) (version 2) | ecosystem: Environmental > Terrestrial > Deep subsurface > Rock core/Sediment | place: Rifle... | reverse complement strand
TATTTCGCGGAACTGCCAACACGCGGCACGACGGTGAAACTCCTCGTTGCGACGGCGGACGACAGCGTGCAACGCAACCTCGTTCAACGCGTAGAGCGGCTCGCGGTTCTGTGAATCCCAAATCACTTTCATCGCTTCAAAGTCCATGGTGTTCCTCCTTTTTTGATTGATCGATCAGATGCGCTTTGATCCGCCCTTTGATGCCCGGAACGGTGATGGCATAGCTCGGCTCGAAGCGCGACTGGATGGCCGCCGCCGAGTAACGCGCATTGAACAGCGGCGGGAGCCGGGCCGGCGTCTGCGCGATCGCATCGCGCAGATCCGCGATGAATTTCATGTATGAAAGCTTCGCGGCTTGGGCGCGGCTTTCGGCGCGCGGCGTCAACCCATCGGCCGCCGCCAGGACTTTGACGCCGTATTCCGTGTAGCCGAGCCAGAAGGCCAGGCACGCGAGCTTGTTGGCCGCAACCCATCGCCCGTCCTCGTCGGCTCCCGGCAGCGCATCGACGCGGCGCAGAAACAACGCATCGCCGCAGATCAAAAATTCGCGGCCGCGCAGCCCGACCGGCGCGCGGTGCGGGGATGCGCCGGACAGCATCGGAAACGCGACCAGATCGAAACCGAGCTCGTCCATCAGCCGCCAGGTGTCGCCGAACAGCTTTTCGCCGTCCCAGAACGGCTGGAACTCGACCTCGACCGAAACCGCGAGCGTGCGGGCGTCCAGCGAGTCGCGCGCGCCGGCCAGCACCTCGTATGCGGTCCCCTCGGTATCGACCAGCAGGAAATCGGGCGGCGGTATCGGCTGGTTGCCGCGCGCCAGCGCGTCGATCGTGCGGACTTCGAGCTCGACCTGGCGCAGAGGTTTGATCGTCTCCTCGTACAGATAGTCGGTTTGCTGGGTGAACTTGGAGTAGCCGGCGTAGCGCGGATTGACCCGGCGGAACGAGTTGGTATACGGATCGAGATGGAAGTTGAACGCCGCGCGCCCGGGTTTCTCCCCCAGCGCGTACGGCAGAACCATCGTCTTCAGCGCAGTGCCGGAGATGCGTTCCTCCACCTGCTTCAGGCAGTCGGTATCCGGCTCATACAGCACGTTCAGCGCGTCTGCATGGAACGCCGGCGGCAGCGCGAAGCCGCACGCGCCGCCGCGCGCGCCGACGTGGTGCATCACGAATGTGAAGTCCGGATTCACGCCGCGTAGAATTCGCTGACCGAATTGCACACGTGGTCGAGCTCCGCCGGCGTGAGATCCTCCTGGTTCGGCAGCGCCAGGATCTCGTTCACCAGCCGGCGGGCGTTCGGCACGTCGAACGACGCGCCGTTCTTGTAGGCGGTGTGATCCGGCATCGCGATCGGATGCTGGATCTGGGTTTCGACGCCGCGCTCGCCCAGGAATTGCATCAGCCCGTCGCGCCGGTCGCACTGCACGGTGTAGGCGTAATAGGTGTGATAGTTGCCGGGATTCTCGCGCGGGCAGCGCACCACGTTGCCCAGCCGCTCGTCGTACAGCCGCGCGATCCGCCGCTTGGCCTCGATCTTGGCCGGCACGTGCTTCAGCATGACCAGCAGCATCGCGGCCTGCATGGTGTCCAGCCGGCCGTTCAGACCGGGCCATTTGCAGTCGTGCCGGTTGATGGTGCCGTTGTAGCGCAGCGCCACCAGCTTATCGCGCAGCGCATCGTCGTCGGTGACGATGCAGCCCGCCTCGCCGAAGGCGTTCAGCACTTTCATCGGGTTCATGCTGAACGCCGACAGCGTGCCGAACGATCCCGCGATGCGGCCGTTGCGCTTGGCGCCGTACGCCTGGGCGGCGTCCTCGACCACGTGCAGGCCGCGGCGTTGCGCAATCGCAAGGATGGTTTCGATATCGCACAGCTGGCCGGTGAAATGCACCGGCGCGATCGCCCGGGTGCGCGGCGTGATCGCGGCCTCGATGCGCGCCGCATCGATGTTCAAATCGTCGCCGATATCGACGAACACGGGCTTGGCGCCGGTGAGCGTGATGGCGTTCGCGGTCGCGATCCAGGACAGCGCGGTGGTGATCACCTCGTCGCCCGGCCCGACGTCGAGCGCGCGCAGCGCCAAGAACAGCGCATCCGAGCCGGAATTGACCCCGATCGCGTGCTTGCGACCGCACTGCTTGGCGACGGCGGCCTCGAACTCCGCGTGCTCGGGACCGAGCAGGATGCGGCCGTGGCTCAGCACGCGGTCGACCGCGGCCAGCAGCTCGGCCTTCAGCGCCGGGTCCTTGATCCGAAGATCGCGGTAGGCAACCTTCATGCGCGGAGCTTGGCCATGATGTGCTGCGCCGACAGCCCGTGCGCGGCCTGCAGATCCTCGTGCGAGCCGTAGCAGTGGATGAACTCGTCCTTCAACGTGAAGGCATGCAGCTTGCACCGCGCGTTCTCATCCCACGCAATCTCCTTCACGCGCGAGGCAAGACCGCCATGCGGCGCGTGCTCCTCGATCACGATCGCGGTCTGATGGTTCTTCAGCGCGCGCGCGACGCCCTCGCGGTCCAGCGGCTTGATGGTGTGGACATTGATCACGGAGACCGACGCGCCGCTCCGCTGCAGCTCGTCGGCGATGCCCAGCGCCATCTTCATGATCGCGCCGTGCGCCAGGATGCAGATGTCGCGCCCCTGGCGCAGCCGGCGCAGCTTGCCGAACGCGAACGGGTCGAGCGCGCGCTCGGTCAGCACCGGCTCGCCTGCCTTGCCGAGCTTCAAATACATCGGGCCTTTGTTTTCGAGCGCGCACCAGCGCGTCATTTCGCGGGTTTCCGCCGGATCGCACGGCGTAAGCACCTGCATGTTGGGAATCGCGCTGGCGATCGCGATGTCTTCCTGCGTGTGATGGGTGCCGCCCAGGGTGGAGTACACGATGCCCGACCCCATGCCGACCACCGTCACCGGCAGGTTCTGGTAGCACAAATCGTCGCGCACCATTTCGAACGGCCGGTACAGCGAGAACGTCGCGATGGTGTAGGCGAACGGCCGGAAGCCCTTGAGCGCCAGCCCCGCGCAGATGCCGATCATGCTCTGCTCGGCGACGCCCACGTTGATGAAGCGCTGCGGGTGCTCCTGCTGGAATTTCGCCATCGGTCCCGCCGGCGAGATGTCGGCCACCACGATGCACACGCGCTCGTCCTGCGACGCGGCCTCGTACAGCGCCTCGGCGAACGCGTTCCTCATTTCGCCGCGGCCTGGTCCAATTCGCGCATTGCGATCTCGTATTCCTCGCGGCTGGGCGAGCGGTAGTGCCAGATCGGCACGTTCTCCATGTAGGAGACGCCCTTGCCCTTGGTCGTCTTGCCGACCAGCGCGAACGGCTTGTCGCCGCGCCGGCCGGTGACGGCGTCGAAGATCGCGCCCGCATCGTGGCCGTCGATCTCGACCGCCTCCCAGCCGAACGCGCGCAGCTTTTCCGCCACCGGGTAGAACGACGGGTGCGTCACGGAGGTGCGGCCGAGGCTCTGGAAATCGTTGTTGTCGACGAACATGACCAGGTTGTCGAGCCTGAGCGACGAGCCCATCATGGTCGCCTCCCAGGTCGATCCCTCCTGCAGCTCGCCGTCCGACAGCACGGTGTAGATCGTGCCGTCGCGGCCCGCGATCCGTTCGGCATACGCCATGCCGACCGCCATCGAGAGCCCGTGGCCGAGCGAGCCGGTGGAGGCCTCGATCCCCGGCACGCCGTAATCCGGATGGCAGCCAAGCTGGCCGCCGGTCTTGCAGTACGTGTCGAGGTCGGCGCGCGACAGCACGCCGAGATGCTCCAGGATCACGTACTGGATCATGCAGCCGTGGCCCTTGGACATCAGGAACGTGTCGGGCGAGTTGACGCCGTTCCGCCGCATCAGCCCGTGATAGATCACGTCCACGATCTCGGCGCACGAATACGCGGCCGCGATGTGCAGCGCGCCGACCTGCTGCGATACGTCCAGGATGCGCTTGCGGTACGTCGTGCAGCGCCGGCGGGCGGCGGCGGCGTCGAAGCTGTTTCTGCGATCGGCGCTGTCCATGGCTATTCGATGATCGTCCAGTAGTAGTCGCCGGTATAGCCCGCCTCGCGGTACAGCGCGACCCAGCCGGCCGGGTCGTAGTGCGTCTTGGCGGTCAGCACCCAGGACAGGAACAGCTCCTTCTCGCGCGCGCTGCGGTAGGAGTCGACCTGGATGTAGCCGCGGCCGGGCGCCAGCCGCTCGATCTCGCGCACCGCCTGGATGCAGTCGGCGCGCTCCAGGTTGTGCACCGTGTTGATCGCGATCACCGCGTCGAAGCTGTGGTCGGGGAACGGCATCTTGCGGCAGTCGCCGAGATGCAGCCGGCCGATCACCTCCGGCTCGCAATGCATCAGCGCGTATTCCGAGATGTCGAGCCCGTATGCCTCGATCCCCGGGCAAACCTTCATCAGGTCCTTCACCAGGAAGCCCTTGGCGCAGCCGACATCGAGCACGCGCATGCCGGGCCTCAGCCCGAAATGCTGCACCATGTCTTCGGCGATCGGCACCCAGCGCCCGTCGTAACGGTAGCCGCCGTAGCCGGTGTCGCGCGCGCCGTCGAAATACTCCTTACCGTACTGGCGCGAGATCGCGATGTTGTCGGCCGATTGCGCGGTGTGGCGCTTCTCGACATTGCGCTTGGACCGCGGATAGCGCGCCAACAGGTTGGCTTCGGCCATCAGCGCACGGACTCCAGCGGCGCGGCGGCGCGCGCCAAGCCGTCCTCGATCGGCGTCGGCCGGAACTGCTGGAACGCCTTCAACCGCGCCCGCACGTCGAAATGGCGATGGGTGACCGGATTGCGGCGCGGGCTGCCTTCGATCGCGACCGGCCGATCGGCCATGGCGGCGATGCGCTCGGCGATATCGCGGAAGCTGACGGATTTCCCGGTGACCAGGTTGAGAACGCCGGCGAAACGCTGCGCGATGGCCAGCCGCACCAGCTCGGCCACGTCGTCGATCAGCACGTGGTCGCGCTTTTCCTCGCCCTCGCCGAACAGCGCGATCTTGCCGTCCTTCGCGGCGGTGCGGCGAAACCGGTTCGGGCCGTAGCCGTTGTGCGGATCGGCCGCGCCGTACAGCAGGCTCGGCCGCAGATGCGCCAGCGGCGCCTTCACCGCCGCGCTCAGCAGCACCTCGCGCGCACGATGCATCGCGCCGTGCGGGCTCGCCGGCGCGGCCGGCGTGTCCTCGGACACCAGCGCCGGCTCGTCCGCATACACCGCGTCCGAGCTGATGTTGACGACATGCGCGACCGGCTGCGCAGCCAGCGCCTCAGCCATCGCGCGCACCATGGCCATGTTGCGCACCATGCCCGCGGCATCGCGGCAGGGCGCCTCGGCCGACACCAGCACGACGGCATCGTCCGGACGAAGCTGCGCCGCGAGCTTCGCGCCCGCGTCGGGCTGCAACAGATCGATGTCCGTCCGCCCCAGCGGCAGCGTGGGCATTCCGGCTTCCGCCAAACGCCGAACAATGGCCCCGCCGACGAAACCGCGCGCGCCGACGATGACGGTGCGGCTCATGCGCGGCCCAGCACGCGATGGTCGAGCCCGGCGGCGGCGCACGCGCCATGGTCCAGCACGCGATACGGATCGAGCACCAGATTGCCGCGCATGGCGTCCGCGATCGCCGCCGGCGCCAAATCGCGGAATTGGCGCCACGGCGTCATGATCGCGATGGCATCGGCATCCGCGCAGGCCTCAAGCGGCGCATGGGCATGCTTCACATAGGCAAGCTCCGCGTCCTGCCAGTTCACCGCCGGGTCGTAGGCCGCGACCCGCACGCCGGCGAGCCCGTCGATCAGCGCCAGCGCCGGCGAGTTCTTCATCGACGCCGTGTCCTCCTTGTAGGCGAGGCCGAGGATGCCGATCTGCGACACGTGCGCCGCAGCGAGCAACATGAGCGGCCAGTCGCGCCGGCGCTGTGAATGGCCGAGCCAGGCCTGCGCCACCGAGGTATCGGTGCCGTGCTCGGCGCCGAGCCGGATCACCGTTGCGATGTCGCGGCCGATATTGCCGCCGCCGATGCCGAGCCCGGCATTGAGGTAGGCGTGCGGCCCGATGCGCCGGTCGAGCCGCAGCGCCGGCGCGATCTCGCCCCAATCGGCGCCGAGCGCCTCGCATAATTCGGCGAGCGTGTTGGTGACAGACAGCGTGGCGGCGAGGCAGAGGTTGATCGATATCTTGGCGAGCTCAGCGCTCTCGAACCGCATCGGCAGGATCGGACAGTTGAATTTCGCGAGGAACGACGCGTAGGCAACCGGCAGCTTCTGCGCCGGATCGGCGCAGCCGACGATGATGCGTTCGGGTTTCCGCGCGCGCTCCACGGCCTGCCCGAACACCAATGTTTCGACCTGGTAGAAGAACCGCGGATCGCGCTGCCACAACCGGCGGGTGAAGCCGGGCGGCACTTGGCTCAGCACCACGATGGTGGCGTCGCGGCGCACATGGGGCAGGACGGCGTCGATCAGTCGGGTGAGCGGCGCGATGTCGCTCTGCCGGTCGTCGCTGGTGGGCACGTCAGGCGCGATATAGACCACGTCGCACGCCGCGAGGTCGGACGGCGCGGCGGTGAGCCGCAGCTTCGCCGCGGAAAGCCCCGGCTCGTGCACCGGCAACTCGCCCGCCTTGATGCGCGCGATCAGCGCCGCATCGGGGTCGAACGCGAGCGTGGCGACGCCAAGATCGGCGGCGGCCGCGGCCGACACCAGCCCGAGATGCGTCATGCCGCAGAATGCAACGGTCACGCCGGCGTTCCGACCGCGGTGCGCGCGAGGCTGCCGAGCGCATCGTTGATCCACAGATCGTTGTGCAGGTTGGTCCCGCCGGTCTCGCACAGCGACAGGAAGTGTTTGTATTCCAGCGCCCAAGTCGGATCGGGCTCGACCAGGACGACGGATTCCTCGTCCGGGCGGCCGGACGGCAGCTTGCGCCAGCGGCGTGTGAACGTGGACGGGCCCCATTTGCACAGCGATTCGATGTGCGCCGAGCCCTTCTCCGCGAACACGTCGCACACGAAATGGTTGCGCCAGGACAGCAGCGTCATCTCGAGCTGGATCGCCGGGCGACCGCGCAGGCCGCACAGGGCATGATCCGGCGCACGGTTCTCGAACGCGTTGCAACTCCACACCTCGAACCGTCCCGCGGGGCGGCCGATCAGGAAATCCACCGTGTCGAGCAAATGGGAGCCGAGATCGGGCAGGACGCCCGCGCCGCGATCGCGCCACGGCGAGTTTTTCACTTCGCGCGCCGTGCCGTTGCCGTAGAACATCCGCAATAGATAGATCTGCCCCAGCGCGCCGGATTCGATCAGCGCCTTCATGCGCACGATGTGCGGCTCGAACCGGTGGTTGTAGGCGGTGTAGCAGGCCGCCTTGCGCGCCTTCGACAGCGCGATCAGCCATTCGATGTCGCGCGGGTTTTCGGCAAACACCGGCTTTTCCACCAGCACGTGCTTGCCGTGCTCCAACAGATACGCGAGCAGCGGCAGCTTCGCCGCGTCCGGCGTGCACACCAGCGCGGCGTCGTATGCGCCAAGCGGCACGTCCTCGATCTTGGTGTAATCCGCGCCCGCAACCGCGGTATCGACGGTCGCGACCACGTCGTCGCGCGCGATCGCCTGGCGCTTCTTGCCCTGGATGCCCAGCCCGACGACGACGGTCTTCATCCGAACGCGCACTGCGCCTCGATGTCGTTGACGCGGCGCTGCATGTCGAGGAGCGCGACCGGCACGTTGCCTTCATGCTCGCACTCGATCGCCGCGGACAGCGAGCCGAGGATCGAGGCGATCGACACGTTGTCCGATACGGCCATGGAGAGGGTCGCGTAGGCCAGCAGCGCGTCGCCCGCGCCCACCGCATCCACCACCCGGTCGGCGAACGAGTCGATCACGAAGAACGCCCGGTAGTCGTTCGGACGCGCGGAGCGGTACGTGATGATGCCGCGGTCGCCGAGCTTCAGGATCAGTGTTTTGCAGCGCGCCCGCTCGTACAGCGTGGCGGCGAGCGGCCGCACGCCCGAATCCTGGTCGCCCAGCGAGAACCGCGCCTCGCGCTCGTTCGGCGTGATCAGGTCGAACTCCTGGAATTCCAGAATGTTGCCCCAGCGGCTCGCGACCTGGCTGTCGGCGACGCGAAAGGCGCCGGCCGGGATCGCATCGATCAGAGCCGGGACCGTGCCCTTGTTGAAGATGCCATGGCGGAAATCGCTGAACACCACGGCGTCGGCCTTGGTGTCGCGAACCGCGCGGGTGAGTTCATCCAGCGTGCGCTCCGAGATCGAGCGGTTGTCGAGCGTATCGACCTTCAGCATGCGATAGCCGCCGGCGATGAACGCGTTCTTGTTGGTGGTCGGCCGCGTCGCATCGATGATCGGCCGGCAAGCGACGCCCGCCTTGGCAAGGTCGTCCAGCACATGATCGGCCAGCGCATCCTTGCCGAGCACGGTGGAGAACGTCACGTCGGCGCCGGCCGCGCGCAGGTGCTTGGCCACGATCGCCGCGCCGCCGGTGTAATCCTGCCGCTGCTCGAACAGCACGCTCGGCGTCGGCGTCTTGGTCATGCCGCCGATCATGGTGCAGTAGGAATAGCTGTCGACGATCGTATCGCCGACCACGTGCACCCGAACGCCGGAAAACTTGTCGAGCGTTTCCCGCAGGCCGTGGAACGTGACGTCTTCCGCCTTCATCAGCGTGGTGAGCTTTTCCGCGCGAAGATTGGGCGGCGCGAGATCGAGCAGCGCCGTGGACGAATAGACGATGTCGCCCGGCGTGAAGATGATCTCGCCGCCGTAGGATTCGATGACGTCCTTTTCCGCGCGCGTTCTCGGATGCAGCCCGCTGGACGTGTACTCGTAGCCCTTGGCGAAATAGTCCGGCTGGATCAACGCAATGTTCCGGAGCGGAGTCGGCTCGCGGTCGATCACCACGTAATCCACCATCTCGAACGCGGCGAGATTGATTGCGCGCAAATCCTCCGGCACGAACGGCCGGCTGTTCGAATGGCCTTTCATGACATGGTGGTCGCAGGTGAGGCTTGCGACCAGCACGTCGCCCTTGCTCTTGGCGTACAACAGATGCCGGATGTGCCCGGGGTGCACGACGTCGAACGTGCCGTGGCACATGATCACCTTGCGATCGCGCGGCCGGGCGCCGATCGCCGCCCGCACCTCCTCCGGCGTCTTGATCTTGGCGCGGTATTTTTCCGACAGTTCTTTCACGATAGCGCCTGGAACCAGCTCTGCGTCGCGCGCGCGATGGAATCGGGATCCCACAGCGGCGCGTCCTGCCAATCCTGTATCCGCGCGGTCATGCGCCGCACGCCGTCCTCGAACGAAACCGCCGGCGTCCAGCCGAGCTGCGCTTTTATCTTGGCGATGTCCGCCCAGGTGCAGTCGGGCTCGCCGGGACGTTTGGGGATATGCACGCGCTCGCCGCCCAGAAGCTCGACCAGCCGGTTCACCGGTTGCGGATTGCCGGCGCCAAGATTGTAGATCTCGCCCTCGCGCTCGGTTTCCGCCGCCGCGAGGAACGCGCGCGCCACGTCGGTCACGTACAGGAAATCGCGCGATTGCGTACCGTCTCCCACGATGGTGAACGGCTTGCCCGCGAGCTTCTGCTTGAAGAACACGCCGAACACCGCACCGTACGCGCCGGTGGTGCGCACGCGCGGCCCGTAGGCGTTGAAGATGCGGATCGAGTTCACCGGCAGCCGGTAGATCTTGCGCCAGTGCAGCGCCGCCTGCTCGCCCATGAGCTTGCTGAGCGCGTACGGGTATTGCGGCGCGAGCGGATGGTCTTCGCGCGTCGGCACATCGGCCAGCCCGTAGCACGACGACGACGCGGCATAGACGAACTTGGCGGCGCGCGCTTGCCGTGCGCCTTCCAGCGCGTGCACGGTGCCCTGCACGTTCACCGACATGTACTCGGCCGGCTGCTCGATCGATGGCACGATGTCGCCGATGCCGGCGAAGTGGAACACGTAGCGCGCGCCGGCGAACAGCGAATCGTCCGGCGCCAGCGCGCGGACATCGCGGCGATCCAGCGACAGGCCCGGCTCGGCAGCATGATGGGCGAGGTTCGCTTCGCGCCCGCCCTTCAGGTTGTCGATCACCCGCACCGCGAAGCCGCGGTCCAGCAGGAGATCGACCATGTGGCTGCCGATGAAACCCGCGCCGCCGGTGACGACGGCAATCGGGCGCGCGGTCATGCGGCGTTCAAGAGCTTCATGGTGCGGACGTTGTAGTAGCGGTTGTCCGTCATGCTGTTGGGCAGCTTGCCTTCGCGGAACGCGCGGCACAGATCGCGCACCGCATCCTCCACCGTCCGCTTCGGCGTGAAGCCGAGCACGCGCTGAATCTTGTCGGAATTGATGTGGTAGGAGCGGATGTCGTCGGTCGGCGTGGTCTCGATGCCGATCGGACGCTTGGCGGGGAATTCCCGCTCGACGATCCGTTTCACGATATCGGCGATCGCGCCGATCGACATGTTCTCGCCGCCGATGTTGAAGGTCTCGCCGTGGATCTTGCCGTGTGGCGCATCCAGCATCAGCAGGTATGCGTCCACCATGTCCTGGATGTGCAGGTTGGGACGCCGCTGCGTGCCGCCGAACACCTTGATGACCCCGTTGGTCACCGCGTGGTTGGTAAGGATGTTGACCGAGACGTCGAGGCGGGTGCGCGGGCTATAGCCGCACACGGTCGCCGGCCGGATGGTGACGCAGGTGAAATCATCCGTCTTGTGCTTGAACAGCAGCGGCTCGCACAGGCCCTTGTATTTGTTGTACAGCGTGAGCGGCACCAGCGGGTGGTCCTCGGTCACCTGCGGCGCGTCGGAAACGCCATAGACCGACGACGACGAGCAATAGACGAAGCGCTGCACGCCGGCGTGCTTGGCCGCCGCCACCATCGGCTCGAAGCAATCCATGTTGGTCGAGGTCGACAGCCGCTCGTCCAGCTCGAAGCTCGCGTCGTTGGAAATGGCGGCGAGATGCAGCACCGCATCGTGCCCCTTCACCGCCGCCGCGAACTGCGCGGTCTTGCGGATGTCGCCGTCGATCACCTTCAGCTTGGGATGCTGCGGCAGGCCGGCGCGGCCGAAATACAGGATGTCGAACACCGAGACCTCATAGCCGAGGTCCAAGAGCTTGGGCACCAGCACGCAGCCCACGAAACCGGCGCCGCCGGTCACCAGTATCTTGTTGAATTGACGCATCGTCGTCCTCGTCATTCGCCGGCAGCGCGCAGCCGCTGCGCGATGCTGTAGCCCGATTTCTGCGCATCGGAATGGAACATGCGGACCGTCTCGAGCGAATATTCGTCGAGGTCCTTTCCGATCAGCGGCAGCTTCTTCAGGATATCGTTGGTCACGGTGATGATGTGGCAGCCGACACCATCGGCGTGGAAGATGTTGAGCAGCTCGCGCGGGCTGGCCCACAAGAGCTCGGCCTTCGGCAGCGCGCGCAGCGCGCCCACCGCATCGCGCATCATCGGCACCGGATCGCGGCCGGTGTCGGCAACCCGGCCGGCGAACACCGACACGATCGCCGCCACGCCCGGCGCCAGCACCTCGGCGATGCGCCGCACCTGGTCGAGCGTCGTCACCGCCGTCACGTTGACCGCGACCCCATCGGCCGACAGTTTCGCGATCAGCGGGCCGACGAACATGCCGTTCGTCGTGGTCACCGGGATCTTCACGTTCACGTTGCGGCCCCACGCGGCGATGGCATAGGCCTGCTCGGCCATCTCCACCGGATCGTCGGCGAACACCTCGAACGAAACCGGCCGGTCGGTCACGATCTTCAGCAGCGCCCGGCCGAAGCTTTCGTAATCGGCGATACCCTGCTTGCGCATCAAGGTGGGGTTGGTGGTGAACCCCTTGATCAGGGGGTTCTTGGCCAGCGTCGCGATCTCGTCGAGATCGGCGCCGTCGGCGAAGATTTTGACTTTGAGCCGTTCTAACGCGGTCATTGGCGGGGCTCCGCAAGGATCAGAGAGACGGCTTCCGGCAGCGAGCCGACCACCGCGTCGGGGCGTTCGGGCCGCCGCTCCGCATAGCCGTGGTCGACGAAAATGGTGCGGCAGCCCGCGGCGCGGCCGGCATCGACATCGCGCCAGCGGTCGCCCACCATCACGCTGCGCGCGAGGTCGATATCCCAGTCGCGGGCGGCGGCGGTCAACAGGCCCGGCTTGGGCTTGCGACAATCGCAATCGTCGCTATCGGCATGCCAGCACACGCAGACGTCGTCGATCGGCAACGCGCGCCGCAGCACATGGTGCATCGCCTCGACGATCTCGCGCCGCTGCGCGCCAGTGGCGACATCCGGCTGGTTGGTCGCGACGATGATGCGATATCCGGCTTGGGCGAGCGTCCGCACCGCGTCCGCCACCCCCGGCAGCAATTCGAAGTCGGCGAGCGTCGCCGGCGGATACGGCTTGCCCTCGCGCACGACGGCGCGGTTCAGGACGCCGTCGCGGTCGAGGAATACCGCCGGCATCAACC
>Ga0209640_10004307_pt1 | contig 12510 bp, 10 predicted proteins | sample RifCSP10_1_FD_184018 | JGI IMG/M metagenome (GOLD analysis project Ga0209640, IMG submission 184018) | Soil microbial communities from Rifle, Colorado - Rifle CSP2_sed 10_1 (SPAdes) (version 2) | ecosystem: Environmental > Terrestrial > Deep subsurface > Rock core/Sediment | place: Rifle... | reverse complement strand
GCTTCACCACCTGCGGCATCCGCAGCTCCACCGTCTCGTAGGTCGTGAAGCGCTTGTTGCACGCGGCGCACTTGCGGCGGCGGCGGATGCTGTCGCCGTCGTCACTCACCCGGGAGTCGATGACCTGGGTGTCGGGGGAATTGCAGAACGGGCACTTCACCTAGTTTCCATAGACGGGAAACTTCGCGCACAGCTTCTTCACCTCTCCCGCCACGCGTTTGATCGCCTTGTCGTCCGCGGGCGCGTCGAGCACGTCGGCGATCAGGTTGGCGAGCTGCTCGGCTTCGTGCTCCCTGAAACCGCGCGTCGTGACGGCCGGGGAGCCAATCCGGATGCCGCTGGCAACCGTCGGCTTTTGCGGATCGTTGGGAACGGCGTTCTTGTTCACCGTGATGTTCGCGGATCCGAGTGCGCCCTCGGCCTCCCGCCCCGTCAGCTTCGTCCCGCGCAGGTCCACCAGGAACATATGGCATTCGGTGCGGCCGGAAACGATGCGGTAGCCGCGCTCCTGCAAGGCCTTTGCCATCACGCGCGCGTTATCGAGCACTTGCCTCTGGTACTGCTTGAAGCCTTTCGACATCGCCTCCTTGAGGGCGACCGCCTTGGCCGCGATCACGTGCATCAGCGGCCCCCCCTGGATCATCGGGAACACCGCCGAGTTGAGCACCTTCTCGTGCTCGGCGTTGGCGAGGATCATGCCGCCGCGCGGCCCGCGCAGCGTCTTGTGCGTGGTGGTGGTGACAAAATCCGCGATCCCGATCGGGCTCGGGTAGAGCCCCGCGGCGATCAGTCCCGCGTAGTGCGCGATATCGGCCATCAGGAGCGCGCCGATCTTGTCCGCGATCGCCCGAAACCGCTTCCAATCGATCACCAGCGAGTAGGCGGAGGCGCCGGTGACGATCAGCTTGGGCTTTCTGACGTGGGCGAGCTCCTCGACCTGCTTGTAGTCGATCTCCTCGGTGTCCTTGTCGAGCCCGTAGGTCACCGCGTCGAAGTAGCGACCGCTCAGGTTCACCTTGGCGCCATGCGTGAGGTGCCCGCCCGCGTCGAGCGCCATGCCGAGGATGACGTCGCCGGGATGCAGCGCGGCCGCGTAAATGGCCTGGTTGGCCTGCGCGCCGGAGTGCGGCTGCACGTTGGCGTAGCCGGCGCGGAACAGTTTCTTCGCGCGGTCAATCGCGAGCTGCTCGGCGACGTCGACGAACTCGCAGCCGCCGTAGTAGCGCCGTCCCGGGTAACCCTCGGCGTACTTATTGGTGAGCACCGAGCCCTGCGCCTGCAGCACGCGGGGACTCGCGTAATTCTCGGAGGCAATCAGCTCGAGGTGGTCTTCCTGGCGCTGAACCTCCTTCTCGATGGCGCCCCACAACTCCGGATCGAAGCGTTCGACGGTATCCTTCTGCGAGTACATGAATGGCGGCCGCCGGTTTCGTAAACTCTTGATTCTAGCACCGAATCATTCGCCCGCGATGGTCATGCGCTCGACCAGGATGGAGCCGCACTGGCGGGAACCGCGGCGGACGACGTCGGTTCCGACCGCGATGATGCCGCGGAAGATATCCTTGAGGTTGCCGGCGATGGTGATTTCCTGAACCGGATACGCGATTTCCCCCCGCTCCACCCAGAACCCCGCCGCGCCGCGCGAATAATCGCCCGTCACCGGGTTGACCCCGTGCCCCAGCAACTCGGTCACCAGCAGCCCCTCGGCCATCGTCTTCAGCAGACCTTCGAATCCAAGCCCGGTATCCTGCAGGATCAGGTTGTGATTGCCGCCGGCATTGCCGGTGGACCTGAGCCCCAGCTTGCGCGCCGAGTAGCTGCCGAGAAAATAACCCTCCAGCACGCCGCGCTGCACGACCGCGCGCGGGCGCGTCGCCACGCCCTCCTCGTCGAAGGGCGCGCTGGCGAGGCCCTTGGCAAGGTGCGGCTCTTCGCTGATGTTGACCCGCCCGGCGAAGACCTGCTGGCCCGCGCTGTCGAGCAGGAATGATGACTTGCGGTAGAGATTGCCGCCGGAGACCGCCGAGACGAAATGCCCGAGCAGGCTCGCCGCGATCGGCGCCTCGAACAGCACCGGCGCCTGCGTCGTCGCGATCTTGCGCGCGCCGAGGCGGTGAATCGCGCGCTCGCCCGCGCGGCGACCCACGCTCTCCACCTCCGGCAGGTCGGCGGCATCGCGGCCGGTTTCGAACCAGTCATCGCGCTGCATTTCGTCGTTCTTTCCCGCGACCAGCGCGCACCACACGCTGTGGCGCGAGCTGGGAAATCCGTCCAGGAAGCCGAGGGAGTTGCCGTAGATGAAGTGCGCTCCCTGCGTCGAGACCGTGGCGCCCTCCGAGTTGGTGAGGCGCTTGTCCACGGCGAAGCCCGCCGCCTCGCAGGCGCGGGCGATCTCGATCGCGCGCTCGACCGGCAGGTCCCGCGGATGCCACAGGTCGAGGTCGGGGACGTCGCGCGCGAGCATTTCCGCATCGGCGAGCCCTGCGCACTCGTCCGCTGCCGTGAATCTCGCGATGGACAGCGCGGCATCCACCGTGTCGCGCATCGCCTGCGGGGTGAAATCGGTGGTGCTGGCGTGACCGCGCTGCTGGCCGAGATAGACCGTGACCCCGATGCCCTTGTCGCGGTTGTATTCGATGGTCTCGACGGCGCCGCGCCGCACCGTCACGGTCTGGCCGGCGCCCTCGCTCACCTCGGTCTCGGCCGCGCTCGCGCCGCGCTGCGCGGCGTAATCGAGCACGTCCCGCGCAATCTGCCGGAGCCGGTCGGCGCTGAACGAAAAATGCGAGTCGGGCATCGGCGTCCCTTTCGAAAGGGAGCCAGCATGAAAAAAGGAGCGATATCATAGCAGCTTGCCCATGCGCAGTGACGAGTGACAAGTGACGAGTGACGAGGAAAAACCGAGCAAGACACAGCGCAAGAAGGCGGTGCACGCGCTGCAGGCGCTCGGCGAGGAGCTGGTGGCGCTCACCGCGGAGCAGCTCGCCCGCGTCGCGCTGCCCGAGCTGCTGCGCGACGCGGTGATGGCGGCACGGCGCATCACCCGCTTCGAGGCGAAGCGCCGCCAGCTCCAGTACATCGGCAAGCTCATGCGCCGCGTCGAGGTGGAGCCGATTCGGGCCGCCCTCGACGCCGCGCTCGCCCGATCGCGCGGAGAGGCGGCCGCGCACAAGCGCATCGAGGCCTGGCGCGAGCGACTGCTGGCCGATCCAGGCGCTGTCAACGAGCTGGTCGCGGATTTCCCGGGGGCAGACAGGAGGCAATTGCGCGCGTTGGCACGTGCCGCGCTGCGCGAGCGCGCCGAGGGCCGCCCGCCGCGCGCTTTTCGCGAGCTCTATCAGGCGCTCCGCGCCCTGATAGAGCACAAGGTGACGAATAAGGGTGACGAATAAGGGTGGTCACTTCTCGCTGATATACTTTCACGCCATGATTTCCGCACCGGAAGAATTGGTCGTCGGATTAGTCTCAATCAGCGACCGCGCTTCGCAAGGCGTCTACCAGGACGAGGGCTTACCGGCGCTCGAGGAATGGCTGCGAAAAGCGGTCGCGTCGCCGCCCGTGCGCATGGTGAAGCGGCTGATCCCGGACGAGCGGCCCGCCATCGAGGCGGCGTTGAAGGAACTGGTGGACCGGGAGGGCTGCCATCTCGTCCTCACCACCGGCGGCACCGGCCCGGCCGCGCGCGATGTCACCCCGGAAGCTACGCTCGCCGTCGCCGACAAGGTGATGCCGGGATTCGGCGAGCAGATGCGGCAGGTGAGCCTGCGCTTCGTGCCCACGGCGATCCTGTCGCGGCAGGTGGGCGTGATCCGCAAGCAGGCGCTGATCCTGAACCTTCCCGGCCAGCCGAAGGCCATCCGGGAAACGCTCGAGGGTGTCCGTGACGAGAGCGGCAAGACCGTCGTCAACGGGATCTTCGCCGCGGTGCCCTACTGCATCGATCTCATCGGCGGGCCCTACATCGAAACCCACGCGGTCGTCGTGAAGGCGTTCCGGCCGAAGTCCGCTATGCGCCCCAAGAAGTGATGGGTGATGAGTAAGGCGGACCAGCTGCTCGATGCGATCGAGATCGAAACCGGGGAGAATCCCTCCAGCAGCGTGATCTGGATGCACGGGCTCGGCGCCGACGGCAACGACTTCGTGCCGATCGTGAGCGAGCTCGGGCTCGACGGGGCGCCGGCGACCCGTTTCCTGTTCCCCCACGCGCCGATGCGGCCGGTGACGATGAACAACGGGTACGTCATGCGCGCCTGGTACGACGTTTCGCTGGGCGACCTCGAGGGCAATTCGCGCCGCGCCGACGAGCGGGGCGTACGCGAATCGCAGAAGAGCATCACCGCCCTGATCGAGCGCGAAGTAAAGCGCGGCGTCGAGCCGGAGCACATCGTGCTCGCCGGCTTCTCGCAGGGCGGCGCGATCGCGCTGCAAACCGGGCTGCGTTATCCGCGGAAGCTTGCCGGGGTGATGGCGCTGTCCACCTACCTTCCGCTCGCGGAATCCCTGCCCAGGGAAGCGGCCGCCGCCAACCGGAATACGCCGATCTTCATGGCGCACGGCACCTACGACCCGGTCGTCCCGCTCGTGATGGGCGCGGGCTCCATGACCTTGCTGACCGGGCTCGGCTATGCCGTCGAGTGGCGGCAGTATCCGATGCCGCACTCGGTATGCCCCGAGGAGATCCAGGACATCGGCGTATGGCTGCGCACGGTGCTATGAGCGGCCCGCTCGCCGGCGTGCGCGTCATCGACCTCACCACGGTGGTGATGGGCCCGTTCGCGACCCAGATCCTCGCCGACCTCGGGGCGGACGTCATCAAGGTCGAGCCTCCCGAAGGCGACGTGTTGCGCCACATCGCGCCCATGCGGCACCCCGGCATGGGGCACATATTCCTCCATCACAACCGCAACAAGCGCTCGCTCGTGCTCGATCTCAAGCAGCCGGCCGGGCGGGATGCGCTGCTGCGTCTCGCCCGGGAGGGCGACGTCCTGATCTACAACGTGCGGCCGCAGGCGATGCGGCGTCTGCGCCTCGGCTACGACGACGTGGCCGCCGTCAATCCGCGCATCATCTACGTCGGAGCCTACGGCTACGGCGAAGGCGGGCGTTATGCCGGGCAGCCCGCCTACGATGACCTGATCCAGGGCATGGTGGCCCTGCCCTGGATGATGCATGCCGCCGGGGCGGACCGGCCGCGTTACGTGCCGACCGCGATTACCGACCGCATCACGGGGCTCGCCACGGTCAACGCTGTCACCAGCGCGCTCTATTGCCGCGAGCGCTCCGGCCAGGGCCAGGCGATCGAGGTGCCGATGTTCGAGACCCTCGCCCACATGATCCTGGGCGATCACATGGGCGGCCGCACGTTCGAGCCGCCGTTGAGCCCCGCGCGCTACGAGCGCATGCTGGCGCCGCACCGCGTGCCGTACGCGACCAAGGACGGCTACGTGTGCGTGCTGGTCTATAACGACAAGCACTGGCGCAGCTTCTTCAAGCTGATCGGCCGCGAGGAGATGTTCGATTCCGACCCGCGCTTCTCGAGCCAGGAGGCGCGCTCCCGCAACATCGGGGAAGTCTACGCGTTCGTGGCGGAGAACATGCTGGCGCGCACCAGCGCGGAATGGCTGTGGTTGCTGAAGGAGGCCGATATTCCCGTGGCGCCGCTCCATTCCGTGGACGACATCATCGACGATCCGCACCTCGCGGAATCCGGCTTCTTCGTGATGGCCGGGCACCCGACGGAAGGCCGCGTGCGCATGATGGCGGCGCCGGGCACCTGGTCGCGAACGCCGCCGGATGCATTGCGTCCCGCGCCGCGCCTGGGCGAGCACAGCGTCGAGGTTCTGCGCGAAGCGGGCTATGCCGATGCAGAGATCAGCGCGCTGATCGCGCGTGGGATCACCCGGACGCCTTGACTCCCGCGACGCGCGGGCCACGCGCTGCGAGCACTCCCGATCACGCGCTCTGCTGCGTGACCTTGAACCTGGCCCAGTCGAAGTCTTCGCCGCCCTCGACCAGCCCGACCGGCGTCAGCTGGTAGGACTTTTCGCTCACCATCATGTCGAGGTGGTCGCGGCCGTTGTAGAGGCCGCCCCGCATGATGATGCCCACCTCGCCGCGGGCGTCGGGGCCGGTGGGCAGCAATATCGCCCGCTCCACGTCGCGATCCCCGGCCGTGAAGGAAAGCGTCTGCGCCGCCGAGAGCTTGACCGGGATCGCGGTCCGCGTCAGCACCTGGATCCCGACGTGCCGCTGCTGCGACTCATCGCGCATGATGCGGCGGATCAGTCCGATTCCCCAGTACCGGGAAGACTCGCTTTGCAGACCGACCAGTGTCCCGACCCGGATCCAGTCGCTCTTGACCGTGGGGATGGCGGCGCCATAGCCGCCATCGCTCACGTCCTCCACGATCCAGCTCTCCCCGGAGCCGGCGGGCTGGCTCAAGCTGAAGTCGAGCGTGTCGTCGTCAGCGGGATCGAGCGTCCTGAGGATGTCCTTCAGCCCTGGCACCACCGTGAGACGGCCGGCGCTTGGCCGGCGCTCCGAGCTGCGTGCCGGCGGCTGCTCCGACCAGTACTGGGCGAGATGCCGCATCGTGCCGACCACGTTGTCCTTGCCGTAGTCGCCGCCGAGATGGACGCCCTGCGGCAGCGCGCCCGATTGCTGGATTTTTCCGATCAACGCGCTCAGATTTGCGAGACCCTTCCCGGCGCCGAAATATCGCAACGTGGCCTTGGCCGCCACCCCCTTGAACAGCCGCACCGCCGGGCCGGGCGACGCCAGATCCACGTAATGCGTGCAGCCGTCCGGCCGGTTCGAAATGTGGAACGCGCCCGCCAGGTGCGCCGCAGTCCGCTCCGCGATTTCCTGGCGCAGCGGCGGCAGGCCCTCGGGAGACGAGGCGGACAGCATCATCGCCGTCAGAAACTCGCGCCTGACCGTGCTCTCGCCGCGCGCGCCGGGGTAGAGCATGACTGCGCCATCGGCAAAGCCCCTTTGCTCGGCAATCGAGTACGCCTGCGCGAGCTCCGACCAGATGCGCCGCTCGACCGGGCCGTAGCGCAGCAATCGCCACTTGAGCTGGGACGTCAGCGCGCGGATGGCGCGGGCGACGATGACCGGCAGGCTCTTCCGGATGATCGTCATGCCGATCTGCCCGTCCTCGTACTGCTTCACGCACCGCAGGTAGCCGTCGCCCAGCTGCCGCCACAGGCCGTAGAGCGCGTTCCACAGCCGGTTCTCCTGGAACTTCAGCTGGCGGGACATCGAAAGATAGTCCTGCGACAGCTTGCGCACGTGGTTGCGCGCGGCGCCGTCGAGCAGGTCGATGTTGTCATAGCGCTGGTTGAGCTTGAACTCGCCGGTCTGATGGATCGTGTCGAGCCACTCGTTGATTTCCTCGAGCGCCTTGGGGGGATCGTTCACCGGCAACGCATCGATGATTTCCCGCGCCCGCTTGGCGTCGGCCATCGGATGGTCGACCTTGCCTCCCAGCCAGTTGATTGCCATGTGCTTCCCTGATATCCCGGCGTCGCGCCGCGTGGGCGAGCCTTACCTCGATCGCCGGATTGTAGTGCAGCGTCCCGGAGCGAACCAGTTCCGGCGCGGGGTCATCCGCCGTGCCGCGTGACCTTGAACCTGACCCACCGGAAATCCTCGCCGGACTCGAGGATGCGCGAGGGCACGAGCCGATAGTTCCGGCGTTGCACGGTCATGTCGAGACCGTCGCGGCCGTCGAATATTCCCTCACGCAACAACAACTCGACCTCACCCCGGGCATCGGGCTTGACGGTCAGCAGTATTGCCGATTCCTCCCGCAGGTCGAAGTTGAGCGCCGACATCGTGTTGGCCTTCGAAATCGTGACCGGGACAGCGGTTTTCGTCAGGACCTGGATGCCGACCCGCCGCTGCTGGTGCGCGTCGCGCGTGATGCGCCGGATCACGCCGATACCCAGGTGCTCGGAGATTTCTGCCTTCATCCCGATCAGGGCGCCGACCCTCACCCAGTCGATCAGCTGGGGCGGCACGATCGCTCCGTAGCCGCCGTCGCTCACGTTCTCGACGATCCAGCTCTCGGCGGTCTGGTTCCGGCTGAAGTCGAGCGGGTTGCTGCTGCCCGGCTCCAGCACGCTGAATACCTGATCCGCTCCCGGCACGACCGTAATGCGGGCGGCGGTCAGCCGGCGCTCCGACCCGCGCGCGGGCGGCCGGTCGGACCAGTACTGCGCGAGGTGTCCGAACACTGCGATGACCTCATCCTTGTCATAGCTGCCGCCGAGATCGACCCCCTGCGGACTGCCGCCCCGCGCGGTTGCCTGCTCCGTGAGCCGCTCGATACCGGCCAGCGCGTCCCCCGCGCCGAAGAACAGCAGCCCGGACGGCGCCACTCCCGGCACCAGCCGCGCCGGCGACCGGGGGACCGCCAGATCGAAACCGTGGGTGCAGCCTTTCGGCCCCGCGGACAGCACGAACGAGTCCGCAAAGTGCTCGATCGCGCGCTCGGCGATCTGCTGCTTCACCGGCGTCAAGCCATCGAGCGAGGAGGCAGGAAGCATCAGCGCCTTCAGGAACTCGCGCTTTACCGTGCTCCTGGGATGCGGCGTGGGATACACCGCGATTTCACGTTCGCTTATTCCCTTTTCCTCGGCGAGACGGTACAGCAGCGCGAGATGCGACCAGATGCGCTTATCGACGAGCCCGTAACGCAGCAGTATCCACTTCAGCTGCAGCGCCAGCGAGTGCAAGGCGCGCGCCACGATCGCCGGCAGGACCTTCTCGACGGCGGAGGCGCCATCGAATCCGCTGACGCACTCCTTGATGCACCGGACATAGGCGTCGCCCAGTTCCTTGCAGGTGCCGAACCCGGCGCTCCACAGCCGGTTTTCCTGGAACTTCTGCACGCGGGGCGTGGACAGGTATTCCTGCGTGACATCCCGCTGGTGGCGCTGGGCCGCGCCGTCGAGGAGATCCACGCTCTCGTAGCGCCGGTCGACCTTGAGACCATCGGCCCGATTGAGCGAGTCGAGCCACTCGCCGATCTCCTCGAGCGCCTTGGTCGAATCCTGGGCCGGCAGCGCGGCCACGATCTGGCGCGCCTGCGCCGGGTTCGCCATCGGGTGGACGCCATCGGCGCCGCCCCGCCACTTGATTGCCATGCTCTGCCCCGAACCGGGTCCTCTCAATGGAATTTCGCGGGAAAGAGATTGTAGTGTATCGGCGCAACGCAAAGAAGCGTGATCATTCGGCCATGGCGTGCCGCGTCACTCCTTGTACTGCAGTGCCGCAGCACGCCCGCGGGCAGGATCCAGACCGGCGAGTATGCCGATGCCGATCACGAAGAAGACGCCGGTCACCAGCATCGCGAAGCGGTGATTCCCGAGCGTGACCCAGGTGACGACGCCGTAGGTCATGGGCCCGAGTATCGCCGAGAGCTTTACCGCGAGCCCCCACAAGCCGAAGAATTCCGCCGTGCGCGCAGGCGGACTCAAGTAGCCCACCAGGGCGCGGCCCGCCGACTGGCTGGAGCCCAGGCAGACCCCGACCAGGTTGGCAACGACCCAGAACATCGTCACGCTCACGGCCATCCACGCCAGGACCACTGCGGCGAGCCAGCCGATGAGGGTGATGACAAGCGTCCTCACGTGCCCAAGCCGGTCCTGCACGTGGCCAAAGGCGAATGCGCCCGCCGCCGCAGTGACGTTTACCACCAGGATCAGGGCAAGCGTGTCGCGCGTGGTGAACTTCATGACCTCCTGGGCGTAGACCGCGGCCAGCGCGACCACGGTCTGGATGCCCGCCTGGTAGAACACCACGCACACCAGGAAACGCCACAAGTCCGCGTGGCGCCGCGCATGCCCGAGCGTGTCCGCGAGGCGCGCAAACGCGCTTCTCACGATATCGGAGGCACCGGCGACCGGTTGCGCCCGCTCTCGCAGGAAAAAGAACGTTGGCAGGCTCGCGATCGCGAACAGGGCGGCGGTAATCAGCATGGTGACGGGCACGAACTCGTCGGCGGTCGCGCCCTGCGCCTGCGCATGGGTCACGTAGACGAGGCACAGCCCGAGGGCAACGAGGCCGCCGAGGTAGCCCAGGCTCCAGCCCCACCCGGAGACCCTGCCCATCGCCTCGCCACGCGCAATCTCCGGCAGGAACGCGGCGATCAGATTCTCACCGCTGCCGAAAAAGAAATTGGAGAGGATCACCAGCGCGATGCCGAGCACGAGCTCCCCGCGCCCGACGAGCGCCAGTCCCGCGGTGAAGACGACGCACCCCACCGTGGTGAACACCAGCAAGCGCTTCTTTGCCGCGTGCACGTCGGCATAGGCGCCCAACACCGGGGCGGTCAGCACGATCAGTGCATAGGAAACCGCGAGCGCGGCGGTCCAGGCAAAGGTCGCCCACGGCGCGTTGCCCGCCACCACGCCAACGAAATAGGCGTTGAAGATTGCGGTGATGACGACGGTGGTGTAGCCCGAGTTGGCGAAGTCGAACATCGCCCAGGAAAAAACCTCGCGCCCTTCTACACCCGGCGCGAGGTTTTTTCCTAACGGAGAATTACTCAATTTAAGAATCCGCGGGCCCGGTCGAGAACGTCTGCTCGCGGGGGAAGGACACGCTACCACCCGATGTGGCAGCCGCGGCTACGTGGCGGATTCTTCCCATTTCAGCAAGCGCATGCGGTTGGCGATATTTCATGCTTGTATTTCTTGCGGAATATCGTTTGTTGCCAGCGCGCCATCACGTCCGACTCGCCGGATGGCGTAGAACCGGTATTTACGATAACAACGGCGCTCGGTCCTGGCAATTCCGGCGTAGTTCCCACGGGCGTCAGGCGACGTTGTGGCAAGCCGCCTGAAACCGCGAGACGGATCGGCACCGCAGCCCGACGCTGTGCGGGCCTAGTCGGTAGCGTGCTCGGCCAGGAATGGGCCATTTTCCGCGCGTTGCAACTGCGTATGGCCGCGAGTAGTCTCTATCCGCGTCGCCTTTACCCCGGCAAGCCTCGTGATCGATGCAAACAAGCGAAAACTGGTTTCGGCCGCAATGTTCGCGCCGGCGGTATTTTTGCTTCCGGCAACCCTCCACGCACAACAAAAAGCCCGCGTGCCTCGCGTCGGGTATCTCACGGCGAGCCACGCGATGGATGACGATCAGCTTGCGCTCGCTTTCTTGCGCGGACTCGAGGACCTCGGGTACGTGCAGGGGCAGAACATCCTCTTCGAGAAGCGCGCAGCGCTCGGCCGCCTCGAACTGCTCCCCGGTCTCGCTGCGGAGCTCGTACGAGCAAACGTGGACGTGATCGTCGCGCCGCCGCTGCCGGCCGCGCTTGCGGCGGTCAAAGCGACGCGCACCATTCCAGTCGTATTCATGATGGTCGCCGATCCTGTCGGCGCCGGACTCGCGACAAGTTTGTCCCGGCCCGGCGGCAATGCAACCGGGCTGTCCAATCAGTCGGGAGATTTGGCGGCGAAGATGATCGAGCTGCTCAGGGAAGCCGTGCCCACCGCGAGACGCCTGGCCGTGATGACCCGAACCGGCAATTCAGGGCACGACACCCAGTGGGCCTTCGGCGTGACTGCAGCGACGCGGCTGAAGCTCACATTGCAGCGGATCCAGGTTACCGGCTATGACGGCGTCGATGGCGCACTGCGTGAAGTTGGAGAGTTGCGTTTCGATGGACTGGTGCTGCTGTCCGACCCGGTTTTCGTCAGCCGCCGTCAGGACATCGTCCGCGCCGTGAATGCCATGCGCCTGCCGGCCATCTATGGATTCGCCGAATTCACCGATGCGGGCGGCCTGATGAGCTACGGCGTAAACCTCGGGGATCAGTTCAGGCGTGCCGCGCATTACGTCGACCGCATCCTGAAAGGGGCCGCCGCCGGCGACCTTCCCATCGAGCAGCCGTCGGCATTCGAATTCTCGATCAACGCAAAGACGGCGGCGCGCATCGGACTCGCTCTGCCACGCGAACTTCGGCTGCGCGCCGACCGCCTGATTGAATGAGCGCTTCACGCACGCTGCACCGGAAATACACGATCCTGATCGGCGGATTCGTCATCGGCGCGCTATTTCTCGCGGGACTCGTTCAAGCGTATTTCTCGTACCGCGACAGCCGCGCCGCGGTGTCCGCTCTCACGCAGGAAAAAGCGCTCGTCGCGGCCACGCGCATCGACGATTACGTAAAGGGCATCGTCGAGCAGATCGCATGGGTGACGCTGCCCATGCGCGACCTGGGCAAGCAGGCATTGTTACAGCGTCGCTTCGAATACCGCAATCTATTGAAGCAAGTCCCGGCAGTCACGGATATCCGGCAGCTCGACCGGCGCGGAGGCGAGGAACTCCTGGTCTCACGCACGGAGCTCGACGTGATCGCATCGGGAACCGATTACTCCAACGACGCGGGCTTTGTCGCAGCCCGCGCAGGGGCGCTTCACTTCAGTCCCGTTTATTTTCGCAAGGGGACGGAGCCTTATACTCGCGTCGCGGTACCCGCGCGCCGGGGTGCGGAAACGG
>Ga0209640_10004306_pt1 | contig 12512 bp, 14 predicted proteins | sample RifCSP10_1_FD_184018 | JGI IMG/M metagenome (GOLD analysis project Ga0209640, IMG submission 184018) | Soil microbial communities from Rifle, Colorado - Rifle CSP2_sed 10_1 (SPAdes) (version 2) | ecosystem: Environmental > Terrestrial > Deep subsurface > Rock core/Sediment | place: Rifle... | reverse complement strand
CATGGATTATACGGCGGTATACGATGTCATTAACCCTCCCAAGGAAGAGTTATAAGGGTTAGTTCCCGGATGCTGTCACAAACGACAGCCAGCTTTTTATTTTTTGCACGACCTCACGGTCTTGCTCCGTTACCGCCAGTTCTTCCGCCTCTTGTACTATCGCGGTGTACATCGGTTGCAGGTTGCCCCGGCTTTTGCCTTCCAAATCACAGAGGGTATCCCCGACCAAGAGCTGCAAGTAACGCAGTCGCTCTTGCCGCGCCACGGTTTCATCATCCAACGCGCGCGGCTTGGCCAGATAATAAATATAATTTTTTGGCGTAATAATTTGGCTGGTTAGTTCCGATGCGCGATAAGTTTTCCGGTAGGCATAAACGTGTACGGCTTTCTCGGCGAGATCGTTAAATTCACCGGATTCGCGCCAGGCGGGAATGGTGAACAAACCTTTTTCGTTGCTGACGGTGGTTTCCACGTGATAACAAATCGCTTTTACACCGGCGGTGGTGTTGGGTTTGCCGCGCCATAAGGCAACCACGGTGGTCGCGGGTATAGGAGTATCATGGATTTCATGCAAGACGCGCCCGCGCATTTCCGGATATTTAATCCCCAAGCTGCTGCAACCACTGGCGGCAACAAGCAACAGAACCGGGATGAGCATGCGCGGAATACGAAAAGTCATTAACTGCTTCACAACAAATGTATTGGATTCACCGGGTTGTGTTCTGCCGTTCGGCATCTGTCTGTGCATTACGTTCTCTCGTTCTCGGTAATGGTTTCAGGGGGGGATAACGAAAATCCGCGGTAGAATTTAATGCGCCAGGCAGCTTGTGTATGTGTAAAAATTAACCATAATGAGGGTCAAGCCCGTATTCTAGCAAAAATCCGCCGGTACGCTTGGTTTAAATTAAGAATAATTGGTGTGCAACGGGGTGCTCGCTCCGCACACCGGGCAATGGTAAACTGGCCCATTGTTTTTTGATGAGTTGTTATTCGCCGAAGGTTTAAGGAAGGCATGGCCGGGCATAGCAAGCGGGCAAATATTCGCTTTCGTAAAGGCGTGCAGGATGCCAAAAGCGGCATGTTATTCACCAAGTTAATCCGCGAAATTACGGTTTCCGCGCGTTCTGCGGGCAGCGATTACGTGTCGAATCCGCGGTTGAGTACGGCGATTGACAAGGCGCTTGGCCAGAATATGACGCGCGACACCATTGACCGCGCGGTCAAACCCGGTTCGGGGGAAGCGACTGCGGAGAATTACGAAGCAATCGTTGATGAAGGCTATCACGGCGGTAATCTGGGCGCCTATAGCCTGGTGGCATTCCTGTTTAACAAAGTGGGCATGATCACCTTTCCGCACGGCAGTGCTAAGGAAAAAATTCTGGAAGGCGCCCGGCAAACCGCCGCGGAAGATTTTCTTGATGATGTGTAAAAAGTGCATTCCACTATTGAAATTTCTCACGAGGTTATGGCCCAACTGTGACACGAATACTCGGCATTGATCCCGGCTCACGGGTTACCGGTTACGGCGTCATTGAAAGCGACGGCTATCATGCCGAGTATGTTGCCAGCGGCTGTATCCGGGCCGCCGAGGCAGACTGGCCGGAACGCCTGCGAATTATTTTTAACGGCATACAAGAGCTACTCATTCAATATTCACCGGATCAGGCCGCCATCGAAAAAGTCTTTATTCACCGCAACGTGGATTCGGCGCTAAAACTCGGACAGGCGCGCGGCGCCGCCATTTGCGCCGTGGTGAATCGCGCCATTGCCATCCACGAGTACACGCCCACCGAGGTTAAACAATCCGTGGTGGGAAAGGGCAACGCGGCCAAGGAACAGGTGCAGCATATGATTCAGGTGCTCTTGAAATTATCCGCGGTGCCACAGGCGGATGCCGCCGATGCCCTGGCGATCGCGATGTGTCATGCCAATACCAACAATACGCTGGCCAGGATGCAGGGTATTAAGGGTATGCGCAAAGGACGTTATTGGTAGCGATTTATGATTGGACGCTTACGCGGTGTGCTGATCGAGAAAAAGGCCCCTCACCTGCTGGTTGATGTAAATGGCGTGGGTTATGAAGTGGAAGCGCCAATGTCAACTTTTTATGAGCTTCCCATGATTGGCGAAGTCATCACTCTGTACACACATCTTGCCGTGCGCGAAGATGCGCATCTGTTATTTGGGTTCATCAAGGAAACTGACCGCGCGCTGTTTCGAAGTTTGATCAAGGTGTCCGGGGTAGGCGGCAAACTTGCGTTAGCCTTGCTGTCCGGTATGTCCTGTCATGAATTTGTTATGACGGTAAAAAGCAACGACATCGCAGGCCTGACGCGCATTCCGGGTGTGGGAAAAAAGACCGCCGAACGCCTGATAATTGAAATGCGTGACCGGTTGAAAGATTTGGCGCCGGAAGCCTCGGTGCCGGGCGCCATGGCGGGTCCGTCCACTGACGCAATGCCGCCGGATGAAATCAAGGATGCGGTCAGTGCGCTGATTACGCTTGGATTTAAACCACCCGAAGCAAGCCGCATGGTCAGCGGTATCAATACCAAAGGATTACCCAGTGAAGAAATCATTCGCCGGGCTTTGCAGTCAGTATCCAGTTGAGCCGGTATCTGGTAATTACACAACTCACGTTAAATAAATAAGCGAAAACGCGCCATGATAGAAGCGGATAGATTGATTAGCGCCAAAAAACACCCGGCCGATACTAAAGACGATGTGCACGAGCGGGCCATCCGCCCCAAAACCTTGCAGGACTATGTGGGTCAGCCGGGTGTGAAGGAACAGATGGAGATTTTTATTCCGGCCGCCAGAAAGCGCGGCGAAGCCCTGGACCATACCCTGATTTTTGGTCCGCCGGGTCTGGGTAAAACCACCTTGGCGCATATTATCGCGAACGAAATGGGGGTTAATTTAAAACAAACCTCCGGCCCGGTTCTGGAGCGCCCCGGTGATCTGGCGGCGCTGTTAACCAACCTGGAGCCGCGCGATGTCTTGTTTGTTGACGAAATTCATCGCCTGAGCCCCATGATCGAGGAAGTGCTGTACCCCGCCATGGAAGATTATCAGCTGGATATCATGATTGGCGAAGGACCGGCGGCGCGCTCGGTAAAGCTGGATCTACCGCCGTTTACGCTCGTCGGGGCGACGACCCGAGCGGGCTTGCTAACGTCTCCATTGCGCGACCGGTTCGGCATTGTTCAGCGCCTGGAGTTTTATTCGCACCAGGAACTCACCAAAATAGTGCAGCGTTCGGCAATCATTCTCGGGGTCGAGATAGAGCAATCCGGCGCGCAGGAAGTCGCCAAACGCTCGCGCGGCACACCGCGCATCGCCAACCGTTTATTACGCCGGGTACGGGATTACGCGGAAATAAAGTCCAATGGTACCATCAGCTCTGACGTCGCCGACCGGGCGCTGGATTTGCTGGATGTCGATGTCCACGGCTTTGATTTGCTGGACCGGAAGTTATTGCTGGCCGTCATCGAAAAATTCGACGGCGGTCCCGTGGGACTGGATAATATCGCGGCGGCGCTCAGCGAGGAGCGTGGTACGATCGAGGATGTGATAGAGCCATTTTTGATTCAGCAAGGCTTCTTGATGCGTACCTCCCGTGGCCGGGTTGCGACGCGCAACGCTTATCTGCATTTTGGTTTGGAGTTTCCCGCCAATGGCAAAACGCAAACCATCAACACCGTGGATTTATTCGAGCAGGTTTAACCGGGGTTGGCATTTTACCGTTTCATGTATCTGTGACAAAGCGCGTAATTTTAGGGGGACAAGATCGTTAGGGTAAGGGAATTTATTTGGCAGGTACGAGTCTATTACGAAGACACGGATAGTGGGGGTGTTGTTTACTACGCCAATTACCTGAAGTTTCTCGAAAGGGCGCGCACTGAATGGCTGCGGTCTTTTGGAATCCAGCAGGATACCTTGGCGCAACAAGATGGACTGATTTTTGCGGTACGTTCTGTACAGCTCGAGTATGTAAAGCCAGCGAAGTTTAACGACTTGCTCGACGTTTCTGTTGCAATTTCCAAAACCGGTAAAGCGAGTTTGACTTTCGATCAGACAATTTGTCAGGCCGAAGGTGAAAAACAACTTTTGTGTACTGGCCGGGTAAAAGTTGCATGCTTGACTGCCGATACATTACGGCCACAGGCCATTCCGGAAAAAATAAGCGGGGAGATACTCAGTGGAAGCTGATCTTTCAATAATTAGTTTGGTGCGTAACGCCAGTGTTCTGGTCCAGATTGTCCTGGGGCTGTTGCTGCTGGTTTCTGTAATGTCCTGGACCGCGATTTTTCAGAAATGGCGCGTCATGAAAAAGGCCCGTATCGCCGCGGAAGAATTTGAGGAAAAGTTCTGGTCCGGCGGAGACCTGGGCAGTCTCTATAATCAAATCACCTCCGGCCGTTTTGAAAATTCCGGCATGGCGAATATCTTCGAAGCCGGTTTCAAGGAATTCGCCCGGCTGCGCAAGCAGCAAGGTATCGATAACAAGACGGCGATGGAAGGATCGCAGCGCGCCATGCGGGTGGCACTGACGCGTGAAACCGATCGTCTCGAACGCAGCCTGCCGTTTCTGGCGACGGTGGGTTCCACCAGCCCCTATGTCGGTTTGTTTGGCACGGTATGGGGGATCATGAATTCGTTCCGCGCCCTCGGTAACGTCAAACAGGCAACGCTGGCCATGGTTGCGCCCGGTATCGCTGAAGCCTTGGTGGCAACCGCCATGGGCCTGTTCGCCGCGATTCCAGCTGTTATCGGCTATAACCGTTACGCTACCGATCTGGAGCGGCTGGTATCCCGTTATGAAACATTCATAGACGAATTTTCCAGTATTCTGCAAAGACAGGCAATTCGCTAGTGGCCACGCATCTGCACAGAACCCGCAAAAAACCCATGTCCGAAATCAATGTGGTGCCGTATATTGATGTCATGCTGGTGCTGCTGGTGATTTTCATGATTACCGCGCCGCTGCTGACGCAGGGTGTCAGCGTGGATTTGCCGCAAGCGTCCGCCGAGCCGCTGTCGAAGGATGCCGATGAACCCTTGATTGTGTCGGTGGACACTCAGGGCAATTTTTATCTCAATGTGGGTGAAAAACCCGAAGCACCGATCGACGCGGAAAAAATGACGACCATGGTGGCGGCGGTGCTGCGCCACAAACCGGGTACGCCCGTCATGATCAAGGGCGACCGCGACGTGAAATATGAAAAAGTGGTAACCGCCATGACCTTACTGCAGTCCGCCGGTGTGCCCAGTGTCGGATTAATTACCCAAACCCCGGACCAACCGCGCAAGCCACAAAAGTAAGCCGCGCATAAAATCAGCAAAGGCCAGCGAGTTCAGTCAGTGTTTAATACGATCTTTAAAAATCCGTCCGCATTTTTTTATGCCATATTAGTGCATGCGGTACTGTTTGCAGTGCTGACGGTGAGCCTTGACTGGGAAACGGCAACAGAAATTGCAGAGCCGCAAGTGGCTATCGTCAAAGCGGTAAGCGTGGATGAGTCAAAAGTACAGGCGCAACTGGACAAATTAAAGAAAGCCGAACAAGATCGCAATCGCCAGGAACAGGAACGCCAGAAAAAACTGGAGCAGGAAGCCGAAGCGGCGCGCAAAAAACGCGAGCAGGAAGAACGGCGGCTGGCGGAAGTCGAGAAGCAGCGCGAACTGGAAAAACAGAAACTGGAGCAGGAAAAGCAACGCAAACAGGAAGAGTTGGCGTTGCTGGAGAAAAAAAATCTGGAACAGGAAAAAAAACGTTTAGCGGAAGAAAAGAAACTGCAGGATACTCAAAAACAACGCGAGGTGTTGGAGAAAAAGCGGCAGGAAGAAGAGCAGCGCTTAGCCAAGACGCGGGAAGAAAAACAACGCCTGGATGAGGAGGCGCGCAAACGTAAAATCGAGGAAGAAAAGCGCCGCAAGACACAAGAAGAAGAGCGTCGCCGCAAGGAAGAAGAGAAACAACGTCTGGCGGAAATTGAAAAGGAAATGGAAAACATGCGGCAGGCGGAAGTCGCCGCGGAAGCCAGCAAGCTCGCCGAAGAACAGGCGCAGCAGGCGCAAAGCACCATTGACCAGTATATCGGGCTGATTAGGGACAAGGTTGCGCGTAACTGGAGTAAACCCGCGAATGCCCGGCCCGGCATGTCGTGCACGGTATTCGTGCGTTTGATCCCGGGTGGGGGTGTGTCGCACGTGGAGATTGTCAAAAGCAGCGGGGATGGTATTTTTGACAGTTCCGTCGAACGGGCGGTGCGCAAGGCGGAACCTTTGCCGGTACCGCCTGATTCCAGTTTGTTTGATCGCTTTCGAGATGTTAGATTTGTTTTTAAACCGGAAGAACAAAGTTGATTATGTCACGCAAACAATTCATTACGATTTTGGTTTGCCTGTTGTTGGGCACTCTGGCACAGGCGGCACCACTTACCATCGAAATCACCCAGGGCGTGGAAACCGCCTTGCCGGTGGCTATCGTTCCCTTTGGCATCGAGGGTGAGCGCAAACCTCCCGACGATGTTGCCAAAATTGTAGCAATGGACTTGGCCCGCACCGGCCGATTTGAGCCCATGGATGAAAAGGATATGCTGGCCAAACCCAGCCAGCCGGAGAATATCAAGTTTCAGAATTGGCGTTTGATGCAGCAAGAAGCCCTGGTGGTTGGTAAAGTCAAACATGAAGAGGGTGATCGTTACACCCTTAGTTTTTGGCTGTTTGATGTTTATAAGGAAACACAACTCGCGGCGTTTAATGTAACAGGTACCGAGCCCAATTTTCGTGCGGCGGCGCACAAAATAAGTGATATCATTTATGAGAAACTAACCGGCGAACCTGGCGCGTTTTCCACGCGAATTGTGTACATTACGGCTCACCAGGACAAAAAGGATACGCTGTTAAAAGAGTATTCCTTGTGGATGGCGGACGCGGATGGCTTCAATCCGCAGGTATTGCTGAAGTCCAAAGAGCCGATCTATTCACCGGTGTGGTCGCCGGATGGTCAAAAGATTGCGTATGTATCCCATGAAAGCGGTAAACAGCAGCGTATTGTGGTTCAGGAGTGGTCATCCGGTGCGCGAAACGTGTTAACGGTGCCCTTGAGCGGGCGTCAAAGCGCGCCCGCCTGGTCGCCGGATGGAAAAAAATTAGCGTTTACGAATCATAAAGATGGCAACGCAGAAATATATGTCTTAGACTTAGCAAGCAAAAAGGTACAGCAGATTACCAGTCACTGGGCGATTGAAACTGAGCCGGTCTGGACCCCCGATGGCAAATCGATTATTTTCACTTCCGATCGAGGTGGAAGACCCCAGTTGTATAAAACATCGGCAAATGGCGGCGCCGTAACTCGCTTAACCTTTGAAGGAGTGGATAATGCCAGAGCGGCTGTTTCTCCTGATGGTAAGACGATCGCGATGGTCACAGGAATTAGAAACGACTCGACCAGCCGCCTCGAATATAAAATCGGGGTAATGGAACTGGCGACCGGGTTTCTAAAAATACTGACGGATGGCATGCTGGACGAGTCACCGAGCTTTGCACCCAATGGAAGCATGATTATTTACGCAACCACCACACGGCGTGGCCGTGGTGAACTTGCAGCGGTATCTGTAGATGGAAGTGTTAAACAAAGTTTGGCGTATGAAGATGAAGTGCGGGAACCTGCATGGTCCCCGTTTAACAATAAATAAGGAGTTAAAGATGAGAATCCTACCCAAGTTATCAGTAGCATTAGTGTTCGCGGTACTTTTATTGAATGGTTGTGGAACCACCGGGGAAGCTGAGCAAGAGCAAGGTGCGGTTGCGGGAGGTGGCGCGGCAGCAGGTAGTGCCGAGGACGCGGCGGCGGCCGCCGCAGCGGCTAAGGCAGCGGAGGAAGCGAAAGCCAGGGAGCTAGCTAAAGAGCAGGAGAAACAAGCGCTGGAAACCGGTTTGTTAGCTCAGCGGGTCGTGTATTTCGATTTTGATAGCAGCGTTGTGCATGATGAATCCATGCCGATGTTGAAAGCCCATTCCGAGTACCTTGCCAGCAACGGTAATAAGATTACCGTGGAAGGGCATTGCGACGAGCGTGGCACCCGCGAATACAATATCGCACTGGGCGAAAGACGCGCTGATGCGGTACGCCGCATTCTATTGGCGAATGGTGTGTCAGCAAGTCAAATTAAGGTTGTTAGTTATGGTGAAGAACGCCCGGCTGCACTGGGGCACGACGAAAAAGCGTGGGCTTTAAATCGCCGTGGGGAATTGATGTACTAATTCACGTCTTGCTTGGATCTGAGTTGTGAAGAAGTTATTACATTACACAAGGCCGGGTAGTAATCCCCGGCCTTGTGTGGCGTTGATTTTTTCCGCGGCAATATTCGCAAGCGTGGTACACGCGGCACCCGCGCCGGTTATCGACTCGGTTGCCCAGAGCGGCAAGGTTGCGGATCTTGAAAACCGGATCCGGCGGCTCGAAACCAGCGCGAATAATCAGGGACTGGTCGACCTAATGCAGCGCTTCGATCAAATGCAGCGTGATGTGCAGCGCTTGATTGGTGATATTGAAGTACAAAATCATCAATTACAAAGCATGAGAGACCAGCAGAAAAAGTTATATGCTGATATCGACCAGCGCTTGCGTGCGCTGGAGCAGGGAAGCGCGGCACGTGGCTCCGCACCATCAGGATCTTCTCAAAGTCCAGTACCGGTTGCGCCGGCGGAAGGTTTGGTTGCCGGCAGTCAGGCGGAGGCCCTCCCCTTGCCAGGCGAGCCGGTTTTACTACCATCGTTATCCGCGACTGCTGAAGTGGAACAGAATGTAGCGCGGTCCGCGTACGAACGAGCGTTTAATTTGTTGAAACAAGGCCGTTATGATCTGGCAAGTCAGTCGTTTAAGGCGTTCCTGGAAACCTATCCAGACGCCAGTTATGCTGACAATGCGCAATACTGGTTAGGCGAGGCAAGTTACGCTGAAAAGAAATACGAGCAGGCGTTAACCGAATTTAAGAAAGTTATCGACAAATATCCCAACAGTCCCAAACGCGCTGACGCCATGTTAAAGATTGGCTACACCTATGATGAATTGGGCAACAAGAAACAGGCGGTGGACACCTTGAATTCCATTGTTTCAACCTACCCCAACTCGACCGCCGCGCGTCTGGCGCAAAAACGCCTGCAAAGTCTGAAGTCCAGCCGTTAATCAGCAGGCATTCGCTTTGCCGTATTGTTTTTAATTGAAATGCCTTTGTTTTTCACATGCCATTGTAGTTTGTTTAATTTCGATCCGTGAACAGTGCCCAACAATCGCCAGAGTAATAAGTCAGTAGCCACGGCAAAGCCTGACAACGCTTTGCGTGTCACGGAGATTTTCTATTCCTTGCAAGGGGAGTCCAGTTCCATTGGTATACCGACGGTATTCGTGCGCTTAACGGGTTGCCCGCTGCGTTGCCAGTATTGTGATACCGCGTATGCGTTCACGGGTGGGGAATGGATGTCCATTGATGAGGTGGTATCGAGGGTACGGCAACATCCCGCCCGCTGGGTTACAGTGACCGGTGGTGAACCACTGGCGCAGAAAAACTGTTTGCCACTGCTTGAGCGCTTATGCAATGCCGGTTACCATGTCTCATTGGAGACCAGCGGTGCATTGCCGGTGAATGACGTTGACCGGCGCGTGATTAAAGTCATGGACCTCAAGACGCCGGGGTCAGGGGAAGCGGACAGAAATTTATGGGAAAACCTGCAATACTTATTGCCGCACGATCAGGTCAAACTGGTGATTTGCGACGAACAGGATTATCGCTGGGGAAAAAAAATTATTGACCAATACCGGTTGACAGAGCGATGTGAAGTATTGATGTCACCCAGTTACGGGCAAATGAACGCCACCCAGCTTGCCGAATGGATTTTGCGCGACGGGCTTGAGGTGCGTTTCCAGATACAGTTACATAAAATTCTGTGGGGAGATCAGCCAGGGAAATGACGAAACGGGCGGTTGTTCTGGTTTCCGGCGGGCTGGATTCAGCAACCACGCTGGCAATAGCCAAAAGTCAGGGGTTTTCCTGTTACGCATTGAGTTTTAATTATGGCCAACGTCATCGTTGCGAACTCGAAGCCGCAGTGAAAGTGGTTAAGCGAATGGGTGTTGTGGAACACAAAATACTACCCCTGGATTTGGCGGGCATCACCGGTTCCGCGCTTACGGACAAATCGATTGCCATTCCCCGTCAACCCACCGTCGGCATACCCGTCACTTATGTGCCGGCGCGAAATACCGTGTTTTTATCGCTGGCGCTGGGCTGGGCCGAGGTGCTCGGCGCGTTTGAGATTTTTATCGGCGTCAACGCCGTGGATTATTCCGGCTATCCGGACTGCCGCCCTGAGTTTATCGCGGCGTTTGAGAAGACCGCCAATCTCGCCACCAAACTGGGCGTCGAACAGCACGCTTTCAAAATTCAAACACCCTTGATTGATTTAACCAAGGCGGACATCATTAAGCAGGGGATTCAGTTAGGAGTCGATTATAGCCTGACAATTTCCTGCTATGATCCGGATGACGAAGGCAAAGCCTGTAGTGTTTGTGATTCCTGCCGGTTACGGGCAGAAGGATTCAAAGTCGCTGGCATTAAAGATCCTACGCGGTATCAATAGTTAACTTCCGGTATTAGTCGCATGTCTGCAAAAATGATCGTGTTGTTTACAGATTATGGTGTTGCCGGGCCGTATGTCGGGCAGGTGAAGTCGGTATTAACACAGTGCTCGCCTCAAACAGCGCTGATCGATTTGATGCATGATGCTCCAAGCTATGATATCGAAGCATCCGCTTATTTACTGGCGGCACTCGTTAAGGAATTTCCCGGCAATACCGTATTTTTATGTGTTGTCGATCCCGGTGTCGGGGGAAATCGAACACCCGTTGTTGTAAAAGCCGCGGAGCAGTGGTTTGTTGGACCTGATAACGGACTGTTTGATGTTGTGGCTTTATTTGCCGCAACTAATGCCGAAGTATCATGGCGGCGCATTGCTTGGCAGCCTCAACGCCTGTCGTCCAGTTTTCATGGCCGGGATTTATTCGCGCCCGTGGCCGCAATGCTGGCCAACGCCGAGCCGGTGCCTGGCGAGCCATTGCCACCGGAAGAGAAAGCGAATATCCGCTGGCCGTCAGATCTGCCAAAAATCATTTACCTTGATCATTTCGGTAATGCCATCACTGGTATTCGTGCTAGTGCCATTACAACCAATCAGACAATTATCGTAAAGGGTTATCAATTTGGCTGGGCAAGGACTTTCTCTGATGTTAATCTAGGTAGAGGATTCTGGTACGAAAATGCCAACGGATTGGTGGAAATTGCGGTTAATCAGGGGCATGCAAGTCAGCGGTACAACCTGGGGGTTGGGGATGAGGTGCGGATAGTCATGCATTGATTCGTTTGATTGAATCCCTTCCATATCAACTATCTTCAATAATTACTCGAGAATCATCATTGGTGGTGATAATGCCTGTGCAGCAAGATCAAAGCAAAGCTTTTATTTTTTATATTTTGTTAACGGCAGTAGTCTGTGGCGCGCTGGTGATGGTGATTGAAGTCATGGGTTCCCGCGTAATTGGCCCGTTTTTTGGGGTCAGTCTTTTTGTTTGGACGTCACTGATCGCCGTTACCCTGGTGGCGCTGGCTTTGGGCTATGGTTTTGGGGGATATCTGGCGGATCACTATTCCTCGCCGCGTTATCTGTATCTGATCATCATGCTGGCAGGCGCCTTGACACTGCTGGTCCCGGTTCTGCAAAGACCGGTTCTGCAATTTTGTGTGCCTTTGGGGTTACGGGCGGGTGCCTTTGTCAGCACCTTGATTTTATTTGGTCCCCAGTTATTTCTGTTGGGCTGTGTATCACCCTATCTGGTAAAGATTGCCGCATCGCAGTTACGTAATCTTGGAGCGGTAGTGGGTGGGTTATATGCTTTGTCCACGATTGGCAGTACGGTGGGCACCATTATTACCGGGTTTCTGCTAGTGGCTCTGTTGGGGGTTAACAAAATATTTCTGGTGACCGGCGTTTTACTCATCAGTTTGTCAGCCGGTTATTTCATATTTTTCAAACGGCAATGGGCCGCCGCGGGCGCGATTATATTGCCTTTCCTCTTATATCATCCTTACGAATTCACCTCGAAAGTATTACCCGATGGCAGCGTGCTTAGCGAAGTCGCCCAGGAGGAAAGCTTCTATGGAACCCTGAAGGTGATTGACAGTAAATCAGTGGAAAAACATTCGCGGTATTTGATGATCGACAGCATGATTCAGGGTGGCATGGATATGAAAAATGGCTTGTCGATTTATTTTTATAACTATTATCTCCAGTTTATCCCCTATATGTTGCACCCGCAGGGGAAGAATTGCCTGATGGTGGGTGTAGGGGCGGGACTGGTGCCGGCCTGGTATGAGCAGAATGGAATTACCTGTGACATTGTTGATATAGACCAGAAGGTCATTGAGCTGGCGGAAAAATATTTTAATTTT
>Ga0209640_10004305_pt1 | contig 12517 bp, 12 predicted proteins | sample RifCSP10_1_FD_184018 | JGI IMG/M metagenome (GOLD analysis project Ga0209640, IMG submission 184018) | Soil microbial communities from Rifle, Colorado - Rifle CSP2_sed 10_1 (SPAdes) (version 2) | ecosystem: Environmental > Terrestrial > Deep subsurface > Rock core/Sediment | place: Rifle... | reverse complement strand
TTCAAGCTCCTGGTCGGTATAGCCCTTGGCCTGCTGGTGCATGATGGTCGCCGGGCGCTTGCCAGCCTTGAATTCCTTCAGTTGCTGCAGCATGTAATCCCGGTTCTGCCCCGCCAGGCTCGGGGGGACTCCTCCGACGCTGCGCCCGTCGGTGCCGTGACAGGTAAAGCAGGTCGCCGCCAGGCTGCGCGCGTACGCCGGGTCGGCCGCGCCCGCCTCCATGATGGAGCCGCCCGCACCCAGCAATGCGAAAACGAGGTATTTCGATGCCAGACGCATACACCCCTCCTTTTCTGAAAAGCCGCGTCGCGGAACCACCGTTATCGGGGCTTCAAACCAGCGTTGGCAGTTTCCGCGCAATGCCTGAGTGTGTCAAGAATGGCGGCCGCTTGCGCGCGCGCATGGGAACGCGCGGTGGGAGGATGTCGCAGGCGCGGCGGCGGGCGCCGGCTTCGAGAGCGAGCTTACTGGACCGGTGCGCTCTCGCTCACGGCCGGGGCTTCCTCGGCAAATCCAAGGACCACCTTCTCGTTCGCATCGATGTCTACGGTGACCTTTCCACCGTTGGCGAGCCTCCCGAACAGCAGTTCGTCCGCGAGCGCACTGCGGATGGTGTCCTGAATCAGGCGCGCCATCGGGCGGGCGCCCATCTGCGGATCGAAGCCCGTCTTCGCGAGGTAGTCCTTGAGCGCGGCCGTAAAGGTGATATCGACCTTCTTCTCGTGCAACTGGTCTTCGAGCTGCATGAGGAACTTGTCGACAACCCGCAGGATGATCTCCCGGCTCAACGCCGCGAACGAGATGATGGCATCGAGCCGGTTGCGAAACTCCGGCGAAAACAACCGCCGGATCTCCGCCAGTTCGTCTCCCGCACTCTGGCTCGGCGTGAACCCCATGGAGGTTTTCGACAGCTCGGCCGCGCCGGCATTGGTGGTCATGACGATCGCCACGTTGCGGAAGTCAGCCTTGCGCCCGTTGTTGTCGGTAAGCGTGCCGTGATCCATCACCTGCAGCAGGATGTTGAAGATGTCGGGGTGCGCTTTCTCGATCTCGTCAAGCAGCAGCACGGAATACGGGTGCTTGGTGATGGCTTCCGTGAGCAGCCCGCCCTGATCGAAGCCGATGTAGCCGGGCGGCGCGCCGATCAGCCGCGACACGGCATGCCGTTCCATGTATTCGGACATGTCGAAGCGCGTGAGTTCCACGCCCATGACGTAGGCGAGCTGACGCGCGACCTCGGTTTTTCCCACCCCCGTGGGACCTGAAAACAGGAAGCAGCCTATCGGTTTCTGCGGATTGCCCAGACCGCTGCGCGCCATCTTGATCGCGGTCGCCAGCGCGTCGATCGCCCGGTCCTGGCCGAACACCACGGCCTTGAGGTCGCGGTCCAGGTTCTTCAACGAATTGCGGTCGTCGATCGAAACCGTCTGCGCCGGAATGCGCGTGATCTTGGCGACGATGTCCTCGATCTCGTGCTTGCCGATGATCCGCTTTTGCCTGGACTTGGGCAGGATCTTCTGCGCTGCCCCCGCCTCATCGATCACGTCTATCGCCTTGTCGGGCAGATGGCGATCGTTGATGAAGCGCGCGGAGAGCTCCGCGGCCGCGGTCAACGCGGTCGGGAGGTACTTGACCCCGTGGTGGGCCTCGAACCGCGACTTGAGCCCCTTCAGGATCGCAATCGTCTCCGCCACCGACGGTTCCACGACGTCGATCTTCTGGAAGCGGCGCGCGAGCGCGTGATCCTTCTCGAACACGCCCCGATACTCGGTGTAGGTCGTCGCGCCGAGGCACTTCAACTGCCCCGCCTGCAACGCGGGCTTGAGCAGATTGGATGCGTCGAGCGTGCCGCCTGATGCGGCCCCGGCGCCGATCAGGGTATGAATTTCGTCGATGAAAAGAATGGCCTGGGGATTCTCCAGCAGCTGCTTCAGCACGGCCTTCAGCCTCTGCTCGAAATCACCGCGGTACTTGGTCCCCGCGAGCAGCGCCCCCATGTCGAGCGCGTAAACGTTGCAGCGGCGCAGGATCTCCGGCACGCCCCCTTCCACGATGCGCCGCGCCAGGCCCTCGGCGATTGCGGTCTTGCCGACCCCTGCTTCGCCCACCAGCAACGGGTTATTCTTGCGGCGCCGGCACAGCGTCTGGATCACCCGCTCGAGTTCCCGGTCGCGCCCGATCAACGGATCGATCTTGCCGGCTAACGCCATGGCATTGAGGTTCATGGTGAAGTTTTCGAGCGCGCCGTTCGGCTGCGCTTCGTGCTCGCCCTCGGATTCCCCATCGGTCTTGGCGGGCTGCGCCTGCGGCACCTTGCTGATGCCATGGGAGATGTAGTTCACCACATCGAGGCGCGTGACCCCCTTCTGGTGCAGAAAATAGACCGCGTGGGAATCCTTCTCACCAAAGATCGCCACCAGCACGTTGGCGCCGGTCACCTCTTTCTTGCCCGAGGACTGCACGTGCAGGATGGCGCGCTGGATCACCCGCTGGAAGCCCAGCGTGGGCTGCGTGTCGACGTCGTCGCCGGCAAGTATCGGCGTGTGTTCGGTCACAAAATCGCCCAGCAGCTTGCGCAACTCGTCCATGTCCGCCGCGCACGCGCGCAGCACCTCGGAGGCCGACGGATTGTCGAGCAGCGCGAGCAGCAAATGCTCCACGGTAATGAATTCATGGCGCTTCTGCCGCGCCTCCATGAAGGCCGTGTGCAGGCTGACTTCGAGTTCCTGTGCGATCATTTCAGTTTTCTTCCATCACACACTGTAACGGATGCTGGTGCTGTTTGGCGTACGACTTGACCTGCTCCACCTTGGTTGCCGCGACGTCCCGGGGATAAAGCCCGCATACCCCGCTGCCTTCGCGGTGCACCTTCAGCATCACCTGCGTCGCGCGCTCCCGGCTCAGCAAAAAAAACTTCTGCAACACCGCAACGACAAAATCCATGGGCGTATAGTCGTCGTTCAGCAGCACCACCTTGAACATCGGCGGCGGTTTGACCTTGACCCGTCTGGTCTCCAGGACCGTGTCTTCACGCTGCCGTGTCGCCATGCCGGGAAACCCGCCTTGATGATTCCGTCCGTATACAATGCTCCAGTGCTATTCTCGCCATAATACGGCAAATTTCAAGTAGCAATAAGTGACCTTTTTCCGGTGTATACTTGACTTCCTCCCGGAGATAGCCTAGAAAGCAGTCGGGTGTTTGGCTTCAAGCCACTTCGCAGGTCCGGTATGGCCGTTTGCGATCCTTGAAACTCAAACAGATTGCGGGGATCGGGCCCGCGTATTTTGGAAGGCAGTTACTATGGCAACTGGCACCGTCAAGTGGTTCAACGACTCCAAGGGGTATGGCTTCATCACCCCCGATGATGGTAGCGAAGACCTGTTCGCGCACTTCTCGGCGATCCAGATGAGCGGCTTCAAGACGCTCAAGGAAGGCCAGAAGGTGTCTTTCGAGGTCACTCAAGGCCCGAAAGGCAAGCAGGCCGCCAACATCCAGGCCGCTTGACCGCCCACCCCGCGCAACGGGGTGAGTTCGTTTCATCTTCGCCAAAAAACAAGCCCACCCGAACACCGCAGCGGTGGGCTTTTTCGTTTGGGGAGAGGTGACAGGGGTGTTGGCCCTGTCAGATTCGGGGGAGGTTCCTAACTGACCCGGTCGGGTTGCGCCCGTCCTACTTGCCCCAAGGCTTGATCGCGTCCTTCAGCTTGCCGTACCCCTCGAGGTAACGGGGCCGCTTGCCGCCATAGATCCTGTCGAAGATCGCGAGCTGGGCGTCCAGCCATCGAGTAAGTTCCGTATTGCCCGGATTTGCCGCCTTGTAGGCCTCGTTGATCAGGACGAAGTGGATTCTCGGATCGTAGGGCTGCTTCTCGCCTCCGACCGTCTCATCCCCGGCCAGCAGGCGCAGGAGCATCGCGTCGGCGGAACCGAGCGTCTGCTCGAAAATCGGCTCGCCCTCCATGCGGTACATGACGCTGGTCATGTCCTTGCCGTTCGTCATGGTGAAGCCCATGTCCTTCCAGACCTTGTTCATGTCGGCGCCCGCCTTGACGTGATCGAGAACCTTCTGCCCCCAACCGCGCAGCACGTCGGGCGCGTCGGCCATGAGATCGGTCAGCCGGTCGCCGTCGAGGTCCGTTGCGTAAACGATCGCCTTGCGCTGCTGATACATGTCGTGCAGCAGAATGCCGAAATTGGTGTCGGAGATATGCTCGTGGATTTCTCCACCCCAGTTCTCCATGCCGTCCTTGAAGTCCCTGGGTAGCAGCGCGACGATCGCATCGACGTTCGCCCTGTGCTCGGCATAGGCATCGACGGCGTAGCGTCGCTTGAGCTCGAATTTCGTGCCCTGCAGCAGCCAGCGCACGATCCCCGCGTTGACGGCGTCTTCCTGGGCCTGCGTCGGCTTCGTGGCGACGCGGCCGATCTGCCCTGTTTCGTGCACCATCTTCAGGAACAAGCGCACGGCGTACGCCATCCTGACGCCGGGAGTGTTCATCTCGGAGTGGATGTTGCCGGTGTCGCGGTCGACGCGGAACTTCTTGCCGTCCTGCGAGTAGGGCAGGCCGGGCATGAAACGCACGCTGGTAATGGTGCCGTAGGGCCGGACATTGCAGTACACCCCGGCCGCAGTGCGTAGCGGCGCATTGGCGGATTTGCCGGCGACCACCACCTTCCTGCCGTTCTCATTGACCATGAAGTCGCCGGCGGTGGACCACTTGATCGCCGTGTACTCGAGCTTGCCGAACCATTCGAGCGACTTCAGCTTGGTGTCGTGCCGGAACTGCGCCATCATGGGCACGCCGAGGAACGGCAAGCCCAGCACGTCGAGCGCCATCAGCGTGCCGTTGAGCGCAAACATGTCCGTCAACGCGTGCGCGACCGGCTTCACGTTGCCGCTTGGGTTTCCGCCTTCCCAGATGATCGCGTCGGAAATGCCCCGCGGCTGGATCTTGGATCGCTTGTAGACGCTGTCCAGCAGCTTGAACAGATTACCGCTCTGTTCTTCCTGTGCGATCTTCAGCAGGTCGAGTCGTTCAGTCATGATTCTTCTCTTCTCCGTTCGGATTGGGTCAGTCGAGTAATGGGTCTGTCTTGGCGATCTTCAGGGGCGCGCAGAAGCAACCATTGGGCAGAGCGCAGTCGCCGCCGCCCGCTTGTCTCATCTATCGAGTCCCGAATTCCCGTCCTACCAGATCTTTTTTCAGGCAGATTGCAGCAAGGCGAGCGGGAACCCGGGAATGGTTCTGCGGAAAACGCGCAAATAAAAATTATAACAGACGCCTTTTACTTCCTTACCCGACATGGGCGGTGGCCTTTGGCCCGCGTTACCGGGCGCCGCCAAGCCGCATTCGCCTGTGCGCGCAGTTGTCGGACACCGGCGCCGCCTGCAGTAGCGCAATTCACATTTACCTGGCACAAAAAAGCCTCCCTCATTGGCTGATCTCTGGTGGCTGACGGGCAACGGAATTGTGCTGATGCACACATAAATAAAGTTTTAATTCCATAGGCTTACATTTATAAATAAATTGTTATAATGCATTGCAGCACGAGTCAGAACACGTAATTTTACAATACAAGGTTCCGAAACCTGGAGCACAGGGAGCGCTCTTCAACCGCAAGGGAAAACCGCCGTGACGCACCCCTTATCCATGCCACAAGGCGTTGAAATTCTTGGAACAATTACACCTGAGTCCGCGGAGATCCTGACGCAGCAGGCGGTAGCCTTCGTTGCCAAACTTGCCCGCAAGTTCGAAGCGCGGCGGCGGGAATTGATGACACTGCGGGCCATGCGCCAAGGGGAGTTTGACGCTGGCAGGCGCCCGGACTTTCTGCCTGAGACTCGACACATTCGGGAAAGCAACTGGAGCGTAGGTCCGATTCCGCACGACCTCCAGGATCGCCGCGTCGAGATCACCGGTCCGACGGAGCGGAAGATGGTGATCAACGCGCTCAACTCCGGCGCGAACGTCTTCATGGCCGATTTCGAGGACTCGAACGCGCCAACGTGGAACAACATGATCGAAGGCCAGATCAATCTGCGTGATGCCGTGCGGCGTGTCATCGCGTACAGCAGCCCGGAGGGCAGGTCGTACCGGCTGAACGACAGGATCGCGACACTGCTCGTCCGCCCGCGCGGCTGGCACCTGGTCGAAAAGCACATGCTGATCGATGGTGAACCCGTTTCCGCTGCCGTCTTCGATTTTGGCCTCTACTTCTTCCACAACGCCAAAGCGCTGCTCGCCCGCGGCACGGGCCCCTACTTCTACCTGCCCAAACTGGAAGGCCATCTCGAGGCGCGCCTGTGGAACGACATCTTCGTCGCCGCCCAGCGTGAACTGGGCGTGCCGCAGGGAACCATCAAGGCCACGGTCCTGATTGAAACGGTGCTGGCCGCCTTCGAGATGGACGAAATCCTCCACGAATTGCGGGAGCATTGTGTCGGACTCAACATCGGCCGTTGGGACTACATCTTCAGCTGCATCAAGAAATTCCGCGCCAACTGCGACTTCTGCCTCGCCGACCGCGCCGAAGTGACGATGAACGCGCCGTTCCTGCGCGCCTACGCCCTGCTCCTGATCAAGACCTGTCACCGGCGCAACGCCTACGCCATGGGCGGCATGGCTGCGCAGATCCCGATCCGGAATGACCCGCGCGCCAACGCGGCTGCGCTCGAGAAAGTGCGTGCCGACAAGCTGCGCGAGGTGACCGACGGCTGCGACGGGACCTGGGTGGCGCACCCCGGTCTGGTGGACATCGCCAGGTCGGTTTTCGATCAGCACATGCCCGCGCCCAACCAGCTTCACCGCAAGCGCGAGGATGTGGCGGTTGGCGCAAGGGAACTGCTCGACTTCGGTCCCGAAGCGCCGATCACCGAATCCGGGCTGCGAAACAACATCAGCGTCGGCATTCAGTATATCGGGGCCTGGCTCGCGGGCAACGGCTGCGTACCGGTCTACAACCTGATGGAAGACGCTGCCACAGCGGAGATTGCGCGCTCGCAGATATGGCAGTGGATCAGGAGTCCCAAAGGCGTCCTGCGGGATGGCCGCAAGGTCACCAAGGATCTGTTTCACGAGCTGCTGCCAGAGGAACTGGTCAAGGTCAGGAACCTGGTCGGGCCCGAGGCGTGGAGCGTGGGTCAGTACGAAGAGGCGGCCAGACTCTTCGACCGCATCAGCACCAGCGACGAATATGTCGAGTTTCTCACTTTACCCGCTTACGACTGGCTGACTCGCGGCGTGCCCGACGCGGTGCCCGCGTAGCAACGGCGCGTGATCCAGCAGGCGGTCCGACCCGGCCAACGGCGGTGCATGTCTCTGAAGTAAATACTCACCAATTAAACCGTGTGTGTATTTTAAGATGTTGATTATACGATATTTTCTAGAAGGGCGCGGTGGGGATGAACGCGAGAAATGCGTACAATGTCAACGGCTTACCGCAAGAGGCGTTAAAAGCGCTGACCGATATTCCGGTCAATCTCATCAACCACAGAGAGGAATGATCATGAGCAAGCTGTTGTCAGCCCTGATCGCCGCAGTTTTTGCGGTGGTAACCATTACCCCGGTCGCGTTCGCCGCGGAAGACCTGAAGAAGACCGACGGCAAAACGAAAGCCGCTGAGAAGAAAACTGACGGCAAGACGAAGGCTGCTGAGAAGAAGACCGACGGCAAAACCAAGGCCGCTGCCAAGAAAACCGACGGCAAAGCGAAAGCCGAAGAGAAGAAGAAGTAAGCTCTCTTTCTGTACCGTGTACTGCGACAGGCAGGGTTTCGACCCTGCCTTTTTTATTTGGACTGGCGAACCGGAGCAGCGGGCACAATAGGCCATCGTTTTCGGCTACCGGGTCACGCAAGTTAGAATAGATCATGGCGAAAGTACGCGTAGTGGTCGGAATGTCCGGCGGGGTCGATTCGTCGGTCGCCGCGCTCCTGCTCAAGGAACAGGGCTACGAGGTGATGGGCCTTTTCATGAAGAACTGGGAGGACGATGACACCGACGAATACTGCACCTCGCGCCAGGACCTGATCGACGCGGTCGCCGTTGCCGATTGCATCGGCATCGAGATCGATGCGATCAATTTTTCGGCCGAGTACAAGGAGCGCGTCTTCAAAGAGTTCCTGCGCGAATACCAGGCCGGCCGCACTCCCAATCCCGACGTGCTGTGCAACGCCGAAATCAAGTTCCGGGCGTTCCTGGAGCACGCCCTCGCTCTCGGCGCGGACTTCATCGCGACCGGGCACTATGCGCGCGTCCGGGAGGTCGACGGCCTCTACCAGTTGCTCAAGGCCGAGGACGGCACCAAGGACCAGAGTTACTTTCTCTACCGCCTCAACCAGCAGCAGCTCACCAGGACACTGTTTCCCCTCGGCTCGCTCTACAAGCGCGATGTGCGGGAGCTCGCCCGCAAGGCCGGGCTGCCGAACCACGACAAGAAGGACTCCACCGGCATCTGCTTCATCGGCGAACGCCCGTTTCGTGAATTCCTCAATCGCTACCTGCCCGCCAACCCCGGCGACATCTGCACGCTCGAGGGCGTTCCGGTCGGGCGGCATCTCGGCCTCACGTACTACACGATCGGTCAACGCCAGGGGCTTGGCATCGGCGGCCGGCGCGATGGCGATGGCGACGCCTGGTATGTCGTGGCCAAGGACATGGAGCGCAACCGGCTTCTGGTCGTGCAGGGCCACGATCACCCGGCTCTCCTGTGCGAGCGCCTGGTCGCAACGGATCTGAGCTGGGTCAGCGGCAGCGTGCCGCACTCCCAATGGGTCTATAGCGGGAAGACCCGTTACCGGCAGAAGGACGCAGCCTGCGCGATCAGCGAGTTGCGCCGCGAGCGCTGCACCATCGAGTTCGCGGAACCACAATGGGCCGTTACACCCGGCCAGTCGGTCGTGATCTACGAAAGCCTGGTCTGTCTGGGCGGTGGCGTTATCGAAACCGGGCTACATGCGGCCCCGGTTCCATGGTCGTTCAAGGCGCCGGCGGTACCGTGTCCTTGAACGACTTGCGCCGCGCCAGCTTGTCCGCGAGTCTGGCAAGATTGGGATAAGTGCTGCGCCACTTGAGTTCGGGAAGACGCCGCTCGAGAAAACCAAGCCCGCAGCCGACCGCGATATCGGACAGATTGAAGAACTCGCCGCTGCACCAGCTCCTCGCGCCGAGTCCGTCGGACATGGCCTGCAGTGCGCGGTCGACCTTGGCTTGCTGGCGGGCGATCCAGTCCACGGATTGCTGGGCGGCGGGTCGCCGCTTCTCCCCAACGATCGCCACCACGGCGTCGGTACACCCGTCCGCCAGAGCCTCCCAGCGGCGCACCTGGACGCGCGGCCGGGTGTCCTCCGGAATGAGTTTCGCCACCGGGCTCGCCAGATCGAGGTACTCGACGATGACGCGCGAATCGAAAACCGTGGTCTCATCGTCGATGATCAGGACCGGCACCTTGCCCAGCGGATTGTATTTCGGGACCTGCGTCATGGCGCTGGCAGGCGCGTCGTTGATGAAGTCGTAGTCGATGCGCTTTTCGGCGAGGACAATTCGCACTTTCCGCGTGTAGGGACTGCCCGGGGTTCCGATCAGCTTCATGAGGTGCCGTGTGATAAATGCGTGACGCTTCGTGCGGCGGGAGATTTTATAGCATTGCACGGTGGCTGTGAATGTGCCAGCATTGTCGGAAACCTTGACGAAAAGGAGCGGCAGATGAACACTGTGGTCGAGACATTCACTCTGTTCACCCAACCCGGGTGAAGCAGCTGCCTCAAAACGAAAGAGTTTCTTTCGAAAAAAGGTATCGATTTCGTCGCGGTCGACGTCCAGAACGACCCGCAGGGGCGTGAGCGGCTGCTCGCGCTGGGCGTACGCAACGTGCCGGTAGTGGCGAGAGGCGGGCAATTCGTCTTCGGCCAGAATCTCGAGGACGTAGCCGAGTTCGTCGGTTTGCAGGGTACCGGACACACGCCGTTGCCTCCCGACGCGCTCATCCGGAAGTGGGTGCTGGTGCTGCGTGCGGCGCAACGCTACGTGCGTCAGATTCCTACCGGGCGCATGAGCGAACTCGCGATCGACAACCGGAAGCGCTCGATCCGGCTGCTGAGCCATCACGTCTTCCGGATCGGCGAGGCTTTTCTGGAGACCGTGGTCGGCGGAGTCGAGTATGCCGTGCAGCTTGCGAACGTCCCGCCCAAAGACGGCACCTTCATGACCGGCGACGAGATCGCACGCTACGGCGATGAGGTGATCACGCGGCTCGAGAATTGGTGGGAGGGGCTTGCCGACAAAAACTGCCGGCAGAAGCTCAAGACCTACTACGGCATGCAGTCGATGCACCAGTTGTTCGAGCGCACGACCTGGCATTCGGCGCAGCACGCGCGGCAACTCGCCGCCGTGCTCGAGCGCTTCGGTATCGAGCCCAACGTGCGGCTCACGCCCGAGGATCTCGCGGGCCTCCCGCTACCCGAACGGCTATGGGAGTAGCGCGCCCCAGTTCTTCGGCAGCACGATACGCTTGCTGGTGGGCGGCCCCTGCACGTGGTTGCAGACGTAGCCCCGGGACTGATTGCGTCCCCAGTCGCCCGCCACCACGATCCCGATCCATTCCGGCCGCTGGAACACGGGCACCAAACGATCCGGATCGTCTGATTCGTGGTACGCGGGCGGAAGCAATCCCTGCTTCACATAGTCGGTGACGCGAAATCCGGTCTGTCCGCAGTGGTAGGTGTAGCGTTCTGCGCGCGAGGCCGGGATCTTGACGTTTTCGTAAAGGTATCTGCGAATGTCATCCTTGCTCCAGCCGTTGCTCGCGAACACCTTGGCGATCGCGGGGCTCAGCATGATGAGCGGGTGCCAGTTGGAATAGACGAAACCGATTGCCGTCCAGTAGCCGCAGGCGCGCTGGCCGATGACGTCGGCAATGATCTCGGCATGTTCGACCGCGTTGTCGCTGCCGCTGTAAGTCGGCGCGCTGATCGCGACCACGCTCTGCACCGTGACAATGTTTTCCCCCGCCACAAAGCCGCGGTCGACGCTGTAGGGCTGCCAGCCGATGTCGGCGATCGCATCCTCGTTTTCCGGGAGCACCACGAGAAAACTCTGGCCGATGCTGCCCTTGTCGGCGCCTTCCGGCGCGTGATGGAAACCCGCGAGATTGCGCAGGTAAAGCCGCAAAAAGCGCCCGACGCTGGTATTGGCCTGCTTGCCAACGCGCATCACGCCCTGGCCATGATTGAAACCGAGCTCCCTGATGATCGGGCCGCTCAGCACGATGAGTGACTCCCACCCCGGCGTCGAGCCCGCATCCTCGACCTTGTACGCCGGATCGACGATCGCCTCGATCACCGCAAGCAGGATCGGCATGTACTCGGGGCGGCACCCTGCCATCACGCCGTTGACCGCGACGTTCCACACCGTCGCCTGACGGTTGGCGGGTGGAGTAACCCCGAGCACCTCGTCCGGGTCGCGATCGGTGAAGCGCAGGAACCGCTCTATGCGATCGAGCGTGGGCGGGATGATCGGCAATCCGTCCGACCAGAAACGCTCGTAAAAATGATCCTGCACCTCATCCAGCGTACCGGCAAAAACGATATCGCGCGGAGCGAGACCGGCATCCACCCCTTGCGCCGCGCCTGCGGTACCGAGCGGTCTTGAGAGTCCTTCGATAACTCTTGGCAGCAGCACGTCCTTGACCTTGCGACGCAGTTCCTCCTTGCTGTCGGTCATCGGAACGCCGGGGAATTCGGCGATCGGCAGATCGGGCATGCCGAGGCCCCTGGCGACCACCTCAGCCTGTTTGAGAAACCCGCTCGAGATGACCGACACGCTCGGCACGCCGGCGCGTTCCACCGCTGCGCTCGCCCGCAACACGGCGGGCGTGCACGCGCCTCAGGCGCCTATCGCCGAAATGACGGCGTCAACCTTGTGCTGCCTGAGCAACTCGGGCACGCGTGCGATCAATGCCCGCTGCCGGGGGCCGTGCAGGTTGCCGAATACGTCATAGGTGACGAACTTGACGCCAGGAAACCGCGCCGCAAGTTCCTCGCGCAGGATCGGGAAGATTTCCTCGCCGCGGAACAAGTAATCCCACGTCTCGGCGAGCACCTTGTTGCTGAGATCGGGAACGCGCGCACTCGGCGAACGCGTCCGGTAGGCGGGCTTGCCGAGCGGCCAAACCACTTCGTAGGTCGCTTCGGACAGCGTTGGTCTGGCGGTCATGTCTTCCTCCGGCACGGCGGCGTTATGCCCAGGTTCGAACTCACCGAGAATAGCATGCGGTCTCCGGATTGCGCTAAACTACGCCGCCTGAGATTCTCTCCGGCGCGCCGGTTCGATGACCCCTTTCAGCAGCACCCGCACACAATCTGCCGGGCTCCACGCCTGCAACGCGCCACCGCCATGCTGAATACGGCGGCGGCGGCGCGTCGCGCGCTCCCAGCGGTAGATCGGCTCCTCAAGCTGCAACCGGTCGAAGAGCTTGCGGTGCGCCATGGGCGCACGCTCGTGACGGCGACCGTACGCGAA